>Ga0209794_1000886_pt1 | contig 30567 bp, 21 predicted proteins | sample EBPBio232013_DNA_FD_185869 | JGI IMG/M metagenome (GOLD analysis project Ga0209794, IMG submission 185869) | Wastewater treatment Type I Accumulibacter community from EBPR Bioreactor in Madison, WI, USA - Reactor 1_5/23/2013_ DNA (SPAdes)... | ecosystem: Engineered > Bioreactor > EBPR >... | reverse complement strand
CACGGCATCCCCTGGAAAGGCAACTATTCCAACTGGTTGGAGCAAAAGGAAGCGCGCCTCAAATCCGAGCAAAAGACCGAGGACGCCCGCGCCAAGGCCATGAAGAAAGAGCTGGAGTGGGCGCGCCAGAACCCCAAGGGCCGCCAGGCCAAGTCCAAGGCGCGCTTGGCCCGCTTTGAGGAGCTGAGCGACTACGAATACCAAAAGCGCAACGAGACGCAGGAGATCTTCATCCCCGTCGGCGAGCGCCTGGGCACGGAAGTCATCGAGTTCAAGGGCGTGTCCAAGAGCTTTGGCGACCGCCTGCTGATCGACGACCTGAGCTTCAAGGTGCCCGCGGGCGCCATCGTCGGCATCATCGGCCCCAACGGCGCCGGCAAGTCCACGCTGTTCAAGCTGGTGTCGGGTGTCGAGCAACCCGATTCGGGCGAAGTCACCATCGGCAAAACCGTGCAGATGGCCTTTGTGGACCAGAGCCGCGACGACCTGGCCAATGAAAAAACGGTGTGGGAAGACATCTCTGGTGGCCTCGACATCATCACCGTCGGCAAGTTCCAGATGCCCAGCCGCGCCTACTGCGGGCGCTTCAACTTCAACGGCCAGGACCAGCAAAAGAAAATCGGCATGCTCTCCGGCGGTGAGCGCGGACGCCTGCACCTGGCCAAGACGCTGATGCAGGGCGGCAACGTGCTGCTGCTGGACGAGCCGTCCAACGACCTCGACGTCGAAACCCTGCGCGCGCTGGAAGATGCGCTGCTGGAGTTCGCCGGCTGCGTGATGGTCATCAGCCACGACCGCTGGTTCCTGGACCGCATCTGCACCCACATCCTGGCCGCCGAGGGCGACAGCCAGTGGACCTTCTTCGACGGCAACTACCAGGAGTACGAGGCCGACAAGGTCAAGCGCCTGGGCGAAGAGGGCGCGCGGCCGCACCGGATGCGCTACAAGGCGCTCAAGTAAAAATAGCCGGCGCGGCCACCAAAGCGTGATTTTCGTCACGCTTTGGGTGCTTTTCCGCCACCGACCGCCGCCGCCGCGCGGTGCGCCCATGCCCACCCCTTAGACTCGCGCCCCGCCGAGACGGGTAAAACAAAAGTACAAAAGTACAACAGGGAATGGCGGGGATGGTGCTGGATTTGTTCAAGAAATGGCTCGGTGGCGCGGACACCGATGCCCAGATGCGACGCGACGTCGCCGGTGCGCTGAACGAAAGTCGGCTGGACATCGAGGCCGCGCTGATGGCGCACCAGAACTGGAAGCTGCGCCTCACGGCCTACCTGGAGGGGCGCTCCGCCGAGGATCTGCGCGCCGAGGTGATCTGCTTTGACGACCGCTGCGATCTGGGCAAGTGGATCCACGGCCCGGGCGTGCGGCGGCTGGGCCGCTACCCAGGCTTCACCGCGCTGCGCGAGAACCACCGCATGTTCCACTACTCGGCCTCCAACGTGGTCGCGGTGGCGCAAGCCGGTCGCCGCGAGGAAGCCGAACGCCTGCTGCGTGGGGTCTACGCCGATTTCTCGCACCGCGTGATCGAGGAGCTGCGGGCCTTGCGCGCCCTGGGCGGGCGCCGCACCGGCCCGGAACGGGCGCGCCAGCGCTGAGTGACCGTTTTGAAGGTGTTTTCTGCCTTCAGTCGGTGTCAACTCTTCATGATATGCTATCAAATAAATAGCTAATAGACCGTTCCAAACCGGTCCAATTCCGAGCCTTTGCGCACGCCGCTCGCCGCCGCATTACAGTGACTGCTTTCACCACCCGCGCGACGGAGGCCAAGGCATGAACAAACGCGAACTTCTGCGCGGCGCCCTGACAGGGGCGACCGCGGTCGGACTGGGCTCGACCCTGCTCAGCGCGCAGGCGCAGAACGCGCCGGTGCGCATCGGCGGATCGGTTCTGCTGACGGTGAGCGGCGCCATCGGCAAGGGCAACCGCGGGCCGTCCAACCCCGCCCTGGACCAGATGATGGCCAAGCAGGGCATCAGTTTCACCAAGGCGCATGTCTTCGACTTCGCCACGCTGAACAAACTGCGCCCGGTGTCGATCACCCCGACCCTGGAGTACGACAACAAGCCGCACACCCTGCGCGGCCCCTTGCTGACCGAGGTGATCAAGGCCACCGGCGCCCAGGCCAGCGCCCAAACCGTCCTGATGCTGCGCGCCGTGGACGGCTACACGGTCGAGCTCGGCCTGGGCGAGGCCGACCAGCGCCATTTCATCGTCGCCACCCACATCGACCACCGCCCCATGGCCCTGGGCGGCCTGGGCCCGCTGTGGGCGGTGTACGACGCCGACAACTTTCCGGACATGGCCGCCAAGCCGGTCACCGAACGCTTTGCCAAGTGCCCCTGGGCCCTGTACCACATCGAGGTGAAGGCGGGATAGGCGGCCGGGCGCCGGATAAAAAAGCCCTCGACCGAGGGCTTTCAAGGCGTGGCGGCGCGGCGCGCGGCAGGCCCGAGGCTTCGCCCAGGGCCCTCGGGTGGTGGTCAGGCCCAGGCCGAAGCCACGCACCCTCCGCGTCCGCGCCAAAAAAGCACGGCGTCTGGAGCCGCTTCCCATGGACCGGGACGTGGACACCGGCCCAAGCGGCGCGCCTTCAGTCGGGCAGGCTGACGGTCTTGAAGACGGTCAGCACCGCCTCGGACGGCACGCCGAACCAGCGTCCGAAGGCCGAGGGGAAATCCGGCGCCCGGTAGTAGTGCGACAGCGCCGTGTCGACCAGCAGGCGCAAGTCCTCGGCGTCGCGGCGCACGCCCAGGGCCAGCGTCTCGTGGCTGAAATGACGGTCCAGCACCACCAGGTCGTCGCCCACGGTGGCGCGGCGCACGGCGTCCATCAGGATGGCGCGGTCGCCCACGAACACGTCGGCCGCCCCGGTCAGCACCCGGTCGATGCCGGCCGCGTAGTCCTGCGAGGGCACCAGCTGCACCACCAGGTTCAGCTTGGAGATGGTGTCCTTGACGGCGGCCTCGGCGCGCGTGCCGGGCACCACCGTGATCCGGCGCCGCTGCAGCACGCGGTCGGCGTTGGAGCGCCAGACCGGGCCGGTCTCGAGCTCGCGTCCCATCAGCACGTCCTTCAGGCGCTGCGAGGCGTTGCGGCGCAGCAGCACCGCCGTGCCGCTGGCAAAGACCGAGATCGAGTACGAAATCTGCCGGCGCGTGGTCAAGGTCGGCACGGTCGGCTCGCACAGCACGTCGATCTCGCCGGTGGTCAGGGCGCGCAGCTGGTTTTCGCGCCCCACCGGCACGTACTCGGCCGCCAGGTTCGGCATGCCCATGGTCTTGCGGGCCTGCTCCACGACCTGGTGGCACAGCTCGATGCCAAAGCCAGCCGGCTTGCCGGCTTCGTCCCGGAAGGTGAAGGGGCGCGAGTCGGTGTGGTAGCCCAGCTTGATGCGCCCGGCGTTGCGGATGCCGTCCAGCGTTTCGGCGCGCGTGTCGGACGAGGGGAAGGCCAGCAGCGTCACGGCCAGGGCGGCCAGCGCCACGGTCGCCGCCGCGGCACCCTTGGCGGGCCGCAGGCCGTTGCCCGCCGCCTTGGGCGACAGGGACGGGAAGCGCGGCGCCAGGTAGCCGTAGATCACGTAGGTCAGCGCCAGCACGATCATGCCGCCCAGCACCGCGTCCTTGCCGGAGGCGTAGATGGCGTACACCGAATACAGCATGGCGAAGGTGACGATGATGGTGTTGCGCTGGTAGACCTTGGCGTCCACCTTCTCGGCGCGCATCATGACGAACAGCGCCGACAGCGACACCACGTAAGGCACCACGTTGGTCACCACGGCCAGATTCACCAGCGCGTTGAACTGCTCGGACAGGGTGGGTGAGATGGTGGACAGGGCCATCAGCGACTGCACGACGGCCATGATGACCATGCCGGCCACCGGCGCGTCCAGGTGGTTGACCTTGCCGAACACCCTGGGAAACAGCCGGTCGTCGGCCGCCGCCTTGGCGGTCTGGGAGATGGTGAACTGCCAGCCCAGCAGCGAACCCACGCAGGCCAGGATGGCCAGCGCCATGATGATGGAGCCGATGGTCGGGTTGAACATCTGGGCGTAGGCCAGGGCGAACGGGCCGGTCGATTTGGCCAGCTCGGCGTTCGGCACGATGCCCTGGATCACCGTGGTGGAGGCGACGTAGATCACCGCCGCGCCCAGCGTGCCGAACATGCAGGCCAGCGGCACGTTCTTCTTCGGGTCCTCGACCGCGCCGGAGTTCTGCGCCGCCGATTCCATGCCCAGGAAGGCCCACAGGGTCAGCGAGATCGACGAACCCAGGCCTTCGGAGAGGCTCAGGTTCTTCGGGTTCCAGGCCGCGCCGAAGGTGGCGCCGCTGAACCAGAACCAGCCGATCAGCGACAGGCCGGCCACCGGGATGATCACGCCCCAGACCGTCACCGAGCCGATCTTGCCGGTGATCGACGGGCCGCCGAAGTTGGCGAAGGTGGTCAGCCAGATCAGCACGATCACCGACATGCAGGTGGCGATGGGCGTGGCCGACACATCGGGAAAGAACCCGGCCAGGTAGCCCACGGCCGAGATGGCGATGGCCACGTTGCCGATGGCCAGCGAAAAGAAGTACAGCAGGAAGACCAGGAAGTACCCGGGCTTGCCGTAGGCGTCCTCGGCGTAGGCGGACATGCCGCCGGGGCGGTTGTTGAACAGGCCGCACTGCGCGAAGCCGTAGGCGATGGCCATCGAGCCGAGCGCCGTCACGCCCCACGACAGCAGGGAAATGGCGCCGACCTGGGCCATGTTGGTGGGCAGCATGATGATGCCCGAACCCATCATGTTGACCGCCACCAGGATGGTCAACTGCATGAGACTCATTTTCTTTGCCGGGGTAGTGTCTGAGGTGGCCATGGTGTTCCTCTTGCGATGGATGGCGGGTGGCGTTAGGGCTTCAGGCAGAGCACGTGGTAGGCGCCGTCGATGAGCTCGGCGCCCTCGATCACGCCCGCGAAGCCGGGGAAGTGGCTTTCGCGCTCTTCCATGCTCTTCAGGTAGCTGATTTGTGGTGAGTCCTCGGGGCCGAAGCTTTCACCGGACATCAGCATCGGAATGCCGGGCGGGTAGGGCATGACGGCGTTGGCCGCCACGCGGTGCGCCAGCCCGGACGAAGGCACCAGCTCCACGGCGCCGGCCACCAGGTGCTCGTACGCCGCGCGCGGCGTCATCCTGGGCTCGGGCAGGCTTTCGTAGGCGGCGTTCAACACCTCGTTGGGGCGGTTCTTGCGCAGGTACGCGAACAGCTCGTCGCCCAGCTCGCGCATGCCCAGGTTTTGGTAGCGCCGCGGGTACAGCGCGGCGATCTCTGGCAGGGCCTCGTCGATCGGCGTGTTGGCGTCGTAGGCGCGTTTGAAGGCCAGCAGATTGGTCAGCAAGGTCGCCCACTTGCCCTTGGTCACGCCGATGGTGAACAGGAACATCACCTGAAAGTCGGTCACCCGCGTGGGCACCATGCCAAAGCGGTTGAACCAGGCGTTGACCAATGCCGCCGGCACGCCGGTGGCTTCCAGCTGCCCGTCCGGCCCCATGCCGGGCGCCAGCAGGCTGACCTTGATCGGGTCCAGCATGCACCAGTCGTCGGCGATGTCGTCGAAGCCGTGCCACTGCTGGCCGGGGCGCAACACCCAGGGCGCCTGCGTGCGGGTCAGCAGCTCGGTCGGCGCGTCGGCGAAGTCGAACGAGGCACCGCTGGCGGGCTCCTGCACGCGGTCGATGTTCCAGGGCTGGAAGAACCACTCGCCCTGCTCGCGGAAGCTGCGCGCCAGCCGCGCCACCGCCTGGCGGAAGTCCACCGCTTCGTCGATCACCTCCTGTGTCAGCGAGGGGCCGCCACCACCGTCCATCATGGCCGAGGCGATGTCGTTGGAGGCCACGATCGCGTACAGCGGCGACGTGGAGGTGTGCATCATGTAGGCCTGGTTGAAGCGGTGGTGGTCGATCGGGCTCTTGCCATCACGCACGTGGATGTACGAGGCCTGCGACAGCGCGGCCAGCATCTTGTGCGTGGAATGCGTGGCGAACACGGTCGGCCCGGCGTGGTCCTTGGGGTCGCCACGCATCGCGAAGTGGTTCGCGTACATCGGGTTGAAGCGCGCGTAGCCGTACCAGGCCTCGTCCAGGTGCAGGCGGTCCAGCGACTGGCCGAGCAGCGACTCGACGCGCACCGAGCGGTAGCAGAGCCCGTCGTAGGTGCTGTTGGTGAGCACCGCGTAGACCGGCTGGGCGTCGGCCACGTCCTGGGTGAGCGGGCTGGCGGCGATCTTGGCGCGCAAGGCGGCCGGCTCCATTTCCGAGGGCGGAATCGGCCCGATGATGCCGTAGCGGTTGCGCGTGGGCACCATGTACACGGGGCGCGCGCCGGTCAGCATCATGCCCTGCTCGATCGACTTGTGGCAGTTGCGGTCGACCACGATCACGTCGTCGGTCTTCATGCAGGCCTGCATGATGCTGCGGTTGCTGCCCGAGGTGCCGACGATGCCCGAGTAGCTGCGGTGCGCGCCGAACACCTTGGCCGCGTACTTCTCGGCGCTGGCCACCGGCCCGGTGTGGTCGAGCAGCGAACCCAGCGCCCCGCGCTCGATGCCCATGTCGGTGCGAAACAGGTTCTCGCCCATGAAGTCGAAGAAGGCGCGGCCGGCCGGCAGCTTGGTGAAGGCGATGCCGCCCTGGTGGCCCGGGGCCGACCAGGAATGCTCGCGCAGCTGCGCGTACTGGGCCAGCGCCTGCGCGTACGAGGGCAGCAACTGCGTCTGGTAGCGGCGCACCGCGGCCAGCACGCGGCCGGTGATGAAGTCGGCCGTGTCCTCCAGCAGCCAGACGAACTCGTCGACCATCTCGGCCGCCTCGAGCGTGATGCTGCGTTTGACGCTTTCGCGGTCGGCCAGCAGGAAGACGGGGGCGCGCGCGTGGCGCTCGCCCATCTTGTGCAGCAGCCGGGTGGCCTCGGCGTGCGAGGCCTTGCCGTCGGCGCCCAGGTTCCAGTCCAGCAGCAGCGCGCGCAGCGAGGCGTCCACGCCGATCACGGCCGAGGCGTCGTCGTAGGACAGGGCCCGCACCACGTCGACGTTGTGCGCCTGCAGCATGTCGGCCAGCAGTTGCACGGACCGGCCGCGCGCCGTGCCCGGATCGGCGAAGCTGTCGTCGACGATCAGCACGCGCGAGCGAAAGGGTTCTGAATGGGGGTCAAGCATGGGCTGCTCCTGGGTTCTTTTCTGCCGCGAACGCGGGCCTCGGAGGCCGGCGTCCGCGCCGTCGGTTGGGCGAGGCCACGCTCAGTGCTTGCGGATGCACTGCAGGTACTGCTCGCCGTCCTCGCGCACCTCGATGCCGTGCGTGTCGTGGCCAAAGCCCGGGAAACGCAGGTCCCAGTCACGCAGCGCGCGCAGGTAAGTCAGGTAGGGGCCGGTCTCCGGCCCGGCCAGCTCGCCCGGCATCAGCATCGGGATGCCGGGCGGGTAGGGCACCACGCTGGTGGCCAGGGTGCGACCGGCCAGTTGACCCAGGGGCACGCTCTCGACCCGGCCCAGCACCAGCTCGCGGTAGGCCGCCGCGGGGGTCATGACCGGCGTGGGCAGGGTCGAGAAGGCCTTCGACATGGCCTGGGTCTGGCGCGACGACTTCAACTGCTCGAACATCTGGTCGGCCAGCCCGCGCAGGCCCAGCTTGGCGTAGCGCTCGGGGGCGCGCGCGACCAGGGCCGGCAGCACGCGGACCAGGGGGATGTCGGCGTCGTAATCGCGCTTGAAGTCGAGCAGCGCATTCATCAAGGTGCCCCACTTGCCCTTGGTGATGCCGATGGAGAACAGGAACAGGATGGTGAAGTCGGTGGTCTTCTCGACCTGGATGCCCTGCTGGTCGAGGTAGGCGGTGAGCAGCGTGGCCGGCACGCCGGTCTTGCCCAGGCCGCCGTCGTCGTTGACGCCGGGCGTGACCACCGACACCTTGATCGGATCGAGCATGCAGTAGTCGTCGGGCAAGGTGTCGAAGCCGTGCCAGTGGTCACCCGGGTGCATCACCCACACCGAAGGATCGGTGGTCAGCAGATCCGCCGGGGCCTCGTGGAAGGGCACGCGCCGCTTGGCGCTGGGCACCGTGACCAAATCCGCGTTCCAGGTCTTGAAGAACCAGTCGCCCTGCTTGGCGAACCGGGCCTGGGTGCGCCCGATGGTCTGGCGGAAGGCGACCGCTTCCTGGATCGACTCGGTGGTCAGGGTCACGCCGCCGCGCCCGTCCATCATGGCCGAGCTGACGTCGTTCGACGCGATGATGGTGTACAGCGGCGAGGTGGAGGCGTGCATCATGAACGACTCGTTGAAGCGCTCATGTGGAATCGGCTTGCGCCCGTCGCGCACGTGCAGGTACGAGGCCTGCGATAGCGCGGCCAGCAGCTTGTGCGTGGAATGGGTGGCGAAGATCGTCGGCCCCACGTGGTCCTTCGGGTCGCCGCGCATGGCGTGCCGATCCCGGTAGATGGGGTTGAAGCGCGCGTAGCCGTACCAGGCCTCGTCCCAGTGCAGGCGGTCCAGCGACGCATCCAGTGCCGCTTCCACCGTCTTGGCGTTGTAGCAAAGGCCGTCGTAGGTGGAGTTGGTGATCACCCCGTACACCGGGGTCGGGTCGGTCTTGGCCTTGACCAGGGGATTGGCCTCGATGCCCTTGCGGATGGCCGTGGCCTTGAACTGGTCGGGGTGAATCGGGCCGATGATGCCCAGCCGGTTGCGCAGCGGCACCCAGTACTGCGGGATGGCGTCGGTCAACAGCAGGCCGTGCTCGATCGATTTGTGGCAGTTGCGGTCGCACAGCGCGATCTGACCCTGCGTCACGGCGGCCATCATGATGATCCGGTTCGAGGTCGAGGTGCCGTTGGTCACGCTGTAGCTGCGGCTGGCGCCGAACACCTGGGCGGCGTACTTCTCGGATTCGCCGATGGGGCCGCTGTGGTCGAGCAGCGAGCCGAGCTCGCCCACGCTGATGGACAAATCCGAGCGCAACAGGTTTTCACCGAAGTAGTCGTAGAACAGGCGCCCCACGGGCGACTTCAGGAAGGCCGTGCCGCCGGTGTGGCCGGGCGTGTGCCACGAATACTCGTGCGTGCGCGCGAACTGCCCGAGCGCCCGCGCCATCGGTGGCAGCACCTGCTCGACGTAGCGGCGCGCGGCGGCTTCAACGCGGCCGCTGACGAAGGCGCCGGTGTCTTCCAGCGTCCAGACGTACTCGTCCGTCATCTGCATCACCTCGATGGGCAGCGAGGTCGCCTCGCCGCGCTCGGCCATCAGGAAGATCGGCACCTGGTCGTTGCGGCCGCGGATGTAGCGCAGCAGGGCGGTGGCCTTCTGGTGTGTCTTGGCGTCGTCGTCGCCCAGGGTCCAGTCGAGCATCACCGCGTGGATGGCGGCGTCGGACATGAACACGGCCATGCCGTCGTCGGCCGAGATGGCCTGGATCACCTCCAGGTTGTGCGCTTCGATGTCGCGCACCAGCGCCCGCGCGGAGCGGCCTTCGGCGGTTTCGGCGCTCAGCTCGTCGTCGATGACCAGCACGCGCATGCGGATCGGGACGAATTTGTTCTCCAGCATGGGGACACTCCTTTTTTCAAACAGACAAAGCTCGGCCGCGCGACCCCTGCCATGGGGTCGAGTGGGATGAAAGGGGGAAGCCGGGAAAAGTGGGTCTTCAGCGCACGAAGTCGTACTGCAGGCTGAACTGCACCCGCGTGTCGTTGGCGGTGCGCCCGTCCAGGGTTTTCAGCCGTCCGTACAGGACTTCGGCGCCCACGTTGAGGGAACCCCAGGGGTTCCAGATGACGTTCAGCGAGTAGTACTGGCTGTTCTTGAAGGCGCCGCCGCCCAGGGCGTTGGAGCGGTCCATACCCAGGTAATTGAGCACGCCCGTGGAGCGCAGCTTGGGGTTCCAGTAATGCGTGTAGGCGAAGTAGCCGCCGTAGGCGGTGAGCGTGTCGAGCTGGCCGTTGGCCTTGGCCACCGCGTCCAGCCCCAGGCCGGAGATGTCGGAGACGTAGCGCGAGATGCCCTTGCCCCACACGGCGCCGCCGGCCAGGTAATCCTTGCCGAAGGTGGTGTAGGTGCCGGCCATGTTCAGGCCATAGCCCCAGGCGTTGTCGCGCGAGCCGCCGCTGCGGTAGGCCAGGCGGCGCAGCAGGGCCGAGGTCTGCAGGTGGCCGGCGTCGGTCTCGTAGCGGCCAATGGCCACCAGGTCCGGCATGGTGCTGCGGCCATAGCCGCTGTCGCCGGTGGTGACCTCGGCGTTCGGCCGCTCGGCCGCCACGCCGAGGCTGAAGGCCTTGTTGATCTTCCAGGTGTACCGGGCACCCGCCGTCAGCAGGTAGGGCGCCGATCCCGGTCCTTCAAAATCCAGCGTGTCGGGCAGCGCGTCGTTGTCCATGAAGGCGCTGAAACCATAACCGGCGGCGATATTGCCGAGCTGGCCATAGGCATGGCGCAGGCGCATTTGGTAACTGCCCGAGTTGTAGGCCCAGCTGGCGTCACCAAAGAAATCGCCCTCGACAAACATGCGCGCCTTGCCGACCTCGGTATCGCGTCGAATATCCATGTTCAGGCGGGTTTGTTTGGCGTGCGCGGTGAACTGCGTGCCGCGCTGGCGATCGGAGCCGGAGGTGGGCAGGGCCGAGGTGATGAAATAATCGTAGGTGCCCATCGGCTTGGTGTCGTAAATGAAGTCCAGCTTGGCGTAACCGCCGAATTTCATGATGGTGTCGGTGCCCGGAATGCGAAAGAAGCCTTTCAACTCCGGGTCGATCGTGGCGTTGTCCACACGCACGGCCGCCGTTTCGTTGTCCTTCAGGGTCTGCGCCGGAATGAAGGTGGCCCGTTCCGTCGGCGGCAGCGGCGCCACGGCGAGCGGCGGCGTGCTCGTGGCCTGCTGGGCGGCAGCGGCTTTCTGCTGCTGCTCCAGGGCGTTGACACGCTCCTGCAGCTCGCGGATGGTGCGCATCGCCGATTCCAGTTCGGTGTGAATCGCCTGTGCGCTGGGAGTGGTCGGCGGCGCGGGCGGTGGGCCAGATTGCGCCAGAGCCGCCGAAGAGGCGCCGAGCAACGCGGCCGACACCACTTTCCCTCGGGTCGACTTCTTGAGTGATGTGTATGAGTGATTCATTTTTTTCAAGAAGAAATCAGAGAAAACCTCGGCAATTCGGTCATCACGAAGCGCGTGAATAACGTTTCTTGCGGATGAAATTAAAAATTACTGGGTGAGTGGCGAAGGCGCCGCATGATTTTTTTATAAATAATAGGTGGAGAGCAGGGTGGCTGAAATTTCTAGTCCTTGGTTTTTTTTTTATCAACTCAATTGAAGAAGGTGTTTTCAATTTATTTCAAGAGAAATTTCAAGAAGGAGCAAAGTATTTTTTATTGAGTTTCAAGTTCAACATTTGGTTGCCGGTCTTGAAATGAAGGATTTATTTCGGTTTTGTGGCCGCCAAGGGTGGGGGTGGCGGCCCACTGCCCTGCACGGCGTCACGGGCTGCTGCACAACTGCTAGCAAGCCCGGCTCAAGGCAGTAAAGCGGCGATACAAAAAAAGGGTGGTTGATTTCCAAATCGGAAAGCCTGCCTCGGATGAGGAACGGCCTCGAATGCCCGCACAGGGCCTCCGCAAGCGGCTGGGTGGGCGGCCTGGCGCACAATTCCGGGCATCTCCCGCACGCTGTTTTTTTACCCATGGCCCGTCAACCCCGGCTCACGCTCGCCGGCCACCCGCATCACGTGATTCACCGCGGCAACAACCGCCAGGCCATCGTGGTCGACGACGTCGATCGCCAGCGCCTGCTGGACGAGTTGCGGGAGCACGCCCGAGGCCAGGGCGTGGCGGTGCACGGCTATGTGCTGATGGACAACCACCTGCATCTGCTGCTCACGCCCGAGTCGGACACCGGCATCGGGCTCATGATGCAGGCGCTCGGGCGCGGCTACGTGCGGCACTTCAATCGCCGCCACGGCCGCAGCGGCACGCTGTGGGAAGGGCGCTACCGCAGCGCCCTGATCCAGGCCGAACGCCACCTGCTGGCCTGCATGGTGTACATCGACCTCAATCCGGTGCGCGCGGGCATGGTGCAGCAAGCGGCGGACTACCCCTGGTCCAGCCACGGCCACTGCGTGGGCTTGCGCCAGGATCCGCTGGTCACCCCGCACGCGCTGTACTGGGCGCTGGGCAACACCCCTTTCGCGCGAGAGCAGGCCTACGCCGGCCTGGTCGGCGCGGGGACCAGCCAGCCGCAACAAGAAGCCCTGCGACGATCCACCCAGTCTGGCTGGGTGCTGGGCAGCGAGAGTTTCATCGCCCAACTGGCCCGTCAGACCCACCGGCGCGTCGGTCCGGGGCGGGTGGGCCGCCCGGCCTTGCCAGATGCTTCAGAAGAAAAAAACTGAATATGCCGGCGTGTAATCTTGGTTTATTGCTATCAAATTGATGTGTCCCTAATTAATTTCAAAATGTGATGAACAAAAAATAATTGTGATCTGACCCCAATTTAAAATGCTTGGCAAGCATGTTGCACTGCACTATGCTTGCGGCCCCTGTGTTTGTTTATTTCGATGATGGAGCGCGCCATGAAGACGCCAACCGAGCAGCAGTACCTCAGCCAGCATGGCCTGTACGACCCGGCCAATGAGCACGACGCCTGTGGCGTCGGCTTCGTGGCGCATATCAAGGGCGAGAAGAGCCACGCCATCATCACCAATGCGCTGAAGATCCTGGAAAACCTGGATCATCGGGGCGCGGTGGGCGCCGACAAGCTGATGGGCGACGGTGCCGGCATCCTGATCCAGATGCCCGACGCGCTGTACCGCGAGGAAATGGCCCGGGCCGGGACGGCCCCGGACGGTTCCAAGGGTGTCGAACTGCCCCCGCCCGGTGAATACGGCGTGGGCATGGTCTTTCTGCCCAAGGAGCACGCCAGCCGCCTGGCCTGCGAGGAAGAGCTGGAGCGCGCCATCAAGGCCGAGGGCCAGGTGCTGCTGGGCTGGCGCGATGTGCCGGTCAACCGCGACATGCCGATGTCGCCGATGGTGCGCGCCAAGGAGCCGGTGATCCGCCAGGTCTTCATCGGCCGCGGCGCCGACGTCATCGTGCAGGACGCGCTGGAGCGCAAGCTCTACGTCATCCGCAAGACGGCCAGCGCCAACATCCAGGCGCTCAAGCTCAAGTACAGCAAAGAGTACTACGTGCCCAGCATGAGCAGCCGCACGGTGATCTACAAGGGCTTGCTGCTGGCCGATCAGGTGGGCACTTACTACGACGATTTACGCGATGAGCGCTGCGTCTCGGCCCTGGGTCTGGTGCACCAACGCTTCTCCACCAACACCTTCCCCGAGTGGCCGCTGGCGCACCCGTACCGCTACGTGGCGCACAACGGCGAGATCAACACCGTCAAGGGCAACTACAACTGGATGCGCGCGCGCGAGGGCGTGATGAGCTCGCCCGTGCTGGGCGCCGACCTGAAAAAGCTGTACCCCATCAGCTTTCCCGACCAGTCCGACACCGCCACCTTCGACAACTGCATCGAGCTGCTGACGATGGCCGGCTACCCGCTGGCGCAGGCGGCCATGATGATGATCCCCGAGCCCTGGGAGCAGCACACCACCATGGACGAGCGCCGCCGCGCCTTCTATGAGTACCACGCCTCGATGCTCGAGCCCTGGGACGGCCCCGCCTCCATCGTCTTCACCGACGGCCGCCAGATCGGCGCCACGCTGGACCGCAACGGCCTGCGCCCGGCCCGCTACTGCGTGACCGACAACGACTTCGTGATCATGGGCTCCGAGTCGGGTGTGCTGCCCGTGCCGGAGCACAAGATCGTCAAGAAGTGGCGCCTGCAGCCCGGCAAGATGTTCCTGATCGACCTGGAGCAGGGCCGCATGATCGACGACGAGGAGCTGAAAGCCACCCTCGCCAACGCCAAGCCCTACAAGCGCTGGATCGAAGACCTGCGCATCCGCCTGGACGACGTGGTGCGCCCCGTGGCCGGCGCCGATTCGCCCGAGCTGCCCATCGCCGACACCGAGCCGCAGTCGGCCGGCGTCGAGACCACGGCGCCCGCCATGCTCGACTTGCAGCAGGCCTTTGGCTACACGCAGGAAGACATCAAGTTTTTGCTCAGCCCGATGGCCGCCAACGGCGAAGAGGGCATCGGCTCCATGGGCAACGACAGCCCGCTGGCGGTGCTGTCGAGCAAGAACAAGCCGCTGTACAACTACTTCAAGCAGCTGTTCGCCCAGGTGACCAACCCGCCGATCGACCCGATCCGCGAGGCCATCGTCATGAGCCTGGTCAGCTTCATCGGCCCCAAGCCCAACCTGCTGGACATCAACCAGGTCAACCCGCCCATGCGCCTGGAGGTCAGCCAGCCGGTGCTGGACGCGGCCGACATGGTCAAGCTGCGCGACATCAAGCGCCACACGCAGGGCAAGTTCAACTCGGCCGTGCTGGACATCACCTACCCGCTCGCCTGGGGTGCCGAGGGCGTGGAGGCGCGCCTGGCCAGCCTGTGCGCGCAAGCCGTGGACGCCATCAAGGGCGGCCACAACATCCTGATCCTCAGCGACAAGGGCGTGGCCCCTGACCGCGTCGCCATCCCGGCGTTGCTGGCCCTGTCCAGCACGCACCAGCACCTGATCCGCGAAGGCCTGCGCACCAGCGCCGGCCTGGTGGTCGAGACCGGCAGCGCACGCGAAGTGCACCACTTTGCCGTGCTGGCCGGCTACGGCGCCGAGGCCGTGCACCCCTGGCTGGCCATGGACACCCTGACCGCCATGCACAAGGACCTGCCGAGCGAGCTGAGCGGCGAAAAAGCCGTCTACAACTACGTCAAGGCCATTGGCAAGGGCCTGTCCAAGATCATGTCCAAGATGGGCGTGAGCACCTACATGAGCTACTGCGGCGCGCAGCTGTTCGAGGCCATCGGCATCAACTCGGACACCGTGGGCAAGTACTTCACCGGCACCGCCAGCCGGGTCGAGGGCATCGGCGTGTTCGAGATCGCCGAAGAGGCCTTCCGCCGCCACCGCGGCGCCTTCAGTGACGACCCGGTGCTGGCCGGCATGCTGGACGCTGGCGGCGAATACGCCTGGCGCACCCGTGGCGAAGAGCACATGTGGACGCCCGACGCCATCGCCAAGCTGCAGCACAGCACGCGTGCCAACAGCTTCAACACCTACAAGGAATACGCGCAGATCATCAACGACCAGAGCAAGCGCCACATGACGCTGCGCGGTCTGTTCGAGTTCAAGGTCGACCCGGCCAAGGCCATTCCGGTCGAAGAGGTCGAGGCCGCCGCCGACATCGTCAAGCGCTTTGCCACCGGCGCCATGTCGCTGGGCTCCATCAGCACCGAGGCGCACGCCACCCTGGCCGTGGCCATGAACCGCATCGGCGGCAAGAGCAACACCGGCGAAGGCGGTGAGGACGAGCGCCGTTACCGCAACGAGCTGAAAGGCATCCCGATCAAGAAGGGCGAGACCCTGGCCTCGGTGATCGGCGAGGACGTCGTCGAGGTCGACCTGCCGCTGGAGGCCGGTGACAGCCTGCGCTCGCGCATCAAGCAGGTGGCCTCGGGCCGCTTTGGCGTGACGGCCGAGTACCTGTCGTCCGCCGACCAGATCCAGATCAAGATGGCCCAGGGCGCCAAGCCGGGCGAGGGCGGCCAGCTGCCCGGCGGCAAGGTGTCGGACTACATCGGCAAGCTGCGCCACAGCGTGCCCGGCGTGGGCCTGATCTCGCCCCCGCCGCACCACGACATCTACTCGATCGAGGACTTGGCGCAGCTGATCCACGACCTGAAGAACGTGGCCCCGCACAGCGACATCAGCGTCAAGCTGGTGTCCGAAGTGGGCGTGGGCACCATCGCCGCGGGCGTGGCCAAGTGCAAGAGCGACCACGTGGTGATCGCCGGGCACGACGGCGGCACGGGCGCCTCGCCCTGGTCGTCCATCAAGCACGCCGGCAGCCCGTGGGAGATCGGCCTGGCCGAGACCCAGCAGACCCTGGTGCTGAACCGCCTGCGTGGCCGCATCCGTGTGCAGGCCGACGGCCAGATGAAGACCGGCCGCGACGTCGCCATTGGCGCCATGCTGGGTGCCGACGAGTTCGGCTTTGCCACCGCGCCGCTGGTGGTCGAAGGCTGCATCATGATGCGCAAGTGCCACCTCAACACCTGCCCGGTGGGCGTGGCCACGCAAGACCCGGTGCTGCGCAAGAAATTCACCGGCAAGCCCGAGCATGTCGTCAACTTCTTCTTCTTCATCGCCGAGGAAGTGCGTCAGATCATGGCGCAACTGGGCATCCGCAAGTTCGACGAGCTGATCGGCCGCAGCGACCTGCTGGACATGAAGAAGGGCATCGAGCACTGGAAGGCCAGCGGTCTCGATTTCTCGCGCCTGTTTGCCCAGCCCCAGGTGCCGGCCGACGTGCCGCGCTTTCATGTCGACAAGCAGGACCACGGCCTGGCCAAGGCGCTGGACAACCGCCTGATCGAAAAAGCCCGCCCGGCCATCGACAAGGGCGAGTCGGTCAAGATCATGGACACGGCGCGCAACGTCAACCGCACCGTCGGCGCCATGCTGTCGGGCGCGGTGACCAAGGCGCACCCCGACGGCCTGCCCGACGACACCATCCGCATCCAGCTGGAGGGCACGGGCGGCCAGAGCTTTGGCGCCTTCCTGTGCAAGGGCATCACGCTCAACCTGATCGGCGACGCCAACGACTACACCGGCAAGGGCTTGTCGGGTGGCCGCATTGCCATCCGTCCGAGCCTGGACTTCCGCGGCAACGCGCACCAGAACATCATCGTCGGCAACACCGTGATGTACGGAGCCACCACGGGCGAGGCCTACTTCTCCGGCGTGGCGGGCGAGCGCTTTGGCGTGCGCCTGTCGGGCGCCACGGCGGTGGTCGAGGGCACGGGCGACCACGGTTGCGAATACATGACCGGTGGCACCGTGGTGGTGCTGGGCCTGACGGGCCGCAACTTCGCGGCCGGCATGTCCGGCGGCGTGGCCTATGTCTACGACGAGGACGGCCAGTTTGCCAAGCGCTGCAACATGTCGATGGTCACGCTCGAAAAAGTGCTGCCCGCTAGCGAGCAGAAGGCCGTTGGCGATGTGGGCATCTGGCACCGCGGCCTGACCGACGAGGAGCAGCTCAAGCAGCTGATGGACGACCACCTGCGCTGGACCGGTAGCCGCCGCGCCCGCGAACTGCTGGACAACTGGGCCGCCACGCGCGAGAAATTCGTCAAGGTTTTCCCGACCGAGTACAAGCGCGCGCTGGGCGAGATTCATGCCAGAAAAACAGCCAACGTCGGCACGGATAAATCGCCGGCTGCTACAAAAAAGAAAGCGGCTGCGGCCAAGTAAGAGGATATCGACATCATGGGTAAAGTCACCGGCTTTCTGGAGTTCGACCGCGTGGAAGAGGGCTACGCCCCGGTGGTCGAGCGCGTCAAGCACTACAAGGAGTTCGTCATCGGCCTCGATGACGCCCAGGCCAAGCAGCAGGGCGCGCGCTGCATGGACTGCGGCACGCCGTTCTGCAACAGCGGCTGCCCGGTCAACAACATCATTCCGGACTTCAACGACCTGGTGTTCCGCGGCGACTGGAAGAACGCCTTCGCCGTGCTGGACTCCACCAACAACTTCCCCGAGTTCACCGGCCGCATCTGCCCCGCCCCGTGCGAGGCCGCCTGCGTGCTGAACATCAACGACGACCCGATCGGCATCAAGTCGATCGAGCACGCCATCATCGACCGCGCCTGGGCCGAGGGCTGGGTCAAGCCGCTCAAGCCCAAGCACAAGACCGGCAAGAAGGTGGCCGTGGTTGGTTCCGGCCCGGCCGGCATGGCGGCGGCGCAGCAATTGGCGCGTGCGGGCCACGACGTGACCTTGTTCGAGAAGAACGACCGCGTGGGTGGCCTGCTGCGCTACGGCATCCCCGACTTCAAGCTCGACAAGTCGCACATCGACCGCCGCGTCGACCAGATGCAGGCCGAGGGCGTCACCGTGCGCACCGGCGTGCTGGTGGGCGCAGTCCCTAAGGACGGCCCCGGCGCCAAGGTCACCAACCTGGCGCAGGAAGTCGTCTCCGGCGAGCAGCTGGCCAAGCAGTTCGACGCCGTGCTGCTCACCGGCGGCGCCGAGCAGTCGCGCGACCTGCCCGTGCCCGGCCGCGACCTGGACGGCATCCACTTCGCCATGGAACTGCTGCCGCAGCAGAACCGCGCCAACGCGGGCGACAAGGTGAAAGACTCCATCAGTGCCAAGGGCAAACACGTCATCGTCATCGGCGGTGGTGATACCGGCAGCGACTGCGTGGGCACCAGCAACCGCCACGGCGCCAAGAGCGTGACCCAGTTCGAGGTCATGCCCATGCCACCCGAGCAGGAGAACAAGCCCCTGGTCTGGCCTTACTGGCCCATCAAACTGCGCACCAGCTCCAGCCACGAGGAAGGCGCTGCGCGCGAGTTCGCCATCTCCACCAAGGAGTTCGTGGCCGACAAGGGCAAGGTCAAGGCGCTCAAGACCGTGCAGATCGAGTTCAAGGACGGCAAGCTGACCGAGGTGGCCGGCACCGAGAAGGAATGGCCGGCCGACCTGGTGCTGCTGGCCATGGGCTTCACCAACCCGCTGGCCAGCGTGCTCGACGCCTTTGGCATCGACAAGGACGCCCGTGGCAACGCCAAGGCCACGACCGACGGCGCCGGCTGCTACGCCACCAACGTCGACAAGGTGTTTGCGGCCGGCGACATGCGCCGCGGGCAGAGCCTGGTCGTCTGGGCGATCCGAGAGGGTCGCCAAGCCGCGCGTGCCGTGGACGAGTTCTTGATGGGGTCGAGCGAGCTGCCTCGTTGAGACCGAACGCTCCCGAAGCGCTTGCGGCGCTGGGGGCGTGCCTGCCGTTGCGCAGCGGTTCTGCGCGGCGGCCTTTGGCTTGGGTGGCGGTGTGGGCGCGAAGCATCTAGGGAAATTGAAGTGAGCACGGAATCGTCCGCGGGTGACGGCGCAGCCACCACACCCTTCGAGGTGATCGGTGGCGAGCCGGCCGTGCGCGCGTTGGTCGAGCGTTTTTACGACCTGATGGATCTGGAGCCCGCCTACGGCGCGGTGCGCGCCACGCACGGCAGCACGCTGGACAGCGCGCGCCAGAAGCTGTTCTGGTTCCTGTGCGGCTGGCTGGGCGGCCCCAGCCTGTACGTCGAGCGTTTCGGGCACCCGCGTCTGCGCATGCGGCACCTGCCGTTCGCCATCGGCGTGCGCGAACGCGACCAGTGGCTGGCCTGCATGGACCAGGCCATGCGCGAGAGCGGGACCGACGAGGCGCTGCGCCTGCGGCTGAACCAGGCCTTCTTCCAGACCGCCGACTGGATGCGCAACCAGCGTGGCTGAGCGTCCACCGGCCACCCCGCCCAGCCCCAGCGAGCCCGGTGGCGCCTGGGGCGGTCTGGTCGTCACCACCGCCATCCAGGCCATGGTGTCCATGACCTTGCTCACCTTGCCGACCATGGCGCCGGTGGTGGCCCAGGCGCTGGGCGTGTCCTCGACCCGGATCGGTCTGTACATGGCCTTGTGCTACCTGGCGGCCATGATCTCCAGCCTGGTCGGCGGCACCCTGGTGCGGCGCCTGGGCGCGATCCGCGTCAGCCAGCTGGGCTTGCTGCTGTGTGCCGTCGGGGCCGGGCTGTGCGCCGTGCCGGCCCTGCCCGCGGTGGCCCTGGGCGCGCTGTGCATTGGCGCCGGCTATGGGCCGATCACGCCGGCCAGCTCGCACCTGCTGGCGCTGACCACCCCGCCGCAGCGCATGGCCCTGGTGTTTTCCATCAAGCAGACCGGCGTGCCGGCCGGCGGCATGCTGGCCGGGGCCCTGGTGCCCAGTCTCCTTCTGCTGATCGGTTGGCAGGGCACGCTGGGCCTGGTGGCCCTGACTTGCCTGCTGTGCGCGCTGCTGGCCCAGCCGCTGCGCGCGGCGCTGGACGCCGACCGCCAGCCCGACCAGGCGCTGTCCCTGGCCACCTTGCTGCAGCCGATCCGCATGGTGCTGGCGCACCGGCCGCTGGTGGTGCTGGCGGCCTGTTCGTTCCTGTTCTCGGCCGTGCAGGTGGCGTTCATGGCCTACCTGGTGGCCTACCTGCACGAATCGCTGAGCCTGAGCCTGCTGGCCGCCGGCGTGGCGCTGTCGGTGGCACAGCTGGCCGGCGTGATCGGCCGCGTGGCCTGGGGCGCGGTGGCCGACCGGGGCCTGGGGCCGCGCGGCACGCTGATGCTGCTGTCGGGCCTGATGATCGTCGGCAGCAGCCTGACGGCGCTGCTGCAGCCCGGCTGGCCGACGGCCGCGATCTGGGCCGTGGTGGCCTTGCTGGGGGCCTCGGGCATCGGCTGGAACGGCGTGTACCTGGCCACCGTGGCGCGCCAGGCCCCGCCCGGCCAGGCCGGCCTGGCCACCGGCGGCACCCTGCTGTTCACCTACATGGGCGTGGTGTGCGGGGCGCCGGCCTTTGGCGCGCTGGCGGCGGCCACCGGCAGCTACCGCGCCGCCTTTGGTGCCCTGGCGCTGCCGGCCGCGCTGGCCCTGGGCTTGCTGATCTGGCGCGCGGTGCAGGCGGCGCGGGAGGCGGCCGCGCTCCAAAATGCTTCTAAATAGATAGCTGCTCAGGCTTACTGCACGCCGGCCAATGGCCAATTTCTCTGCAAAAACCACCCGCCAGTCGTCCGCCAGCCACCCGCTGACCAGGCCGGCAAAACCTTGGAACCGGAGGTGGTGAAGACCTGGATTTGAAGTCGCCCAACTTCCCCCCTATATTCACGGTAAATAGGTTGGTGGGAGCGGCGATGTATTTCTGGGACCAGAGTGTGGTGCTGACCGGGGCCTGCGGTGGGCTGGGGCAGGCGCTGGCGCGCGAGTTGCTGAGCCAGGGCGCGACGGTGGCCTTGCTGGGCTTGCGGCGTGAGGCGCTGGAGCCGCTGCTGGCCTTCGCCCCGGGGCGGGCCTTCGCGTACACCCTGGACGTCACCGACAGCGCCGCCATGGGCGCCATCGCGCGCGACTGGATGGCCCGGCATGGCGTGCCGGGCATGGTCATCGCCAACGCCGGGGTGGCCGGCGGGTTCGACCCGGCCCAGGCCGGCGACCTGGACGTGCTGCGGCGCATGCTGGAGATCAACGTGCTGGGCGTGGCCACCACGTTCCAGCCCTTCGTCCAGCCGCTGCGCGCGCAGGGCCGGGGCGCGCTGGTCGGCGTGGCCAGCATCGCCGGGTGGCGCGGCATGCCGGGCAACGGGGCCTACTGCGCCAGCAAGGGCGCCACCATCCGCTACCTGGAAAGCCTGCGCGCCGAGCTGCGCGGCAGCGGCGTCGGCGTGCACACCGTCAGCCCGGGCTACCTGCGCACAGCCATGACGGCCGGCAACCACTTCGCCATGCCCTGCCTGATGGAGCCGGCCGACGCCGCCCGCGGGCTGCTGGAGGGCGTGGAGCGGGGGCGCGAACACATCGTGCTGCCGCGCCCCATCGGCTGGCTGTCGCGCGCCCTCTCGCTGCTGCCGACCGGCCTGCACGACCGGGTGCTGTTGCGCCAGCCGCGCAAGGTGCGCCCGGGCGAGCCCGGGGCCAGCCCCATTCCGGGTCTGGCCACGCCGTTCGGGCCCGAGACGCAGCCGCCCCTGCCATGAACGCCCCGGCCAGACCGGATACCCCCACCAGCCAGCGGATCGCCCTGATCGGCGCCGGCCCGAGCGGCTTGGCGGCGGCGCGCAACCTCGACCGCCTGGGCCTGCCGTTCCAGGGTTTCGAGGCGCACAGCGACGTGGGCGGGCTGTGGGACATCGACAACCCGCGCAGCACGGTGTACGCCTCGGCGCACCTGATCTCCAGCAAGCACACCACCGAGTTCAGCGAATTCCCCATGCCGGCGGCCACGGCCGACTACCCCAGCCACGGCGAGCTGCGGCGCTATTTCTCGGAGTTCGCCACGCATTTCGATCTGCGCCGCCATTACCGTTTTGGCGCCCGCGTGCTGCGCGCCGAGCCGGTGGGCGAGGGCGCCGCCCCGCCGTGGCGCGTGCGCTGGCAGGACGCCGAGGGCGAGCACAGCGCCGAGTTCAAGGCCCTGGTCATCGCCAACGGCACGCTGGCCGAGCCGAACCTGCCGCGCCTGGAGGGCACGTTCAGCGGCGAGCTGATGCACACCGCCGGCTACAAGAGCGCCGAGCAGCTGCGCGGCAAGCGCGTGCTGGTGGTCGGCGCCGGCAATTCGGGCTGCGACATCGCTGTGGATGCCGTGCACGCCGCGCGCAGTGTCGACATCTCGGTGCGGCGTGGCTACTACTTCGTGCCCAAGTACGTGTTCGGCCGGCCCGCCGACACCTTGGGCGGCCAGCTGCGCCTGCCGCCCTGGCTCAAGCAGAAGATCGACAGCACGGTGCTGGGCTGGTTCACCGGCGATCCGGCGCGCTTCGGCCTGCCGCGGCCCGACTACAAGATGTACGAGTCGCACCCGGTGGTCAACTCGCTCATCCTGCACCACCTGGGCCATGGCGACATCGGCGTGCGCCCCGACATCGCGCGGCTGGACGGCGATGCCGTGCTGTTCCAGGACGGCAGTCGGCACGCCTACGACCTGGTGCTGCTGGCCACCGGCTACCGGCTGCACTACCCGTTCATCGACCACGCGCTGCTGGAGTGGGGTGACATGGCCCCGCGCCTGTACCTGAACATCTTCCCTAAGCGCCTGGACAACCTGGCCGTGCTGGGCATGATCGAGGCCAGCGGCATCGGCTGGCAGGGCCGCTACGAGCAGGCCGAGCTGGTGGCCCGCCTGTTCAAGGCCCAGGCCGAGGGCCGCCCCGCCGCCCAGGCGTTCGCCCGGGCCAAGCACGGGCGCTGGCCCGACCTGCACGGCGGCTACCGCTACCTGAACCTGGAACGCATGGCCTATTACGTGCACAAGGACACCTACCGCCGCACGGTGCGGGCCGCCGCGGCCGAACTCTGATCCACCCCCTCCAGATGCTGCCGATCGACGAGATACGCCTGAACTTCAACCCCGCCTCGCTGGTGGTGCTGAATGCGGTGCTGGGTTTTCTGATGTTCGGCATCGCGCTGGACACCCGGGTGGCCGATTTCCGGCGCGTGCTGCGCATGCCGCTGGCCATGGCGGTGGGCATCGCGGCGCAGTTCCTGGTGCTGCCGGCCGTTACCTTCGGGCTGACCCTGCTGCTCGGCGTGGGCCCCAGCATCGCCCTGGGCATGCTGCTGGTGGCGTGCTGCCCGCCCGGCAACGTCAGCAACATCCTGACCCACCGCGCGCGCGGCAACGTGGCCCTGTCGGTGTCGATGACGGCCATCTCCAACGCCTTGTCCATCGTGCTGATGCCGCTCAACTTCGCCTTCTGGGCCGGCATGCATCCCACGGCGGCGGCGCTGTTTCGCAGCATCACGCTCGATCCGCTGGAGATGGCGGGGCACATCGTGGTCATCATCGGCCTGCCCTTCGTGCTGGGCATCGTTTGCGCCGAACGGCTGCCGCGGCTCACCCAGCGTATCCGCAAGCCGGTGCGGATACTCAGCTTTATGTGCCTGATTGCTTTCATCCTGGGGGCAATTGCCGGCAATTGGCGTTATTTCCTGGATTACGTGACCCTGGTGCTGCTGGCCGTGGCGTTGCACGACGCGCTGGCTTTCGCCACCGGCTACCTGTGCGCGCGCGCCAGCGGCCTGGCCGACTACGACCGGCGCGCGGTGGCGATCGAGGTCGGCATCCGCAACGCTGGCCTGGGCCTGGTGCTGATCTTCAGCTTCTTCGGCGGCCTGGGCGGCATGGCCGTGGTGGCCGGGGTGTGGGGCTTCTGGGACATCATCGCCGGCCTGCTGCTGGCCGGCTGGTGGGGCCGGCGCCCGCCCGCCGGCGCGCCGGTGGCGGCGGAGGCGCGCGCGTGAGGGCCGGGCCGATGGCCGGGCGGCGCCGGCCATGACACCCGAGCTGGCCGGCGATGCCGCGCCCCGCCGCGTGCTCATCACCGGGGCCGACGGGTTTCTGGGCCGCGGTCTGGTGCAGGCGCTGGCCGGCGCACCCGAGGTGGGCTGCCTGGTCGCCACCGACCTGCGCCCGGTGCCGCCCGAGCGCCGCCTGCCGGGCGTGGTCTACGACACCCTGGACGTGCGCGACCCGGGCATCGACGCGCTGCTGGCGCGCCACGGCATCGACAGCGTGGTGCACCTGGCCTCCATCGTCACGCCGGGGCCGGAGTCGAGCCGGGCACTGGAGTATGCGGTGGACGTGCTGGGCACGCGCAACGTGCTGCGCGCCAGCGTGGCGCGGGGCGTGGTGCACCTGGTGGTCAGCTCCAGCGGCGCCGCCTATGGCTACCACGCCGACAACCCACCCTGGCTGCGCGAGAGCGACCCCTTGCGCGGCCACCGCGCCTTTGCCTACGCCGACCACAAGCGCCAGGTCGAGGAGATGCTGGCCGAGTGGCGCGCCAGCGTGCCGGAGCTGCGGCAGACGGTGCTGCGCATCGGCACCATCCTGGGCGAGCGGGTGGACAACCAGATCACGGCGCTGTTCGACAAGCCCCGGCTGCTGGCCATCCGCGGCAGCGACAGCCCCTTCGTGTTCGTCTGGGACGAGGATGTGGTCGGCGCCATCGTGCACGCCCTGCGCACGCGCCGCGCCGGCTGCTTCAACCTGGCCGGCGACGGCGCCCTGACGCTGCGCGACATCGCCCGGCGCCTGAACAAGCCGCTGCGCGAACTGCCGGCCGGCCTGCTGAAGGCGGCGCTGGCCGTTGGCCACGCCCTGCGCCTGACCCGCTACGGGCCCGAGCAGCTGGATTTTTTGCGCTACCGGCCGGTGCTGCTGAACACCGCGCTGAAAACCGAGTTCGGCTACCAGCCCCGCTACACCAGCCGCCAGGCTTTCGATGCCTTCGTCGCCGCCCGGGCCGCGCAGGGGCGGCCGGTGGCGGCGCCGGGGGTGGTATCTGATGCTACTGAATAGATAGCTTGTCAGGATGTACCCACGCCGACTGATGGCCGATTTGACCCATTTTTCTTGTGCCGCCAGCGCCCGGGCTCACCACTTCATTTCGCCCTTGGCCACCTTGGCGCCAATGTCCAGCGCCATCGCCATGCCGGCCTGGGGGTAGGCCTGCTTCATGGTGGTGATCAGCGCGTCGGCGTTGGCGGCCTTGGGGGCCTCGGTCTCAAAGCGCTTCAGGTAGGTGCGGGTGTAGTCGATGGCGGTGGCGTCCAGCGCGGTGCCGGGGGCCATGTGGCCGGGCACGACCACGGCGGGCTTCAGGGCCTGCATCTCGTCCAGCTGGGCCAGCCAGGCCTGGCGCTCGGCGGGCTGCTGGGTGTCGGCCGTCCAGACGTGCACGTTGCCGAACACCGCCACGTTGCCGGCGATGGCGCGGATCGACGGGATCCACACGTAGGGCCGGTGTGCCAGCACGCCGCTGGTGCCGCGCAACTCGACCGCCTGGCCGTCCACGGTGAGCGTGGTGGTGGTGAGCGCCGTGGGCGCCACGGGCTGCTGCGGCGCGTTGGCGCCCATCTTGGGGCCCCAGAAGGCGAGCTTGTCGGCCAGCTTGGCCTGGATCTTCTCGCGCACGGCCGGGGTGCTGACCACCTGCGCCTGCGGGAACAGGGCCTTGAGCGTGGCCGCGCCAAAGTAGTAGTCGGGGTCGGCGTTGCTGATGAGGATGGTCTTGAGCGTCTTGCCGCTGTCGAGCACGTTGGCGGCCACGCGCAGCGCGTCGGCGCGGGTGAAGCCGGTGTCGATCACCAGCGCCTCGGTCGGGCCGCTGACGACCACGGCGTTGGCGTGAAAGCTGCCCTCGTTGGCGTTGTAGACCTTCAGCTCCAGCGGGGCGGCGGTCTGGGCGGTGGCGGAAGACAGGGCCAGCACCAGGGTGGCGGCGGTCAGGGTCGGTTTCATGGGGTGTCCTTTGTTGGGCTTGATTGAGTGACAGGAGCGACTTTATTGCCTTCAATAAAGTAGATAAACAGCTAATATTGAGATTGTTTATTGCATGATTCGATGAAATGGACCGCATCACTGCCCTGCGCGTGTTCGTCGAAGTGGCCGATTGCGGCAGCCTGACCCAGACCGCGCAGCGCCTGGACATGTCGGCCGCCATGGTCAGCCGCTACCTGGCCGCCGCCGAGGACTGGCTGGGCGCGCGCCTGCTGCACCGCACCACCCGCCGCGTGAGCCTGACCGACGCGGGCGAGGCTGCCCTGGCCACCAGCCGCCAGATGTTGGGCCTGGCCGAAGACGTGGAGGCGCTGGCCGGCGCACGCACGCGCGAGCCCACGGGGGCGTTGCGCGTCACCGCCTCGCCCTCGTTTGCCGACGCGCAGCTGGCCACGGCCATGGCCGAGTTCCAGCGCCTGCACCCCCGGGTGGAGCTGACCCTGCTGGTCGGCGACCGGGCGCTGGACCTGGTGGAAGACCGCATCGACCTGGCGGTGCGCATCAGCAACACGCTGGACCCGACGGTGATTGCGCGGCCGCTGGCGCTGTGCCGCTCGGTGCTGTGCGCGTCGCCGCAGTACCTGGCGCAGCACGGGCAGCCCGCCACGCTGGCCGACCTGCCGGCCCACCGCTTTGCCACCCGCACCGTGGGCGATGGCGATGTGCTGCGCTTTGACCAGGCGGGCGCTGAGGTGGAAGTGGCGGTGCACGGCGTGCTGCGCACCGACGACACCATCGCCTTGCGCCGCGCCGTGCTGGCGGGCGCCGGCATCGGCATGCTGCCCACCTATTACGTGGGCGAGGACCTGCGCCGCGGCGCGCTGGTGCGCCTGCTGCCCGCCCTGGAGCCGGCCACGCTGGGCATTCACGCGGTCTACCTGTCGCGCCGCCACCAGCCCCTGGCGCAGAGGGTGCTGGTGGACTACCTGGCCGAGCGCTTTGGCGGCGAGCCGGCGCCCTGGGACCGTGATCTGCCGCGCGGCGGCGGGTGAGTGCTGTCTTCAGCGCTTAGGTACTATCAAATAGATAGCTATTCAGGATGATTCCACGCCGACCAACGGCCAATTTGGCTTGAAATTCGGTGGAATCAGCCCAGGCGCGCCGTGCCCGGCGAGGCCAGCAGCACCAGCAGCGCGCCAGCGCCGCCTTCCAGCGGCTTGGCCTGCACGAAGGCCAGCACCTCCTGCTTCTGGATCAGCCAGCCGTGCACCTTGGCCTTCAGCACTGGTGTCTTGCCGGGCGAGCCCAGGCCCTTGCCGTGCACCACGCGCACGCAGCGCAGGCCGGCGCGCCGCGCCTCGCGCACGAAGGCGCCCAGCGCCTCGCGGGCTTCCTCGGTGCGCAGGCCGTGCAGATCAATTTCGCGCTGCACCGCCCAGTGGCCGCGCCGCAGCCGGGCCGTCACGTCGACACCGATGCCGGGGCGGCGAAAACTCAGGTGCTCGTCGACCTGCAGCAAGGTGCTGGCGTCGAACTCGTCCGACAGCGCCTCGCGCAGCACGGCCTGCTCGTCGCGCTGGCGCTGCAGCGGCTCGGGCGGCGTGGGCGCCGGTGCGTGCACCACGCGGCCGTGCGCGCGCAGTGGCTGGGTGGCGCCGACGGCGCGCGTGAACAAGTCCTGATCGGCACGCGACTTTTTTGCGGCGGCCGCGCGTTCGGCCGCCGCCTGCGCCGCGCGCGCCTCGGCCTCGGCCAACTGGGCACGGATCTGTTTCAGATCCTGGAGGGATTTGGCTTTCATGGCCGCAAGTTACCACTTGAGCGGCAGCGCGGCCGACACCGGTGGCCGCGCAGCAGGCCAGGCCAGCGGACGCCGTGGCCGGACCTGCGCCGGACACTGGCGTCGTCCCCCTTGCGCAGCAGAAGGGGGGAAGGCGCCGAAGGTGACTCAGGGGGTTATACGAGTCCCTGTTCCGCCATCGACAGCGCGGCGCCGGGCGCGACGATGACGTGGTCGACGACGCGCACGTCGATCAGCGCCAGCGCGGCCTTCAGCGACTGCGTCAGGGCTTCGTCGGCGCGGCTGGGGGCCACGCTGCCGCTGGGGTGGTTGTGCGCCAGCACCACCGCCGCCGCGTGGTGGTGCAGCGCGCGCAACGCCACTTCGCGTGGGTACACGCTGGTCTGCGTCAGCGTGCCGCGAAACAGCTCTTCCAGCGCGATCAGGCGGTGCTGGGCGTCCAGGAACAGCACCGCGAACACCTCGTGCGCGCGCTGGGCCAGCTGCAGCCGCAGGTAGTCCTTGACGGCGGCCGGCGAATCGAACACCTGGCGTTCCTTCAGCTGCTGGGCCAGGGCGCGGCGCGCCAGCTCCAGCACGGCCACCAGTTCGGCGCGCTTGGCCGGGCCGCCCAGGCCCTTGACGCGTTTCAGGTCGTCGGCACCGGCGTGCAGCAGCCCGGCGACGCCGCCGAACTGATCCAGCAGCTGCTGCGCCAGTTGCAGCACGCTGGTGCCGGCGATGCCGGTGCGCAGCAGCAGCGCCAGCAGCTCGGCGTCGCCCAGGGCGCCGGGGCCGCGGGCGAGCAGTTTTTCGCGCGGCCGGGCGTCGGGCGGAAGGTCTTTCAGCGGCATGGTCGCGGGGCGGGGAAGGGCTTTTCTACAATGGCGGGCAGTTTATCTGGGGCTTTCATGACCACCGTTTCGCCAGGCTCTTTTCTTACCCTGCACTACCGCCTGGCCGGGCCGCAGGGCGATGTCGTCAATACCTTCGGCGGCAAACCGGCCACCTTGTCGCTGGGCACGGGCGAACTCTCGCCCGGCGTCGAGGCGTGCCTGATCGGCCTGGCCGAGGGCGCGCACAGCCGTGTCGAGCTGCCCGCCGGCGCGGCTTTTGGCGAACGCAACCCGGACATGGTGCAGTGGCTGGCCAAGAAGGAGCTGGACAGCCTGGGCGACCCGAACGAACGCTACGCGGTCGGCGAGGTGGTGCAACTGCCCACGCCCGACGGCCAGGGCCAGTTCGCCGGCGTGGTGCGCGCCGTGCGCGCCGACGGGGCGCTGCAACTCGACTTCAACCACCCGCTGGCCGGCCAGCCGGTGACGTTTGAAGTGCATGTGATTGGGGTGCTATGAGCTTGGACCACCCACAAGCCCCCCCTTCGCCGCCGGGCCGCCCCAAGGCGAAGACGGCCCCCTCGGGGGGCAGTGCAGACGCGTCAGCGCGGAGCGTGGGGGCCAGTATTTTTTTGGCCGAGCCGCGCGGCTTTTGCGCCGGGGTGGATCGGGCGATTGAAATCGTCGAACGCGCGCTGGCCAAGTTCGGCGCGCCGATCTACGTGCGCCACGAGATCGTGCACAACACCTACGTGGTGGGCGATCTGCACGCCAAGGGTGCCATCTTCATCGAGGACCTGGCCGAGGTGCCGCCCGGCGCCACCCTGGTGTTCAGCGCCCACGGCGTGCCCAAGTCGGTCGAGCGCGAGGCCGAGGCGCGCGGCTTTCGGGTGTTCGACGCCACCTGCCCGCTGGTCAGCAAGGTGCACGTGGAGGTGGCCAAGCTGCACCGCGAGGGCTATGAGTTCATCATGATCGGCCACAAGGGCCACCCCGAGGTCGAAGGCACCATGGGCCAGCTCGACGGCGGCATCCATCTGGTCGAGGAGGTGGCCGACGTGGCGCGCATTCACCCCGCGCAGACCGACAAGCTGGCGGTGGTGACCCAGACCACCCTCAGCGTGGACGACGCGGCCGAGATCACGGCCGCCGTGAAGGCGAGGTTTCCGCGCGTGCGCGAGCCCAAGCAGCAGGACATTTGCTACGCCACGCAGAACCGGCAGGACGCGGTGAAGCTGCTGTCGCGCGAGGTGGACGTGGTGATCGTGGTCGGCAGCCCGACCAGCAGCAACTCGAACCGCCTGCGCGAGGTGGCCCACAAACTGGGCACGGAGGCCTACATGGTGGACAGCGCCGACGAGTTGCAACCCGGCTGGATCGCCGGGCGCGCGCGCATCGGTCTGACGGCGGGCGCCTCGGCGCCGGAAATCCTGGTGCGCCAGGTGATCGACCGCCTGCGCGCGCTGGGCGCGGTGTCGGTGCGCACGCTCGATGGCATCGAGGAAACCATCAAGTTCCCGCTGCCCAAGGGGCTGAAGCTGGATCAGGCCGCCGAGCGCGGCCTGGGCCATTTGCGCTGAGCCAGGCTTGCCGCCTTACAGGCCGGCTTCCGCGCGCAGCAGGGCGGCCTTGTCGGTGCGCTCCCAGGTGAACTCCGGCTCGTCGCGACCGAAGTGGCCGTAGGCGGCGGTCTTGGCGTAGATCGGACGCAGCAGGTCGAGCATCTGGACGATGCCTTTCGGGCGCAGGTCGAAATGCGCGCGCACCAGCTTGGCGATTTCGTGGTCGGGAATGGCGCCAGTGCCCTCGGTGTACACCGTGATGTTCATCGGCTCGGCCACGCCGATGGCGTAGGCCACCTGGATCTGGCACTGGCGCGCCAGCCCCGCGGCGACGATGTTCTTGGCCACGTAGCGCGCGGCGTAGGCGGCGCTGCGGTCGACCTTGGTCGGGTCCTTGCCGCTGAAGGCGCCGCCGCCGTGCGGGCAGGCGCCGCCGTAGGT
>Ga0209794_1000880_pt1 | contig 30819 bp, 26 predicted proteins | sample EBPBio232013_DNA_FD_185869 | JGI IMG/M metagenome (GOLD analysis project Ga0209794, IMG submission 185869) | Wastewater treatment Type I Accumulibacter community from EBPR Bioreactor in Madison, WI, USA - Reactor 1_5/23/2013_ DNA (SPAdes)... | ecosystem: Engineered > Bioreactor > EBPR >... | reverse complement strand
TCGATAAAGATGCGCGGGTGTAGCTCAGTCGGTTAGAGTGCCGGCCTGTCACGCCGGAGGTCGCGGGTTCGAGCCCCGTCACTCGCGCCATTTTCCCAATCTTTTCCGATGATTCGTTGGTTGAATTCCACTGCTTCGGCAGGCCGGAATCATTATTTGTGCGTTGCGGGGCGGCGAAGTCGTTTCCCGCAAGACACATGCGGTCGACCTTGTTACACTCCACCCTGTCAATTGGTCGAAAAGCCGCCACAATCTCTTGCGCGATGGTCCGGGCTGCGCTAGTCACGGCTCGTTGCAACTGTTTTCGGCTTGTTGCCAAAAGGCCTTCGGTGCCGCCCGGCATCACGAGCAAGCAGGGATATAAAAAGATGACTGAACTGCTCAGTTCCTACATTCCGATCGCGATTTTCATCGGCATTGCCCTCGTTATCGGCCTTGCGCTGCTGATCGCGCCGTTTGCCGTGGCCTTCAAGGCTCCTGACGCGGAAAAGCTTTCGGCTTACGAGTGCGGCTTCAATGCCTTCGATGACGCCCGCATGAAGTTCGACATTCGATTCTACCTCGTGTCGATTCTCTTCATCATCTTCGACCTCGAAGTAGCGTTCCTGTTCCCGTGGGCTGTGTCTTTCGGTGAGTTGGGCTGGTTCGGTTTCTGGTCGATGATGGTGTTCCTCGGCGTTCTCACCATCGGCTTTATCTATGAATGGAAGAAGGGGGCTCTCGAATGGGAGTGAGCCAGGGCAATACGACGCTCGTTGCGCCGCAGCCGAAGGGCATCATTGATCCCGCCACCGGCAAGCCGGTCGGCAGCGATGATGCGTTCTTTGGTGAAATCAACAACGAGCTGGCCGACAAGGGCTTTCTCGTCACCTCGACCGACGAGCTGATCACCTGGGCGCGTACAGGTTCGCTGATGTGGATGCAGTTCGGTCTGGCCTGCTGCGCCGTGGAAGGCCTCATGCAGGCCTCCGGTCCGCGCTACGACCTTGAGCGCTTCGGCGTTGCGCCGCGCGCTTCGCCGCGCCAGTCGGACGTGATGATCGTGGCCGGTACGCTGACGAACAAGATGGCTCCGGCGTTGCGCAAGCTTTACGACCAGATGCCTGAGCCGCGTTACGTGATCTCGATGGGTTCCTGCGCCAATGGTGGCGGCTACTACCACTACTCCTATTCGGTGGTGCGTGGCTGTGACCGCGTGGTTCCGGTCGATGTTTACGTTCCGGGCTGTCCCCCCACGGCAGAAGCGCTGATCTACGGCGTTCTCCTGCTGCAGAAGAAAATCCGCCGCACCGGCACGATCGAGCGCTGAGGAGAGGGGACTGATATGAGCGAAGCTCTCAACGAACTTTCCGCCCACATTGGCGAAATCGCAGGCGGTCTCATCACCGGCTCCGAAATCCGCTACGGCGAACTGACGCTGACGACCGATGCGGCCAGGCTGATCGATCTGATCACGCTGCTGCGCGACGACGTTCAGTGCGAATTCGTCAGCTTTATCGATCTGTGTGGTGTGGATTATCCGCGCCGCGCCAACCGTTTCGATGTCGTCTATCACCTGCTGTCGCCGCGCCAGAACCTGCGCGTGCGCATCAAGCTTGAAACCGACGAAGCCACCCCGGTTCCCTCGATCATCGAGATTTTCCCGGGTGCCGGCTGGTTCGAGCGCGAAGCCTGGGACATGTACGGCATTCTCTTCTCCGGTCACCCGGACCTGCGTCGCATCCTGACGGACTACGGTTTTGAAGGTCATCCGCTGCGCAAGGATTTCCCGGTTACCGGCTTCGTGGAAGTTCGCTACGACGATATCGCCAAGCGCGTGGTCTACGAGCCTGTCGAACTGAAGCAGGAATTCCGCAATTTCGATTTCCTCTCGCCTTGGGAAGGCACGGATTACGTGCTGCCGGGCGACGAGAAGGCAGCGAGGTAAGGGCATGCGTCCTTCTTTCAGCCTTCCCGTAGTTAGCTAAGCGCGGAGCGCGTCGCCATGACAGAACATAACGTCCGCAACTTCACCATCAACTTCGGCCCGGAGCATCCCTCCGCGCACGGCGTTCTGCGCCTTGTTCTCGAGCTTGACGGCGAAATCGTGGAACGCGTCGATCCCCATATCGGCCTCCTGCATCGCGGGACCGAAAAGCTGATCGAATCGAAGACCTATCTTCAGGCCGTTCCCTATTTCGACCGCCTCGACTACGTGGCGCCGATGAACCAGGAACATGCCTATGCTCTGGCCGTCGAGCGTATGTTGGGTGTGGAAATCCCGATCCGTGGCCAGCTCATCCGTGTGCTCTACTCGGAAATCGGCCGTATCCTCTCGCACATCATGAACGTGACCACGCAGGCCATGGACGTGGGTGCCATGACGCCGCCGGTCTGGGGTTTCGAAGAGCGCGAAAAGCTGATGGTGTTTTATGAGCGTGCCTGTGGCGCGCGCATGCACTCGGCCTATTTCCGCCCGGGTGGCGTCCATCAGGACCTGCCGCCGGAGCTGGTGGAAGACATCGGCGCCTGGTGCGATCCCTTCATCAAGGTTCTCGACGACATCGAAGGCCTGCTCACTGACAACCGCATCTACAAGCAGCGTAACGTCGATATCGGCGTTGTGAAGCTTGAAGACGCCTGGGCGCTCGGTTTCTCGGGCGTGATGGTGCGCGGCTCCGGCGCTGCTTGGGACCTGCGTCGTTCGCAGCCCTACGAGTGCTATAACGAGCTGGAGTTCGACATTCCGATCGGCAAGAACGGCGACTGCTATGACCGTTACCTGATCCGTATGCAGGAAATGCGCGAATCGGTCCGGATCATGAAGCAGTGCGTTGATCGTCTGCTCGGTAAGGACCGCGTGGGTCCGGTCTCCTCGCTCGATGGCAAGATCGTGCCGCCGAAGCGTGGCGAGATGAAGCGTTCGATGGAAGCGCTGATCCACCACTTCAAGCTCTACACTGAAGGCTATCACGTGCCTGCCGGTGAGGTTTATGCCGCCGTTGAAGCGCCCAAGGGCGAATTCGGCGTCTACCTCGTGTCGGATGGCACCAACAAGCCTTACCGCTGCAAGATCCGCGCTCCGGGGTTCGTGCACCTTCAGGCCATGGAATTCATGTCGAAGGGCCACCTGCTCGCCGACGTGACGGCCGTGCTGGGTTCGCTCGACATCGTGTTCGGTGAGGTGGACCGCTGATGCCGCGTTCATCCGCCAAGGCATCGCTTGCCGATCTCTGTCCCGGCTTTGACCGGGGCATCGGCGCGTTGGCGGCGGATGGCGTTGAAAATGAAATGTCCAGTCGGAAAGACCGGGCCGTTTCTGCCGGATTGGGGGCCATCAAGGCGCTTCGTCCCGCAGGCGTGTCCGTTTCAAGATAAGGCGTGAGGAAGAATGTCCGTTCGTCGACTAGCCGAAGATCATCTCCAGCCCGCTAGCTTCGCGTTTAACGCGGAGAATGCGGAATGGGCGCAGGCCACTATTCGCAAGTATCCGGAAGGGCGTCAGCAATCGGCTGTCATCCCGCTGCTGATGCGTGCGCAGGAACAGGAAACCTGGGTGTCGCGTGCCGCCATCGAGCACATCGCCGATATGCTGGGCATGGCCTATATCCGCGTTCTGGAAGTGGCCACCTTCTACACCCAGTTCCAGATCAAGCCGGTTGGCACCAAGGCGCACGTTCAGGTCTGCGGCACCACGCCCTGCATGCTGCGCGGCGCTGAAGACCTGATCCACGTCTGCAAGAAGAAGATCGCGGCTGACCCGCTGACTCCGAATGCAGCCGGTACGCTGTCCTGGGAAGAAGTCGAGTGTCAGGGCGCTTGCGTCAACGCTCCGATGGTCATCATCTGGAAGGACGCCTACGAAGACCTGACGCCCGAGCGTCTGGAGCAGATCATCGACGAGTTCGAAGCTGGCAAGGGCGCTGACGTGCCGACCGGCCCGCAGAACGGTCGTCATTTCTGCGCCCCGGAAGGTGGTCTGACCTCGCTGACCGACGATGCGGTTCCCGCCAAGGCTGACCTCAACGCTGCGGCCCCGGTGGCAAGCGCTGCACCGGCCAAGGCTGATGCGAAGCCGTCGCTGGATGATCCGAACCGTCCGAAGTCCATCGACAAGCCGGAAACGCCCGATGATCTTGAACTGATCGCCGGGATCGGTCCGAAGATTGCCGCCACGCTTCATGAGCTTGGCATCTACACCTTCGCGCAGGTGGCAGCGTTTACCGAGAAGGAAGTGGAGTGGGTTGATTCCTACGTCAGCTTCCCCGGTCGCATCGCCCGCGATGAGTGGATCAAGCAGGCCGATGCGCTGGCGCGCGGCGGCGAAGAAGAATATGTCCGCGTCTTCGGCAAGAAGCCGCGCTAAGGGGAGGTTGTGATGCTTAAAGATCAGGATCGCATCTTTACCAATATCTACGGCCTCAAGGACATGTCGCTGAAGGGCGCTATGGCCCGTGGTCACTGGGACGGTACGAAGCAGATCATCGAAAAGGGTCGCGACTGGATCATCGACGAGATGAAGGCTTCCGGCCTTCGTGGTCGCGGTGGTGCAGGCTTCCCGACCGGCATGAAGTGGTCCTTCATGCCCAAGCAGAACGATGGTCGCCCGCATTACCTCGTGGTCAACGCCGACGAATCCGAACCCGGCACCTGCAAGGACCGTGAAATCCTGCGTCACGACCCGCATACGCTGCTCGAAGGCTGCGTGATTGCCGGTTGCGCCATGGGTGCCAACACGACCTACATCTATGTGCGTGGCGAATACATGCGCGAACGCGAAGCCCTTCAGGCTGCGATCGACGAGTGCTACGAAGCTGGCCTGCTCGGCAAGAACAACAAGAACGGCTGGGACATGGACATCTATGTCCACCACGGCGCAGGTGCCTATATCTGCGGCGAGGAAACGGCCCTCATCGAAAGTCTGGAAGGCAAGAAGGGCCAGCCGCGCCTGAAGCCGCCGTTCCCGGCCAACATGGGCCTTTATGGCTGCCCGACCACGGTCAACAACGTCGAATCCATCGCCGTTGCCCCGACCATCCTGCGTCGCGGCGCCAGCTGGTTCTCAGGAATTGGCCGCCCGAACAATGTCGGCACCAAGCTGTTCATGGTCTCCGGCCACGTCAACAAGCCCTGCACCTTCGAAGATGCCATGAGCGTTCCGTTCAAGGATTTGATCGAAAAGCATTGCGGCGGCATTCGCGGCGGCTGGGATAACCTGCTCGGCGTCATCCCCGGCGGCGCATCGTGCCCGATCGTCAAGGGCGAGGACATGCAGAACGCCATCATGGACTTTGACGGCATGCGCGACGTGAAGTCGTCCTTCGGCACCGGCGGTATGATCGTCATGGACAAGTCCACGGACGTCATCAAGGCCATCTGGCGCATCGCAGCCTTCTTCAAGCATGAAAGCTGCGGCCAGTGCACGCCGTGCCGTGAAGGTACGGGCTGGATGATGCGCGTCCTGGAACGCATGGTCAAAGGCCATGCCCAGAAGCGCGAAATCGACATGCTGTTCGAAGTCACGAAGCAGATCGAAGGGCACACCATCTGTGCGCTTGGCGATGCTGCGGCCTGGCCCGTTCAGGCGCTCATTCGCAATTTCCGCCCGGAAATCGAAAAGCGCATCGACCAGTATACGCATAACGCAACCGCCCACGGCGCTGTTCTCGAAGCGGCGGAATGAGGTGGCCTCCCCGGTGCCCGGCCATGGGCCGCACCGGATGGATGGCATAAGGAATTGAAGACTGAAGGTGGACGATGGCAAAGCTGAAAGTTGACGGTAAAGAGATCGAAGTACCCGACCATTTCACGCTGCTTCAGGCGTGTGAGGCTGCGGGTGCCGAGGTTCCGCGCTTTTGTTTTCACGAGCGTCTTTCGGTGGCCGGTAACTGCCGCATGTGCCTCATCGAGGTGAAGGGCGGCCCGCCGAAGCCGGCGGCATCCTGCGCCATGGGCGTGCGTGACGTGCGCGGTGGCCCGAACGGCGAACCCGCGGAAGTCTTCACGACCACGCCGATGGTCAAGAAGGCCCGCGAAGGCGTGATGGAATTCCTGCTCATCAACCACCCGCTCGATTGCCCGATCTGCGATCAGGGCGGCGAGTGCGACCTGCAGGATCAGGCCATGGCCTTCGGTATCGCCGGTTCCCGCTATTCGGAAAACAAGCGCGCCGTCGAGGACAAGTATATCGGTCCGTTGGTCAAGACGGTGATGAACCGCTGCATTCACTGCACGCGTTGCGTCCGCTTCACCACGGAAGTGGCCGGCATTTCCGAACTCGGCCTGATCGGTCGCGGTGAAGATGCCGAAATCACCACCTATCTGGAACAGGCCATGACCTCGGAGCTGCAGGGCAACGTTGTTGACCTGTGCCCGGTCGGTGCGCTCACCTCCAAGCCCTTCGCCTTCACGGCCCGTCCGTGGGAACTGAACAAGACGGAATCGATCGATGTGATGGATGCCGTCGGTTCGGCCATCCGCGTCGATACCCGTGGCCGCGAAGTGATGCGCGTCATGCCGCGCGTCAACGAAGCGATCAACGAAGAGTGGATTTCCGACAAGACGCGCTTCATCTGGGATGGCCTGCGCACGCAGCGCCTTGACCGCCCCTATGTCCGCAAGGATGGCCGCCTTCAGGCCGCCAGCTGGCAGGAAGCCTTTGGCGCGATCCGCAATGCCGTTTCCGGCGTCGCAGGCGACAAGATCGGTGCCATTGCCGGTGATCTCGCTTCCGTCGAGGAAATGTACGCGCTGAAGGAACTGCTCGCCTCGCTCGGCTCGACCAATGTCGATTGTCGTCAGGATGGCACGGCGCTCGATCCGTCGAACGGCCGCGCGTCCTACCTCTTCAATGCCTCCATCGAAGGCATCGAACAGGCTGATGCGCTGCTCATCATCGGCGCCAACCCGCGCTATGAAGCAGCTGTGCTCAACGCTCGCATCCGCAAGCGCTGGCGTCGCGGCGGCTTCCCGATCGGTGTGATCGGTGAAGGCGGCGAACTGCGCTACGAATATGACTACCTCGGTGCTGGCACCGATACGCTGGCAGACCTTGCCAACGGCAACGGCGCTTTCTTTGAAACGCTGAAGTCGGCTGCAAAGCCACTCATCATCATCGGTCAGGGCGCTCTGGCCCGTGCAGACGGCGCCGCCGTTCTTGCGGCTGCCGCTAAGCTCGCCGTTGAAGTGGGGGCCGCAACCGCCGAGTGGAACGGTTTCTCGGTTCTCCATACGGCAGCCTCGCGCGTCGGTGGCCTCGATCTCGGCTTCGTCCCGGCGGACAAGTCGAAGAACGCCGCTTCGATCGTTGCGTCCTCGGAGGTTCTCTTCCTGCTGGGTGCGGATGAACTGGACTTCTCCGCCAAGGGCGCGAAGTTCACCGTTTATATCGGCAGCCATGGTGATGCCGGGGCACATGCCGCAGACGTTATCCTGCCGGGTGCCACCTACACCGAAAAGTCGGGCATCTGGGTCAACACCGAAGGCCGTCCGCAGCAGGGCAACCGCGCCGGTTTCGCACCGGGCGAGGCCCGCGAGGAATGGGCGATCCTTCGTGCTCTGTCTGACGTTCTGGGTCACCGCCTGCCGTTCGACTCGCTCGGCGCGCTGCGTGCCAAGCTCTTCGCCGCTTATCCGCATCTTGCCGCTCTCGATGAGATCACGGCAGCGGATGCCGGTGATGTGGCAAAGCTGGCAGGCCAGGGCGGACAGATGGACAAGGCCGCGTTTGCTTCGACCGTCAAGGATTTCTACCTGACGAACCCGATCGCGCGGGCTTCGGCGGTGATGGCCGAGTGCTCGGCGCTCGCCCGTAACAACTTCAAGGCCGCCGCAGAGTAAGGGCAGGGGACAATGGATACATTCTTTTCGACTTACGTGTGGCCGACGCTGATCATGGTCGGTCAGTCGCTCCTCCTCATGGTGGCGCTGCTGATCTACATCGCTTACGTTCTGCTCTTCGACCGCAAGATCTGGGCCGCTGTCCAGCTGCGCCGTGGCCCGAACGTGGTGGGTCCGTGGGGCCTGTTCCAGTCCTTCGCCGACCTTTTGAAGTTCGTCTTCAAGGAGCCGGTCATTCCGGCCGGTGCCAACAAGGGCGTCTTCCTTCTCGCCCCGCTCGTCGCCGTGACGCTGGCGCTCGCCACCTGGGCGGTGATCCCGCTGGCAGATGGCTGGGTGATCGCCAACATCAATGTCGGCATCCTCTATGTCTTCGCCATTTCCTCGCTTGAGGTTTACGGCATCATCATGGGTGGCTGGGCTTCCAACTCCAAGTATCCGTTCCTCGGCGCGCTGCGCTCGGCGGCACAGATGGTGTCCTACGAAGTCTCCATCGGCTTTGTCATCGTCACGGTTCTGCTCACCGTCGGCTCGCTGAACCTGACGGACATCGTGTACGCCCAGAAGGATGGTCTCGGTACGATGATCGGCCTGCCGAACACGTTCCTCGACTGGAACTGGCTCGCCCTGTTCCCGATGTTCATCATCTTCTTCATCTCGGCGCTGGCTGAAACCAACCGTCCGCCCTTCGACCTTCCGGAAGCCGAATCCGAACTGGTTGCCGGCTTCATGGTCGAATACGGCTCCACCCCGTACATGATGTTCATGCTGGGTGAATACGCTGCCATCGTTCTGATGTGCTCGCTCACCACGATCCTCTTCCTTGGTGGCTGGTTGCCGCCGGTGGATATCGCCATCCTGAACTGGGTGCCGGGGATTATCTGGTTCATCCTGAAGGCCACCATGGTGTTCTTCATGTTCGGTCTGGTGAAGGCTTTCGTGCCGCGCTACCGCTATGACCAGCTCATGCGTCTTGGCTGGAAGGTGTTCCTGCCGCTGTCGCTCGCCATGGTCGTGATTGTTGCATTCGTTCTCAAACTGACGGGGTGGGCATAATGGCCAGTCTTTCCCAAGCCGTAAACTCGCTCTTCCTGAAGGAGTTCGTCGCGGCCATCAAGCTGACGATGTCCTACTTCTTCAAGCCCAAGGCGACGGTGAACTATCCGTTCGAAAAGGGTCCGGTCAGCCCGCGTTTTCGCGGTGAGCATGCGCTGCGCCGTTACCCGAACGGTGAAGAACGCTGCATCGCCTGCAAGCTGTGCGAAGCCATCTGTCCCGCTCAGGCAATCACCATCGAAGCCGGTCCGCGCCGCAATGACGGCACCCGCCGCACGGTGCGCTATGACATCGACATGGTGAAGTGCATCTATTGCGGCTTCTGCCAGGAAGCCTGCCCGGTGGATGCGATTGTCGAAGGTCCGAACTTCGAGTTCGCCACCGAGACGCGCGAAGAGCTTTACTACGACAAGGCCCGTCTTCTCGAGAACGGCGACCGTTGGGAGCGTGAAATCGCTCGCAACCTCGCCCTCGACGCGCCGTATCGCTGATTGAATTTCATAGTCCGTGCGGGGAGGGGGCTTCCCGCCGGAATAGATAAACAGGGGGCGCCGCCAGTCGGCGCGCGAAAGCCCAAGGGTGTGGATTGTTCCGCCCGAGGGAAGACGAAAAGGCACCAACATGGGTCTGCAGGCTCTTTTTTTCTATATCTTCGCCACGGTCGCGATTGCGTCGGCGTTGATGGTGATTTCCGCGAAGAACCCGGTTCACTCCGTGCTGTTCCTCATCCTGACCTTCTTCAACGCGGCGGGGCTCTTCCTGCTGACGGGCGCTGAATTCCTGGCGATGATCCTTCTCGTCGTCTATGTCGGCGCGGTTGCGGTTCTCTTCCTCTTCGTCGTCATGATGCTGGATGTCGATTTTGCCGAACTGCGCTCCGGTGTCATGCGCTATGCGCCGATTGGCCTTCTGGTCGGGATCGTGCTGGCGGTTGAGCTGGTTGTCTATGTCGGTGGCACCGCCATCAGCGATACCGCCAAGAGCGCCACAAGCCTGCCCATTCCGGCGCTGACGGAGCGGACCAACACCGCCGCCCTCGGCGACGTTCTTTATTCGAACTACATCTACTTCTTCCAGTTGTCCGGCCTCGTGCTGCTGGTGGCCATGATCGGCGCGATTGTGCTGACGCTTCGCCATCGTACCCATGTGCGTCGTCAGGACATTTCCACGCAGGTTGCCCGCTCGCCGGAGACCGCCGTCAAGGTGGTCAACGTCAAGCCTGGTCAGGGCATCTAAGGCGAACGAGCGAGGTCAAGGAACACGCATATGGAAATCGGTCTTTCCCACTATCTCACGGTCGCCGCAGTTCTGTTCACGCTCGGCGTCTTCGGTATCTTCCTGAACCGCAAGAACGTCATCGTTATCCTGATGTCGGTGGAACTCATCCTTCTCGCCGTCAACCTGAACCTGGTCGCCTTCTCGCATTTCCTGAACGATCTCGTCGGTCAGATCTTCGCGCTGTTCATCCTCACGGTGGCAGCTGCTGAAGCCGCCATCGGTCTGGCGATCCTCGTGGTCTTCTATCGCAACCGCGGCTCCATCGCCGTGGAAGACGTCAACATGATGAAGGGCTAAGGCGGTCATGATCTACAAGCTAATCGTCTTTCTCCCGCTGCTCGGCTCCATCATTGCCGGGCTGTTTGGAAACCGCATCGGTGCCAAGGCTTCGGAATACGTCACGTCCGGCCTGATGATCCTCGTTGCGATCCTGTCGTGGACCGTCTTCCTTCAGGTGGGCTTTGGCGCCCACGAAGGCGAAGGCATGATCAAGGTGACCGTGCTGCGCTGGATCCAGTCCGGCGGCATTGATGTCGAATGGGCGCTGCGCATTGATACGCTGACGGCGGTCATGCTGGTGGTGGTGAACTCGGTCTCGACCCTGGTGCACCTCTACTCCATCGGCTACATGCACCACGACCCGGATCGTCCGCGCTTCTTCTCCTACCTCTCGCTCTTCACCTTCGCCATGCTCATGCTGGTGACGGCGGATAACATCGTCCAGATGTTCTTCGGCTGGGAAGGCGTGGGTCTGGCCTCGTACTTGCTCATCGGTTTCTGGTTCAAGAAGCCGTCGGCAACGGCGGCCTCCATGAAGGCCTTCATCGTCAACCGCGTCGGTGACTTCGGCTTCCTGCTCGGCATCGGTCTGGTTTTCGTCCTGTTCGGCTCGCTGAACTTCGAAACCATCTTTGCCGCCGCTCGCACCTATCTCGAAGGGGATGCAGCCAAGGAAGTGGTGGTCAACTTGTTCGGCATGACGCTGGATCGCGAAGACGCCGTTACGGCTGCCTGCATCCTGCTCTTCATCGGTGCCATGGGTAAGTCGGCGCAGTTCCTGCTGCACACCTGGCTGCCGGACGCCATGGAAGGCCCGACCCCGGTTTCGGCCCTCATTCACGCCGCAACCATGGTGACCGCCGGTGTCTTCCTCGTTGCCCGCATGTCGCCGCTGTTTGAACTCTCGCACAATGCGCTGACCTTCGTGACGATCATCGGTGGCATCACCGCTTTCTTCGCCGCAACGGTGGGTCTCGTTCAGAACGACATCAAGCGCGTGATTGCTTACTCGACCTGCTCGCAGCTCGGTTACATGTTCGTGGCGCTCGGCGTCGGTGCCTATGGCGCTGCCGTATTCCACCTCTTCACGCACGCCTTCTTCAAGGCGCTGCTCTTCTTGGGTGCCGGTTCGGTCATCCACGCCGTTGATGGCGAGCAGGACATGCGTCACATGGGTGGTCTGCGCAAGCACATACCGATCACCTTCTGGGCCATGACGATCGGTACGATTGCGCTGACGGGCGTTGGTATCCCTGGCACGATGATCGGCACCGCCGGCTTCTTCTCCAAGGATGCGATCATTGAATCGGCCTTTGCGGCCCATGGTGCAGCGCCGCGCTTCGCCTTCATCCTTCTGGTTGTCGCAGCGCTCTTCACCAGCTTCTATTCCTGGCGTCTGGCGTTCCTCACCTTCTTTGGCAAGCCGCGCGCCTCGGCAGATGTGATGCACCACGTGCATGAATCGCCGCCGATCATGACGCTTCCGCTTCTGCCGCTCGCCATTGGCGCGCTGGTGGCTGGCGTGGTCTTCCATGGCTTCTTCATCGGTGAAGAATTCGCGGAATTCTGGAAGGGCGCTCTGTTCGTCGGTCCGGAAAATCACATCCTTCATGCCATGCATGAAGTGCCGCTGTGGGTGAAGTGGAGCCCGTTCGTGGCGATGGTGACGGGTTTTGTGACCGCCTACTATTTCTACATCGTGTCGCCGGAAACGCCGAAGAAGCTCGCTGAAACCTTCCGTCCGGTCTACCTGTTCCTTCTGAACAAGTGGTACTTCGACGAACTCTACGACATCCTCTTCGTGCGCACGGCCAAGGCCGTTGGCAAGTTCCTGTGGAAGAAGGGCGATGTCGCCGTCATCGATACCTATGGCCCGAACGGTGTGGCCGCTCGCGTCATCGATGTGACCAACCGCGTGGTTCGTCTGCAGACCGGCTACCTTTACCATTACGCGTTCGCGATGCTGATCGGTGTCGCCGCGCTTGTTACCTGGATGATGCTTGGGGGTGTGAAGTAAATGACCGATTGGCCTATCCTCTCAACGGTCACGTTTCTGCCGCTGGTCGGCGTGGCACTCCTCTTGTTCACGCGCGAGGACGGCGTTTTCGGACGCCGCAATATCCTCAACGTCTCGCTGCTGACGACCGTTTTCACGTTCATCGTCTCGCTCTTCATCTGGGCGGGCTTTGACAACGCCAATGCTGGCTTCCAGATGGTCGAGAAGCATGGTTGGCTCGGCACCGGCATTGCCTATCATGTCGGCGTCGATGGCATCTCGATGCTGTTCGTCATCCTCACCACCTTCCTCATGCCCTTCTGCGTGCTGGCAAGCTGGAACTCGGTGGAAAAGCGCGTCAAGGAATACATGATCGCCTTCTTGATCATGGAAACCATGATGATCGGTGTCTTCGTGGCGCTCGATACGGTTCTTTTCTACGTGTTCTTCGAAGCAACCCTCATTCCGATGTTCATCATCATCGGCGTCTGGGGCGGCAAGGATCGCGTTTACGCCAGCTACAAGTTCTTCCTCTACACGCTGCTCGGTTCGGTGCTGATGATGCTCGCCATCATGGCCATGTACTGGCAGTCGGGGACGACGGATGTGCCGACGCTTCTGAAGTACGGCTTCCCGGCTGGCTTGCAGACCTGGTTGTGGCTTGCCTTCTTCGCCTCCTTCGCGGTGAAGATGCCGATGTGGCCGGTTCACACCTGGTTGCCGGATGCTCACGTGCAGGCCCCGACGGCAGGCTCGGTCATTCTGGCCGGTGTCATGCTGAAGCTCGGTGGTTACGGCTTCCTGCGCTTCTCGCTGCCCATGTTCCCGCTGGCGTCGGATTTCTTCGCGCCCTTCGTCTTCACGCTGTCGGTCATCGCCATCATCTACACCTCGCTGGTGGCGCTGATGCAGGACGACATCAAGAAGCTGATCGCCTACTCGTCCGTCGCCCACATGGGTTACGTGACCATGGGTATCTTTGCGGCCAACACGCAGGGCGTTCAGGGTGCGATCTTCCAGATGCTGTCGCATGGTATCGTGTCGGGCGCGCTCTTCCTGTGCGTCGGCGTGGTCTATGACCGCCTGCATACCCGCGAAATCGCCGCTTATGGTGGTCTTGCCAACAATATGCCGAAATACGCAGTGGCCTTCATGGTCTTCACCATGGCCAATGTCGGTCTTCCGGGCACGTCCGGGTTCATCGGCGAATTCCTGACGATCATCGGTGTGTTCCGCGTGAACAACTGGGTCGCCCTGTTCGCCGCAACCGGCGTCATTCTCTCCGCATCCTACGCTCTGTGGCTCTATCGCCGCGTGATCTTCGGTGCATTGGAGAAGGACAGCCTGAAGTCGCTGCTCGATCTTTCGGCGCGCGAAAAGCTGGTGCTTTATCCGCTGCTCGCCCTCACCATCTTCTTCGGTGTCTATCCGGCTCCGGTGTTCGATGCGACGGCAGCCTCGGTGGACGCGCTCATCCATAACTATGAAGCCGCTCTCAAGGCCGCCAGCCAAGTGGCGCTTCTGGTGAACTGACGACAGGATACCGAGAACATGACCGCTGAACTTCTCTTTGCAAGTCTTCACCTTGCTGTTCCCGAACTGATCCTGGCCGTCGGTGCGCTCGCTCTTCTGATGATTGGCGTGTTCAACGGCGACAAGGCAACCTCGACCGTCACGGGTCTGGCCGTGGCGCTGCTGATTGCCGCCGGTCTCTGGATCCTGATTGCCTCGCCGGATGGCGCAGGCTTCGGCGGGGCTTACCTCTCCGACAGCTTCGCCCGCTTCATGAAGGTTCTGGCCCTCATCGGTTCGGTCGTCGCCATGGTCATGGCCGTTGGCAATGCCCGTTCGGAACAGCTGGATCGTTTCGAGTTCCCCGTGCTTCTGGTTCTGGCGACCCTCGGCATCATGCTGATGATCTCCGCCAACAACCTGATCTCGCTCTACATGGCGCTCGAACTGCAGTCGCTGGCCCTCTATGTGGTCGCTGCGATCAACCGTGACAGCCTCCGTTCGACGGAAGCGGGCCTCAAGTACTTCGTGCTCGGCGCTCTCTCTTCGGGCATGCTGCTCTACGGCATGTCGCTGATCTATGGCTTCACCGGCAACACCGGCTTTGATGAAATCGCCAAGGCAATTGCCGCTGAAGGCCGTTCGCTCGGCGTGGTCATCGGTCTTGTCTTCGTGCTCACGGGTCTCTGCTTCAAGATTTCGGCCGTGCCGTTCCACATGTGGACGCCGGACGTCTATGAAGGCGCACCGACCCCGGTCACGGCGTTCCTCGCCGCGGCTCCGAAGGTGGGCGCCATGGCGATCCTCGTGCGCGCCGTGTCCGATGCCTTCCTGCCCGCCGTCGCTGACTGGCAGCAGGTTGTCGTGTTCATCTCGCTCGCGTCCATGCTGCTCGGTTCCTTCGCCGCAATCGGCCAGAAGAACATCAAGCGACTGATGGCTTATTCGTCCATCGGCCACATGGGTTATGCTCTGGTCGGTCTGGCTGCCGGTTCCAAGGCGGGCGTCACGGGCGTCATCATCTACATGACGATCTATATGGTCATGACGCTCGGCACCTTTGCCTGCATCATGGCGATGCGTCGCAAGGAAGGTGAAACCGTCGAGTCCATCGACGATCTGGCCGGTCTGTCGCAGACCAACCCCTTCATGGCCGTGATGCTGACCGCTCTGATGTTCTCGCTGGCTGGTATTCCGCCGCTCGCAGGCTTCTTCGGGAAGTACTTCGTCTTCCTCGCTGCCATCGAAGCCAAGCTCTACTGGCTTGCCATCATCGGCATCTTGTCTTCGGTCGTCGGTGCCTACTACTACCTGCGCGTTGTGAAGGTGATGTGGTTCGACGAAGCCAAGGGCGAGTTCGACCGCGTTTCTCCGGAACTGCGCCTCGTTTTCGGTCTATCCGGCCTGTTCGTGATCGTCTACCTCTTCATCGGCGGCCCGGTGGGCAGTGCGGCTGAAGCAGCCGCCCAGTCCTTCTTTTGAGCGGGCTGAACACCTCGTACCGGATGTCGCTTGGCGACTTCCGGCATGAGGCGCTGGATGAGGTGGGCTCCACCAATGAGGAATGCCTGGCCCGTGCGCGGGCCGGGGCCGCAAGCGGGCTGTGGATCACGGCCGCGCGGCAGAGCGGTGGCCGTGGCCGCCGCGGGCGCGCCTGGGTTTCGGAGCGCGGCAATCTTTACGCTTCCCTCCTTCTGATCAATCCGGCGCCGATGAGCGCGATCGGCTCGCTGCCTCTGGCGGTGGCGGTGGCGCTTCACCATGCCGTTGCCCGCATTTTGCCGCCGGATGGTCGAGCCCTTGAAGTCAAATGGCCGAATGACCTGCTGATCGGGCGCAAAAAGGTTAGCGGTATTCTGATCGAGGGTGAGTTTCTGCCGGATGGTCGCCACGCCGTGGTGATCGGAATCGGTGTCAATGTGCGCTTCAAGCCGGATAATCCGACCTATCCCGTCTCCTGCCTGGCAGAAGAGGGGGCGAGCGTTTTCCCCGAAGAGCTTTTCGCACATCTCTATGAAACCATGGCAGACGTGCTAAACCTCTGGGATGGTGGCGAAGGTACGCCACAGGTTATGGAGCGCTGGCGCTCGGTGGCATGCGGACTGGGCGAGGCGATTACCGTCAATCTGACGGACCGTTCTCTGACCGGACGGTTTGCAGGCATTGATGATCAGGGGCTTCTGCTTCTCGAAACGCAGGATGGGCGCGTTGAGGTGATTTCCGCCGGCGACGTCTTCTTTGCATGATGGGACAAGAAAGAAAAATGGCAAAACAGGAAGAACTGGTGTTCCTGCCGCTCGGCGGCGTCGGTGAGATCGGTATGAATCTCGCGCTTTATGGATACGGGACGCCGGGCAACCGTCAATGGATCATGGTCGATTGCGGCGTCAGCTTCGCCGGGCCGGATCTTCCGGGCGTTGATCTCGTTCTGCCCGATATCCGGTTTTTGGCCGAAGAGCGCAAGAACCTCAAGGGCATCATCATCACCCACGCCCATGAGGATCATTATGGCGCGTTGAATGATCTCTGGCCGGGCCTCAATGTGCCGGTCTATGCCAGCGGTTTTACGGCGGGTCTGCTCGAGGCCAAGCGCGATTATGAAGGCACGCGCGCCGAAATTCCGGTGACGCCCTTCAAGGCTGGTGATCGCATCAAGGTCGGTCCTTTCGAGATCGAAGCGATTGCCGTCAACCACTCGATCCCGGAGCCGATGTCGCTGGCGATCCGCACACCGCTGGGTAATGTGCTGCATACGGGCGACTGGAAGATCGACACCGCCCCGGCGCTTGGGCCGTTGACGGACGAGAAGCGCTTCCGCGAATTGGGCGACGAGGGCATTCTGGCCCTGATGTGCGATAGCACGAACGCCATGCGCGAAGGCATTTCGCCATCGGAAAAGGATGTGTCTGAAGGCCTGCGCAAGGTCATCGAGGATGCGAAGGGCCGTGTAGCGATCACCACCTTCTCCTCCAACGTCGGACGTATCCGCTCGATTGCCGAAGCGGCGGAAGAAGCAGGACGTGAAGTTCTGCTGCTTGGTTCTTCGCTGAAGCGTACGGTCAATGTGGCGGCCGATCTTGGCATGATGGAAGGGCTGAAGCCGTTTCTGGCCGAAGATGAATATGGCTATATCCCGCGCGACAAGGTGGTGGTCATCCTCACCGGCAGTCAGGGGGAGCAGCGTGCCGCCCTTGCCAAGCTGGCGCGCGATGAGATGCGCCATGTGGCGCTCGCCTCCGGAGATACAGTGGTCTTTTCCTCTCGTGCCATTCCCGGCAACGAAAAGGCAATCCTCGACATCAAGAACGGATTGATCGATCAGGGCGTCAAGGTCATCACGGACAGCGATGCTCTGGTGCATGTGTCCGGCCACCCGCGCCGCAGCGAACTGGTGCAGATGTATGAATGGACGCGCCCGAAGATCCTCGTGCCCGTGCACGGGGAGGCGGCCCATCTGACGGCCCAGGCTGAACTTGGTGCGTCCTGCGGCATCGCGGAAATTCCGCGTGTGCGAAACGGCAATATTCTGCGTCTGGCTCCCGGTCCGGCCGAGGTCATTGATGAAGCGCCGCATGGCCGGATCTTCCGCGATGGCAAACTCGTCGGCGACTTTGACGAGATGGGCATCGGCGAACGCCGCAAGTTGTCATTCGCCGGCCATGTCGCCATCAACATCGTTCTCGACTCGCGTTTCGATTTCCGGGGCGATCCTGAAGTCGTTCTTATTGGCCTGCCGGCCTATGATGACGAGGGCGAGGAGATGGAAGACACGGTGTATGATGCCGTTCTAGGCGCGGTGGAAAGCATTCCGCGCGCGCGCCGCAAGGACCTCGAAACCCTGCGTGAAGCAACGCGCCGCGCTGTTCGTTCCGTGGTCAACAATGCCTGGGGCAAGAAGCCTGTGGTAACGGTCTTCGTGACGAAAGTCTGACAAGACAGAGGCTCCCTGGCAGGTATAGGAAGCCTCGGTCAACCGAAAGTATGAGAAGGGGGTTTATCATGCTTGGACGCGTAAACCATGTGGCGATTGCCGTGCCGAATCTGGCCATTGCCACGGAAAGTTACAAGACGACGCTGGGTGCCAAGGTTTCCGAGGCGCAGGCCCTGCCGGAGCACGGCGTGACGGTCGTCTTTGTTGAACTGCCGAACACCAAGATCGAGCTTCTGGAACCGCTTGGCGAGAAGTCGCCGATTGCGGCTTTCCTGGCCAAGAGCCCGGATGGTGGCATGCACCACATCTGCTACGAAGTGGATGATATTCTGGCCGCGCGTGACCAGCTGGTGGCCGCCGGTGCCCGCGTTCTGGGCGGTGGTGAGCCGAAGATCGGCGCGCACAACAAGCCGGTGCTTTTCCTGCATCCGAAGGATTTCTTCGGCACGCTGATCGAGCTTGAACAGGTCTGATCAACCTGGACCGAGATTGAGACGAGGGGCGGCTGAAAGGCCGCCTCTTTTCGTTTGCGGCTGTGGTGTCACGGGGGTGTTATGGGACTGGCGTAAGAGCAAAAAAAAACAAGGCCGTGAGGCCTTGTTTAAGTTATTCGCGTGATCCTTTCCGTTGCCGGGGCTGCGCTGGAAGCGCGCCTAAGATCGAATCCTCCCAAGACTTGACCGCGATATTTGGCAGAAAATTTAATCGTTCTGCCTTTTTTGTAAGCTAACGCTAGCGCATCAAATCGGGCTTGTCACCCCAAATTTTTGCAAAAATGCTACACTTGAATAAATAATTCATGTTGACAAAAATGTCGCATCGATTTGGCGCGTTTTTGCGTCACATCGCCATGACATGCCGTGTCGGCGGTACGGTGATTGCTTAAAAAGATGGCACAGGCGCAATGGCGTGTGCTGGCGCTCGCTTCGGGTTTCTTTCTCTGACCGAAACAGTTATGAACGCTTCCACAATTGGTCTTGAATGCCCGATTCCCGTGCGCCAAGCCGCGCCGGGCGGGCCGGTTTGTGGAACGTCTCATGCGCCTGTCTCGCTTCTTCCTGCCCATCCTGAAGGAAACCCCCAAGGAAGCGGAAATCATTTCCCACCGTTTGATGTTGCGCGCCGGCATGGTGCGCCAGCAGTCGCAGGGCATTTATTCCTGGCTGCCGCTTGGCAAGCGCGTGCTGGACAAGGTTTGCGCCATCGTGCGCGAGGAGCAGAACCGCGCAGGCGCACAGGAAATCCTCATGCCGACGCTGCAGTCAGCCGAGCTTTGGCAGGAAAGCGGTCGCTATAATGATTATGGCGAGGAAATGCTGCGCATTACCGACCGCAACAAGCGTGCCATGCTCTATGGCCCGACGAATGAGGAAATGGTCACGGATATCTTCCGTTCCTACGTGAAGACCTACAAGGATCTGCCGCTCAACCTCTACCACATCCAGTGGAAGTTCCGCGACGAGCGCCGCCCGCGCTTCGGCACGATGCGTTCGCGCGAATTCCTGATGAAGGACGCCTATTCCTTCGATCTGACGAAGGAAGACGCGATCCACTCCTACAACAAGATGTTCACGGCTTATCTGCGCACGTTTGACCGTCTTGGCCTGCGTGCCATCCCGATGCGCGCCGATACCGGCCCGATTGGCGGCAACCACAGCCATGAATTCATCATTCTCGCCGAAACCGGCGAATCGGAAGTTTTCTGCCATCGCGACTTCGTGAATTTCGACATTCCCGCCGTCGATACGGATTTCGATAGCGTCGACGGTCTGCAGTCGGTCTTCGACAAGTGGACCTCGCTTTATGCGGCGACCTCAGAAATGCATGATGAGGCGGCCTTCAACGCCATTCCGGAAGGTGATCGCCTGTCGGCCCGCGGCATTGAAGTGGGCCACATATTCTATTTCGGCACCAAGTATTCGGAACCCATGGGCGCGAAGGTGCAGGGGCCGGATGGCAAGGAACACGAAGTTCAGATGGGTTCTTACGGCATTGGCCCGTCGCGCCTTGTTCCGGCCATCATCGAAGCTTCACATGACGAAGCAGGTATTATCTGGCCGGAATCGGTTGCCCCCTTCGATGTGGTGGTCATCAACATGAAGCCCGGCGATGCGGCCTGCGATGCGGCTTGCGAAAAGATCTATGCAGCGCTCGGCAATGCGGGCAAAGACGTGCTCTACGATGATCGTGACGAGCGCGCCGGTGCCAAGTTTGCGACCGCTGATCTGATCGGCGTGCCGTGGCAGGTGATTGCCGGTCCGCGCGCGGTGGCCGGTGGTGAAGTGGAACTGAAGAACCGCCGCTCGGGCGAACGGATGACGCTGTCGATTGACGCGGCCATCAACCGTCTGGCGGGTTGATAAGGGCATATCGGGAATGGCGGCAGTCCAGGAAGGCAAAGGCCAATCGGGTGAGGGCGTATCGGCGGCAATCAAGATGGCATCCTCAAAGCCGTTTTCCGCCTTCGAACGCCTCGTGGCCTGGCGTTATCTGCGCGCCCGCCGCAGGGAAGCCTTCATCTCGGTGATTGCCGGTTTCTCCTTCGCGGGCATCATGCTCGGCGTTGCCACGCTCATCATCGTCATGGCGGTGATGAACGGCTTCCGCACCGAACTCATTTCCCGCATGTTGGGTATGAACGGTCATATCGTGCTTCAGCCGATTGACTCGCCGCTCAGCGACTATCCCGAACTCGCCAAGAAGATTGCCGCCGTTCCGGGCGTCACCATGGCGCTTCCCATTGTGGAGGGCCAGGTGTTTGCCTCCGGCCGTTCGGTGGGCTCGGGAACCGGGGCGATTGTGCGCGGCATCCGCGCCGATGATCTGGTGAAAATTCCGGAAGTGGCGAACAACATCAAGGCGGGCGATCTGGTCGGCTATGCCGCCGGTGACGGCGTTCTGATCGGCCAGCGCATGGCCAATTCGCTCGGCATCATGCCGGGTGACAGCATCTCGCTTCTGGCACCGGAGGGCGACGTGACGCCCATGGGCACCAGCCCGCGCATCAAGGCCTACAAGGTCTCCGGCATCTTTGAAGTGGGCATGTCGGAATATGATTCCGGTATTATCTTCATGCCGCTTGAGGAAGCGCAGCTTTATTTCAATGTTGAGGGCATCGTCCAGAACATCGAGATATTCGTTCAACATCCCGACCGGGTTGAAGATTTGCGCGAACCGATCGAGACAGCGGCAGACCGACAGGTCTACCTTACGGACTGGCGCCAGCGTCACCAGAGCTTCTTTTCCGCCCTGCAGGTTGAACGCAACGTGATGTTCATGATCCTCACGCTGATCGTGCTGGTGGCGGCGCTCAACATCATTTCCGGCCTCATCATGCTGGTGAAGGACAAGGGCAGCGACATCGCCATTTTGCGCACCATGGGCGCGACCTCCGGTGCCATTATGCGCATTTTCTTCATGACAGGTGCCGCCATCGGTACGGTGGGCACGTTCGCGGGCGTTCTTCTGGGCGTGATCGTCTGCCTCAATATCGAAAGCATTCGCAGCTTCTTCAGCTGGGTTTCCGGCACCGTGATCTTCGATCCGGAACTCTATTTCCTCAGCCAGTTGCCTGCGGAAATGAACGTGAGCGAAACCCTTTCCGTGGTCATCATGGCCCTCACATTGTCGTTCCTCGCCACCATCTTCCCGGCCTGGCGCGCCTCGCGCCTCGATCCGGTGCAGGCGCTGCGCTACGAATAGGACCCCGTGTTTTGATCACCGACGCACCCGTGCTCAGACTTTCCAACGTCGACCGCCATTACGGGCAGGGCGAGACGCAACTGCGTATTCTCGACAAGGCTGATTTTGAGCTGCACGCCGGAGAAATGGTGGCGCTGGTTGCGCCGTCAGGAACGGGCAAGTCGACGCTTCTTCATGTCGCGGGGCTTCTGGAGCATCCCGATTCCGGCGAGGTCTATGTGAATGGCGTCGCCTGTGGCCATCTGGGGGATGATCGTCGCACGGCCATTCGCCGCAATGAAATCGGCTTCGTCTACCAGTTCCACCACCTTCTGCCGGAGTTTACGGCGCTGGAAAACATCATGATGCCGCAGTTGATTGCGGGTCTGGGCGGTAAGGATGCTGAGGCCCGCGCCGCGATGCTGCTCGACTATCTGCGCATCGGTCATCGTGCCACACACCGCCCGGCAGAACTGTCCGGCGGTGAACAGCAGCGCGTGGCCATTGCCCGTGCGGTCGCCAATGCGCCGCTCGTACTGTTGGCCGATGAGCCGACCGGCAATCTCGACCCGCAGACGGCGCACTATGTCTTTGACGCGCTGGAAGCGCTTGTGCGCCAGTCAGGTCTCGCGGCGCTGATTGCCACGCACAATCTCGATCTCGCGGCACGCATGGATCGCCGCGTCACGATTGCCGAAGGCAAGATCGTTCCGTTCTGAACGCACGCCGTACGCTGTTTCTCAGACCGATTCTGACCATAGACCGCCTGCCGCATTGAAACGCGGCTGGTGCTGTCATGTTCTGTTCTCGTCTGGTCAATGAGGCGCTTTGATCCCGCGCAAAGAATCCTGTTGACAATGGAACATAAAAAGAACAAACTAAAAACATAAGAGAACAGGAGACGGAAATGACTGACATCATTCGTGACGTTGCCGCCTTTGCATCGATTGTCACCTTCATCGCGAGCGTATCCCTCATCGCTCTCTCGCTTTGAAGAGAGGCTAGGGCCATTCCCTGTCCATGTCGGCTGGACTTGATGCCGACTTCATTTGTAGACCACAGTGCCAAAGTCACCCGATCGAGATTTCGGGGGATTGAGTCGTCCTTGCGATCCTTGCACACTTGAGGAAGTGGGCCGGGAAGGCGAGAACATCTTTCAGTCACCCGCTTGCAACGCGGCGGACGTTGGAGGTTTGAATGGCAGAGGCGGTTGTGGAACGAAGCGGAGAACGACAGCCGACACCGGGCTTTGTTCACCTGCGCCTGCATTCGGCCTATTCCCTTCTCGAAGGGGCGTTGCCGCTGAAAAAAGTGCTGGGCAAGGCCATTGCCGATGGTCAGCCCGCCATCGCAATAACCGACACGAACAACCTGTTTGTGGCGCTTGAGTTTTCGCAGAAAGCCATAGGTGACGGTCTCCAGCCGATTATCGGCTGTCAGGTCTCCATCGATATGGAAGACGAAACGGCCGAGCGGCGCACGCCATCGCAGATGCTGGCCCGTTTGCCGTCCATCGTTCTCTTGGCGGCCGATGAGGCGGGCTATGAGCGGCTGGTCAGTCTTGTCAGCCGTGCCTATCTCGACGGAGAGGGCGGTGGTGCGATCCATATCACCGCCTCTTGGCTTCGTGAGGCCTCGAATGCCGGATTGATCGCGCTGACCGGCGCGTCAAGCGGTCCGGTGGATATGGCCTTGAAGGAAGGCCATGCCCCACTTGCCGAAAGCCGGCTTCTGTTCCTGAAGGAGGTATTCGGCGATGGTCTTTATGTCGAGCTTCAGCGTCACGGACGCTCGGATCGTCGGCTGGAAGCGAAACTGATCGAGCTGGCCTATCGCCATGATCTGCCGCTGGTGGCCACCAATGAAGCGTTCTTCCCGTCGAAGGGGGATTTCGAGGCGCACGACGCGCTGATGGCCGTGGCCCATAACGCCATGGTCTCCGATGACAGCCGCTTTCGTCTGACGCCCGATCATTACCTGAAAAGCCGCAAGGAAATGGCGGAGCTTTTCGCCGACCTTCCGGAAGCGCTAGAAAATACAGTTGAGATTGCCAAACGCTGCTCCTTCGTCCTGAAGACACGCAAACCCATCCTGCCACGCTTCACCGGGGCCACCGACGACGCGGCGGAGGCCGAGCGGGCCGAATCTGAAGAGTTGAAGCGTCAGGCCTGGGAAGGTCTGGATGAGCGTATCCGCACGCTTGGCATTGCCGATGGTCATGATGAGAAGGATTATCGCGATCGGCTCGAATTCGAGCTTTCGGTGATCGAGCGCATGAAGTTCCCCGGCTACTTCCTGATCGTGGCGGACTTCATCAAATGGGCCAAGAGCCAGGACATTCCGGTCGGCCCGGGCCGTGGTTCGGGTGCCGGCTCACTTGTGGCCTATGCGCTGACCATCACCGACGTTGACCCGTTGCGTTTCTCGCTGCTGTTCGAACGCTTCCTCAACCCTGAACGCGTGTCGATGCCGGACTTTGATATCGACTTCTGTCAGGACCGCCGCGAAGAGGTCATTCGCTACGTTCAACGCAAATACGGGCGTGAACAGGTGGCACAGATCATTACCTTCGGTTCGCTGCAGGCGCGCGCCGCCTTGCGCGACGTGGGGCGTGTTCTGGAAATGCCTTATGGTCAGGTCGACAAGATCTGCAAGCTCGTGCCCAACAATCCGGCCAATCCCACGCCGCTTTCCAAGGCCATTGATGAGGAGCCGCGCCTGAAGGAGGAGGCGGAGAAGGAGCCGGTTGTCGCACGGCTTCTCGATATCGCCCAGAAGATCGAGGGGCTTTACCGCCACGCCTCGACGCACGCCGCCGGGATCGTCATCGGCGACCGTCCGTTGTCGCAACTCGTGCCGATGTACCGCGATCCGCGCTCCGATATGCCGGTCACCCAGTTCAACATGAAATGGGTCGAGCAGGCCGGTCTGGTGAAGTTCGACTTCCTCGGCCTGAAGACGCTGACCGTTCTGAAGAGGGCAGTCAATTTCATCGCGCGTCACGGCATTGATGTCGATCTGTCGGCCATCCCGCTGGATGATCGCAAGACCTATGAAATGCTGTCGCGCGGCGAAACGGTGGGCGTGTTTCAGGTGGAAAGTGCGGGCATGCGCAAGGCCCTCATCGGCATGCGGCCCGACTGTATCGAGGATATTATTGCCCTCGTGGCACTGTATCGCCCCGGCCCGATGGAGAATATTCCGGTCTATAACGCCCGCAAGCACGGCGAGGAGGAACTGGCTTCCGTTCACCCGAAGATCGACTACCTGCTGAAGGAAACGCAGGGCGTGATCGTCTATCAGGAACAGGTGATGCAGATCGCGCAGGTGCTGTCCGGCTATTCGCTCGGCGAGGCCGATCTCTTGCGCCGCGCCATGGGTAAGAAGATCAAGGAGGAGATGGACAAGCAGAGCGCCCGCTTTGTCGACGGCGCCATGAAAAATGGTGTCTCCAAGGCGCAGGCTGAAACCATCTTCGAGCTTCTCGCCAAGTTCGCCAACTACGGCTTCAACAAGTCGCACGCGGCGGCCTATGCCATCGTGTCCTATCAGACGGCCTTTCTGAAGGCGCATTATCCGGTTGAGTTCATCGCGGCGTCGATGACGCTGGATATGGCCAACACCGATAAGGTCAACGACTTCCGGCAGGATGCCCAGCGGCTCGGGATCGACATCATTCCGCCGTCTGTGCAGACCTCTTACCGCCATTTCGAGCCGGGTGAGAACCGTATCTATTACGCGCTGGCCGCCGTGAAGGGCGTCGGCGATGCGGTGGTGGAGCACATTGTGGCGGTGCGCGGCGACACGCCGTTCAAGAGCATCGAGGATTTCTGCCTGCGCATTGATCCGAAGCAGGTCAATCGACGCGTTCTGGAAAGCCTGATTTCGGCAGGTGCCTTCGATTGCTTCGGCCATGATCGGGCAGCCCTGATCGGTGGCATGGATCGCATTCTGGGTTTTGCCCAGCGCGCGCAGGAAAATCGCACCAGCGGCCAGTCGGATATGTTTGGCCTGAGTTCCGGAGGGGCGGAGGAAAAGATCGTCCTGCCGTCCTTTACGCCCTGGTTGCCCTCGGAAAAGCTGATGCGGGAATTTGCCGTGCTGGGCTTTTATCTGTCGGCCCACCCGCTGGATTCCTACCGGGCCATTCTGGCGCGCATGCGGGTGCAGACCTTTGCCGATTTTTCGCTGGCGGTGAAGCATGGTGCCACCGCCGGGCGTCTGGCTGGAACGGTGACGGGCAAGCAGGAGCGCAAGACCCGCACAGGCAACAAGATGGGGATCGTGACCTTCTCGGATTCGACCGGGCAGTTTGAGGCCGTGCTGTTTTCCGAGGCGCTCAACCAGTATCGCGATATTCTCGAGCCGGGCCAGTCTCTGGTCATTACCGTGCAGGCGGATGAGCGTCCGGAAGGGATTGGCCTGCGCATCCAGACGGTGCAGTCGCTGGAAGAAAAATCGGTCCAGATGCAGAAGGAGTTGCGCATCTTCGCGCGTGATTGCTCACCACTGAAGTCGGTGGAAAAGCATCTCTCGGTGAAGGGCGATGGCGAGGTTTCCTTCATTCTGATCAAGGATGACGGGCGTCGCGAAATCGAGGTGGGCCTGCCGGGACGCTATCGTATCTCTCCGGAAATCGCGGCGGCCTTGCGGGCCTCGCCGGGCGTCATCGATATCGAGCTGGTTTCGTGATGACGACAAATAAGAAAACCGCATCAAAGGCTTGATGCGGTTTTGTGACTCACTTTCGCAAGCGCATCAACCTTTGGGTTTGGCCGGTGCTGCGTGGGTTACCGTTACGAAATCCGTGCCAATGCCGGTTTCCGGTGAAAGATTGTTGTCGGTAATCGTCAACGAGCTTCCAGCCACCATGGAACGCTCCACGCGCTCGCGAATCTCTGGCGGAATTTCGATGCGGTCGAGCGCATTCGTGGCGGCGTTCATATCCAGCTGGCCAAGGCGCTGTGTGATACCGAGCCGCTTCAGCGTGGCGTCCGACAGGTTGTTTTCGAGCGAGATCGTCGTCCAGTCGGCACTGCCGGTCGCCGCATTGGCCTCGACCGCGAGATAGAGGTGGGTGCCCAGCTCCTTTTCAGGCTCGCGAATGCTGACGGGGGTGTCAAAAAGCGGCTTGAAATTCTGGCGCACGAAAAGCTGACCATTGGGTGGCGCTCTCTTGCCCGCCGCCGCATAGAGCGCCGTGAGGAAGCCGGGCTCCAGCACTGACTTTCCAGCCGGAAGGGCCTTGGCGAGACGGAACGCATTGGCGGCAATCTGGGTGTTACGCCCTGCGACACCATCGGGTGTTCCAGCCTCGAAGCCCAACTGGTTGAGCAGCGTCTGAACGTCGACAATTTGATCGCGGTCGCTGCGACGCGTGATGAGGATGCGCAAGGGGCGTTCGTTGGACGTCTTCCGGGCGGCGTCGGGCGGTGGGAGTCTGGAGATTTCGTTGGCGGCGACTTCGACCGGCGCGCCGTCAATGGCCACCTGCGTCGGGCGCAGCGCCGTATCGGTCAGCAGCGTGTCGTCGTTGGTCGGGGCCTTGGGCTTGAAGAGAAGCGCATGGCTGATGGGCATGGGCACAACCGGCGCATCGGAAATGACCACATGCGCGCCACGTTCCGTCATGTCGAACAGCGTGCGGGCAAACTTGCCGGGCAGGCGCACGCAGCCGTGTGAGGCCGGGTAGGCCGGCACATGCTTTGATTCGTGGAGCGCAATGCCGGACCATGTCAGGCGCTGCATGAACGGCATGGGCGAACCGGAATAGATGTTGGATTCGTGATATTTCCGCTTTTCCAGAATGGAAAAGATGCCCGTCGGGGTCGAATGCCCGGCTTTGCCCGTCGAGACATTTGACGTGGCGACCTGCTCGCCATTGCGATAGACGGCCAGCGACTGGCGGCTTTTCGAAACCACGATCTGGAGAATTTCATCATCGGCGGCGAGAACACCCCCTGACGATACGACAAGCGGGATCAGCCCGAGACAGAGTACGAGACGCGAAACCATACGAAACTGTCCTTACGCAATACACAGGCTTCCAGTTTATGCGGCAATGCTTAAGGAAGTTTTCAACGTGTTTTGGGGCCGGGTTTGCGTGTTTCGAAGGTATAACCTGTTTCGATGGCTGCCCCGCCGAACTTGTCGCGCAGGCGATCCATGGCGGCTTCGGCCTTGGCGCGCCGCCCGGCCTGCGGGTCAACCAGATCCGGCGGGTCGGCAAGGCGCGGCTCGCAAAGGTCCGTCACCCCAATGCCGATCAGCCGGAAGGCGTCCGTCCCCGTTTCCTTTTCAAGAAGAGAAAGGCCGGTGCGGAAAATGCGGTCGGCCAGCTGCGTCGGGTCTTCCAGACGCCGGTTTCGCGTGCGCTGGCGAAAATCGCCGGTCTTCAGCTTCAAAACCACGGTCCAGCCTGCCACCTCTTTGGCCTTCAGGCGCTTGGCCACTTTTTCGCTGAGGGAGCGCAGCACGGGCACCAGCGCATCGTGGCTGCGAATATCGTCATCAAACGTGGTTTCGGCGGAGATGCTGCGGGCTTCCTCATCCGGCTCGACGCGCCGGTCATCGAGACCGCGTGAGAGGCGGAACAGACGCTGGCCCATGCTGCCATAGCGGCGCATCAGGTCGCCTTCATCCATGGTCTGCAACTGGCCGATGGTCATGATGCCATCCGCTTCCAGCTGGCCACCCAGCGCCTTGCCGACGCCCCAGATGGATCGCACCGGGCGTGGTGCCAGAAAGGCAAGCGCTTCCTGTCGTCCAATCACTGCAAAGCCGCGGGGCTTGTCGAGGTCCGAAGCGGTCTTGGCGAGAAACTTGCAGTAGGAGAGGCCGACCGAGGCCGATATGCCCACTTCGCTCTCCACACGCCGGGAAAACCGGGCCAGAACCCGCGCCGGCGGGTCGTGGTGCAGAAGCTCGGTCCCGGAAAGATCGAGAAAAGCCTCATCAATGGACAGGGGCTGAACAAGCGGCGTCAGATCCAGCATCATCTGGCGAACCTGCCGCCCGACCTTGGCGTATTTCTCCATGTTGGGCTTGATGACGACCGCTTCGGGGCACGCCTCAAGCGCCTTGAACATCGGCATGGCCGAGCGCACCCCGTGGATGCGGGCGATATAGCAGCATGTAGAGACGACGCCGCGCTTGCCGCCGCCGATGATCACCGGCTTGTCGGCAAGCTCCGGGTTATCGCGCTTTTCCACGGAGGCATAAAAGGCATCGCAATCGATATGTGCGATGGAAAGGGAGCCGAGTTCCGCATGGTAGAGCAGGCGCGGACTGCCGCACTGGACACAGCGCCGCCGTTCCGGCTTTTGCGTTGCCAGGCAATCTCGACAAAATCCGGCAAGCCTCTCAAGGCCATTGTCTTGCATGGCAAAATCTGGAACATATGTTGAACAAATTCACTGTATGCGCCGGTCTCGGCAGGCGCAAGATGGGGCAAGGGCGTTTCCCACCATGCTGAACGTTCAATACTCGCCCGAATCAAGACCGCCATTCAGCGTGTGCCAGGCTGCGGCGATGGCTTCCGGGCGTATGCCGCTTTCGGCAGAAAAGCGCAGAAGATCGGCTTCGTTGCCCATGAGGAAATCAAGCACGCCGCCCAGAAAGCCGGGCTCGCTGGCCACCGCCGCCACCTGGTCCGTCGTCATGCCGGAAAGAGCCATGAAGCGAAGGAATAAATCCTCCTCACCGGCAAGCCAAGCCAGTGCCGTGAGTGCCAATGTGTCCGAATCCGGATCAATTTTGCGAGGTTGTTTGAAATTGCCGATCATTCGAAGCCCGGAATTACCTATTTTTCAACTAAATCGCGCTAGCTTTCTCTCAGAGGGACGCGCGATTTTGTGCGAGCGAAGGACATGAAGCATGCCCAAGCAGGTTTTGATTGTAGAAGACAACGAGCTGAACATGAAGCTCTTTCGCGATCTTATCGAGGCCTCGGGCTATCAGACAATCCAGACCCGCAATGGTATGGAGGCGCTTGATCTGGCGCGCAAGCATCGTCCCGATCTCATTCTCATGGATATTCAGTTGCCGGAAGTGTCCGGCCTTGAAGTCACCAAATGGCTGAAGGAAGACGATGAACTGCACGTGATTCCGGTCATTGCCGTTACCGCATTTGCGATGAAGGGCGATGAAGAGCGGATCCGTCAGGGCGGCTGCGAGGCCTATGTTTCCAAGCCGATTTCCGTGCCGAAATTCATTGAAACCATCAAGACCTATCTTGGCGATGCGTAAAGCGTAAGGACAACAGCATGACTGCGCGCATTCTCGTCGTTGACGATATACCTGCTAACGTAAAGCTGCTCGAAGCGCGGCTTCTTGCGGAGTATTTCGATGTTCTGACGGCCGAAAACGGCTTTCAGGCCCTCGATATCTGCAATTCCACGCAGGTTGATCTGGTGCTGCTCGACATTATGATGCCCGGCATGGATGGCTTCGAGGTGTGCGAGCGCCTGAAGGCCAGCCCGAAGACCGCCCATATTCCCGTTGTGATGGTCACCGCCCTGGACCAGCCGTCCGACCGCGTGCGCGGCCTCAAGGCCGGTGCCGACGACTTTCTGACGAAGCCCGTCAACGATCTGCAGCTGATTTCGCGCGTCAAAAGCCTGATGCGCCTCAAGACTCTCTCCGATGAACTGCGTGTGCGTGCGGAAACGGCGCGCCGATTCGGCATGGACGACGTTGCCCGTGAGGCGGACGAACGCATCGAAGAGGGCGCGCAGGTGCTGCTCGTCGATGGCCGTGGCACCTCGCAGGAGCGGATCATCAAGGCGCTGAAGCCCATCGCAACGGTGACTGCGATCTCTGACCCGCAGGCGGCGCTGTTTGATGCAGCGGAGGCCAATTACGATCTCGTGATCGTCAATTCCAATTTCGATGATTACGATCCGTTGCGCCTGTGCTCGCAGCTTCGTTCGCTGGAGCGCACCCGGTTTATTCCGGTGCTTCTCGTCACGGAGCAGGGCGCTGACGAGATGATCGTGCGCGCGCTGGATCTCGGAGTGAATGATTACATTGTGCGTCCTCTGGACCCCAATGAGCTTCTGGCCCGCTCGCTCACGCAGGTGCGCCGCAAGCGCTACCATGACCGTTTGCGCACCAGCCTGCAGCAAACCATCGAAATGGCTGTCATTGACCCGCTGACGGGCCTGAATAACCGTCGCTATCTCGACAACCACATGAAGACGCTGTTCGGACGCGCCATGGCGCGCGGTCGTGCGCTGTCCGTCTGCATGACCGATATCGACCGCTTCAA
>Ga0209794_1000879_pt1 | contig 30846 bp, 31 predicted proteins | sample EBPBio232013_DNA_FD_185869 | JGI IMG/M metagenome (GOLD analysis project Ga0209794, IMG submission 185869) | Wastewater treatment Type I Accumulibacter community from EBPR Bioreactor in Madison, WI, USA - Reactor 1_5/23/2013_ DNA (SPAdes)... | ecosystem: Engineered > Bioreactor > EBPR >... | reverse complement strand
CGGCCTGATGCTCTTTCAGAATGCCAATGATCTGTTCTGCGCTGAAACGGCTTCTCTTCATCATCTGTCTCCTCAGTTGGAGAACAGGCTAACCAAAATTTCAGGACATTTCAGGGGAGCAGGTCAGCGTCATTGGCGACGTTCAGCGACTTACGCTCAAGATCAGACAGGCGGTCAGTGCCAACGCGCAGGAAGTCGCTGAACGCTTTCTGTTCGGTCTCGCCGAGAAAAACGGCAGGCGCGCCCAGGCGGCTGCCCTTGGCTTCCAGCTTGTCGAGCCGGTTCAGAACCGCCTCGAACGCTTTCGTGTCGATACCCGGCGCGTTGGTCGGGGTGGTCTTGACCTCGTGGGTCAGGTCTTCGTTTTCCATGATGGGGGTGTCCTTACTCGTGACAGATTTGATGGAGGTGATCTGCGCGCCCGGATGCGCCGGGACGGCAACAATGCTGATTTCGTGGAGGTCCAAGGCGCTGATCGTGCGGCCCTTGGCGTGGCGCTTCGCCGACTTGGTGACGAAGCCGATAGAGAGGCCGGTGACGGCACCGGCGCGGATCATGGCGCGGACCTCGCGGGCGCGTGCCACGTCCTCGACCAGGAGGCGCCCCTTGACGGTCAGGCCCGCCTCGGTCTCGCCGATCTGATCCCAGACACCCACGACTTGCCCCTGATCATGGGCAAAGAGCATGGGCAGCGTGACGGGCGCACCGAAGGCGCCCTTTTCGATCACGTCGCCCACCCGGTCAGGGGTGCCGAAGGGCCAGGCCGTGCCGGTGATCTCGCCCTCGTCGCTGACGGCGAGCTGGGCCTTGACCTCAAGCCGGTCGGTCATGCCACCACCCGCAGAGACGCGCCGAGATCGCCTGTTGCAGCCGCCTCGGTTTCGGGCTGGGTGCCGTTCCAACGCGCATCAAGGATAGCGAAGGCGAGCGGGAACAGCTCGCCGATGGGCCGGTTGACGGCGTAGGTATCGGTCAGGCGCTTTGCAGCCTCGGGCGCGGTCCCGGCACCGATCAGGCCAAGGCGGATGATGTCGCGCATGACGTTGACCGGGACGGCATAACCCGAGAACGCGACGTAGAGGGCGCCCAAGGCGACCTGTGTGGACTGTTCCAGTTCCGTGACCATTTCGTCGGTCAGGGTGAAGGCGTGCCTGCGGTCGCCGAAGAACGCGTGATGGGTGATGTTGTCGGTCATGATTCCTCATCCGGCTGGGCCGGTGCACTGGTGGTGGTGAAGGGGTTTTGCAGCACGTCGCCACCAGGCAGCGGCCGGCGGTTCAGGGCGGACCTGACCTCGTTGGCGGTCATCACACCCATGCTGCGATATTGGCTGAAGGCGGTCGCACGGGCCGCGAACTCGACCGACAGCAGGTCGTCGGGCGTGGCCTCGACGTAGAGCCGCGCGCGCTCATCAGGGGTCAGCAGGACGCGCGCATAGGCGGCCTGCCAGCGGGCGATCCAAGGGCGCAGAGTGCCGGTCAAAAAGTCGCGGTGGCTCTGCTCGAAATTCGACCAGGTGGCGCGGCTGGTCTCATACAGGAGCGCAGGCGGCACGTTGAAGGCGCGGGCAATCTCGCGCACCTGTTCCCGGCGGACCTCGCTGAACTCGGCGTCGGCGAGCTTCAGGGCGATCTCCTGAAACTCCATGCCCTCATCCAGAATTGCGGTTTTGCCGCTCTGGTCGCCGCTGTTCTCTTGGAACCACGAAGCGCTTATCTTCTCCTTTGCACTAGGCTTCAAAATGCGCGGATGGCGGATCACGCCCGAGGGGCGCCCGCCGTTCTTGAAGAAGCCCGAAAGGTGCTGTTCGGCGGCCAGCGTCAGGGCAATGGCCTCGCGCGCATGAACGATGGGGCTGACGCCGCCGGTCGCCTGAATGTGGAGAACGTCATGATACGCGAGCACGGCCTCGCCGCCATCGGCCAGCTTGACGCGGTAGGACGGCTCGCCCGAGTCGTCGGTCTCGACGGAGACAGCGCTCGGCTGCATCCGCAGCAAATAGACCGGCTTGCCCTCGGCGTTGCGGGCGACCTGCGCGAAGCCGTGGCCGGTCAGCAGCGCGTCGAGTGTAAGTTGTTCGCGCAACTCCTCGGCGCTTTGCCAGTCTGAGGCCCAATCATGCACCAGCCCATAGGCCGGGTGATCCTTGGCCGGTTCGCGGGTCTCAGCGGCGTAGGCCTTGAAAGGCAACGTTGCGACGGCCTCGGCGATCAGCGACACCGCACGGCGCACGGCAGGAACGCGCATGGCGCTTTGGGCGGTGACGGTGACGGTAGGGCCGGAAGCGGACGGCAGGACACCAAACAGCGCGAGGGCGCCGGGGTCGGTAAGCGTGATGCTCTTGCGTTCAGGGGCGCCCCGCCCGACAAAACGGGCGAGGCGTGTCGCGAAACTCATGCGGGAACTCGATACAGGAACTAAGTGTGGCAAATATGCCACACATCGATTCGCACGACAAGAGGCTTGTTAGTCGGTCGAGTCCGCAGGATGGTCTAGATTCAGACCGGGGATTGGCAAGTCAGAATTCACCATATTCAGAGCTTCGGCCATCCGCTTGACTGGTGCTTCGTGGATGTAGTCGGCCGCAACAGACTGATCCTTGTGGCCGGTGATGTTGTCGCTCACATCCCTCGGACACCCGCTCCTGACCAGCGCCGTCTTGAGCGTGTGGCGGAAGCTATGGAACACCTTGCGCGAGTCGTTGATACCGACGCAGGGCAGGAAGGTGCGCAAGAACCAGCGGTTAATCTTGTCCTCGGGCTGCCAGTCGGGAAAGAGCAAGACCTCGCCGCGTTCGCGTAGGGCCTTGGCGTAGTCGATGAGGCCGAGGTCGATCAGGTCGCGGTGGATTGGCACCAGCCGCTTGCTGTGCTTGTTCTTCGAGGCCCCGGAAAGGTAGATCACCGGCACACCGTCTTCCTCATAGATGTCGGCCAACTTGATCCGGGCGATCTCGGACGAAGACCGCGCCCCGGTGTAGAGCGCCACCAGTAGCGCCCACTGGCGCGTGCCGTAGGTCTTGGGGTTGGCAAAGATCGCATCGCCGAATATGCGCCGCAGGTCGGCAGGGTCGAAGTTCACCCGCGACGGTTCGTCATGCTCGTCCTTGCCCGTGTCCACCTTGACGCCCTTGGCTGGGTTGGTGTCGATGAAGCAATTTTTCAAAGCCCAGGTTAGCAGGCTAGACAGGTGCGAAAGCCATTTGACGTTGATCGTCTTGGGATCAAGCGTCTCAAACGGCACGGCCCGCTTCTTGTTCGCCGTGATCGCCTGCGGCAGCGTGAGGCCGGGGAATCGCTGCGCGGCGCGGACCGGTGTCTCCAGTAGCGCCTGCTTATAGGCGACAATGTCCTGCTTGCGCACGCCGGTGATCCTGACCTCGCCACCCATGAATTCTTCGAACATGCGCACGGCTGTCTTGTGTTCGCTGATGGTCTTGGCGGACAGCGAGCTGCCGCCGGCGGCGCGCTCTTTGTGAAAGGCCGTTAGAACCTGCGAAAGGGTCGCGCCGGTGCCATTCACGCGCGACGTTGTTTCGTGCGGTTCTCGGTCAGGTTCGATTAGCGCGGGCAGTGTCGGCGCGCTAACCTTGATCTTACCATCGTCGCGCTCTGCGAAGACGTTGAGCGCTTCGAGCTGGACCTCAGCAAGCAAGCGCAGGAGCTCGGACCTCTTGGCGTCAGGAGCGAGGCCTTTAGCCTTTAGATCGTCTACGGCGAATCCGATAAGCGCCTCGGCTTCGTCGCCTTCAACCCGGCCAGCGACCAGCAGTCGCAACTTGTTCGCGTATACCGACCGGGAATAGCGCTCAAATTCGGGGTGGCGCGTGCTCTTAATTGCCCGGGCCTGGTCGTCGCGTTGCAGCTCTGCGCGATAGTGCGCTTTCGCGGCCGTCGAAAGTGTCGGACGTCGCGAGTCTAAGATCACGCGCGCTTCGTCAATGGTCGCGTAGAAGCTATTAATGACCGCGATGGCCTTTCGTTCCCGTGCCTTCACGTCCGGTGGCAGATCATAGTGGACCAGCTCACGCTTACCCACGATCTCGCGCAGGTCGTCCGGGACAGTGACGCGAACCACCCACTTTCCCCGAACATGCTGTAGATGCTTCATGCCGTGTGACCCTGCTTTGTAGCAAATCTTGTAGCAAGGTTTGTGGCCAATCCCCTTGTTCTGCAAGGGGTATGAGGAAATTCAACACGGTATAGGAAGGATGGCGGAGAGACAGGGATTCGAACCCTGGGTGGGCTCTCACCCACAACGGTTTTCGAGACCGCCCCGTTCGACCGCTCCGGCACCTCTCCGCGCTTCGGTGGTCAACGTGGGGCGGATTTAGCGGGGTTCGCGGGCGGGTGCAAGGGGGTTTCGGCATCGCCGGGAATGTCGAAGCCGGGCGGCGCCAGGGTGAAGCCCGCGAAGTCGAAACCGGGCGAGACGAGGCAGGAAACCAGCGTGAAAGCCCCGGTCGTGCGGGCCGCCTGCCAGTGATGGGGCGGGACGATCACCTGGGGCGTCAGGGGGGCGAGGGGATGGGCGCGGGCGGGGCCGGCCCCGGTCTCGCTCAGCCGCAGGATCAGGGGGGCGCCGGCGTGGTAGAGCCAGATCTCGGTCTGGTCGATCCGGTGCCAGTGCGAGGTCTCGCCCGCCTTCAGGAGGAACAGGATCGCGGTGCCGGAGGGGCGCTGTCCCGGTCCGGCCGGGGCCCGCCAGGTCTCGCGGTAGTGACCGCCCTCGGGGTGGGGGATGAGGCCCAGCTGGGCGATGAGCGCGTCGGGGTCCATGCGGGGAGGATGGCCCCGGAACGGCCCCGAGGCAAGGGGTGTCCCACGCGTGGGACAGATTTCGGGGCGTGTGATTCCAAAGGGTTGGGGGTGGCGATTAAGGATTTGGCAAGATGTCCCCTGCGCCGCTCTGGTAGGGTGGGTTTTCAACCCACCATCGCGGCGACGGATGGCACCCCCCGTCCATGGCAACGCTATATCAACCAGAATCACCCTACCACGGATCATGTCCTCCTATCGCCGCCCCGTCCTGCCCGGCGCCCGGGTGTTCTTTACGGTGACCCTCGCCGAGCGCGGGACGGATCTGCTGACCCGCGAGATCGCGGTGCTGCGCGACGCGGTGCTGCGCACGCGGATCGAACGCCCGTTCGGCATCGACGCCTGGGTGGTCTTGCCGGACCATATGCATTGCGTCTGGGCGCTGCCCGAGGGGGACGCGGATTTCGCAACCCGGTGGAGCGTGATCAAGGCCCGGTTCTCGCGCGCGATGCCGCCGGTCGCGCGGCGGGAAAGCCACAGGCGACGGCGCGAGCATGGGGTGTGGCAGCGGCGGTTTTGGGAGCACCACATCCGCGATGAACAGGATTGGGACAATCACATCCGGTATTGTTGGTTCAATCCGGTGAAACACGGGTTTGTCGAGCATCCCCGCGATTGGCCGTATTCCAGTTGGCACCGCGATAACCCGTAGGGTGCGCATTCATGGCGCACCATGCCCGGCCCGCCACGTCCCACCGCAAGACCATGCCCGTAGGGTGCGCATTCATTGCGCACCATCCAACGTATCCGTTCGAGTTGCCGGTTGTGTGGTGAAGAGAGCAACGCCGCGGAGTGTCGGGGCGATTGAGGGAGCGAGGGTTGTGGGCGCGGAATGGTGCGCAATGAATGCGCACCCTACGGCTGGCTCCACGTTTGCTATCGGCAGCGTTGATGCCCGCGAACATATGTCCCATTTCGGCGCGTGTACCCACTCACCCAATGGCAGCGCCCGCCGGAAGAATATGACGGCGTCCGGCTGACACGGGCAGCGGTGGCTTGTCTCACAGCAGTTCGCCGATGGTTCACAGCAGTCTGAACGTTCCTTCCCCAATCGCACGCGTATCCGTCGCCATCGCGATCAAGTCCGTGCGGGTCACTTGCTGGCCCTCCATTCGCCAAGAAGAACGCCTGAGCGGCACCTGCAGACGAGAAATCACGACAGTTTCGATCCGACCCCCGGACGGAAAGGCGGGTCAAAACAGGTCGAGAATAGGTCCGGCGCGCTGTAAATGACTCAGGTCCAATACTCTGGGATCCGCACGAATATTCTCCCCTGTCAACCAAAGCAATTTCAGCGTTCCGCCGATCTTCACTCCCTGAGCCAGCCGACCGCCGAAACTGACAAAGCTCTGCCCGACTCATCGCAAGGAAACCTGAATAAGAATCGCTATTGGCGCCCGGACTTTCAAAAATTGGCGCTGCGCTCTCCTCATTCACGGAAGCGGTTTCCGCGACAGGCGCCGGGCTGCATGAAGCAAGCAGACAGAACGCAATTAGAGTGAATACCTGAAACCGCACGGAAGGCCCCTCCTTTTCCCATTCGGAAAACTCTGACGCATCGTGCAAAGCGGCGCAACGACTTCGTCCCCACCGGTGCGGCTTAACTGCGTTCACGAATGCCGATCGAGGATCGGCAATCCGTTACTCACCCCCAAACCCCCTTAAACTCCCGCCACTCGCCCGCACTCATCCCCGAGGACTCGCGCGTCACTTCCTCACCCTTCAACATCCGCTTCAACGCGTCAACGGCCTTGCCCGAAAGGTTCACCCCGCCCATCCGGTAATCCTCGAAGGCCCCAAACGCCAGCGGGACCCAATCGGCGACCATCATGGCAATCGCCTCGGCATAGACGCGGATTTCGTATTGGGCGTGGGCATCGGCGCGCAGGCGCAGGAAATGGAAGAGGTTGTGCAGATCCGTCTTCCAATACCATTGCGTATAGATGTTCATCGGCAGGTTCATCCGCGCCAATTCGCGGGCAAGGCCCTGCTGCCCCTCCTGCGAAAGCATCTCCTCGTAATGGTCGTACATCTGCGCGGCGTCGGATTTCAGCAGCGCCAGCACGCGGGCGGCCTCGGCCCCCTCCAGAACCGCGCCGCGGCCCTGGTTGTTGACCGTCGATTGCGCGGCCAGTTGCGCGGGCTCGGGGATGTAGAATTCGCGGTCGAGGATCGAATAGCGGGCCGAGTATTCGTTGACGTTGGCGGTGCGGTGGCGGATCCACTGGCGGGCGACGAACACGGGCAGTTTGACGTGGAGTTTCAGCTCGCACATCTCGAAGGGCGTCGAGTGCCAGTGGCGCATGAGGTAGCGGATCAGCCCCTCGTCGTTGGAGACATGCTTGGTGCCGGCGCCGTAGCTGACGCGCGCCGCCTGCACGATGGCCGAATCGTCGCCCATGTAGTCGATGGCGCGCACGAAGCCGTGGTCCAGCACCGGATGGGCGGTGTAGAGATGCGCCTCCATCCCCGGGGCGACGGCGCGCAGCGTCGGTTGCGGGTTGGCGCGGGCGGCGGCGATCTCGGCCGCTTGCTCGGGGGTGATGGTCATGGCGGCCTCCTGGGGGATTCGGGTTGCTCCATCTATAGCACCCGCGCGGGGGTGACACGCAACATGATGGGTGTCGCGGAAAGCCCCTGACAAACGCTTGCGGCGGGTTATGTTGGGGGAAAGCAACATCGGAGGGGCGCATGGGCCTGACTTATCTGCATACAATGGTCCGGGTGAAGGATCTGGAGGCCTCGATGGCCTTCTACCGGCTGCTGGGTCTGGAAGAGACGCGGCGGATGGAGAGCGAGAAGGGCCGCTTCACGCTGGTCTTCATGGCGCCGCCCGGACAGCCGGAATGCCCGGTGGAGCTGACGTATAACTGGGACGGGGATGAGGGGCTGCCCTCGGACAGCCGGCATTTCGGGCACCTGGCCTACCGGACCGACGACATCTATGCGCTCTGCCAGCATCTGATGGACAACGGGGTGGTCATCAACCGGCCGCCGCGGGACGGGCACATGGCCTTCGTGCGCAGCCCCGACAACGTGTCGGTGGAACTGCTGCAGGCGGGCGAGGCGCTGGCCCCGGCCGAGCCCTGGGCGTCGATGCCCAATACCGGGCATTGGTGAGGGATGGCCCCGGGCGCAGAGCGTATTTGGGGCAGAATGAAGGGGCGCGCGCGGGGCCTGGGGCCCGGCGCGCGCTTTTTGCTGGCAGGGGTGCTGGCGGCGGGTCCAGCGGGGGCGCAGGAGTGTCGGCTGGCGCTGGCGCTGGCCTTCGATGTCTCGGCCTCGGTCGATCAGCGGGAATACCGGCTGATGATGGAGGGCTCGGCGGCGGCACTCCGGGCGCCCGAAGTGCGGGCGGCGGCCCTGAGCGGGGCACCGGTGGCGCTGGCGGCCTATGTCTGGGCCGGGCGGCGCGAGCAGGCGATCGCCGCCGACTGGCGGGTGATCCAGAGCGAGGCGGATCTGGCGGAGCTGGCCGACCGGCTGGCGGGATTTCCCCGGCCCTCGGGCGATCCGCTGGGGATCTGGTCGGGGCGCACGGGCGTCGGGGCGGCGCTGGCGGCGGGCGGGCGGCTCTTGGAGCGGGCGCCCCGCTGCGAGGCGCAGGTCATCGACCTGGCGGGCGACGGGCAGAACAACGACGGGCCGGAAACGGTGCGGTTCGAGGCGGTCACCGTCAATGCGCTGGCGGTGGCGGGGAACATGCCCCTCGATTACGACGGGGCGGTGGACGGGCTCGCGCGCTGGTATGCCCAGAACGTGCTGCAGGGTCCCGGCGCCTTCGTGCTGGAGGCGCAGGGCTACGAGGATTTCGCCCGCGCCATGCGGATCAAGCTGGAGCGCGAGTTCCGGCCCCTGTTGCTGGGGTCCCTCTAGGCCCAGGTCAACGGGGCGGGCGGCTCATGACATGGGCCATGACGGCGATGGCGCTGCCGGACACCAGGATCAGGCCCATGCCCGCCAGCGTCACCGCATCGGGGATATGGCCGAAGAGGCTCCATCCCATCAGCGTGGCCCAGACGAAATGCAGGTAGTTGACCGGCGCGATCAGCGAGGTCGGGGCCTCGCGATAGGCCATGCCGAAAAGGAAATGTCCCAGCGTGAAGATCGCCCCCAGTGCCGCCATCATCGCCGCATCCGTCAGGTCCGGCAGCGGCGCGTCCATCGTCGGCAGCGCGGCGACGAGGAAGAAGGCCGCGCCGATCGCATTGACCCAGAACAGCAGGGCGAGCGGCGTCTCGGTCCGGGTCAGCACCCGGGTCATCAGATGGAAGACGGTATTGGCCGCGGCCAGCAGCAGGGCAAGCCCCACGCCCGCGGGGTTCAGCGCGGATCCCGGCCGCACGATCAGGAGCACCCCGGCAAAGCCCAGCGCCGCCAGCACCCAGCCCGTGCGGGTGACCTTCTCGCCCAGAAGCGGCACGGCCAGAGCCATGACCGCGAAAGGGGCCAGATACATGATGGCGATGGTCTCGCCCACCGGCAGGAGCCGGAGCGCATAGCCGATCACCATCGTCGCAAGGGTCAGGATCAGCGCCCGGATGGCCACCAGCACCGGCCGCCGCACCGTCCAGAGCTGCCGCCCGGCCCCTGGCGCCACGAAGATCAGCAGGATCAGCAGCCCGACGGCATAGCGCACGGCGGCAATCCGCTCGACCGGGTGGCGGTCGGTCAGCACCTTGGTCAGCGTATCGCCAGCGGCGAAGAGGAACACGGCCGAAACCGCAAGGCCGATGCCCAGCAGAAGGCGGGCGGCAGGAGGGGCGGCGGTCACGGGGGCCTCGGCACAAGGGGTCTGTCCCCGCCGGACTAGGAGGTTCCGGCGCGGATGTCGAGCGCGGGCGGCGGGCAGGATGGGCAATATTGCCCTTCCTGCGGGCAGCGTAGCGCGGGCAGCGCGCCCGGGCGGCGTACCGAAGGGCTGGCCTCAGGCCTCGGGGGGCAGGCGGGCGGTGTCGGCATCGAGCCTGAGCGCCGCCTCGGCATGGGCGCGGGCGCGGGCCTGCATGGCGCGCGCGGCCTCGGCGAGGCTGTCCTCGGGCGCCTGACCCAGCGCGGTCAGCGCCTCGAGCAGATGGCCCGCGACCTCGAGCATTGACGCCCCGTCGCGGGCGATGGCGGCGAAGGCGGCCTCGATCAGTTCGGGCGGGGTCCAGGGGTGGACGAAGACCCCCGGCCCCTCGACCGCATCGCTTTTCGAGGCCTGCGCCCAGTCCCAGAGCAGCCGTTCCAGGCGCGAGACGACCTCGATGGCGGTCCCCGGGTCGTTGACCGCGGGCGACAGCGCGCGCGAGGCGATCTCGGACAACACGGTCAGGGCGAAGGCCGGGTCCTGTTCGAAGGTCCGGGTATCGCCGATGACGAAGCACTCGAGCATGGCCTGGTCGCTGGCCGCATCCCCCTGCCCCGCCGGCACCTGCAGGAACGGCGCCCCGCGCAGGATCTGCTGTCCGGGGCGCCTGAGCACCCAGACCGGCCCCGGCGCGCACCGTGCGAGGCCCTGGACGTCGATCACCTGCAGCACGCCCGACCGGGGCGCGGCAATGGTGCGCGCCGCGTCAGGGAGCACGGTTTCCGGGCCGATGGGATTGGCCCCCAGCGCCGGTTTGTGGCGATGGCGCTTCAGCGCGCGGCGCGCCTGATCCTCGGTCCGGGCCAGGGCGTCGCGCAGCGTGCCCAGCGTGGTCAGATGCGCGATCCAGCGCAGCAGCGCCACCACCACCGCGCCGGTGACGGCCAGCGTGACGCCCAGCACCAGCGCCGCCCCCGAATCGAAGCCCGCCTGGAACAGGATCAGCGCCGTCAGCGCATAGACGAAGGCACCGATGAAGATGCCCAGCACGTTATGGGTCAGCCCGTCCTCGAGCATCAGGTCCAGGACCCGGGGCGTCGCGTTCTGCAGCGCCGAGCGGTGGGTCTGCACCATGATCCCCAGCGAGAAGGTCGAGACCGCCAGCATCGACGAGGCCAGGATCTCCAGCACCGGCAGCACCGCCTTGGCGTCGATCCGCTCTTCCAGCCAGCCGGGCACCAGAGGGGCGGCGAAATGGGCGGCGGCGACGGCGAAGAGGGCGAGGGCGGCGAAAAGCGCGACCCTCAGCCACAGCGCATGGGCAAGGCGCCGCAGCCAGACGAGGAGCCGGAACACGCCGCCGTCAGACCGGCTCGGCCGGGAAGCCGATCCGGTCCAGCGCGGCGATCACCGCCTGCGGCGTGGCCTCGCCCGTCACGGTGACGCGGCGCTGGGCCATGTCGTAATCGGCCTTGGCCCCCAGGGGCGTGACGACGGAATCGATCGAGGCGCGGCAATGCCCGCAGCTCATGTCGGGGACGGAGAGGGTGAAGTTCTGGGACATGGAAACCTCCTGTGACCGCCTGACGGAACGCCTTGCCCCGGCGCCTGTCAAGTCTTCCACCCGGTGGAACGCGGCGCGGGGTCGCAGGGTTCCGTCCCCGGTCCTCAGCCGCCGAATGCCCGGTCGAGGCAATCCTGCGCCGCATCGGCCATGGCCTGCGAGGCGGGCCAGGGCAGGCCCGGCAGCAGCGTCACGCCTTCGGGCGGTTCGGCATCCTCGGCCGCAAGCGCGGCCAGCAGCGCGAAGGCCTCGGCCGCCTCGCCGTCGGCCGCGGCGGGCGGCGGGGCGCCCCGGCCCGCGGCAAGGCGATGGTCGTGGAGCACGGGCGCGGCGGCGATCAGCGTGGCCGAGAGCGCCTCCCAGGCCTGGGGATCGCCATGCAGCGTGCTGACCGGGCAGAGCGCGCGGGCGATGTCGAGATCGAAGCTCACGAGGTAATCGAAGAGCGCCTCGGGCAGGGCCGGATCGACCTGCAGCCAGAGCCGGATCATCGGGATCGTGGTCCCGGCGATGGTCGCCTCGCGCGTGGTCATCAGGCGTCCATCCTGGCGGAACATGGTCCAGGGCGCGCCGTCGAGCGCGAGCAGCGGCCAGAGCGGCGCCACCTCCTCGCCGGCGAAGGGAGAGGCATTGGCCGCATCGGGCTCGATCCCGATCTCGAAGCTGTTGCCGGTGAACGCGCCCGAGGCGGTGGGTATCGGCAGGGTGCACCCCGGCGCCGCGGGCGCGGCGCCGCAATCGGCGGCGGGCGCCCGCCAGGTGACCGAGGTGGCGCGGGCGCCCTCGACCGTCAGCACCTCGATATGGCCGGGCAGCACGCCCAGCATGTCGCCGATGGCCATCCAGGTGCCCTCGATCCGGGCGCCTTCAGAGGCGGCAAAGGCAGGGGTCGCGGCGCCGAGAAGCGCGGCGAAAGTCAGGGAAGGGGTGAGTCGCGGCATGGGGCCTCCTGTTCGCGCCGTGATAGCAGCGCGCGCGATTGTCAGCGATGGCGTTTGCCGCTAGGACGCCGGGAATCCCCAAACTGCCGCAGGAGTGACCCGATGATCCCGACCTCGCATACCGAACCGGCCATCATGGCGCGCCTGGCGGCGCGGATGCTGCTGGACATCGGCGCGGTGCATTTCAACGCGCGCGAGCCCTTCACCCATGCCTCGGGCAACAAGGCGCCGACCTATGTCGATTGCCGCAAGCTGATCTCCTATCCGCGGATCCGGTCGACGCTGATGGATTTCCTGGTGACGAAGGTGATGGGCGCGGCCGGGTTCGAGGCCTTCGACAATATCGCGGGCGGCGAGACGGCGGGCATCCCCTTCGCCGCGCTGGTGGCCGAGCGCATGGCGCTGCCGATGACCTATGTGCGCAAGAAGCCCAAGGGCTATGGGCGCAACGCGCGCATCGAGGGGGTGATGACCGAGGGGCAGCGGGTGCTGCTGGTCGAGGACATGACTACCGACGGCGGCTCCAAGCTGTCCTTCGTCGACGCGATCCGCGACACCGGCGCCAGCTGCGCCCATACGGCGGTGATCTTCTATTACGACATCTACCCCGAGACGGTGACCCGGCTGGGCGAGCATGGCGTGTCGCTGCATTACCTCTGCACCTGGTGGGATGTGCTGGCCGAGGCCCGGGCGCGCGGCGATTTCGACGCCGAGACCCTGGATTCGGTCGAAGCCTATCTGCGCGCGCCCAAGAGCTGGACGCCGCCCGCCTGAGCGGTTTCGCCCTCGGCTGCGCCCGAGGGCGACCAACGGCGCGGCAAAGCCGCGCCGAAAGGGGGGCGCTGCCCCCTCGGCCTGCGGCCTCACCCCCCGGATATTTGAAGAACGACGAAGGACGGGGCGGCGCGGGCGGGCGCCGCCGGACGCTGGATGACGAAGGCGCCAGCGGGTGATCCTCGGCCGGTTCCTCCTCCCCGGCGATGGCGGGCGTTAACGCCCCATTAACCTTCATCTTTGCGCCCCAAATATCCTCGGGGGGTGAATTGGCCGTCAGGCCAAGAGGGGGGCAGAAGGCCCCCCTACCTTTGCCCGAACCCTCCGCCCGGCCCCCGGCGCGGCTGGGTTATCCACAGGCCCGTCCCCCGCTAATTCGCCCCGACCCGATTGCCGCGACGGGTCGCTTTTGCGATAAGGGGGCTCGGCGTTGGCGGGTCCTGCGCGATCCGCGGCCCGACCCGGGCCCCGATCCGCCCGGCGCCCCTGCCCTGTTCCGTGCCCGCGCCCCACCGCGTTTGCCGCCCCCCTGCCCCGGACTCGCCCATGACCGAAATCGCCGCCCTTCGCCCCGCCGCCCCGCAAGGCTCCGACACGCAAGCGGCCGCCGAGGTCCTGCCGCATAACGTCGAGGCCGAGCAGCAGCTTCTGGGCGCGATCCTGACCAACAACGATGTCTATGACCGCATCTCCTCGCTGGTGAAGCCCGATCATTTCTTCGAACCCGTGCACCGGCGCATCTTCGAGATCGCCGCGGCGCGGATCCAGAAGAACGCGCTCGCCTCGCCGGTCACGCTGAAAGCCTTCATGGAGGATGACGACGGGCTGAAGGAACTGGGCGGCGCGGCCTATCTGGCGCGGATCGCGGGCGCCGCTGTCGCCTCCTATGCCGCGCGCGATTATGCGCAGATGATCTATGACCTGGCCGTGCGGCGCGAGCTGATCCAGCTGGGCCGCGACATCGCGGCGCGCGCCGCCACGGTCGAGGTCAAGGACGAGCCCAAGGAACAGATCGTCGCCGCCGAGCAGGCGCTCTACAAGCTGGGCGAGCAGGGCGTGGCGGAGAAGGGATTCCAGTCCTTCCTGCGCGCGGTGACCGAAGCGGTGAACGTGGCCGCCGCCGCCTATCAGCGGGACGGGGGGCTGGCCGGCATTTCCACGGGCCTCGTCGATCTGGACAAGAAGCTGGGCGGTCTGCACCCGTCGGACCTGATCATCCTCGCCGGGCGGCCCTCGATGGGCAAGACTTCGCTCGCCACCAACATCGCCTTCAACATCGCCAAGGCCTACAAGCGCGGTATCCGCCATGACGGGCTGGAGGGTGCGGTCAACGGCGGCGCGGTCGGGTTCTTCTCGCTCGAGATGTCGGCAGACCAGCTGGCGGCGCGGATCCTGTCCGAGGCGGCCGAGGTCCCCTCGGAGCAGATCCGCCGCGGCGATATGTCGGAGGAGGAGTTCCGCCGCTTCGTCGAAGTGGCGAAGACGCTGGAGAATTGCCCGCTCTATATCGACGACACGCCGGCCCTGCCGATCAGCCAGGTCGCCGCCCGCGCCCGGCGGCTAAAGCGCACGCATGGGCTCGATGTGCTGATGGTCGATTATCTGCAGTTGCTGCGCGGGTCCTCGAAGGAAAGCCGGGTGCAGGAGGTGTCCGAGATCACCCAGGGCCTGAAAGCCATCGCCAAGGAGCTGAACATCCCGGTCATCGCCCTGTCGCAGCTCAGCCGCGCCGTGGAAAGCCGCGACGACAAGCGGCCGCAGCTGTCGGACCTGCGCGAATCGGGCTCGATCGAGCAGGACGCCGACGTGGTGATGTTCGTGTTCCGCGAGGAATATTACCGCGAACGCGAGAAACCCTCGGACCATGACCTCGACGCCATGGCCAAATGGCAGGAAATCATGGAACGGACGCATGGCAAGGCCGAGGTGATCATCGGCAAGCAGCGGCACGGGCCGATCGGAACGGTGGAACTGTCCTTCGAGGGCCGCTTCACCCGCTTCGGCAATCTGGTGCAGAGCTGGCAGCAGGGCAGCGGCAACGATTACTGACCCCGTGGGGCCAAGGCAATAGGGGCGCAAGCTGGCTGCTTGCGCCCCTTTTTCATGCCGCGCGCCCGCCCCGCAAGGCGGGGGCCTCAGACCAGCCGCGAGACCTCGACCGCGGCGCGGACGAAATCGGCGAACAGCGGATGCGGCTTGAAGGGCTTGGATTTCAATTCCGGGTGGAACTGCACGCCGATGAACCAGGGATGGCCCTGATGCTCGACGATCTCGGGCAGGCGGCCGTCCGGCGACATGCCCGAGAAATGCATCCCGCAGGCCTCCAGCTTGTCGCGGTAGCGGATGTCGACCTCGTAGCGGTGGCGATGGCGTTCCTCGATCTGCGTCGCGCCATAGACGCGGGCCACCAGCGACTCGGGGTCCAGCGCGGCGTTGTAGGCGCCCAGACGCATGGTGCCGCCTTTGTCGTCGCCGAGCTTGCGCTCGACCACATGGTTGCCCTGTATCCATTCCTTGAGGTGATAGACCACCGGCTCGAATTTCTTGTTGCCGCGCTCGTGGTCGAATTCCTCGGATCCCGCGTTCTGGATGCCGGCGAGGTTGCGCGCCGCCTCGATCACCGCCATCTGCATGCCTAGGCAGATGCCCAGATAGGGGATCTTGCGCTCGCGCGCCCAGGCGGCGGCGCGGATCTTGCCCTCGGTGCCGCGTTCGCCGAAGCCGCCGGGCACCAGGATGGCGTGGAAGCCTTCCAGCACCTCGGTCGGATCGCCCTTTTCAAAGAGTTCGGCGTCGATCCATTCGGCTTTGACCCGAACCCGGTTGGCCATCCCGCCATGCGTCAGCGCCTCGGCGATGGATTTATAGGCATCTTCGAGCTGGGTGTATTTGCCGACGATGGCCACGCGCACCTGCCCCTCGGCATGGTTGAGGCGGTCCATCACGTCTTCCCAGCGGCTGAGGTTCGGGCGCGGCGCCGGGGTGATCCCGAAGGCGTCCAGCACCGCCTGGTCCAGCCCCTCGCGGTGATAGGCCAAGGGCGCCTCGTAGATCGTCTTCAGGTCATAGGCCGGGATCACCGCGTCGGGCCGGACGTTGCAGAAAAGCGCGATCTTGGCGCGTTCCTTGGCCGGGATCGGGTGTTCCGAGCGGCAGACCAGCACATCGGGGGCCAGGCCGATGGATTGCAGTTCCTTCACCGAATGCTGGGTCGGCTTGGTCTTCAACTCGCCCGAGGCCGCCAGATAAGGCAGCAGTGTCAGGTGCATCAGGATGCACTGGCCGCGCGGGCGTTCGTGGATGAACTGGCGGATCGCCTCGAAGAAGGGCAGCCCCTCGATATCGCCGACGGTGCCGCCGATCTCGCAGAGCATGAAATCGACCTCATCGTCGCCGATGCGGAGGAAATCCTTGATCTCGTTGGTGACATGCGGAACCACCTGGATCGTCTTGCCCAGATAGTCGCCGCGGCGTTCCTTCTCCAGCACGTTGGAATAGATCCGGCCCGAAGAGATGGAATCGGTCTTGCGGGCCGGAACGCCGGTGAAGCGCTCGTAATGCCCGAGGTCGAGGTCGGTCTCGGCACCGTCGTCGGTGACGAAAACCTCGCCATGTTCGAAGGGCGACATCGTGCCCGGGTCGACGTTGAGATAGGGATCGAGCTTGCGCAGGCGGACGGTGAAGCCGCGGGCCTGCAACAGCGCACCCAGCGCAGCCGAGGCCAGCCCCTTGCCAAGGCTCGACACCACACCACCGGTGATGAAGACGTAGCGCGCCATGCTGGAAACCCCCGTGTTCGTCGCAGCCAAAATGATCGGATCACGGGAGTCGAGCTATACCTCAAACCCCGGGCTTCCGCAATACGGACCCAACATCCTGCGTTAATTGGGTGCAGGCCCCAAAATCTTGAGAGATCAGTCCTGCCGCGGCGGCAGGACCGGCGTGTCACCGGCCGGCGGCAACTGGATATCGGGCAGTTGCACGCCAGGCGTGGCGGGTGCCGCGGGGGCCGGAGCGGCCGGCGCATCGACGCCGAAGCGCTCCAGCACCGAGGTATCGGCCGAGTTCGAGGCGGCAATGACCGTGAGCGCGAGCGAGGTCAGGATGAAGGCCCCGGCGAACAGCCAGGTCAGCTTGGCCAGCCCCGTCAGCGGCGGACGACCGGCCTGCGGCCCGAGCGAGGCGCCCCCCATGCCCAGCCCGCCATTCTCGGAACGCTGCAGCAGCACCACCCCCATCAGCGCCAGCGCGAGGAGGAGATGGATGATGAGAACGACAGTCTGCATGGACGGGCCCTTGTCTCCGGTTCGGGCCTATCTATGCCGCGTGTTCGGGGCGTGCAAGCCCTTTGCCCCGATGCCAGGCTCAGTCGGGCCGGTCGCAGACCGCCGACAGCTTGTTGCCGTCGGGGTCGCGCAGATAGCAGGCGTAGAAATCGGGACCATAGTCGCGCAGGCCCGGCGCGCCCTCGTCCGTCCCGCCCTGCGCGAGGCCGGCCGCGTGACAGGCATCGACGGCGGCGCGGCTGGGGGCGACGAAAGCGGGCATGGAGCCGTTGCCGGCGCTGGCCGGGCCGCCATCCCAGGGACGCATCACCCAGAAGACCGCCTGTTCCATGCCCGGCGCGCCATAGCCGAGGCTTTTCGGCCCGGTCGAAAGGCGCCGATAGCCCAGCGCGCCCAGCACCGCGTCATAAAAGCGGGCCGCGCGCGCAAGGTCATTGGAGCCGACATCGACGTAACGGATCATTCCTGAGCCGCTCATTCCTGATCGACGTCGTCGACATCCGCCTGGCCGCTGATTCGGCGCCGGATGATGGACCAGCTCATGCCGATGCCCAGCACCAGCGAGCCGATGAAGACCGCGAGCCACTGGTTCAGCGCCGCGTTCTGCGTGCCGAGCAGGCCGTAATAGACCAGCACCCAGATCACCGCGGCGCAGAGCGCGACCACAAGGCCCACGCCCAGGGGACCGATGGAGCGGAAGGTCGCCCGCAGATAGACGACATAGCCGACCAGCAGCACCAGCCCCACCAGAACGGTGATCGGCAGGTTGTCGGTGCCGTTCGCCCGCACCCAGTTGATGAAGTTCCACTGGGTCGGGTTCCAGGTGGCGGCGAGCAGAACAAAGGCAATGAGCCAGCGCATCAGAAAGGTCATGGTGAAATTCCTTGGTGTCCGATCCTCGATTGGTGCCCAACCTGCGACGCCCTGTCCAGTGCCCCCGCCGTGCCGGCCGATCAAAAGGGTGTTTCGCCCGGGCGCCCGTGTCGCTATAGAACGCACGGCTTCAGCGAACCGAGGAAGGATTCCGGCATGGCCAATGTGGTTGTCGTAGGCGCCCAATGGGGCGACGAGGGCAAGGGCAAGATCGTCGACTGGCTCAGCGAGCGCGCGGATGTGATCGCGCGCTTTCAGGGTGGCCATAACGCCGGTCATACCCTGGTCATCGACGGCAAGGTCTACAAGCTGAACGCGCTGCCCTCGGGCGTGGTGCGGGGCGGCAAGCTCAGCGTCATCGGCAATGGCGTGGTGCTGGACCCCTGGCATTTGGTGGGCGAGATCGCCAAGATCCGCGAGCAGGGGGTCGAGATCAGCCCCGAGACGCTGATGATCGCCGAGAATACGCCGCTGATCATGCCCTATCACGGCGAACTCGACCGCTCGCGCGAGGCTTCGGCCGCGGGCTCGAAGGCCAAGATCGGCACCACCGGGCGCGGCATTGGGCCGTGTTATGAGGACAAGGTGGGGCGCCGGGTGATCCGGGTCGCCGACCTCGCCGATCCGGCCACGCTGGAGTTGCGCGTGGACCGGGCGCTGGTCCATCACAACGCGCTGCGCGCCGGTCTGGGGCTGGAGCCCATCGACCGCGACGCGCTGATCGCCTCGCTCAATGAGATCGCGCCGCAGATCCTGGAATATGCGGCCCCGGTGTGGAAGGTCATGAACGACCTCCGCCGCGCCGGCAAACGCATCCTCTTCGAGGGGGCGCAGGGCTCGCTTCTGGACATCGACTTCGGCACCTATCCCTATGTCACCTCGTCGAACGTGATCGCGGGTCAGGCCGCCACCGGCGTCGGCATGGGTCCGAATGCGATTGATTTCGTGCTGGGGATCGTCAAGGCCTATACCACCCGGGTGGGCGAAGGCCCCTTCCCCACCGAATTGCTGGATGCGGATGGCGAGCGGCTGGGCACGCGGGGTCATGAGTTTGGCACCGTGACCGGGCGCAAGCGCCGCTGCGGCTGGTTCGACGCGGCGCTGGTGCGCCAGACCTGCGCCATCTCGGGCATCAACGGCATCGCGCTGACCAAGCTGGACGTGCTGGACGGGTTCGAGACGCTGAAGATCTGCGTGGGTTACGAGCTGGACGGCGAGCGGCTGGATTACCTGCCGACCGCCGCCGACCAGCAGGCCCGCTGCACGCCGATCTACGAGGAAATCGAGGGCTGGTCGGAATCCACCGAAGGCGCGCGCAGCTGGGCCGATCTGCCGGGCGCCGCGATCAAATACGTCCGCCGGGTCGAGGAATTGATCGGCTGCCCGGTGGCGCTGCTCTCGACCAGCCCTGAGCGCGACGACACGATCCTCGTCACCGATCCGTTCGCTGACTGATGGCGCTGTCCTATCGCACCCGCAAGCGCCTGTCGGTGCTGATCCTGCTGGTCGCGCTGCCGGCCTATATCGTCGTGGCTGTCACGCTGGTGGGTCTTTTCGACCGGCCGCCCTTCCTGCTGGAACTCGCGATCTATATCGGGCTGGGGGTGATCTGGGCCTTCCCCCTGAAGGCGATCTTCAAGGGGGTCGGCCAGGCCGATCCCGACGCCCCGGAAGAATGAGAAAAGGCGCCGGTTTCCCGGCGCCTTTTTCATGGGCTTGGCGGCGTCTCAGGCCTGGGCGAAGCGCTTGGCCTGTTCGGCGAACTCGGACCCCGGCGCCAGTTCGAACTGGCCGCGGCGCGAGCGCTGCATGGTCCCCTGCCGCATCAGGAGGCCAAAGGTCCGCAGCAGGTTCTCGCGCGAGCGGGTCATCGGCTGGCCGGTCGAGACGACATGGCGCATGACCTGCGGGCGGCTAAATTCCTCCAGCCCCTCGACATGGGTGACATAGGCCGCGGCGGCCTCGGTCAGTTCGGCCAGCGTCGTCAGATGCATCGGCCCCACGAAATCGCCAAAGGCCTTGCCGCGGGGCGCGGGGGTCGCCACCGCATCCTCGTCGAACAGCTCTTCCATCGCCAGCGCGCCGGTGTTGATGCGGCGCGGGCGCACGACCTCGGTCTCGGTCGGCTTGTCGATGCGCTGCTCGCTGACCAGAACCAGCGGCGGCTGGGCGTTGCGCGGGCGTTCGGTGCGCTGGACCTGGGGCCGGGCCGGACGGCGCGGCGCGCCCTCGTCGGCGGCCTCGTCGGCGCCGCGGCGGACCGAGCGCTCCAGATCGGCACGGTAGCGGGCGATCTCGTCGCGTTCCTCCTGCTCGGCGTCGCGGGGGGCGCCGGCTTCTTCCTCGGCGCGGGTGGCGACGACGGCGGCCTTGAGGTGGCTCAGCGTCGACTGGCGGCGCTGCGCTTCGGCGCCCGAGAGCGCGCTGTCGGCCTGGCTGATCAGCCGGTCGACCGAGGCATCGGCCGCTTCGCCGCGCAGGAGCGCCCGGCGCTCGTTCTCGGCGCGGCGGGCGGTTTCGGCCTCGCGCTCGACAGCCGCCAGTTCGGCGACCAGCGCCGCTTCCTCTTCGGCGGTGAGGCCGGTTTCACCCAGCGCCTCGGCGACCCGGCGTTGCAGGGCGTCGTCGTCGGTCAGGGGCTCGTCGTCGTCGATGAAATCGGTGTCGTCGTCCTCGGCTTCGGGGGCGGCGGCAGCGGCCGGGGTGGCGGCGACCGGGGCGATGTCGTCTTCGTCCTCGTCGGCGAAACCTTCGTCGGCGAAGGCCGAGGCGCTGGCCGGACGGGGCGCCGGGACCGGTTCGGCCGGGGCGCTCTGGGCGGCCAGGGCGGCACGGACCGCAGCCGGAACATCGGCGGCGGGCTGCTGCGGCGCCACGGCGGAATCGGTCGCGGGCTGGGCAGCGGCTTGCGGGGCAGGCTGCACGGGCGAGCTGCGCACGACGACGACCCGGCGAACCGGACGCTCAGCCGGCGCCGCACCGTCGCGCTTGGCGATCTCGGCGCGGATCTCCTCCTCCAGCTTGCGGCGCTCGGCGGCGAGGCGCTCACGCTCGGCATCGGCAGATTCGGGGCTGCCGGTTTCCTCGGCTGCGAGGGCGGCAGGGGCCTGAGCCCCGGCCGCGCGCCGTTCCACCGAGGCCAGAGCCGCCGCCTCGATCGCCGCGCGCTCTGCCGCGGCGCGCGATTCTTCCTCGGCGGCGCGGCGTTCGGTTTCAAGACGGGCCGCTTCCTCAGCCGCCAGTCGCTCCGCTTCCAGACGCGCCGCTTCCTCAGCCGCCAAACGCTCCGCCTCCAGCCGAGCCTCTTCCTCAGCCGCCAGACGCTCCGCCTCCAGCCGGGCCTCTTCCTCAGCCGCCAGACGCTCCGCTTCCAGCCGAGCCTCTTCCTCAGCCGCCAGACGCTCCGCTTCCAGCCGAGCCTCTTCCTCGGCTGCCAGACGCTCGGCCTCCAGCCGTGCCGCTTCCTCGGCCGCCAGACGCTCAGCTTCCAACCGAGCCTCTTCCTCGGCCGCCAGACGCTCAGCCTCCAGACGGGCCGCTTCCTCAGCCGCCAGACGCTCCGCTTCCAGACGCGCCGCCTCCTCGGCCGCCAGACGCTCCGCCTCCAGCCGTGCCGCTTCCTCAGCCGCCAGACGCTCCGCTTCCAACCGGGCCTCTTCCTCGGCCGCCAGACGCTCCGCCTCCAGACGGGCCGCTTCCTCGGCCGCCAGACGCTCCGCCTCCAGACGGGCCGCTTCCTCAGCGGCCAGACGCTCCGCCTCCTCGGCCGCCAAACGATCCGCTTCCAGACGGGCGGCTTCGTCAGCCATGTCGTCAGCAGATGCGTCGTCCTCGTCGAAGAGCGAGGTTTCGGGGCTTTCGGCAACGGCGGCCGCGACCGGCGCGGGCGACGTGTCTTCCTCGTCCTCGTAATCACGGACCCGGGCCACGGCGGCGCGGATGCGCTGCAGCTTGGCCGAGATACCAACAACCGAACCCGCCTCGTCCCGCTCGGCCGGATCGGCGGCAACCATGGGCGCCGAGACCATCGCCGCAGCGGCCGCCACCGGCGCGGATGCGGCCGGGCGCTGATGCATCGTCGCCCGCGGCATCGGCGCCTCGTCGGCCTCGATCTGCGGGCGGAGAATCACACCATTGTCCTGGATCTTGGCCTCGACCCGCCGCTTGATCTCGCGCTCGGCGATCTTGTGCAGCATCTCGGCATCCGGGGTCGGCGGCTCGGCGCCGAAATAGCGATCCTCGGCGGCAAGGTCACGGAAATACTCGGCAATCGCCTTCATCGTGTCGAAAGGCTCGTCAAAGCCCTCCAGCGTGCACGAGAAGGTGCCGTAGGACACCGTCAGAATTTTGCTCGGACCGACCATAGGAATTCGTCCCTTGTTCATACTCCGGTTCACCATGCCTGCGTCGACGGTACCTCAGTAAGGAGCGCAAAAGGTAATTTCTTGATCGGATTATGGCCATGCTTGCGCTTGGCTGCCCCAATTGACAAGAACAACGCATGGCGAGCGCATTTGCAAAACCCTCGGGGATCACGCTTGTGGGAGGGGGCGGGCTGGACGCCGCGACCCTGGCCCGGGCCCTGGCGATCGCGCCGGGGCTGGTCGGCGTCGATGGCGGCGCCGATGCGGCGCTGGCGCTGGGCTTCACCCCGGAGCTGGCGGTCGGCGATTTCGATTCGATCTCTGCCGCCGCCCGCGCACGGCTGGGCCCCGAACGCCTGCACCACGACCCCGATCAGGAGACGACCGATTTTGACAAGGCGCTGGCGCTGATCGAGGCGCCGCTGATCCTGGGCGTGGGCTTCACCGGCGGGCGGCTCGATCATACGCTGGCCGCAATGTCGACGCTGGCGCAGAGCCCGGGGCGGCGGGTGATCCTGGACACCGGGCACGATCTGGTGCTGCTCTGCCCGCCGCACCTGGCGCTGGATCTGGCGCCCGGCACCCGCGTCTCGCTCTATCCGCTGGCGCCCGTCCGCTGCGGTTCGACCGGGCTGCAATGGCCGACCGATCCCCTGCATTTCGACCCGCTGGGGCGGATCGGCACCTCGAATGCGGCGAGGGGGCGGGTGACGCTGACCCCCTCGGCGCCGCTGATGCTGCTGCTGCTGCCGCCCGAGGTCCTGACGCCCCTCAGCGCAGCGCTGCGCGCCGCGCCGACCTGGCCAGAACCTGCTCGCGCGCAATGATATAGAGGCCCGAGGCCACGATCACCGCGATCCCCGCCCAGCTCAGCCGGTTCGGCCAGTCGCCGAAGAACAGCCAGCCGAAGAGCACGGCATTGACGATCTCCAGATAATGCAGCGGCGCCAGCGTCGCCGAGGGCGCCCAGCGCAGCGCATAGGTCATCGCCATATGCGAGACGCTGGCGGCGAGCCCCACGCCCGCCAGCCAGAACCAGATCCGCGGCTCGGGATTGGTCAGCATCAGCCCCTCCAGCCCCAGCCCGTGCCCCAGCGCCAGCACCGGCAGGATCAGCACGGTGCCCATCCAGGCGGTGTGCAATTGCATCGCCTCGGGCGGAACCTCCCGCGCGACGCGGCGGGTGAGCAGCATGTAGAAGGCGAAGAACAGCGCGGTGGCCAGCGGATAGAGCGCCACCACCCCGAAAGCCGCGAAATTCGGCTGGATGACCAGCAGCGCGCCCAGAAAGCCCACGACCGAGGCCGCGATTCGCCGCGGCCCCACCTGGTCGCCGAAGAGAAGCGCCCCCAGCGCCAGCAGAATGAAGGGTTCGATGAAGACGATGGCCAGCGCATCGGCTAGCGGCATCTCGCGCACCGCGCCGACGAAAGCGGCGGTCGAGCCGATCAGCATCAAGGCGCGCCAGATGTTGAGCCAGACAAGGCGCGGACTCAGCCTGAGCGACTGCCCCAGCACCAGCACGACGGGCGCCATCAGCACGGCCTGAAACACCATGCGGAAGAAGGTGACCTGGGCGATCGACACCTCTTGCGAGGCGATCTTCGACGAGACGTCGATCAGGGGGGCGACGGCGCAGAAGGCCAGCATCATGACGATGCCCAGGGGTACGCGGTCGGAACTGAGGGTCGGAGTCAGGCTGGTCATGGGGCGGGGCTACGCGCTGGCGGCGGAACCGTCCACTCCGTTTGCGACATCGGTCGCAGGGTTATGCGCCAAGGCTGGCATTGGCGGGGCAAAACGCTCCCTTCCGACGCGGGCAATCGCGCAAGCCTGTCGCCGAGACAACAGGGGCAGGCCTCCCCTCGCCCCTGCCGTTCGACGCCGGCCTGGCCCAGCCGCCCCTCTCGAATCGCCTGCCTCCTGGCCGCCGCCCGTCACGCTCTCGGACGGCACCGAACGACCAACCGCGCCGCCCTTCTCCGGCACTCCCGGACCGAGCCCATACCCCGACCAGCAATTTCTCAACATCCCTGCCCGTCAATCTGCCCTATCCGGCAGCAGTTCCGGAACAAATCCGACCTGTCCCCGAGGCCAGTCAAATGTCAGACGCCCGGCCCTTCTTTGCGCTGAAAATATCCACGGGGTTTCCCAAGGGGGGCGTGCCCCCCTTGGGGCTGGGGGCCGGGGGGCTTGCAGCCCCCCGGTGCCGGCGCGGCGAAGCCGCGCCGCTGGTCGCCCGAGGCGCCCGCGACAGCGGGGAACGAGGGCGAAACCCCTCAGCAGTTCGGCACGTTGACCGCCAGCCCGCCCAGCGCGGTTTCCTTGTATTTCTCGCTCATGTCGGCGCCGGTCTGGCGCATCGCCTCGATGCAATTGTCGAGCGGCATGAAATGCACGCCGTCGCCGCGCAGGGCCAGCGAGGCGGCCGAGACCGCCTTGATCGCGCCCAGCCCGTTCCTTTCGATGCAGGGCACCTGCACCAGACCCTTCACCGGGTCGCAGGTCATGCCCAGATGGTGCTCCAACGCGATCTCGGCCGCGTTCTCCACCTGCTCGGGCGTGCCGCCCATCACCGCGCAGAGCCCCGCCGCCGCCATCGCCGCGGCCGAGCCCACCTCGGCCTGACAGCCGCATTCGGCGCCGGAAATCGAGGCATTGTGCTTGATCAGCCCGCCGATGGCCGCGGCGGTCAGCAGGAAATCCTCGACCTTCTCGCGCGACGCGCCCGGCACGTGGTCGAGGTAATAGCGGATCACCGCCGGCACCACGCCCGCCGCGCCATTGGTCGGCGCCGTCACCACCTGGCCCCCGGCCGCGTTTTCCTCGTTCACCGCCATGGCATAGACCGACATCCAGTCGTTGATCACATGCGGCGCGGTCAGGTTCAGCCCGCGTTCCGCGAGCAGGGCGTCATGGATCCCCTTGGCCCGTCGCCGCACCTTCAGCCCGCCCGGCAGCACGCCATCGGTGGCGAGGCCGCGCTCGATACAGGCATCCATCACCGCCCAGATCCGGGCGATCCCGGCCGACAACGCCGCCGGGTCGCGCCGGGTCAGCTCGTTGGCGCGTTTCATGGTGGCGATGGACAGGCCCGAATCGCGGGCCATGGCCAGCATCGCCTCGGCGCTTTCGAAAGGGTAGCGCACGGGCGGGCCCTTTGGGCCGCTGGCCGCGCCGCTCAGTTCCGCCTCGGTCACCACGAAACCGCCGCCGATGGAGAAATAGGTTTCTTTCAGGATCACGTCGCCCTGCGCGTCGGTCGCCATCAGGATCATGCCATTGGCATGACCGGGCAGCGCCGGGCCATAATCGAAGATCAGATCGGCCTCGGGGTCGAAGCGCAGGGGCGGCAGGTCGGGGGGGCTGACGGTCTTCGTGGCGCGGATCTGGGCCAGCACTGTCTCGGCCCGCTCGCCATCGTAGCTGTCGGGCAGGAAGCCAGCCAGGCCCAGGATCACCGCGCGGTCGGTGGCGTGTCCCACGCCGGTGAAGGCCAGCGAGCCGTGCAGCGAGGCACGCAGCCCTGCCGCCTGGAAGGGCGAGGACCGCAGCCGGTCCAGGAACCGGCCCGCCGCTACCATCGGCCCCATCGTATGCGAGGACGAGGGGCCGACGCCGATCTTGAAGATGTCGAAGACGGAGAGGAACATGGAAAGGCTCCGCGAAGGTTTCGCGAAGCCTAGCCGCCGCGCCCGGAACCGGACGCCCGCCAGCGACCCCTCTCCCGCCGATTGCGGCGGTGGCGCGGGTCAGAAGGCCGTGGGCCGGACCTCGCGCGCCATATGGTCGAGCACGGCGTTGACGAATTTCGATTCCTTGCCCTCGGGGAAGAAGGCCTGGGCGATCTGCACGAATTCGGTGATGATCACGCGGGGCGGCGTCTCGGTCTCGACCAGCTCGGCCCCGGCGGCGCGGAAGAGGGCGCGCAGCGTCGGGTCGATGCGACCAATCGGCCATTTGGCGACCAGCGCCCGGTCGGTCAGCTGGTCGATGGTGGCCTGCTGGTCAACCGCCTTGTCCACCAGCGTGCGGAACAGCGAGACATCGGCCTCGACCCAGGTCTCGTCCTCGCCCTCGGCGCCGATGCGGTAATTCTCGAATTCGGCGCGGATCTTGTCGACGGTCTGGCCCGAGCTTTCCATCTGGAACAGCGCCTGCACGGCGTAGAAGCGCGCGGCCGAGCGCAGGGCGCGTTTTTCCTGCGCCCGTTGGTCCTTGGCGGTGCTCATGCCTTGGCTCCCCCCTCGGCCAGCTGGATCGTCTCGCCCAGGGGGCGGAAGCCGATGGCGGCCTTGGGCTGGCCCCAACGCCGTTGCAAGGCGATCAGGTGCAGCGCCGCCGCGGCCGCGCCGCCGCCCTTGTCCTGCTCACCGGCGCGAACGGCGGCCTGGTCGTGATTCTCGACCGTCAGGATGCCGTTGCCGAGGCAGCAGCCCTGCAAGGACAGCAGCGTGAGGCCGCGCGAGCTGTCGTTGCAGACGGTGTCGTAATGTGTCGTCTCGCCGCGGATGACGCAGCCCAGCGCGACGAAACCGTCGAAATTGGCCATGCGCCAGGCCTGGCTGATCGCGGCGGGTACTTCCAGCGCGCCGGGAACCTCGATCAGCTCCCAGGTGCCGCCGACCTTCTCGATGGTGGCCTTGGCCCCGGCGATCAGATCATCGGCGATGTCGCGGTAATAGGGGGCGACGACGATCAGCAGTTTCACCGGCTTGTCGAAGCTCGGCAGCGGCAGGGTGTAGTGGCTGGCTCCGGCCATGGCTCACTCCTTGGGAATGGGGCGGGTGCCCGCGATATGAAGGCCGTAGGCCTCGAGCCCGACCACGCGCGGGGTCGGCGAATTGGTGACGAGGGTCAGTTCGTGCAGGCCAAGCGCGGCCAGGATCTGCGCGCCGAGGCCATATTGGCGCAGGATCTGCGGCGAGGCACCTTCATCCAGCGCCAGTTTCATGGCCGTGTCGCGCAGCAGGACCACAACGCCGCGCCCTTCGGCCGCGATGAGCTTCATGGCGCCGCGCAGGTCGCCCGCATGGCCATCGCCGATGCCCAGCACGTCCTCCAGCGGGTTCATGGCATGCATGCGCACCAGCACCGGCTGGGCCGTGGTCAGGTCGCCCATCGAGAGGACGATATGCTCGGCGCCCTGGGTCTGGTCGGTGAAGACCCGCATCTGCCAGTCGCCGCCATGGACGGAACTGACCGCCCGCTGCGCCGTCTCGCGCACCAGATTGTCGTGCCGGCGGCGATAGGCGATCAGATCGCTGATCGTGCCGATCTTGAGGTTATGCTTCTGGGCGAAGGCGATCAGGTCCGGCAGGCGGGCCATGTCGCCGTCGTCCTTCATGATCTCGCAGATCACGCCGGAAGGGTTGAGGCCCGCGAGCCGCGAGATATCGACCGCCGCCTCGGTATGGCCGGCACGGACCAGCACCCCGCCTTCGCGCGCACGGAGCGGGAAGATATGGCCGGGCGTGGCGATGTCGGCGCCGGTCTTCGACGGGTCGATGGCGACCGCGACGGTGCGGGCGCGGTCATAGGCGGAAATGCCGGTGGTCACGCCCTCGCGCGCCTCGATGGAGACGGTGAAGGCGGTCTCATGCCGCGAGGCGTTGTTGGTGGACATCAGCGGCAGGCCCAGCGCGTCGATCCGGTGGCCGGGCATCGACAGGCAAATGAGCCCGCGGCCATGGGTGGCCATGAAGTTGATCGCCTCGGGCGTGGCCATCTGCGCAGGGATCACCAGGTCGCCCTCATTCTCGCGGTCCTCGTGGTCCACCAGGATGAACATGCGGCCGTTGCGCGCCTCGTCGATGATCTCTTCGATCGACGAGATGGCATCGCGCCAGTTTTCCTCGACGGGGCCGGGCTTTTCGTAGTCCATCGCGCGCTCCTTGGCTTCAGGGGTGCAGATAACCCAAGCATTGCCCCTGTGAAAGGGGGAGGCGGGCCTGCACAGCCCCGGTGACGCCGCGGTGTTTTGCCCCCCGGGCGGCAGGCCGGGCGACGCGAGGTCAACCGTGCCACGAAACACGACACCCCGGAACAACTTGCGGGAAGCGGCAGCAGACGGCAGACTGCCGCCGATTCAATCTGTTACGGTAGTGTTGGAAGACGCGCATGCAGGGTTACACGATCGCCGCCTATCATCTGGCAACCTATACCTGGGCCTTGTGCTACATCGCGCTGATCTACCGGGGGTTCAAGGACAAATCCTATGGCATGCCCATCGTGGCGCTGTCGCTGAATCTGTCCTGGGAAATCGTCTTTGCGCTGTTCATCCCGCCCTATGGCAGCGCGGACGCGGGGCTCATCCCCCACGGCGGGCTCAAGGCGCAGATCATCTTCCTGATCTGGGCCACGCTGGATCTGGTGATCCTCTATACCTATTTCCGCTATGGCTATCCGTATTTCCAGAAAAGCTATGGCATCAGCAAGGCGACCTGGCTGGCCTTCACCGCCGGGCTGATGGTCTTTTCCTTCGCGCTGATGCTGACGGGGGGCGATTTCTTCCGCCAGTTCGCGCTCTATTTCAACAATGACCAGATCGAGGGCGCGAAGCTGATCGCCTTCGGCCAGAACGCGATCATGTCGCTGTCCTTCATCGCCATGTACTACCTGCGCGGCAATACCGACGGGCAGAGCTTTACCATCGCCTGGACCAAATGGATCGGCACGTCGATGACCGGCGGGATCATCTATATCCTCGACCGCGGGTCGGAGGGGGCTTTCGTCATCACCTTCATCGCCTGCGTCTTCGTCTGCGATGTCTATTACATGCAGCTGATCTACCGGGCGCTGAAACGGCAGGGGATCAACCCCTGGACGCGGTTCTGAGTCACAGGCCCAGACTCGCCGCCAGATGGTCGGCCTGCGCCTGGACGATGCGTCGGCCCTCGTCGATGCATTCGGCGGCGCGGTGGAATTCGATCACCGTCACCCCGGGCAGCCGCGCGCCCAGCAGTACCTGCGGCGGATCGCCGGCCAGCCGGGACCGGCGGATCTGGTCGGACATGATGTCGATCGTGGCGTTGACCAGCGCCATATAGGAGGGCGCGACGGGCGCGGGTTCGCCCGGGGCCCCGCCGCCCCAGAGGGCGCGCAGGCCTTCGGGCAGCAGCGCGGCCAGATCGGGCTTCGGCTCGGGCTCGTCATAGAAACCGGCGCTGACGGCGGCATTGGGGTTGACCGCGATCACCGATTCCGCGCCCAGTGCCCGTGCTGCCGAGACCGGGACCGGGTTCACCACGCCGCCGTCGATCAGCCAGCGCCCGTCCAGAAATTCGGGCTTCAGCACCCCGGGGATCGAGACCGAGGCGCGGACCGCCGGAATGAGCGGCCCCTGCCTGAGCCAGATCTCGCGCCCGTGGCGCAGATCGGTGGCGATGGCGACGAAGGGGCGGGCCAGCTCCTCGATCCGTTCGGGCAGGCCGAGGCCCCGCAGCATGGTCAGGATCCCCTGCCCGCCCACCAGTCCCGCCCCGGGAAGGCCGATATCGATGAGCGGCAGCATGGAGCGCATGGTCAGCCCGCGCGCCCATTCCTCCAGCGCGTCGAGCCTTTCTGCCGCATAGGCCGCGCCGACCAATGCGCCCATGGAGGAACCGGCGACGACCTCGGCCTCGATCCCCATCGCTTCCAGCTCGCGCAGCACGCCGATATGGCACCAGCCGCGCGCCCCGCCCGAGCCCAGCGCCAGCCCGATTGTCGGTTTCGCCATCCCTGCCCCCTCACGCCTGTCCGAAAAGACGTTCCAGCACTTTCAGCCCCTCGTCCAGCTTTTGCCGGTCTTCGGGGGTGAGCGGCGCCAGCAGCGCCTCGGTCGCCTGCTCCATCTCGGGCCGGATGCGGTTGAAGGCGCGCTTGCCCTTCAGCGTCAGGCTGGCATGGGCCACGCGCCGGTCGGCGGCGTCGGTGCGCCGGGTCAGCCAGCCCTTCGCCTCCAGCGACGCCAGCGCGCGGCTGACCTTGGTCTTGTGCGCCGGCACCCGCTCGCAAAGCTCGGACGCGGTGAGGCTTTCGGCTTCCGCCAGATTGACCAGCACCCGCCATTCCGGCCGCGTCAGAGCGTGGCGGCGGCGATAAATGGCCTGGGTGTTTTCCGAGGTCAATTCGGCCAGGAGATTCAGCCGATAAGGTAGATACCCTTTCAAAAACATGAGGATATCTCTTCCCGTTGATAGTTACATTCTCAACCAATACCCTGTGCAAAGATGATTCGCATAGACAAGAAACGGGAGTGTTGCGGATGACCAAGAGCTTTGCCTCGGCCGGCGACATGGCGGAAAAGAAGATTTCGTTTACCGAAGTTGGCGAAGGCCTTTACGCCTTCACCGCCGAGGGCGATCCGAACACCGGGGTCATCATCGGCGATGAATCGGTGATGATCGTCGAGGCGCAGGCGACCCCGCGGCTGGCGCGGAAGGTGATGGACT
>Ga0209794_1000877_pt1 | contig 30887 bp, 43 predicted proteins | sample EBPBio232013_DNA_FD_185869 | JGI IMG/M metagenome (GOLD analysis project Ga0209794, IMG submission 185869) | Wastewater treatment Type I Accumulibacter community from EBPR Bioreactor in Madison, WI, USA - Reactor 1_5/23/2013_ DNA (SPAdes)... | ecosystem: Engineered > Bioreactor > EBPR >... | reverse complement strand
CGCTGACGGTTCTGGAAGACGCTCCTGAGACGCCCCCCAAAGGATAAGCGACGTTTCGCCCCTTGACCTTCCCATGATGGGAAGCCTTACATCCGTTCCTGAAAAGGAATTTTCCATGACGGATGACACGGTAATCAAGAGCGAAACCGGCCAAGGGCAGGGCGGACATTTCACGCTGGCCGTCGATGGCATGAGCTGCGCGTCCTGCGTGCGCCGCGTCGAGCAGGCTGCCGGCAAGCTTCCGGGCGTCGCGGCCCCCGCCGCCAACTTTGCCACGGGCCGCCTGACGGTGGAGCCGGGCACGGGCTTTTCTGTGACGGCGCTCGCCAGTGCGGTTCGAAGCGCCGGGTTCGACGTGCCGGAACAGCAGGTCGATCTCGAGATCGAGGATATGAGCTGCGCCTCCTGCGTCGGACGCGTGGAAAAGGCGCTGAAGAAAATCCCGACCGTCAGCGAAGCCAGCGTCAATCTGGCAACGGGCCGGGCGCATGTCCGGGTCATCGGGCGCGATGTGCCGATGAGCGAATTGATCGCCGCCGTGCGCGGTGCGGGCTATGGCGCGCGTGCCGTTGAAGGCGAAAGGACGCAAGGGGGCGATGCTCGCGAGACGGAGCTGAATGCCCTGAAGCGCGATGCCCTGATCGCCGGGCTTTTGACACTGCCGCTCTTCGTGCTGGAAATGGGCGGGCATATCTGGCCGCCCTTCCATCACGGACTGATGGAGATCATTCCCACACAAACGCTCTACTACCTCTATTTCGCACTGGCGACGGCGGTGCTTTTCGGGCCGGGAAGACGATTCTTCATCAAGGGCTTCGCCACGCTTTCTCATGCGGCACCCGATATGAATGCGCTGGTGGCCATGGGGTCCGGAGCGGCTTGGGCCTATTCGGTGGTCGCGACCTTTGCCCCGCGCTGGCTGCCCGATGGCGCGGATTACGTCTATTACGAAGCGGCGACCGTCATCGTCACGCTGATCCTGATTGGGCGTTTGCTCGAAGCCCGTGCCAAGGGCAAGGCGGGCGAGGCGATCCGTAAGCTGGCCGCCCTTCAGGTGCGGGACGCCCGCGTTGAACGCGATGGCACTGCCCGCGACGTGCCGGTGAGCGAGGTCATGGTCGGCGATGTGGTGATCATCCGTCCGGGCGAGCGCCTGCCGGTTGATGGTGTGGTGATCGAAGGCCAAAGCTACATCGACGAATCGATGATCTCCGGCGAACCGCTGCCGGTGAAGAAGACGACGGACGATGCTGTGACGGGCGGCACGGTCAATGGCACGGGCGGTTTGCGCTTCCGCGCCACCCGCGTCGGGGCCGATACGATGCTTTCCGGCATCATCCGCATGGTGGAAGAAGCACAAGGCGCCAAACTGCCGATTCAGGCGCTGGTGGACAAGGTCACGGCCTGGTTCGTGCCCGCCGTGATGGCGGTGGCCCTGCTGACCTTTGTTGTGTGGATGGTCTTCGGGCCGCAACCGGCGCTCGCCCATGCTCTTGTCAGTGCCGTGGCGGTTCTGATCATCGCCTGCCCCTGCGCCATGGGACTGGCAACGCCCGCAGCCATCATGGTGGCGACGGGCCGGGCGGCGGAGGCAGGCGTCCTCTTCCGGCGAGGTGACGCGCTGCAGACGCTGGCCGATACGGACATGATCGTGCTTGATAAGACCGGAACCGTCACCGAGGGACGCCCGGCACTGACCGATCTTCTTTTGGCCGAAGGCATGACCCGCGCCGATGTGCTGGCCGCCGCCGCTGCGGTAGAGGCTCGCTCCGAACATCCGCTCGGCCTTGCCGTTGTGCGCGCCGCCGAAGCCGAAGGGCTGGTGCTGCCGCCCGTGTCCCGCTTCAAGGCGGTGGCCGGCTATGGCCTGAGCGCCGAAGTGGATGGCCGCAAAATCGCCATCGGTGCAGACCGTTACATGGAAAAACTGAATCTGCCTCTGAACGCGTTTGCAGGCGAGGCGGCGCAACTGGCGGCGGAAGGCAAAACGCCATTCTTCATCGCGCTGGATGGTCAGGTGGCGGCGATGGCTGCCGTCTCCGATCCGTTGAAGGCAAGCAGCAAGGCGGCCATTGCCGCCCTGAAGAAGCTCGGCCTTTCGGTGGCCATGGTGACGGGCGACAGCCGTGTGACCGCTGAGGCCATTGCCCGGCAGGTCGGCATTGATCGCGTCGTGGCCGAAGTGTTGCCTGAGGGCAAGGTGGACGCGGTGCGCGCCTTCCGGGCCGAAGGGCACAAGGTCGCCTTCGTCGGCGATGGCATCAACGACGCCCCGGCACTGGCCGAGGCAACCGTCGGCCTCGCCATGGGAACGGGAACGGGTGTCGCGATCGAAAGCGCCGAGGTGGTGCTTTCGGCGGGCGATCTGATGGGGGCGGTCCATGCCGTGGAAATCAGCCGTGCGGCCCTTGCCAACATTCGCCAGAACCTGTTCTGGGCCTTTGGCTATAACGTGCTTCTGATCCCGCTGGCGGCGGGCGCGCTGTACCCGGCCTTCGGGTTGACGCTATCGCCGATGATCGGGGCGGGTGCCATGGGGCTTTCGAGCGTCTTCGTGCTGGGCAATGCGTTGCGTCTGCGCCGCCTGCACCTGACAGCACGCAAGGAGGCGGCATGAATATCGGCGACGCCGCTGCCGCATCGGGCATTTCAGCCAAGATGATCCGCTATTACGAGGAGATCGGGCTGATTGCGAGGGCCGACCGCACGGCCAGCAATTATCGAACCTACAGCATGGAGGCGGTGCATTCGCTGCGCTTCATCCGCCGCGCCCGCGAACTCGGTTTCTCGCTGGAGGAAACCGCAACGCTCCTGAAACTCTGGGCCGACAAGTCGCGCACCAGCGCCGCCGTCAAAAGCGTGGCGAGCGCCCATGTGGTGGAGCTGGAGCGCAAGATCGCCGCTTTGCAGGACATGCTGGCGACGCTGAAACATCTGGTGGACGGCTGCGACGGCAATGAGCGCCCTGACTGTCCCATCCTCAACGATCTGGCAGGCGAGGGACAACGCGCCTGCTGTCATGGCGAACACGACGCAACACAAAAGGAGACTTGAAAAATGACCGCGACCTTCAAGGTGAATGACATGACCTGCCGCCATTGCGAGAAGACGGTGCGCGAGGCGCTGGAAAAGGAAATGCCGGAAGCCGATGTGGTGATCGACATCGCCGAACGCACGGTTTCGGTCGAGGGCGATGCATCGAAGGCTGAAAACGTCATCCGCGACGCAGGCTACACGCCCGAAGCGATTGCCTCCTGATACCCCCTTGCAAAATCGCATCCGTCAATACATATAGAGAATTATATGTATTGACGGAGACGCGACATGGCCAAGGACTATATTGAAATCACCAGGGAAATCTCGGGCGGCATGCGCGAACTGCGCAAGGATGCGCCTGATCTGATGCAGGGCTTTTCGGCCATGGCGGGTGCCGCCATGAAGGATTCGGCCCTTTCCAAGAAGACCAAGGAATTCGTGGCACTCGGCATTGCCATTTCCACGCGCTGCGACGGTTGCATCGGCTTCCACACCAAGGCGCTGATTGATCTTGGCGCGACGAAGGAAGAATTCGTCGAGGTTCTGTCGACCGCTGTTTACATGGGCGGCGGTCCCTCGGTCATGTATGCGGCCAATGCCATGATCGCCTGGGAGCAGTTTGCCCCGAAGGCCTGAGGCAAGTCAGAAAAAATTCCCAAGAATAGGAAAATAATCATTGACACCGTGACGGTGCTTTGATAGGGTTTCTGCATAGTCGCAAAGTTGCGCCGAAAGGCGGCCTTGCCGAACAGATTACGCAAGAAGGCTCGGGAAACCGGGCCTTTTGTTTTGGATCATCAAGCCGCCCCGTTTCCGCGAGGCGGCTTTTTTCATGGAGAAGGGCATGGAGCTTCCGTCGTTTCATCCTGAACTCTTCCGGCCTTGGGCCGACGATCCTCTTTATGGCGATCCGCCCTTGCCGGATGATCTGCGCTCGCCGGAAATCAAGGCGGAAGCCTTGCCGGAAGGGGCGGATCTCCGGCTTCTCTTGAACGACATGACGATGGAAATGCGCGGCCAGTTCGACGCGTTTCGTCTGTTGCGGGAGGCGAGCCGCCCGCTCGACGCCGATGAGGATGATCCGGGCGGCAAGCTTGCCCGCGCTGATCTCAAATCCGCCACCGACGCCATGTCGCTGATCGTTCGCACGCTGGAAAAGATCGACACCTTGCAGCGTCAGATCGCCCGCGACCGCCGTGATGAAGCCGACAGGAATGCCGAACCGCAAGGTTATGATGACGCCAAACGCCATTTCCTCGATCTTATCGAACGGCGCGCTGAAGAACGTGCCCGCATCCTCTTTGAAGCCTGGCTGCATGAGCGCGCTGCCGCTTCTGATGGGGCCGCCGCCGCCAACGCTCCGCCACCAGTGGACGATGAAGGCTGAGGAAAAGGGCGCGGATGTCTTCGGCTTTGCCAGCCATCTTCTGACCGATTGGGCCTTTCAGGGACGATCCACACAACAGCCGCCGCCGGGTGACTGGCGCACTTGGCTGATGATGGGCGGGCGCGGTTCCGGCAAGACACGGGCCGGTGCCGAATGGGTGCATGCGATGGCCTGTCGCGGTGGGCGCCACTCGGATCTGCGCATTGCACTGGTGGCCGAAACGCTGGGTGATGCCCGCGAGGTGATGGTGGATGGCGTGTCCGGCATTTGCCGCATTGCCCGCCGCATGGTGCCGGAGTTCGAAAGCTCGCGCCGCCGCCTTGTCTGGCCGAACGGCGCGATGGCGCAGATTTTCTCGTCAGAAGACCCGGAAAGCCTGCGCGGACCACAATTCCATTACGCGTGGTGCGATGAACTGGCGAAATGGAAATACGCGCAGGAAACCTACGACATGCTGCAATTCGGTTTGCGGCTGGGTGAGGACCCGCGCCAGCTGGTGACGACGACGCCCCGGCCCGTGCCGCTGTTAAAACGGCTGATGGCGGACCCGGCAACGCGCCTCGTGGTGATGAAGACGGCGGAAAACCACGCCAATCTCGCCCCCGGTTTTCTCGCAGCGCTTACCGAACGCTATGGCGGAACGCGCCTCGGGCGGCAAGAACTCGACGGCGAAGTGATGGAAGATCGTGACGATGCCCTGTGGCGGCGCGATCAGCTGGAGCGGCTGGTTATCCGCCTGCCGGGGTCGCTCGCCCGCATCGTCGTGGCGGTGGACCCGCCCGCCGGATCAGGGGCCGCCTCCTGCTGCGGCATTGTCGTGGCCGGATTGGAGGAGGGCGGTCGGGCCGTGGTGCTGGCCGATTGCTCGGTGGAGGGGCATTCGCCCGCTGGCTGGGCGCGCGCTGTTGTGGCGGCCGCCCGCCGCTTTGGTGCGGATCGGGTGGTCGCCGAAATCAATCAGGGCGGCGATATGGTCACCTCAGTGCTGGCAAGCGTCGAGCCGACCTTGCCGGTGGCGACGGTCAGAGCCACGCGCGGCAAGTTTCTGCGCGCCGAGCCGGTGGCCGCCCTCTACGAACAGGGCCGTGTCGTCCATGCCGGACGCTTTCCGGCACTGGAAGACCAGATGTGTGATAATAGAACAAGCGGGAAACATACAGGCAAAACAAGCGGATACGTTTTGCACTGATCCAGCTAAAAACCAAGAACATGCACGGAACATCTGCCCCAACTGTAAAACGGTTTTGTGCGATGTGGCGCGCGCAGCGCTCTACCTTGTTGAGCATCGCGAAGAGTGCCTTGGGCGCTCCATTCCCGTCCTGAAAGAGCGCTTCGGGCTTCGAAATATCGAGGCCATTGAGGCAACGAAGATTGCTCACGGAATCGAATATGGGAGGGCCGTTTGATGGTTGCTCCTAGCGTTCCTGATCGCATCATTGAGTTGATGCATGAATATCGACTCGTAGGCGTGTTGTCGGTGACTGCTGACGATCTGGCTCGGGCGCTGCGGATCAAGCATTCGCTTATTGTAGACGCTCTTCAGGTGCATATCCGGAATGGTGTGGTTCATTACGCCAAAAAGCACCCGCGCTCCTCTATGTCTCGATACGAGCTGGGTGGAGGTTGCAACAAGTGACCTCTACCATTCCCGTTTCTTCCGCCCTGCTTAAGAGCTTGTCTCAGGGCAGGGTGTACGATGCTGACTTGGCGCGCGCATATGAGACTGGTGAAGCACACACGCGGCGCGCCAGTAGCGGCCCGGCCTTGTCAGTCTCGCGCCTTTCCTCGCGGTTCATTTCGCGCGGAACTCGCAAGCACCCGACATCACCCGACAAAGAGGCATCCCGCGAGCGCAAGCGTTCGTGGGCGGGCTCGGGCATGCCGCGCTTCATGTGGCGTCACTACACGGAGGGAGAGCGTGCCGTGTTGTGCGTTGTCGGTGATCAGGTGAGGAAGCACGGGTATTGTGACTTGCCGATTGATCGTGTCGCGGCGGTTGCTGGCGTCAGCCGTACAACGGTTCAGAACGCCTTGCGAAAGGCTCGCGCGTCTGAGTTGGCGCATGTCACGGTGGAAGAGCGTCCACGCGCTGGCAGGAAGAACCTCACCAACATCATCCGGATTATTTCAAGTGCATGGCTTGGCTGGTTGAAGCGCTGCATAGGGTTCAAAAAGGTTAGCCCCACGGTAGCGAAGGAATCTAGACCCTCTTTCAATGAGCCTGTTGCAAGGTCGCAAGGGGCTTTTGAGACTGGTGGAGCTGGATGCGAAGAGCCAAGCATTCACCCAATGAACGCTCCTGATGGTTCTGTTTCTGTGAACACGCCGCTTTGCACCTTGCCGAGGAGAAAGACGCTCTCTGAGAGGCTTATGAACGGTGCGTTCTATGGATCGTCATGCTCTGCGGGTGCGACATGACGATGCTCTATCCCTACACGGACAAGCAGATTGCGGTTCTTCGTGCTGTTGCTCGCTCATCGGTCAAGTCTGGGAAGTGCAGCGTTGGTCACAATGGTCTAGCAAAGCTTGCGGGAGTTGGTCGAACAACGGTGCGCGAAGCTTTGCGGCTAGCCGAGGAGCGCGGTGATATCCGAGTGAGTAGACGCTTGTCGGATGGCGAAACGAACGTGATTTACATCAACGTGAATGAGTGGCTTGGCTGATGATGGGCGTTTTCGCTTGGCCGGGGGGTGGTCTTCGACTTTGGGCAGGTGAAGGGGACCGGCGCGGGGAGAAACGTGTGAGAAATTTTCTAATTACGATGATTTTTTGCCGGAAAAACAAACAGTAGCAGACAGTTAGACGGGAATGCAAGGCCTTGCTTTGCTACGTTCTCCCGCTTCGCCCATTCTGGCATAAAATCGGAATGGCAAATTTTCTCCGCAAGCTCTTCCGGTCTGAACAAAAAGCGCTCACCGATGAGCAGCTTCTCGAAATGATTGGCGCTGGTCTTCCGACGGCAACAGGTGTTGCGGTTTCGGCTGAAATCGCGCTTCGCGTCCCTGCAGTTGCTGCCGCTGTTCGCACGATTTCGGAAGCTGCCGCGTCCTTGTCAGTCAAGGTTGTTGAGATCGGTAAAGGCGGCGTTGAGACAGAGGTGTTTGATCACCCGGTTTCGGCCCTCCTCAAGAGCGAGGCAAACGAGTGGACGAGCGGATTTGAATTTATCCGCTCCATCATGGTCGATGCGTTGACGCGTGATCAGGGTGGCCTTGCCTGGGTGAACCGTCCGAACGGTGAGCCGGTTGAAATGATCCGCTATCGGCCCGGCTATATCGGCGTCGATTTCCCCGACGATACTCTCCAGCCGCGCTATCGCATCGGCGGTGTTATTCAGCCCTCCGGAAACATTATCCATCTGAAAAGCACCTTCGACAAAAGCCCGCTTACCCTTTGCCGGGAAGCCATCGGGGTTGCGATTGTCATGGAGAAGCACGCGGCCCGTCTTTTCGGGCGCGGCGCGCGTCCGGGTGGCGTCATCGAAAGCCCTAAGCCGATAGGGGCAGAGGGTGCCAAGTCCATGATTGCGGGCTTCAAGGCGGCGATGGAGGGGGCTGATAATTCGGGCAAGACGGCCATTCTCTGGGACGGTGCAACATGGAAAGCCATGACGCTTTCCAGCGTTGACGCACAATTCCAGCAGCTTCGCCTTTTCCAGCTTCAGGAAATCGCCCGCGCCTTCAACATTCCGGCTTCTCTGATTGGCGATCTGACGCGGGCCACATGGTCGAACAGTGCCGAAATGCAGAGGCAGTTTCTGCAGCTCTGCCTTGAGCCTTGGTTGCGGGCGCTGGAAAGTGCCTTCAGGCGCGCGCTCTTCTCCAACGATGAACGCCGCCGCTTTGCCGTTCGTTTCGACCGCGACGATTTCACGAATGTTGATTTGACGGCCCGCGCGACGGCGATCAGCAGCCTCGTTTCCTCCCGTGTCTTGAACCCGAATGAGGGCCGTTCGTGGCTCGACCTGCCGCCATATGATGGCGGCGATGTCTTCGCCAACCCGAACACTGGAGCCAGTCAGCCGGGCTTGGGCCACAACGGCGGCCCCAAGCTTGAAGACAATCCGAACGATACCGGCAAGGAGCCGCCCGTCGATGACGCTTGAAGATATCAACGCAAACCTTGTTGATCAGGATCGGGGCCGCTGGCTCGATGTTCTTGACCCGTGGGAAGGAAAGCCCATCGGCCTGAAGCTGTTGATGGCCGGGCCTGATGGTGATGTTCAGCGCAAGGCGCGCATTGCCATGATGGATGAGTTGTCTGAGGCCTCGGATGCTGAGGGCAAGGTTTCCTTTGAGCAGCGTGAAAAGGCGCGCATCAACTGCCTCGCCCGCGCTGTTGTGAACTTTGAGGTTTCGGAAGCGTTCGCCGCTGGCCTGCCGTTCTCGCACAAGGCTGTTCTGAAGCTTCTGGGCGTTGCCTGGATACAGGCGCAGGCCGACGCTTTCGCGGGGGATCGCTCCAACTTCAAGAGTGAGGTGGTGTGATGGATCGGCTCTACATCGAAACGAAGATGGTTTCCGATGAAGCGGGCGCAATCTCTGGGCTTGCTTGGAAGTTTGGCGTTCCTGATCGGGTTGGGGATGACATTCTTCCCGGCGCTTTCAAGGGCGTGAAACTGCCTGTTCCTATGCTGTTCGGTCACGACATGAACGACCCTATCGGTACGTGGGACGTGGCAACCGAGAAATCGGACGGCCTTCACCTGACAGGAAAGATGCTGGTCGAGGAAGTCGCCCGCGCGCGTGAAATACACGCCCTTGTCCAGTCTGGCGCGGTTCGTGGTCTTTCCATCGGCTTCATTATCAAAAGTTCCAGCCCGCGTGTCGGCGGTGGCCGGACGATCAAATCCCTTGAACTTCTTGAAGTCAGCCTCGTGACGGTGGGTATGCACCCCGGCGCGAAGGTCACTTCGGCCAAATCGGCAGTGCAAGCAATGAACCTTGCCGCTGCCATCAACCGCGCAGCAGCGCAGATTGGAAGGAACTGACATGCAGCATGTCACCAAACAGGCGCTGCTCGGCAGCGTGGCAATCATCGAACGTAAGGGCGAGGAAGACGATCCGGTTTCCATCGTCACCAAGTCGCTCGATGATCTTCAGAAGAAGGTGAGCGAGGAACTGGCGAAGGTTCCGAACGGTACGGAAATCAAGGCGCTCGTGGATCGCATTGCCGAACTGGAGAAGAAGAGCAACCGGCCCGGTGGCGGTGGCTCCAGCCTTGAAGAGCGCAAGGATATCGAGCGCAAGGCGCTTTCGGCCTATATGCGCACCGGCTCGGATGTCGAGGTGAAGGCGGCGGCCTCGGACAACAATGTTGATGGCGGTTATTTCGTGTTGCCGACCGTTGACATGACGATCCGCAGCCTCATGACCGACATTTCGCCGATGCGCGGCCTTGCTGAAGTCGTCAGCATTTCCGGCGGAACCTACGAACGGTTCTATTCCATCGGCAAGCGCGGCGCTCAGTGGGTCACGGAACGTGATGACCGCCCGCAGGATACGGCGCGCCCGGAGCTGATCAAGCATTCCTACGGCGTTGCTGAACTCTATGCTGCACCTGCCGCAACTCGCACGCTGCTTGATGACAGTGCCGTTGATATCGCGTCCTGGCTGACGGGTAACGCAACGCATGACTTTGCGGAAACCGAGGGTGAGGCCTTCCTGACCGGATCCGGGACGGACAATTCCCCGCGCGGTCTCCTGACCTACGGCACGACCGCTGAGAAGGACTTCACCCGTGCATGGGGCAAGTTCCAGCATCTGGAAACGGCAAGTGCAACTCTCATCAATCCGGATGAAATCATTGATCTGGTTATGTCGCTGCGCGCTCCCTATCGGCCCAATGCACAATTCGTGATGAATACCGCGACGGCGGCGAGCCTTCGCAAGCTCAAGGACACGACCGGGAACTATCTGTGGTCCACGACCGGCAATCTCACGGATGGGATTGAGCATCTGCTGTTCGGGTATCCTGTCACCATTGATGAAGGCATGCCTTCGGTTGCGGGTGGCGCGCTTCCCATCGCCTTTGGTGATTTTCGTCAGGGCTATGTGATCGTTGACCGGCAGGGCATTCGCCTCAATCGCGACGAAATCACCCAGAAGGGGCGCATCATCTTCGACGTTTACAAGCGCGTCGGGGGCGGTGCTGGCGATTTCAACGCAATCAAGTTCCTCAAGATGAAGGCCGCATGACCATGAAGGACACGTATCACGATAACAAAGCCGTTCAGGCGCTTGCACCCGCTGTTGTTACGGCGTCGGGTGCCGGTGCTGCCATTGCGCTTGCCGGGTTCGCCAGTGCGCTCTTTGCGATCAACACGGGCGCGATTGTCGGCGCGGGTGATTTCAGCGTGAAGCTTCAGGAAAGCGACACGACCACGGAAGGCGACTTCACCGATGTTGCGGCGGCGGATCGCCTCGGATCTCTTCCGGCAACGCTCGCTGCCGGTTCCACCTACAAGCTTGGTTACATCGGTTCGAAGCGCAAGAAGTACGTTCGCTTGGTTGTTACCAAGGCAGGCGGTACGTCCATCGCTCTCAGTGCCGTTGCGGTTCTCGGCCATCCGAACTTCGCGCCGGTTGCCTGATCATGCCGCCTCTATCTCCTCGCATTTGCTCGTGTGGAAAGGTCGTTCGGCCCGGTCTGCGCTGCGAGTGTGAGGAGCGTCGGGCAAGAGAGCGAAAGGCCCGTCACGATGCGAAGAGGCCAAGCGCCCGCGAGCGTGGGTACACCCGAGAATGGGAACGCGAACGGAATGCGTTTCTCGAAGAGTACCCGGCCTGCCGCCGCTGCGGCAGACCGGCGACCCTCGTAGATCACATCAAGCCGCACAAAGGCGACCAGCGTCTTTTCTGGGATCGTGCCAATTGGCAACCACTTTGTGCGCCCTGTCACAACGGCTGGAAGCAATCCAGCGAAAGGAACAAGCGATGACCGTCTATGCAAGTGGCGGAATGAAAGTCTTCATCGGTGGTGTGAAGAACCAGAAGAGTGAGGATTTTATCCTGGCGGATTTCAATGCTGAAGTCTGGACCGAAATCAAGGAAGTCGAGGCCGCTGGATCGGCGGGCGACACCTCGGAAGCGATCAACTTTACGGCGCTGGGCGACAAGCGCACCCGCACGATTAAGGGGCCGCGTTCTGCTGGAACCATGGAAATCGTTTGCGGTATCGACCCTTCCGATGCGGGTCAGCTCGCCGTTGTGGCGGCTGAAAAGACCAACAGCGATTACGCTTTCAAGCTGGTGTTCAATGACGCTCCCGCTGGCGGCTCCCCCTCTGAACGCTACTTCATCGCCAAGGTCATGAGCCAGTCTGAGCAGTTCGATCAGGCGAGCAGCGTGATGAAGATCAACATCGGGCTGGGCATCAATTCGAACATCGTCCGCGTCAGTGCGGCGGCTTAACGGGGGCTGAAAAATGGCTGACGTATCGATTACCGCTTCCAACGTGAAGCAGGGTTCCAATGCCATCGTGCGCGACGGCATTGCGGGCGCAACGGTTACCGCTGGGCAGGCCGTACACAAGAGCGCCACCACGGGGAAATATATCCTCAGTGACGCTGATGGTTCCGGGCTGAAGCAGGTGGATGGGATCGCGCTGAATGGTGCTTCCGATGGGCAACCGCTGAAAGTCCAGACGGGGGGCGATTTGACGGCTGGCGGCGCGCTTGTTGCCGGTTCTACTTACTATCTGAGTACGACGCCCGGAGGTATTTGCCCGGCTGCTGATCTGGCGGCGGGCCGTGAGGTAATCCTCATTGGTATCGCCAAGAGTGCGACTGTCATGATGCTGCGCATCACTGACACGGACGTAACCCTTTAAGGCGCGGCGGATCGATGTTCTTTGCAGCGGCTGGCTCACGTCTGTTGATTGGTGGTTCTCGTCCCGAATGGATGGCGAGGATTGCGGCGGCTGACGATTTTGCTGGCGAGGCGTGGACAGAGGTTGCCGGTGTTCAAAGCCTCGGCAGGGTTTCAGGGGAGTGGCAAACCGTCTCCGATACCCTGCCGCGCGCTTCTGATCCTGATGCACCCGTTTTTGAGAACCACGTCAAAGCCGTTCGGCCCACCTTGGCAATGCAAATCGTTGTGGCGGTTGCGGAAGATGACGCGGGCCAGCTCGGCTTGCTGGCGGCGGAATCGGCTGACACGGCATTCGCGTTTCGCCTTGTGCTTCCCTCGGGAGCTGAGCGGCTTTTCATCGCCTTGGTGATTTCAGCCGAACAAGCAATCGAGGAAGCCGGTTCTGTTCTTTGCTGGAGCTTCGGGCTTCTCCTTCAATCAAATCTGGTGAGGGTTTAATGTCGATTGTTTCTCTCGAAGACATGAAGGCGCATCTGAACATCATTGATGCGATTGATGACGCCTTGATCGTGAAAAAGATCGATGCGGCAGAAGCGCACCTTTGCCGGGTGTTGGGCTTCTCGATGGAGGCGGAATATCCGGAAGGTGTTCCGGAAGACCTCAAAGAAGCAGTCCGGCAGCTTGCCGCCCACTGGTACGAAAACCGCGAAGCTACATCGGCGGGCGTCTCCATCTCGACGGTTCCTCTCAGTGTCGAGGAAATCGTTCGCGAGCGAAGGGTGTACGTCTTTGGCTGAGGCTCGCGATCTTGCACGTATTCAGCAGCGCATGAACGCCATTCCCAAGGCGGTCAAGCTCGCCATTCGCCCGGCAATGGAACGGGCTGCCGATGATATCGTTGACCTGGCGAAATCACTTGTGCCCGTCAGTGACCCAAATGGGGGAACGTTGCGCGATAGCATTGGATGGACGTGGGGCGTGGCTCCATCCGGCACGATCACCCTTGCTTCAAGTACCGCTGGCGAACTGACGATCACGATTTATGCGGGGAGTGATGAGGCATTCTATGCCCGTTTCGTTGAATTCGGAACGCAGTCCGGTGTGTTTGGTCAGCGCGTCGGCAATCCGGGTGCGGCTGTTCGCCAGAGCAAACGGAAGGGGCGTAAGAGTTATCGAACCCATCCGGGTACGCCAGCGCAGCCGTTCTTTTTCCCGGCCTATCGCCTCGGCAAAAAGAAGGCCTCCATGAAAATCAAGCGCGCCATTTCCAAGGCCGTCAAAGAGAACTGGGGGAAGAAATGACGCCGGAACTCGTCTTTCAGAAAGCACTTCGGACGCGCCTGACGGAATCGGCGGCGCTGACCGCATTGGTTCCGGGATCCTCGATCCTTGATCGCAACGAGCGGCCCACGCCTGATCCTTCAATCATCATCGGTGAAGGGCAGGCGGTCGATGAAGGTGATAGTCTTGCCCGCAATCGCTACCGCATTTACCTCGATCTCCATGTCTGGAAGAAAGAGGCGTCCCTTGAAGGGGTGAAGCTCATTGCCGGATTGATCAGGCAGGCCGTAAAAAGCGGCCGCATTTTCCTCGACGCTCCATTCCATTGCGCCGATTGTCGGGTGTCTTCGACCCGTTTCATGCGCGATCCTGACGGCCAGACATCGCATGCGGTGGTGGCGATCAGCGCGCTTGTCAGCGAGGTGGAGTGATGCGCGCTGGACGCCTCGATAGGGTTATTACCATTCAGCAATATACCGAGACGGTGAACGATCTTGGAACGCCGTCTTTCGCCTGGGCAAGTCTTACGGTGATGCGGGCGCAAATCATCCAGACCAATACCGAGGAATTCATTCGAGCCTTCGGGGCGAGTGATGAAACGGTGATCATTTTCCGCACCCGCTTTCATGACGGCGTTGCCCTCGCTGACCGCGTGGTTTTCGACGGCGATATTTTCAACATCAAGGACATCAAAGAGGTTGGGCGTCGTCGCGGGCTGGAAATCCGTTGTGTGAGGGCGTCATGAGTACGCGAGGCAGGAAAGCGGAACTACGGGTTATAGAGGGTGGCTTGGGCGAGGCTCCTGAAATACCGCAACACATTCCCGCTGAAATGCATGCCGAATGGAGCGCCGTGGTCGGTGATCTGACGGCCCGCAAACTGTTGACAGATTCCATGCTGGGAAGTGTCGAGGCCTACATTATGGCCCTTTCGAATATGCGCCTGGCTCAAAAGGCGCTCGATGATCATGGCCCCTTGGTGCAAGGCGAGCGCGGCGGCCTGAAGCAGAACCCGGCTGTTAGCCTTCTTGGGAAGTCTCAAAGTGCTGTTCAGCGGCTTTCTGCTGAACTCGGTCTCACCCCGGCCTCTCGTTCAAAGCAGGGGATGGGTTCCGGATCGAACGCGGAGGATGGTGAGCATGAGCGAACCCTTTTTGACCTCTGACTTTTCACATATCCCTGATCCGTTCGGGTACGGCGAACGGGCCGTCAGGTTCCTTCGAAACCTGAAGCACCCAAAATCCACGCTGCCCGGAAAGCCTTTCCAGCTTGACCCGTGGCAAGAGGAAATCGTTCGCCGCATCTATGGCCCTCGTCATCCGGACGGGCGGCGCAAGGTGCGAACCGTCGCCATGCTTTTGCCGCGCGGAAACCGCAAGACTTCGCTCGGTGCGGCGCTGGCGCTCCTTCACACCATAGGCCCGGAAAACATTCAGGGTGGTGAAGTGATGAATGCTGCTTCTGACCGGAAGCAGGCGCGCATTGCCTATGAAGAGGCCTTGAACATCATCCGTTGTGATAGCCGGATCGATGGGCGCGTGAAGCTGACAGACAGCCGCAATCGCATCCAGAACCCGAAAACGGGTGCGTTCATGGAGGCGGTCTCTTCTGACGCGGCAACCGCCCATGGTCATACGCCCGTCTTCGCCCTGGTCGATGAAATCCACGCTTGGAAAAAGCGCGATCTTTGGGAGGCTATCCGTTCCGGTCTTGTGAAGGTTCCCGGATCGCTTCTTGTCGTGATCTCGACGGCTGGGCGCGGACAGCAAAATCTCGCATGGGATTTCTTCGACTACGCCCGAAAGGTGGCGCGCGGTGAGGTTGCCGATGAAACAGTATTGCCGGTTCTTTATGAAGCGCCACGCGATTGCGATTGGCAGGACGAGTCCGTTTGGTATTCGGTCAATCCCGGACTGAGACACGGTTATCCCGACATTGAGGGGTTGCGGCAGGCCTGCCGTGAGGCGGCTGAAATCCCGGCTGAGCGTGAAGCGTTCAAGCAATACAATCTGAATATATGGCTCGATTACTCCGATGATCCGTTCGTTGACATGTCGGTTTATGATGAAGGGGCCTTCCCGGTCGATCCTGATGACCTTGAGGGTGAACGGTGCTGGCTTGGTGTGGACTTGTCGTCAACCGGCGACCTGACATGCGTTGTGGCCTGCTGGAGCGTCAACGGGGCTTTTGCTGTCCATCCTTGGTTTTTCTGCCCTGAAGAGCGATTGCGCGCGCGGGCTGAGCGCGACGGCGTTTCTTACGTGCGCTGGGCAGAAGAGGGGTTGATTACGCCCACGCCCGGCGCTGCGGTTGACTATCGGTTTGTCGAAGATCGCATTCGCGAACTTTGCGCCCGGTTCATGGTTTGCGAAATCGCATTCGATCCGCACATGGCGCGCAATGTCCTGAACAATCTTCTCGAAGACGGCTTCCCGGCAGTGGAAATGCGGCAGGGCTGGGCAACCATGGCACCCGCTGTCAACGAGCTGGAGCGGGCTATTATCGGTCGCCGGTTCCATCATGGCGGTCATCCGATTCTGCGGTGGAACTTCGATAACATCGCCGTTCAGACAGACAGTGCCGGAAACCGTTCCTTCCACAAGGGCAAGAGCCGGGATCGCATTGACGGCGCGGTGGCAACGGCAATGGCTGTGGCTCGCTGTGCTGCCGGTGATACCGGCGTTTCTTCCTATGACACTTTCACTGGCAACATTGAGGAATGGAGTTTCGCCTGATGGCTGAAGATGAAGAGCGCCTTGTTGTTCTGCTGGAAGCGCGGATCAAAGACCTTGAACGGAACATGGCGAAGGCGTCGGGCGTCACATCTCGACGCTTCCGGGAAATGTCGCTTCATTCCAAGCGGGCGACAAAGCAAATGGAGGATGATGCGGTTCGCTCGACGACCCGCATCAATCAGGCCATGGCGAGTGTTGGAACGCGTATTGGTGACTTCGGGCGGGCCTTTGGTGGAAACCTTCTGGCAGGCGCAACGCTGAGCGTGGCGGGCTTCGCTGCTGCTGTGAAGGGTGCCATTCAAAGCACGGCAGAATTAAGCCGGCAGGCGCGCCTTGCTGGCGTCGGGGTAGAGGCCTTTCAGGAACTCAAGTTCATTGCCGAACAGAACAAGATTGGCGTTGATGCTTTGGCCGATGGCTTGAAAGAAATGAACCTTCGCGCTGATGAGTTCATTTCAACGGGCGCTGGTGGTGGTGCCGAGGCATTTCAGCGCCTCGGTTACAGTGCCGAGGAGCTGGCCGAAAAGATCAAACAGCCTTCGGAACTCTTTGTCGAAATCATCGGGCGGATGAAGCAGTTCGAACGGGCGGCACAAATCCGCCTTGGTGACGAGATTTTCGGGGGGCAGGCCGGGGAACGCTTTGTCGAACTTGTCGATCACGGCGCGCAAGGCCTGAAGGAAGACATCCGCCTTGCCCGTGAAATGGGTATCGTCATGGAAGAGGGGATGGTCAAACAGGCTGAGGAGGTTGATCGAAAGGTCAACATTCTGGCCACTGTGATCGGCACGAAGCTCAAGGGCGCGATTGTCGAGGCGGCGCAAGGCTGGCTTCTGTTCTTCAACTCGTGGCAGGCTTTCGAAGAGCAGTCCGACAAGCGCGTGAGAAACGCCCTGGGCGATGTCTATTCCCAGATCGATACCGCAAAGCAGGAACTCGCAGACCTTGCGAACTCCAAGAATGCCTTCCCCGGTGATATCAGCATCGACCTGAATATTGATCGCCAGAAGCAGCGCATTGACGAGCTGACCGGCGAGGCGCTGAAGCTTCGCGATATCCTCGACAGGCGACAGGGCTACACGCCAGAAGGTGCGGTTGCGGCACCCAAACAAGAGCCGATGAAGGATACCGGCGCGGATTTTATTCGCAGCTACCGGGAAGAGCTTTCCAAGACGAACCGGGAAAGGCAGATCGCTTCGGAAGCCGAACGCATTCTGGCGGATGCTGCCAGCAAGGGCGCGAAGCTGACCCGTGATCAGGCGAATGCCCTTGCGGCGGAAAGCGTTGCCAGAGGTGAGCGGGATGCGGCGGCCCGCAAATCGGCTTCTGAAAGCGAAAAGAGCGCCAAGGCTACGGAAGCCGAACGGCAAAAGGTTGCCGATCTGATCCGCGACCTTGAAACGGAAATCGGCCTTGTATGGGCAAGCGATGAGGCGAAGCGGGCAAATGCGGCTTCCCGCGAGGCTGGTGCGGCGGCAACCGAGGGCGAGCGCCAAAAGATCATCGCGCTCAATGAGCAGCTATTCAAGGAGCAGGAAGCCCGGCAAAAGTCGGAAGAGGCAATCCTGTATTATCGTGATCTCACCCGCGCCGGACTGGATGATCTTTTCAGCGCTTTAGAGCAAGGGAAAGACTTCTGGGAAAGCATGGGCGCAGCTGCCGTGAGTAGCCTGAAGCGCATTGCATCGACCATGCTGGATGATGTGCTTGATAGCATTTTCAAGGTGAACAATGCCGCATCGGGCGGGGGCGGCGGTTTCTTCTCGTCTTTGTTTGGTGGTCTCTTCGGCGGCGGAAGCTCGCAATGGGCGGCGGCATCCTCGGGCGCTCTTGCACCTGGTCTTTATGCCAACGGCGGCGCATTTGGCCCATCCGGAGTAACGGCGTTCGCCAAGGGTGGATCATTCACAAACAAGGTTGTTGATCGACCAACCCTGTTTCCTTTCGCCAACGGCACGGGGTTGATGGGTGAGGCTGGGCCTGAGGCCATTATGCCATTGAAGCGGGACGCATCCGGCAGGCTCGGTGTATCTGCGCCGGGCGGGCAGGGTGCGCAAGGTGGCGCTGTTCAGGTTTCCAGCACCGTTGATGTTCGTGTTTCGGTTGATGACAGCGGCAACCTGAAGGCCTTTGTAGAGAATACCGCCTCTCGCGTGTCTTCCAGTCAGCTCGGCCAATATGACCGGCAAATGCCGGTGCGCGTTCGCCAGATCAACGCCAGCCCAAGGGTGGTTTGAGGATGGCCGATTTGTCAAAGCTTCTGTGTGCTGCCGTTCGCCGCAATCTTGAGAGGGGTGGCAGGCCTGTCATTCCGGCAGGCGGTGAACTTTTGTGGCGCTGGTTCAATGATATGCACAGCGCTCGCAGCTCGGGCATGAATGGCCCGAATCCGATCAGTTTTGAGGCGGTCGCGGCCTACGCCAGGCTGAACCGCTGGGCAATAGAGCCGCGTCATGTGTCCATTCTGCAGGCCATGGACCGGGAGGTGATGGAGTATTTCAGGCGCTCGCGTCAGAGCGGCCCGCCCGGAGTGAAAGCCCTGCCGCCGATCTCGGACAGGCCGATTTCCGCCGCTGTTCTTGATGCAATGTTCGGGTGATGTGATGGCTTATCTTGCGAGGAAGAAAAAAAAGGAAAAGCAAAAAGCGAAGGTTTCCCAGGTCATTGGAGGAGAGCGCAGGAATCATGTGATTAATCAGGTTATGGATGTGCTGCGGGATTGGCGGTCATCAGCTTTCGAGTTTGAAGGTGTATGCCGCGCCAGTCTTCGTTCTGCACTGTGCGTTCAGGGATATGGCTGGGACCATTCGGATGCTGAGGCGGAAAGCATCTTGGCCGAGTGCTTCACCAGAATGGGCGCAAAGCGGCCTACCTGGTATGAGGGGCAGCGCGAATATCTTGAACCCCGTGAAAATTGTTCCTGGTGTTCCAAGCCTCTAGCTGACGATCTTCAGCGCAGCGGTTCGCGTTCCATGTACTGCTCTGACGTGTGCGCCCGCACTGCCATTGTGTACAGGACGGCGGCTGGAAAAGTGAGTTCCGACAAGGCCTATTCTGCTGCATATGATGCGATGAGGCGGCTGAATTCCCCGGTTCGCCAGTGTTCGGTTTGCTCAAAAAACTTTCGTTCGGCGCACGCACCACAGCATTGTTGTTCCATTGAGTGCCGTGCCGCTTCTAGGGTTCTCATACCCACATGTACCTGCCAATATTGCGGTATTGAGTTCAGGCCGAGAATGTCGGTGAAATTTTTTGAGGATGGGCGTGGAAAGTTCTGCAGCCTCGAATGTAAGGGCAAGCACCAAAGCGAGGAGCGTTTCAACAGGCAATGTGTCTTCTGCTCTACATGGTTTATCTCAGCGTCGAGAAATGCCAAGTACTGCTCTTCCAGTTGCACAAATATGCGCTTTCGCGCATCTAAGGGCGTCTTTCCCACGAACCTAAATGTTAGGCTGTTTGACTATCTATTCGTGACGCTACCACGGGAATCGGGGCCGCCACGGATCACCGCCGATATCTTCGATGTCTGTTTTGCGAGGGCGGCCTAACGATGAATTCGCTGGATCCTGAGGGTGGGGAAACTCCCCACCTGAAAAGCGTTGCCATCCGGAGCGCTTTTGAAAAACGTTTCAGATAAAAACGTTTTTTATTTTTCCCGATGGGACTTATTTCAGGCGCTGCGGAAGGGTTGGAATGCGCGGCTGGAGTGTGGGGAGTTTAGTCTTGGGTTCAGGTTTGGCTTCCAATGCCTTGAGGCCGGTGGTTGTAAGGCAGTAGCAGAACGCCGCCGGGTCTTGACTCCAAGGTGCCCTGGTTGCGTACCCAAGGCTTACCAGTTCGAGCGCCATGGTTTCGCTTATGTATGGAATGTGATGTATAGGTTCATCCAAGCTAGCAGATTTCAAGGCATTGATAGCCTTGATGATGGCAGGTCTTTCACGCATCGCTTTGACTTTCCGTCTTTTTAAGGCGAACGCCCGGCCCCTCGCCATTTTCCGGGACGAAAACAACGCCAGCTGCTTCCAATGCAGATTTTACTGCTTTCACATTATTCGCAAGACCTGTTGCGGGACCTGTGCTGGCCTCCATTCTTCGCAACGTAGGCACTGATATGTTTGCCGCAGTCGCTAACTTATCCTGGCCCATTCCTATGAGAATGCGACCAGCCGCAATTTGTCGACCCAAAATTTGATCTTTTTCGCTCATATCGATCACTAACTATTGACTTTCGCTCTTTTTGAGCGGATTCTTTCAAGAAGATCAAAACATATCACGGAGCAGCGCGATGGGCTACCATTTTCGCGAACAGGAAATTTTTGTCCAAAATGAAGTATCTCGCCGGTCAATTCTGAAAGGGATTTTGGTCGGAGCCGCTGCGGGTGTGCCTGTCGCAGCGGAGGCAAATGCAACCACCGATGAAGAGCAGCTCGAAACCTGCCTGGCGCAGCTCAGCGACGTTCTTGCTCGGATGCACCCGAACATCAAATCGCCGCCCCGTCACTATCTCTCGCGCCGGGAAGATGGCTCTTTCCGCCTCGATGTTCGCGGCGATGTGGAATTCCAGCCATTCCAAGGTGACGGGGCGTATCTCGTCAGCATTGACGGGCGTATCTGCATTTACCTCGTGCGCGAAGAGCCAGTAATAACGCTGTCCGGTCGCAATCTCGGTTACAGTCATTTCTACGGGCGGGTTTGGTGGAATGGCGCATGGAGCGATAACGAGTGCATCATCTCTCCAAACTTCATACGCAAGTTGGAGGAGGCTTCGCTATGAGCATCCACTTCCGCCCCTCAGAGAATTTCAGCCGAATCGTTGAACTGACGCCGCAACTGCGCCGAGAGATCGAAGCGACCGTTGAGCGCCTGATTGCCATTCTCGACGTGTTCGATGGCGACGAAAACTGTGAAGACGATGCCTACGACGACCGGGAGGATGAGGATGAACACGGTGGCGACATTCTCGATGAGCCCCATGATGATCAGGATGAGGGTGAACCGTGGCTAGGTTGGACGGAAGTGGTCAATCAGACGGATATGTGGCGTTTAGCTGGCGGCATCCTGCTTGATGGTGAAATGGATGCCTATGGCGAGCCTGATAATTCTAAAAGCGATAACATCTTTTAGTCTGGTAAATTTCTAAATGAAATGATATCCATTAGCTAAAGGATTTTGATACCGTTGGAGTGATCATGGCAACGTCTGGTGATTTGTCGCGAGTGGTGGCGAAGAATTTCAACTTACCTGAAGTGACGGTAGCCAACTGCTACCGCGCTCTTCGTGAGGCTGGATTAGTTCCAAAAGCAGGGAGGGGACCGCGCAGCGCTGCACCCGTTACGAGCGAAACCGCCGCCAAACTTCTGATTGCTCTGTGTGGTTCACGATACGAAAAAGAGCCCGCGCCGAAGGTGCTGGAGAGTTTCGATGGACTAGTTTCACATTGGGCAGAATTTCGCGATGACACTATGCATGAGTATGCGGAGTGCGACCCAATTTTCCGGCTTCCTGGATACAGTCTTCCATGCTTGGAGGCTCTTGGTCCCCGCCACAGTTTTCTTGATGGACTTACGGCAGTTATTGAGACGGCTGCGCGTGGTGAATTTCCGTTCAAATCGGTTCGTGAGCTTAGGATCCCTAATCGCGTGACAATCGGCGTGGAGATTGTGGCCGCTCCGGTTCGCAGTGCGACTATAGAGATCATGATCGGTGGAGTTGGGCTTGGAGGTTTCGTGAGTGCGAACGTCTCCTATCGTCATATTGATGACGAACAGCGAGATCGTGAAGAGCTTCTGGCGTTTATGGTGAACGCAGACCTGTCGATCACTAGAAGGTTTCGCGCGCCGACAATAATTGATCTTGGTGAAATGCTAGGTGGAGAGCGGGCCGAAAGACGAAAGTCTTCTGTGGAACACGCACTCAATCAGATCGATGCTATTGTTTCTGCTGCTGACGCCAAAACCAAAAACCTGCTGGAGACTGGTTCAGAGCATGAGAAGCAAGTTTTCCGGCTTGAGCTAAAGGCGATGATGGACAGCTTGGACCGGCTCCAGAAGGGGCTGGATGATGGGTAACTCGCGATATCTGCAGGCAAAGCAGATTGCCGAAATACTCGGGTGCCGGACCGATTCGGTTCGTCGCATGTTTCGTGAAGGGAGGCTTCGCGGCGCATTTAAAGTTCCGGGAAAATCAGGGCGCATTCTCATGTCGACATCCGCTTTGCAACGGATGATGAAAGGGAAAGACGGAGGGCGTGGTTGATGTCGGTAAAGGCTGAAAAGACTGCTGCAATCGTCCATGCTCGCCCGCCGTCCTACGTGTCGTGTGCGTCACTTGCTCTTGAGCTTGATGTGTCTGAAAGCACGGTTAGAGCACTCGTTGAAAAGGGTGTTTTGCCGAGGCCTATCAGGATCGAGGGTAATGTTCGTTGGCGTTGGGAAGATGTGAATGCTGCCCTGGGCGGTATCGTCGCTTCTGGCGGGAATAATGCGAGTGACCCTTATATGTCGGGGGCGCGCAATGCCACGGCGAAAAGGTAAAGGCACAATCTCACTGCCTAAGAACGTCCATAAGGTGACGTCGCGGGGCAAGCTCTATTTTTATTTTCAAATGGGGCGCGGCTCGGCCAATCCGGGGCCGCGCATTTCACTTCCTCGGGATCCTCACTCGCCTGAGTTCTGGTCTGCAATCCAGCAAGCGTGTGGTGGAGTTGTTTCGCTCCCTGCTGACACGTTCAATGCGGTTCTGGATGAGTGGTTGATGCATCTGCGGGTGTCCGGAGATGTGACGTCATCGACGGTGACTTTTTATGAACAGTCTCTCCAAGTTGCTCGGGCGGCTTGGGGAAGCTTGTCACCGCGTGGCTTGAAGCCCTTGCATGTTCTGGCGTTGATGAATGGGATGGGGGATCGACCTGGAGCTGCGAATAACTTTCTTTCTTCGATGCGCAGCTTCTCCAAGTGGGCGCGGCTCCATGAGCATATTGACGTCAATCTCACGGAAGGTATTTCGCCACGAAAGACCGGGGGAGGGCATAAGCCTTGGACGCCTGAGCAGATCGAGGCGGCCAAATCCAAGCTCAGCGGTGTCATTCGTCGTGGTGTTCTTCTTTACCTCTATACCGGAATGCGTGGGAGTGATGCCGTAAGGCTTGGCCCTGAGCATGTCGATGAAGGCGGATTTTCGCTGCGAACACAAAAGAAGAAGCGGGACGTTTACTGTCCTATCCTGCCGGAGCTGGAGGAGGAAATGCGCACATGGAGCGCAACGGAAGGCCCATATTTGCGGCAGGATGAAGGGCGCGCGCAAGGTCATCCCTACACTCGAAAGCTCTTCTCCAAGCACTTCGCTGAACAAAGGGATGCGATTCCGGAACTGGCGGGCGTCACCCTTCACGGGCTTCGTTGTACCGCCGTTATTCGGTTAAGGCGGGCCGGTCTGTCTGTCGGGCAGATCAGCGATATTGTCGGAATGTCTCTCCCAACCATTGAACGCTACTGCCGATTTGCGGACAGGAAGGCGAGCGGAAAAGCAGCGCTTGAAGCGCTCATTCGCAATGAAGCAAACGCGCCAACTGTAAAACGCAGCAAATCAGCAAAACAGAAGACAAGCTAAATCAGCTAGTTACGGTGAAAAAGATGAAATGTGTGACTTTGGCCCGGATGGCCTCTCCGGCGGACGCTCGCCCGACCGGCTGGATGCGCTCGTCTGGGCACTGACCGCTTTGATGCTGGATGGCGCGGGCGAACCGCGTGTCCGGGGTGTTTAATTAAAACGAATGGAATAGGAAAACCTATGATCAACCGCCGTTTCTTCTTCGATACGGTGCGCCGCGATCTGTTTGCCGGGCGCTTGCGCCCCGGCCAGATCGATGGGCTGAACGCCATTCTCGATCGCTTCGAGGAAACCATGCCGGAGGGCGATGACCGCTGGCTGGCCTACATGCTGGCGACCGCTTATCACGAGACCGCCGCGACGATGCAGCCGGTGCGCGAAACGCTGGCCCAGAGTGACGAAAAGGCGATTGCCGCGCTTGATCGCGCCATGGCGGCCGGTCGCCTGAAGACGGTGAAGACGCCCTACTGGCGTCTGGATGCCAAGGGTCAGAGCTGGCTCGGGCGCGGTTTCGTGCAACTGACGCACCGGCGCAATTACGAGGCGATGGCAAAAGCCACGGGCATCGATCTCTTGGCCCGCCCCGAGCGTGCCATGGAAAAGGACGTGGCGATCACCATCCTTTTCCGCGGCATGATCGACGGCCTGTTTTCGGGCAAGCGTCTGGCCGATTATTTCGCGGGCGATCTGGAAGACTGGACCGGCGCGCGCCGCATCATCAATGGTCTCGACCGCGCCGCGCTGGTGGCAGGCTATGCCAAGGCCTTTTATGCCGCGCTCAGTTACCGTTGAACGGTGATTGAGACGGACGCATTCGCATGCTATGCGGAGCATCCAAAATGAAGGGAGTTTCGCGTGATCCGTCACATTGTTTTCTTCACCGTCAGGCAAGAGCATCGCGAAGCCGTGCGCGCCGGACTGTCCGGGCTGACGGCCATTCCGCACGCCAGCGTTCTGGAAATCGGCGAAAACGTGAAGAAGGATCAGTGGGATACGAATGTCGATTTCATCGTTTACGGTGAATTCGAAAGCGAGGAAGCTCTGGCCGCCTACAAGGCCGATCCCGCCTATCAGAAGTCGACGGCGACCGTTCGCCCCATTCGCGAAACCCGCATTGCGGCGGATTTCGATGCCGACAAGGCCGTCAAGACGCCCATTCTGTAAGGGCAATACGCCGCCCGAACCATGAGGACATCGCTATGAGAATGCCCATCCGCCTGCCGTGGCAGCGCCCGGCGGACCGAAGTTCCGTGTCTGAAAACCACCCCGAAGAGATGAAAGCCGTCGCACCCTTTGCGGCGGTTTTTTCGTCTGCGGAAGGGGGCTGGTCGAACCGTCCCTATGCGGCGCTCGCCCGTGAGGGCTATCTGCGCAACCCCGTTGGCCATCGCTGTGTGCGGCTGGTGGCGGAAAGCGCTGCCGGTGTGCCGCTTCTGCTTTATGGCGCGGACGGCGAGCTGGATGAGCATCCGGCGCTTGCCCTGATGCGCCGTCCGAATGGTCGCCAGTCCGGCATCGAGTTTCTCGAAACGCTCTATGCGCATCTTTCGGTGGCGGGCAATGCCTTTATCGAGCCGGTAACGCTGGGCGGCGAGTTGCGCGAGCTTTACCTCCTGCGCCCGGACCGGATGCGGGTGATCGAGGGGCGTGATGGCTGGCCTTCGACCTATGAATACCGCGCCGGAAATACGGTGCGCCGCTTTGCCGTGGAAGGCGAAGGCCCGCGTCTGCTGCATCTCAAAACCTTTCATCCGCTAGACGATCATCTGGGTTATGCGCCGCTTTCGGCAGCGCAGGGCGCGCTCGATCTTCACAATGCCGCCGCCACCTGGAACAAGGCGCTTCTGAAGAATTCGGCCCGGCCATCCGGTGCGCTGGTCTATCAGCCGAAGGAGGGCGGCAATCTCTCGCCCGCGCAATATGAACGGCTGAAGCAGGAACTGGAGGACGGCTATTCCGGCGCCGTGCGGGCCGGTCGTCCGCTGCTTCTCGAAGGCGGGCTCGACTGGAAGGCCATGGCACTTTCGCCGCGCGATATGGATTTCGTCGAGGCGAAGAATGGCGCGGCGCGTGACATTGCGCTCGCCATCGGCGTGCCGCCCATGCTGCTTGGTCTGCCGGGCGATAATACCTATGCCAACTATCAGGAGGCGAACCGTGCCTTCTGGCGGCTGACGATCCTGCCGCTGATTGGCCGGGTCATGGGGGCGGTGTCGGTCTGGTTGTCGGAAGCCTATGGCGAAAGCCTGCGTTTTGAACCGGATCTCGACCGCATTTCCGGCCTGTCTGCCGAGCGCGGAGAATTGTGGCAGCGTCTGGAGCAGGCAAGCTTCATCACCGATGCCGAAAAGCGCGAGGCTGTCGGCTACAGCGCCGAAAGCTGAAGCATTTCAGGGGCAGGGAAGGGGAAGCGGAATCGGAATCAGTACCGCTTGAATCCGTTTGCGAGGACGCTCAATCACCGCATGAGCGGCTTCAGAGCCTGCGTGAAGAAGCGGATTCAGCGTCTTAAAAAACGCGTCCAAGCGATTCTGGGGGTTCACCAATTCGATGCTGTTGAGACGCTGCTTGAACGCGGCGTTGAGAACAGACCCGGCTCCTTAGCAAACCAATCGTTAATGAAAGATAACCGATGACGGACTTCGTACAGGAGCCCGGCTTCACCGCATTGCGCCTTCTGGGCGCAGCGTCCGGGGCTGCGGTATCGCTGGTCTATATGCTGCCGAAAAGCCGGCGCGAAGCGGCCAGCCGCTTTGTCACGGGCCTCGCCTGCGGGCTGATCTTCGGCCCCTCGGCGGGTCTGTGGATTGCCCGGCAGGCCGGTTTGGCGGACCTTTTGTCCACCCCTGAACTTCTGCTGATGGGCTCTGCCGCCGCCAGCCTTTCGGCCTGGTGGGTACTGGGTGCATTGACCCGGCTGGCCGCCCATTTTGGCGCGCCGCGGGGACACTGAACAATCACGAAACGTGGAGATTTGATGATGCACGCAGAAAAGCGGGCAAACCCTTTCACGCACAAATTTGCGAGCCTTTCGCTTTCGAAACTCTCCGGTGATGGCTCCTTCTCGGGCTATGCGAGCCTGTTTGGCGAGGTGGATCTTGCCAAGGACCGCATTGAGCGCGGTGCCTTTGCCGCAAGCCTTGCCGAACGCGGCGCGGCGGGCGTTCGCATGCTCTACCAGCACGATCCGGCCGAGCCGATCGGGGCGTGGAAGATCATCCGCGAGGATGCCCGAGGCCTTTACGTCGAGGGGCTTTTGTCACCCGGCGTGGCGCGGGCCCGCGAAGTGCATGCGCTGATGAAAACCGGCGCGCTGGATGGCCTGTCCATCGGCTTTCGCACCGTGCGCGCCAAGCGCGATCCCGCGACCGGCGTGCGCCGCATTCTCGAAGCCGACCTTTGGGAAATCTCGGTCGTGACCTTTCCGATGCTGCCATCGGCCCGGGTCTCGAACGTCAAGAACGCGCGGTTTTTCCGCGACAAGGAAACGGAACTCGTCCGCACCCTGCGGCGGGCGACCCGCAGCATGATCATGACAACCTTCAAGGGATAATGCCGATGACCATCGACACGCATAAGACTGCCCCCGAAATCAAGGCCGTGCCGGATACGGTGGCCTCCGCTTTCGACGAGTTCATGGAGGCCTTCGAGGCGTTCCGTGAAACCAACGACCAGCGTCTGGCCGAGGTGGAGCGCAAGCTTTCGCCCGATACGCTGACCGTCGAGAAGATGGACCGCATCAACCGCGCCATCGACGACCAGAAGAAGCTGCTCGACCAGCTGCTGCTCAAGAAGGCGCGCCCGGCGCTGGGCGGTGGGGCTTCGGCGGAACCGTCTGAACACAAGTCGGCTTTCGAGACCTATGTGCGCCGGGGTGACGAAAGCGCGCTGCGCGAGATCGAGGCCAAGGCCTTTTCCGGCAGCACCGGCACCGATGGCGGCTATCTGGCCCCGCCGGAAACCGATGCGGCGGTCGGTCGTCGCCTTGCCAATATCTCGCCCATCCGTTCGCTGGCTACGGTGCGGCAGGTGTCCGGCGCGGTGCTGAAGAAGCCGTTTGCCACTGCCGGGCTTGCCACCGGCTGGGTGGGTGAAACGGCGGCCCGCCCGCAGACCAACACGCCGCAGCTGGCCGAGCTGTCCTTCCCGACCATGGAACTTTACGCCATGCCGGCCGCCACGCAAGGCTTGCTCGACGATGCGGCGGTCGATATCGAAAGCTGGATCGCCGGTGAGGTGGAAATCGTCTTTGCCGAACAGGAAGGGGCTGCCTTCATCAATGGCGATGGCGTGACGGCACCGAAGGGCATTCTGACCGAACCCAAGGTGGCCGACACCAGCTGGGCCTGGGGCTCCCTCGGCACGATTTCCACCGGACAGGCGGGCGCCTTCAAGGCCTCCGGTCCTTCCGATACGCTGATCGATGCGATCTACGCGCTGAAGGCCGGTCATCGCCAGAACGCCACCTTCCTGATGAACCGCAAGACGCAGAGCGCTATCCGCAAGTTCAAGGATGCCGACGGCAATTATCTCTGGATGCCGCCGAGCGCACCGGGCATGGCTGCTTCGCTGATGGGCTTCCCGGTGGCTGAGGCCGAGGATATGCCGAACATCGCCGTGGATGCCCATGCCATTGCGTTTGGCGATTTCCGCGCCGGTTATCTGGTGGTTGACCGCGTCGGCCTGCGCATCCTGCGCGACCCCTATTCCGCCAAGCCTTACGTGCTGTTCTACACCACCCGCCGTGTTGGCGGCGGCGTGCAAAACTTCGAGGCGATCAAGCTCATCAAGTTTGCCGCCTGATCGGTGAAGGCCGAGATCGTCACCCTCGGGCTTGCCCCGGGGGGGACGTGTCGGAACATCGCCACGCTTCGTAATCCCCGGGAGTTTCCATGACCTATGCAACGCTTGCTCCGCCGGTGGCGGAACCCCTGACGCTGTCCGAAACGAAAGCGCATCTGCGGCTTGATAGCGCTGATGAAGATGCGCTCCTGTCGTCGTTGATCCGGGTGGCGCGCGAACATCTGGAACGCGAAACCGGGCTTTGCCTCATCGACCGGACGCTGCGGCTCTACCGCGACGACTGGCCGGAGGAAGATGTGATCCTGATCGATCCCGGTCCGGTGAAAGCGGTGACGGCGGTCACGGTCTATGACGCCGCGGGTCAGCCCTCCACCGTGCCGCTGTCCGGTTCGCGGCTGGATGGCAACACCCGGCCTGCAAGGCTTTACCTGCCTGTGCGTCCGGCGCCGGGTGCGGCGCTGAACGGTATCGAGATCGATTTCACCGCTGGCTTTGGCAGCGCGGGAACGGATGTTCCCGATACGCTGAAGCGGGCGCTTTTGATGCATGTGGCGCTGATGTTTGCCTTTCGCGGTGCCGTGGCAGCCGACAGCCAGCCGGTCGCCGTGCCGGATGGCTATGAGCGTCTCGTCGCGCCCTATCGCCTGCGGAGGCTCTAGATGCCGCTGGTATTCTTTGACCCCGGCCAGATGACGGCCCGGCTTGACCTTCAGCGTTCCGTCTCCGCCCCGGACGGACAGGGCGGGGCGACCGTTTCTCAGGAGACGGTTGCCTCGCTTTGGGGGCGGATCGAACCCGTCTCAACCACGCTGACGGAGGAAGCCTCGCAGCGAATCTTCTCCATCACGCATCGCATCTGGATCGCCTATCGCGCCGGCCTGATGGCAGGCATGCGCTTCGTGCGCGGCGAGCGGGTGTTCACCATCCGCGCCGTCAACGATCCCGACGAAACGCGCCGTTATCTCGTCTGCCAGTGCGAGGAGGAGGGGGCATGAGTGCTGCCAATACGCTGATGACAGCGCTTCAGGCGCGGCTGGGTGGCGACGCGACGCTGATGGGGCTGACGGGCAACCGCGCGCCGGTCGACCGGCTTCTCGATCGCACGGCGCTGCCGCTCATCGTCTGGGGCGAAATGGAAACGCGCGACGCATCGACGGCGAGCGAACCGGGTGAGGAACACTTGTTTTCGCTGGCCGTATGGTCGGACGCCGAAGGGCGGCGCGTGGCCGAAGAGATCGCTGCAAGGATTAAATTCCTCACCCATGACGCGGCGCTTGTCCTTCCCGGCCATGCCCTTGTCAGCCTGTTTCACCGTTCGACGCGCACCCGTCGCGAGCCGAAAAGCAAACGCTTCGTCGCGGAGGTGTTCTTCCGCGCCGTGACCGAACCTAACCCTTGAAAAGGATCGCCAGATGGTTGCCCAGAAAGGCAAGGACCTTCTTCTGAAAATTCATAACGGCACGGCCTATGTCACGGTCGCGGGCTTGCGCTCCAAGCGCCTGTCCTTCAATGCCGAGACGGTGGATGTGACCGATGCCGAAAGCGCCGGTCGCTGGCGTGAGTTGCTGGGCGGCGCAGGCATTCAGCGCGCTTCGCTGTCCGGCACCGGCATTTTCAAGGATGCCGCTTCCGATGCCCGCCTGCGCGAGGTCTTCTTCGCGGGCGACATCGTTTCCTGCCAGATCGTCATTCCCGATTTCGGCACGGTCACGGGCCTGTTCCAGATTTCCGCGCTCGAATATTCCGGCCAGTACAATGGCGAAATGCAGTTCGAGGCGACGCTGGAATCGGCGGGCGCCCTGACCTTCGGTGCGCTGTGATGTGTGGCCGGGCCAACCGCAGGCGCGGTGAGGTGGATGCGGTCATCGGCGGCGAACGGCGCATTTTGTGCCTGACGCTCGGCGCGCTGGCCGAATTGGAAACCGCCTTTGCCGTCGATGATCTGGCAGCGCTTGGCAGTCGTTTCGCCACGGGGCGGCTGAAAGCGGCGGACTTGATCCGCATTATCGGGGCCGGGCTTCGCGGCGCGGGCAACCTGATCAGCGATGAAGAGGTGGCAGGCCTTGAGGTGGAAGGGGGCGTTGCCGGTGCGGCGCGCCTTGTCACCGACCTTCTGGCCGCCGCCTTCCATGCCGAAGGCTGGACCGCGCCGGACCCTTGCCCAACGGACCCTTGAATACCGCAGCAGGCGCACCGCAACCCTTTCCCTGGGCCGCGGTGCTGCACA
>Ga0209794_1000868_pt1 | contig 31432 bp, 37 predicted proteins | sample EBPBio232013_DNA_FD_185869 | JGI IMG/M metagenome (GOLD analysis project Ga0209794, IMG submission 185869) | Wastewater treatment Type I Accumulibacter community from EBPR Bioreactor in Madison, WI, USA - Reactor 1_5/23/2013_ DNA (SPAdes)... | ecosystem: Engineered > Bioreactor > EBPR >... | reverse complement strand
GAGGCGGCCGAGGCGCTCGCCGCCGATGGCGTCGACGTCGCGGTGCTGCATTCGCCGACGATCAAGCCGCTGGATGCCGAAACCATCCTGCGCGAGGCGGGACGCGGCGGCCGGCTCGTGGTGGTCGCCGAGAACCACTCGGTCATCGGAGGGCTCGGCGAGGCTGTCGCGGCGCTGCTGATGAGCTCCGGCGTCCATCCAACCTTCCGGCAGATCGCGCTGCCCGACGCCTTCCTCGACGCCGGCGCGCTGCCGACGCTCCACGACCGCTACGGCATTTCGGCCAAGGCTGTCGCGGCGCGTATCAGGGCCTGGCTCGGCTGACGTCGACGGAAGCAGGCTGCGCTCATCGAATGTCGCCGCCCGCGCCACAAAGCGGAAATGCCGTGTCGCGACAACTGATGGTGGCCCAGTCGCCTGCCGGAGAGGTTTCGATGTCGCTGAAATCGCTGTTTTTTGCCGCCGTTATGGCGCTTACCCTGCCCGCCGCCATCGCGCCGACCGTGCATGCCCAGCAGGGCCGCTCCTTCCCGCTCATCGCCGATCCCCGCGCCTATGCCGATGAAGTCGCCCGGATGATCGATGACGACGATCTCGGCAGCGCCGCCCGCTCGGTCATCGGCAACCTGCGCTCCACCAACGATCCCGCCACCTTCGCCCAGCAGATGACGGCGATGACCAACCGCGGGCCGGTGCGCTATGGCGCGGTCGCCTCCGACCGGACGCAGGAGGGCGTCGGCCGGATGATATGCCTCTACCGCATGCGCGAGAGCGCGGAAGCCGCCGGCTTCTTCTTCTACGTCTTCGTGTTCCGCCGCTCGGATCGCGGCTGGCACCTCGCCAATTTCCACTACAACGAGGTCGGCAACGTGCTGGTCGCGCCCGGCTGCTGAACGGCCGGGCGGCGGAGCGTTGCGCTGACTGAGGGGGTGTCAGGCGGCGGTCGTGTCGTCGAGCTTGGCGTCGGGCGCGTTCTTCTTGACGCTCTCGATGCCGTTGTCGCGCGCCTTTTCGGACGAATAGACCTCGCTGGTGCCGATCACCTGGCCGTTGGTCGCCTTGAGGTTGAACATCGGGCCATTCTTGGCGGCCTTGCGCTCGTAGCGGGCATCCTCGGGCGCGTTCTTGCGAACGCTGGCAATGCCGTTCTCGCAGGCTGCCTTGGTCGTATAGAGTTCACTGGTCAGGATCGTCTCGCCGTTGCCGGCTTTCAGCGCGAAGCGGAACTGCCCATTCGATGCCTTGCTCAACACGAATTTGCCTGCCATTCGGCCCTCCCCTGAGCACGGTCAGTCGTGCCCGCACGTTCCAGTTGAGCCGGATTCCGTCTTTCGAGGCAAGTGACCGGGCACGGCCACGGTCGCGGGCCGGCCGCCTGTCACCTCCGGCCTGACGCCTTCCGGTATCTCTTGACCGCCCGCTCGCGCTTGAGCCGGGACAGGCGCTCCAGCCAGAACAGGCCGTCGAGCTGGTCGATCTCATGCTGCAATACGACGGCGAGAAAGCCGTCGGCCTCGCCCTCCTCCACGGCGCCCGTCAGCGTGCGCCAGCGCAGGCCGATACGCGCCGGGCGCTCGATCTCCTCGGAAATGCCTGGCATCGATACGGAACCCTCGTGCTCCACCTTCGTCTCGGGCGAGGTCCAGGTGATTTCCGGATTGACGTAAAGCCGCATCAGGGCGTCGTCCGCGAGGCGTATGGCCACCAGCCGCGCCGGCACGGCGATATGCGGCGCAGCGAGGCCGATGGCGGGCGCGGCGACGAGCGTGTCCATCAGATCCTGCGCCAGCGCCTGCAAGCCCTCGTCGAAAACCTCGACGGCAAGGGCCTTCCGGCGCAGCAGTGGATCGGGAAACATGACGAGCGGACGGACAGCCACGATGCGCCCTCAGAAATGCTCGAAGCGGCCGGGGCCGAGATCAAGGGTGTTGCCCTGCCCGTCGCGTACGACGAAACCGGCCGATGCGGTGACTTCACCGATACGGGTGCACGGCACACCGACGGTCTCGGCGGCCTCTGCCAGCGGTGCGAAAGCACCTGGCCGACAGGTCATCAGAATCTCGTAGTCGTCGCCGCCGGTGAACACGGTACGTCGCAGCAGCGGATCGAGGCGGAGAGCAGACCGCGCGGCGGCCGAAAGCGGCACGGCATCGGCTGCGACAGTCGCGCCGACGCCGGAGACCTTCAGGAGCTTGGCGAGATCGCCGGCAAGGCCGTCAGAGACGTCCATGGCTGCGGAGGCATGGGCGGCGACCGCTTCGGCAAGCGCCGTGCGGGGCTGCGGCAGCAGATAGCGCCCGCGCAACTGCCCCCGTTCGGTCGCCGTCAACCCGCCGATCCATGATGCCGCCGCAGTCGGATCGCGTTCGGCCGCACGCACGGCAAGGCCCAGCGCCCCGTCGCCAATGGTCCCGGTCACGCAGACGAGGTCGCCGGCCTTCGCGCCGCGCCGCCGGACCCAGCGCTTCGCGCGACCGAAGGCGGTGATGGAGATCGTCAGCGGTCCCGGCACCTTGACCGTGTCGCCGCCATAGAGCGGGCAGGCATAAGCGGCGATATCGACCGCCAGTCCCTCGCAGAAACCTGCAAGGAAATCCTCCGTCCAGTCCGGCGGCAGGCCCAGGCCGAGCAGGAAGCCGGCGGGAACCGCGCCCTTGGCAGCGAGGTCGGAGAGATTGGTGCGCAACGCCTTGGCGGCGATCGTGGCAGGCGGATCGTCGGGGAAGAAGTGCACCCCGGCAATCGCCATGTCCTTGGTGACGACCAGTTCGCCGGGCCCCTCCGGCAGCACGGCGGCATCATCGGTCAGCCCGTCCGCCCCCGCCACGACGGCGAGGGGGGCAAGGTAGCGGGCGATCAGATCGTCTTCGGTGGGGCGGGACATCGGCAAGGCAGGACTTCAGGGGAAGGCACCATCCCCGCACCGCCCCCGAGGCGCAAGCCTCGTTGCGACGGGCACCGGTCAGAGATCGATGAACGACTTGAAGCCGCCATAGATCATGCGCTTCCCGTCGAATGGCATGTCGGCCGGCTCGCACTTCACCCGCGGGTCGGCCATGACCCTGGCGTTGATCTCGTCGCGCTTCTCGCGCGATTCGTAGACGATCCACGAAAACACCACGACCTCGTCGTCCCTGGTCTGCACGGCACGCGGGAAGGATGTCAGCTCGCCAAAGGGCACGTCGTCACCCCAGCACTCGACATAGGCGAGCGCGCCATATTCCTTCCACACGGCACCCGCCGTCTGAGCCATGGCCTTGTAGGCGTCCATGCTCTGCTTCGGCACGGCCAGAACGAAACCATCGACATAGCTCATCGCATTTCCTCCCAGGCGACCCAAACAACTCCCGCACCTTGCCGGCGCGCGGTCCGACAGGCGGCAGCAGCGATGGGATTAGGGAAGAACGCGGAGCGGCGGACGGGGTTTCGCCGGGTGGGATCAGGCCTTGGGGGCTTCGCCCATCTCGGCGCCGCGGACGCGCTTGGCGATCTTGTCGAGCACGGCATTGGCCATGCCGACCTCCTCGCGGTCGACGAAGGCATCCGCCACGTCGACATATTCGGTGATGATCACCTTGGCCGGCACATCGGGGCGCTCGAACAGCTCGTAGGCGCCGGCGCGCAAAACCGCGCGCAGGACCGCCTCGATGCGGCGTAGCGGCCATTCATCGGCGAGGATGCGGTCCACGGCGACGTCGATGCGCTGCTGCTCGCGCATCACGCCCTGGATGATGTCGCGGAAAAACTGATGATCGGCCGGCAAATAGGTCTCGCCCTCGACCTCGCGGCCCATCCAGAAGGTCTGGAACGAGCCGATCACGTCGTTGATGTCGGACCCGGCGACGTCCATCTGGTAGAGCGCCTGCACGGCCGCGAGACGGGCCGTCCCGCGCTTGTTCGCTTGTTTCGGGGTGGGAGCCAGAGCCATCACGAACGCTCCGCCGCGCGTTTGAGGCGGATCATGGCAAGGCACGCCTTGGCCGCGCCGCCGCCCTTGTCGAGCTCGCTCCTGCGCGCGCGCGCCCACGCCTGAGCGTCGTTCTCGACGGTGAGGATGCCGTTGCCGAGGGGCATCTTGCGCGCGACGGAAAGCTCCATCAGGGCGCGCGAGGAATCTCCCGAGACGATCTCGTAGTGAGTGGTCTCGCCGCGGATCACCGTGCCGAGGGCCACTGCGCCGTCGAAGGGCTCGCCGCGCGCGGCCGCACCGTCCATCAGGATCGCGATGGCAGCCGGAATCTCCAGCGCGCCGGGCACCGTATGCAGCTCGTAGGTCGCGCCGACTTCGGCGATCGCGGCGGTGGCGCCATCGAGCAGCGCGTCCGCGATGTCCTCGTAGAAGCGCGCCTCGACGATCAACACGCGGGCGTGGGTCGGAATCACCTGCTCAGGCGCGGAACGCGGGGCGGCCATGGACTGTCCTTCGGAGAATGGAGCGGCTTAGTAGCCCTCGGCCTTCGCCTCCGCAAGGCGCGCGGAGTAGCGCGCCATCATGTCGACCTCGAGATTGACCCGGTCGCCCGCCTTCGCCTCGCCCCAGGTGGTGACCGCCAGCGTGTGCGGGATCATGGTGACCGTGAACGTGTCGTCCTTGACGCCGTTGACGGTGAGCGAGGTTCCGTCGAGGGCAACCGAGCCCTTTTCCGCGATGTATTTGGCGAGTTCGCGCGGCGCGCGGAACACGAACCATGCGGTCCCGTCGCGATCATCACGCGAGACGATCTCGGCGACGCCGTCGACATGGCCGGTGACGATGTGGCCGCCAAGTTCGTCGCCGATGCGCAGCGCCCGCTCCAGATTGACCTTCCGGCCGGCACGCCAGTCGCCGAGCGTGGTGCGCGCCAGCGTCTCGCCGGAGGCGTCGATGGTGATCAGGGTATGGTTCGAGCCGGGCTGCAGGCTGGTGACGGTCAGGCAGACGCCCATGTGGCAGACCGAGGCGCCGAGTGGCAGGGAGTCGGCCGGATAGGAACAGGCGACGGTCAGATGCCGCGCGCTGCCCTTCTCCTCCACGGCGACGATCTCGCCGACGTCGGTGATGATGCCGGTGAACATGGGTCAGGGCTCCCTGAGGAAGATTTCAACGTGGTCCCGTCCGGCGTGACGGCTTTCGACGGGACGATAGCGGGCGGGAAGCGGGCCGGCGAGCGCCGGAACTCCGTCGCCGAGCGGGTCGGGCGAGCGGGTGAGCCAGATCTCGTCCGCGAGATCGGCATCGATCAGCGTCCGCGCAAGGGTCGGACCACCTTCGGTCATGACACGGGTGATGCCGCGCACGGCGAGGAGGCGCAGGGCAGCAGCGACGTCCACCGAGCCGTCCTCCATACGCCGGACCAGCATGACCTCGCAGCCGGCGGCGCGCAGGGCGCGCTCGGCTTCCGGCGCGGCGCCGACCGTGCCGAGCACCCAGGTCGGTATGTCGCCCGCGGTGCGCACGAGCCGCGAGGCCAGCGGCAGGCGCAAGCGGGAATCGATCACCACGCGGATCGGCGAGCGGCGTTCCATGCCCGGAAGACGGCAGTTGAGCATCGGGTCGTCCGATAGCACCGTGCCGACGCCGACCATGATCGCATCCGCCATGGCACGCATCAGATGGACCTGGTCGTGGGCACGCGGCCCTGAAATCTGCGTGCGCGCGCCGCCCTTCACCGCGACGAAACCGTCCGAGGACATGGCCATCTTGAGTTGGACGAAGGGGCGGCCGAGGCGGATGCGGCTGAAATGGCCGCGATGGTCGAGGGCCGCCTCGTGCTCGCGCAGGCCGACGTCGACCGCGATCCCATAGGCGCGCAGCATGGTGAAGCCGCGCCCGCGCACGCGCGGATCGGGATCGCCCACCGCGCAGACCACCCGCGACACCCCCGCCCGCGCCAGCGCGTCAGAACAAGGCGCGGTCTTGCCGTAGTGCGAGCAGGGCTCCAGCGTCACATAGGCCGTCGCGCCTTTCGCGGAACCACCGGCATGGGCAATGGCCGTAGTCTCGCCATGCGGCCTGCCGCCCGGCTGGGTCAGGCCCCGGCCGACGATCACATCGTCTTTGACAAGGACGCAGCCGACCGATGGGTTGGGCCAGGTAAGCCCGAGGCCGCGGCGGCCGAGCCGCAGCGCGTGGTCCATGAACTGCCGGTCGGCGGCCGAGAAGACCCGATCGGCCATGGCCTATCCGGCCTTCGGGTCCGCCGTCGCCTCGCCGTCCTCGGACATCTCGCCGATGAGCTGCTGGAACTCGCGGGGGTCACGGAAATTGCGATAGACCGAGGCGAAACGGACATAGGCGACGTCGTCGAGCGCCTTGAGCGCCTCCATGACGATGCGGCCGATATTCTCGGCGGGAATGTCGGATTCGCCGGAGGCTTCGAGCTGGCGGACGATCCCTGAGACGAGGCGCTCCACCCGCTCCGGGTCCACCGGACGCTTGCGGAGCGCGACCTGGATCGAGCGCATCAGCTTGTCGCGGTCGAACGGCACGCGCTTGCCGGAACGCTTCACCACCACGAGTTCGCGCAGCTGCACGCGCTCGAACGTGGTGAAACGGCCGTTGCATTCCGGGCAGACCCGGCGGCGGCGGATGGCGGAGCCGTCCTCGGTGGGACGACTATCCTTCACCTGCGTGTCGCCGAAGCCGCAGAAGGGACAGCGCACCGTCTGCCCCGCGCGTCAGGAATAGATCGGGAAGCGGTCGGTGAGATCCTTCACCTTCTCGCGCACGGCCGCCTCGACCTGGGCGTTTCCTTCCTCGGAATTGGCCCGGGACAGACCGTCCAGCGTCTCGGCGATCAGTTCGCCGATGCGCTTGAATTCGGCAATGCCGAAGCCGCGGGTCGTGCCGGCCGGCGTGCCGAGGCGGACGCCCGAGGTGACGAAGGGCTTCTGCGGGTCGAAGGGGATGCCGTTCTTGTTGCAGGTGATGTAGGCGCGCCCGAGCGAAGCCTCGGAGGCCTTGCCGGTGAGGTTCTTCGGCCGCAGATCGACCAGCATCAGATGATTGTCGGTGCCGCCAGTGACGAGGTCGAAGCCAGCCGATTTCAGCGTCTCGGCCAGCGCCTTGGCATTGGCCACGACGGCATGAGCATAAGTCTTGAACTCCGGCCGCAGCGCCTCGCCGAAGGACACCGCCTTGGCGGCGATGACATGCATCAGCGGACCGCCCTGGATGCCCGGGAAGATCGCCGAATTGAACTTCTTGGCGAGATCCTCGTCATTGGTGAGGATCATGCCGCCACGGGGGCCGCGCAGCGTCTTGTGCGTGGTGGTGGTCACGACATGCGCGTGCGGGAACGGCGAGGGATGCGCGCCGCCCGCAACCAGACCGGCGAAATGCGCCATGTCCACGAACAGGTAGGCGCCGACCTCGTCGGCAATCTCGCGGAAGCGGGCGAAGTCCCAGAAGCGGGCATAGGCAGAGCCGCCGGCGACGATCACCTTCGGTTTCGTCTCGCGGGCGATGCGGGCGACCTCGTCCATGTCGATGACCTGGTCGTCCTGGCGCACCGTGTAGGGAGCGACCTTGAACCACTTGCCGGAGACGTTGACCGGCGAGCCGTGGGTCAGGTGACCGCCGGCCGCGAGGTCGAGGCCCATGAACGTGTCGCCGGGCTGCATCAGCGCCATGAACACGCCCTGGTTGGCCTGGCTGCCCGAGTTCGGCTGGACATTGGCGAACTTGCAGCCGAACAGCTTCGTGGCGCGTTCGATGGCCACCGTTTCGGCGATGTCGACGAACTGGCAGCCGCCATAGTAGCGCTTGCCCGGATAGCCCTCGGCATATTTGTTGGTCATCACCGAGCCCTGCGCCTCCATCACGGCGCGCGAGACGATGTTCTCCGAGGCGATCAGCTCGATCTCGTGCTGCTGGCGACCGAGCTCCTTCTGGATCGCGTCAAAGATGACGGGATCTGCATCGGCGAGGGAGGCGGAGAAAAAGCCGTCGAAGGGCTGGCTGGACGCGGCGGAAGACGAGGACATCCGGATCACTCCGTGGGCAGCGGCGACGGGCGCCGGCAGTGTCGGGGCATGGGTGATGGCCGTAGCACAGCGCCCCCGCCGAGTCCAAGCTTTGCCAACCGCCAAACCACCAGACCTTGTGGCGAGGTCAGGCCCCCTCGCCCGTATCCTGCGCCAGCCGCCGCTCCAGCTTGCGCCGGGCAAGTCGCTCAAGGTCGTGCAGGGCAGCATTGACCGGCCCCATCACGACCACTTCCGTGCCGGTCTCGGCGCAGATCGCGGCGACGCGCACATAGGCGCCAAGGGGCCGGTGCTCGAAATAGACGGTACGGCCGGGCGAGTCGGGCATCGAGCGAATGTGCCACAACCCACGCGCCAACGAAAAAGCCCGGCGCGATGGCCGGGCTTTCGTCGCAATCCGCAGGTCGCGGCGATCAGCGCAGCGCCACCGGCTGGGCGGTGTTGGTGGCCGCCTGCGCGCCGATGCCGTCGCGCTGGTAGATATCGTCGCGGAACTGGACGAGGCCGTCCGGATTGGCCCAGGCGGTGATGTAGACCCAGTAGACCGGCACCGGCTGGATCGGCTTTGCGTCCACGCGGTCCGTGGTGCGGAAGATGCGGTCGATCTCCGAACGCGACCACTGCGTGCCCTGCAGGATCCAGGCGATCAGCTCGCGGATGTTCTGGATGCGCGCGCAGCCCGAGGAATGGAAGCGCTGGTCCTCGCCGAACAGGCCCTTGGAGGGCGTGTCGTGCATGTAGACCGCGTGCTGGTTCGGGATGTTGATGCGGACATTGCCCATCGAGTTGCCCTCGAAGGGGTCCTGCCGGAAGCGGAAGTTCATCGCATCCATCGAGTTCCAGTTGATGGACTCGGGCGCCACTTCCTGGCCCTGGCCGTTGAACACGCGAATGCGGTTCTTGGCGAGATAGTCCGGCTCCGCCTGCATCTTCGGGATCAGATCCTTGCGGATGATCGAGGCCGGGACAGTCCAGAACGGGTTGAAGTTGATGTCCTGCACGCGGGTCGAGATGACCGGCGACTGGCGGTCGATCTTGCCGACCACGGTCACGTGGCGCGAGACGACGGTGCCGTTCTCGACCGCTTCCAGCTGGGCGGCCGGAATGTTCATGACGATGAAGCGGTTGCCGAGGAAGCCGGACTGGGCGCGGACGCGGACGAGATTGGTCTCGAGCTGGCGCAGACGCAGTTCGGCCGGGACGTTGAGCGCGGCGTAGGTGGAATCGCGGACCTGACCGTCCGGCGAGATGCCGTGGCGGGTCTGGAAACGCTTCACGGCCGTATCGACGAACGAATCGAAGATGTCGGAGCGGCCGGCGGAGGCGTCGAGGTCGCCGGAAGCGACAAGGCGCTCGCGCAGCGCGATCACCGCCGGGCGGCGCGAACCGATGCGCAGGCGCTCGTTGGCTGGCACCGGGCGCCAGCCCCCGCGGCCGACGATCTGCTGATACTGGGCGATGGCCTGTTCGAGGCCCTGCACCGTGTGCGGCCCGAGCACCGGATAGGGATTGCGGGTCGAGCGGGCGCGCGAGCCGGCGTCGAAACTGTCGGACCATTCCGCCGTCGCGCCGCCGCGCACGCCCTGCGCGAGCGCCGAGGGGGCGGCAGCCGCGAGGGCCGCCAGCGAGGTCAGGCCGCCGAGAACGGCGCGCCGGGGCAGCAGGCCCAGGGTCGAGGCAGGCGAACGATCCGTCACGTCACAGGCTCCGGCTGATCGGCGGGACCCATGAGGTCGCGGCCGCCCGAGGGGAGGAAACACCAACATCCTTAAGGAATGCCCACCGGCACTGATGGCCACCTATGGCAATCAATGTGACCAACTCAAGGCATATGACGCAGGGGAGCCCCGCGAAAGTGCGGTGTTCGGCGGCTTCAGCTGAGCGATGAAGCCTGAAAGACACGAAAAAGCCCGGTGCGAAGACGCACCGGGCGCAATCAGGTTCAGGGTGATCGGCGCGACCGGAGGCTCAGTCGCCGTCGGCACCCGTATCGTCGGCACCGGCGGCGAACAGGCCGAGACCCGTGACGCCGAGCGCGTTTTCCGCGAGGACCAGAAGGAGCGCCGCCGTGGCGATCCAGGCCGGCCAGTTGGCAAGCATCGAGACCGTCATGGCAGGCCTCAGAGGCGATAGAGGATCTGGTCGGTCCAGAAGCGCTCGAGCCGCAGCAGCGACTTGTTCAGCGCCTTGAAGTCGTCGTGCGAGATGCCGCCGACCTGCTCCACCGTGCGGACATGCTTGGCGTAGAGCGCCTTCACGATCTCCGCGATCTCGTGGCCCTGCGGCGTCAGGCTGATGCGGACCGAACGGCGGTCGATGCGCGAGCGCTGATGGGAGAGATAACCCATCTCGACCAGCTTCTTGAGGTTGTAGGAGACGTTGGAGCCGAGATAGTAGCCCTTGGTCCGAAGTTCGCCGGCGGTCAGTTCGCGGTCGCCGATGTTGAACAGCAGGAGCGCCTGAACGGCATTGATATCCGAACGGTTGCGCCGGTCGAACTCGTCCTTGATCACATCCAGGAGGCGGCGGTGAAGCCGCTCGATGAGGGTCAGCGCCTCCATATAGGTGGGGCTGATGGCCTCGAAGCGCTCCTGGCGCTCGGGAGAGATCGGGGGCGACGCGATATCGCGCTGCTTGCTCATCGTGCTCATGGGACGCCTCTTGTCCTCGTTGCGGGGCGCCGGGGCGTTTTTTGTGCCCTCGGCTGAGCGGCCCTGTTCACCGCTCTTGTGACCCGAACGTAAGGCCGCGAATTTTAAGAGTGGCCGAACAAACACGATGAAGGCGGCTTAACCACTACTGAGTGAACAAGAACTTGCGTTGTTCTTTCGATAAACTCTCGTTGTCTTTTCATAAACCTGACGGAAAAACCGCAAGATTCGATTCAGGATCGGAATCCCGTTGTTTCCTGCACTTGCGCCCCGGCATTTACAAAGCGTTTGAAAACGCGAAAGCGGGCGTCAACCATCAGCCGACGCCCGCTTTCTCAAATGCTCGTCCCGGTCTTCAGAAAGCGTTCAGCACGCCTCCGAGTGACGTTGGGGAAGTGATTTCCCGTCACCTTCCGCGGAGGAAATTTACGATGCCGGAGAAGTCGGTCCCCGCCTCGCCCTGCGCCGCGTAGAGACCGTAGAGGGACGCCGCCTCCGCGCCCATCGGCGTCACCGCTCCCGCCGAGCGGGCTGCATCCTGCGCGAGCTTCAGGTCCTTCAGCATCATGGCCGCGGTGAAGCCGGGTTGATAGCCGCGGTTGGCCGGCGAGGTCGGTACCGGGCCGGGAACCGGGCAGTAGGTGGTCAGCGACCAGGACTGTCCCGACGACTTCGAGGCGATGTCGAACAGCTGCTGCGCGTCGAGGCCAAGCTTCTCGGCGAGCACGAAGGCCTCCGAGGTCGCGATCATGGTGATGCCGAGAATCATGTTGTTGCAGATCTTGGCGGCCTGGCCGTTGCCGGGTCCGCCGGCATGGACGATCGTCTTGCCCATGGCGTCGAGATAGGGCTTGGCGCGCGCGAAGGTCGCATCCTCGCCGCCGCACATGAAGGTGAGCGTCCCGGCCGTCGCGCCGCCCGTGCCGCCGGAGACCGGAGCGTCGAGCATGGCAAGGCCCTTGCCTGCGGCGACCTTGGCCACCGCGCGAGCAGTGTCGACGTCGATCGTCGAGGAATCGATCAGCAGCGCCCCGGCCTTCACCTTCGGCACGATGCCGTTCTCGCCGAGATAGAGCGCATTCACCTCCCGCCCGGAGGGCAGCATGGTGACGACGACATCGGCCTCGGCGACCGCTTCCGCGATGGAGCCGCCGGCGACGCCGCCGGCAGCGACGTGGCGCTCGATGGCGGCCTGCGTGACGTCCACGCCGACGACCTTGTGGCCGGCCTTGACGAGATTGGCGGCCATCGGCCCGCCCATATTGCCAAGCCCGATGAAGGCAATAGTGCTCATGTCGCTCCTCCCGTTTCGTGGCCGGTCGGCGCCGGCTGGTCGTTGCGGGCCACGCGGCCCGTGAGATCAGTCGCCGAGCCCCTCGTCAGCCTGGCGTGCGGCCGCGATGGTGACGACAAGGAAAAAGGCCAGCAGCGCGATGTCGCCGGCGGTTGCCGCCAGCGGCCGCGCCGCCATCTGCACCCAGCCCTGGACACCGTAGAGCGCCGCGGCATCGATGCCGAGCGCGACGCCGGTCGCCAACACCCACACGACCCCGCCCCAGGCGGAAGTGAGCCAAAGGCCCACACCGGCAACGAGTTCGATCACCGCGAAGAACACGGTCGAGGTCTGGAGCGCGGGCGAGTAGTGCTCGAAGCCGATGCCGTCGGCATCGACCATGCCGCAGATCACCGCCCACTGGCCGAGGCCGCGCGCGATCGTCAGCACGGCCAGCGCGCGCATGAAGATGCGGAAGATGCGGCTCCAGTCGATGCCGCCATCGCCGACCTCGGCGAGGATGGCGTCACCCGTCACGCGCTGACGGGTGGTGCTCATGCGCGCGCGCGAGCGGGCGCGACCAGCTCCCCGTCCGGCAAGGGCGCGAAATGGGCGGCGACGGCGTCGGGCGTCACCTCGGCGAGCGTCGCCGGGTTCCAGCGCGGGACGTTGTCCTTGTCGATGATCACGGCACGGACGCCCTCGTAGAAGTCGTGGCCGCGGCAGATGCGCGAGACGATGCGGAACTCCGTCCGCATCGCATCCTCGAAATCGAGGCTCTTGCCCGCGCGCACCTGCGCGAGCGCGATCTTCAGCGATGTCGGCGATTTCGTGCGGATGGTCTTTGCGACATCCGCGCACCAGGGATCGGCGCTGGCATCGAGGGCCGCGATGATTTCCTCGACCGCGTCGAAGCGGAAGCAGGCATCGACGGTGGCGCGATGGCCGGTGACGGTCGCCGGCACCATCGACACGTCGGCGAAGGCCTCCAGCGTGTGGTCGACGGTCTCGCGGCCGGTCAGGGCCTCCAGCACCTCGGCGAAGCGCGCGGAGGCCATGGCGTGTGTCGCAAGGCCGGTGGAGAGGGCGTCGCCCTGCTTCATCCGGTCGCCGGTCAGGGCGAAATAGGCGCCGATCTCGCCGGGAATGCGCGGCAGGAAATAGGTGCCACCGACATCGGGGAAGAAGCCGATGCCGACCTCCGGCATGGCGAAGGTGAAGCGCTCGCCGGCCACGACGTGGCTGCCGTTGATCGAGACGCCGACGCCGCCGCCCATGACGATGCCGTCGACCAGCGCGACATAGGGCTTCGGGTAGCGCTTGATCAGCACGTTGAGCTCGTATTCCTCGCGCCAGAACTGCAGCGCCTCGTCCTGCCGGCCGGCCTTGCCGAGATCATGCAGCACGCGGATGTCGCCGCCGGCGCAGAAGGCCTTTCCGCCGGCGCCGGCCACGACCACACGCGTAACGGCCGGATCGGTCGCCCAGGCGTCGAGCGCCCGGCGCATGCCGCGCACCATGGTCAGCGTCAGGGCGTTCAGCGCCTGCGGCCGGTTGAGGGTGATCAGCCCGGCCGAGCCGCGCCGCTCGATCAGGACTTCGTTGTCCGGGATGGTCTGGTCGTTCATGTCCGGCCTGATATCACGCGCCGAGCACGTCGCGCGAGACGATCACGCGCATGATTTCGTTGGTGCCCTCGAGAATCTGGTGCACGCGGACATCGCGCAGCACGCGCTCGATCGGGTGGTCGTTGAGATAGCCGTAGCCGCCGTGGAGCTGGAGGCAGCCATTGACCACCTCGAAGCCGACATCGGTGGCGAAGCGCTTGGCCATGGCGGCGAGCGTGGTCGCCTTCGGCTCCCTGGCGCCGACGGCAACCGCCGCCCGGCGCACCATCAGGCGCGCAGCCTCCAGTTCGGTCGCATAGTCAGCGATACGGAAGCGCAGCGCCTGGAAATCCTTCAGCGGCGAGCCGAACTGCTTGCGGTCCTTCATGTAGTCGACGGTGCGGTCGAGGCAGAACTGCGCGCCGCCGAGCGAACAGGCGGCGATGTTGAGCCGGCCACCGTCGAGGCCGGCCATGGCAATGCGGAAGCCCTGCCCCTCCTCGCCGACGAGATTCTCCGCCGGCACGCGGACATTGTCGAAATCCACCACGGAGGTCGGCTGGCTCTTCCAACCGAGTTTCTTCTCCTGCGCGCCGAAGGAGAGGCCCGGCGTGTCCTTCTCGACCACGAAGCAGGAGACGCCCCTGGCGCCCTCCCCGCCCGTGCGGGCCATGACGACATAGATGTCGGAGCGGCCACCGCCGGAAATGAAGGCCTTGGCGCCGTTGATCACGTAGGAATTGCCGTCCTTCACCGCGCGCGTGCGCAGCGAGGCGGCGTCCGACCCTGCCCCCGCCTCGGTCAGGCAGTAGCTGGCGAAAGTCGTCATGGTGCAGAGGTCGGGCACGTAGCGCCTGCGCAGATCGTCGTGCCCATAGGCGTCGATCATCCAGGCGGCCATGTTGTGGATCGAGATATAGGCCGTGGTCGAGACGCAGCCCTGCGCCAGTTCCTCGAAGATCACCGCCGCATCGAGACGGGTGAGGCCGGAACCGCCGACATCATCCTTCACGTAGATGCCGCCAAAGCCGAGGGCGGCGGCGGCGCGCAGCGTCTCTTCGGGAAAGACGGAACCTGCGTCCCAGTCGCGCGCATGGGGCGCCATCTCCGCCGCGGCAAAGTCGCGCGCGACCTGACGGAAGGCGTCCTGTTCCTCGGTGAGCGCGAAGTCCATATGGAAAAGCCTTGGGGGAACGGTGGGGAATCCCGATCCCCCAAGGCTTAGGTGGCCAGCGCCGGGGCGGTCAATTCCGCCGGGCGGCGGAGGCCGTTTGAGCGACTGGCGTCAGACCTCCCCGGTAAGTCCGGGCGAGGCATCTGCATCAGTGATGGACCATCTTGTCCTTGATCAGGCCGAGAATGGCGAGGAGCAGGCCGCCGCCGACGAAGCCGGCGACGATACCGGTCACCACGCTGGTCATGGCCATGGCGCCGCCGGCCATCAGTCCGGGCAGCAGAGCCACCACAATCTGGCCACTGAAGCCGCCACCGACGAAGCCCACGATGGTGTTGATCAGCCAGCCCTGGTCGAGATGAGGTCCGGCTTTGCCGGCGGCGTTGCCACCGACGGCACCAGCCACGGCCTGGATGAGGATGGGAAGAAAGCCTTCCATGACATACCTCCTATACGCCCCTTGCGCCGTTTCATTGCCGGCTTCGGGGCTCAACAAATAATACAAGATTGCATACAAAAACGCAACATTTTTCCAAATACGCACTCCTCCTGCGTTTTTCTGGGCCCGATGACATGCACATTCTCCTGCGACCGCCTGCAATCGCCAGTAAACTCCGGCATGACAACTTACTGACCGGAACGGTCTTCATTCTGAAATGGGGGTTCCGCGGAACGACGGGCGATTGCCGTGTCCCGGCCGCCGGCAAGTGCTCAAGTCGCTTGCCCCTCTCCTGAAACAACCGAGTGCGAGGTGACTTCCGGCCGGGCCACGAGAAAACGCCGCCCGCGCCACCCGGAACAACCCGGCGCCATTTCCCGTGCGGCCACTGTGCTTGTCGACCTCATCGCGGCCTTCCGGTCGCTGCGGCACCCGCCCGGAAGACCGGGCGGGCCACCTGCAGCGCTCAGCGACTTGCCATCATGTTCCGGACGATGCCGAGAATTGCGAGCAGCACACCGCCGCCCGCGCCGCCGGAGACCAGACTGGTGAGGATGCCGCCGACCGACAGGCCGCCGCCGGCCATGAGCTGCGGCAGGATCGACGCGACGATCTGGCCGCCGATGCCGCCGCCGAGCAGACCGGCAATGGAATTGATCAGCGTGCCCTGATCGAGGTTCGGCGAGGCCTTGCCGGCGGCATTGCCGCCGATCGCACCGCCGAGAAGCTGAATCAGGATCGGAAGGAGGGTCTCCATGATCATGCTCCCGTGTGGCCGCCGGCTGTTCGTCGCCCCTTTTCGGCCGTGCGGCGCATAAGACACAAAACCATACAATTGAGCATCCCTCGCCGAATACGTATCGCCTGCGACAACGGCCGGGACTGTTCCGAACCGTTCCAGGGTGATAGGGCATGGGGCCGACAAGCGGCGATCCGCGCCGCCGGGACGACGACCATGACCATCCGAGCGCTGCGCGAAACCTCATCCTCCGCCAAGAACGCGGCGGCGCCGAAGCTCGACCTCGCAACGCGCCTGCGCCGCAACCGCAAGGCCGACTGGTCGCGCCGGCTGGTGCGCGAGAACGTCCTGACCACCAACGACCTGATCTGGCCGCTCTTCCTGATCGACGGCGCGGAGCCGCGCCGGCCGGTGGCGACCATGCCGGGCGTCGACCGCCTCTCGGTCGACGAGGCCGTGCGCGAGGCCGAACGGGCCGCCCGCCTCGGCATCCCCGCGCTCGCGCCCTTCCCCTATGTCGACCCGGCGCTGCGCGACCCTGTCGGCTCCGAGGCGGAGAACCACCGCAATCTCATGTGCCGTGCGGTCAGCGCCATCAAGAAGGCGGTGCCCGAGATCGGCGTGATCACCGATGCCGCGCTCGATCCCTATACGTCGCACGGCCATGACGGCGTGCTGACCGAGGATGGCCGCATCCTCAACGATGAGACCGTCGCGATCCTCTGCCGGCAGGCGCTGGCGCTGGCGGAAGCAGGCGCGGACTGCATTGCGCCTTCGGACATGATGGACGGGCGGATCGGCGCGATCCGCACGGCGCTCGACGGCGCGGGCTTCGGCGACGTCCAGATCATGAGCTATGCCGCGAAATATGCCTCGGCCTTCTATGGGCCGTTCCGCGACGCCATCGGCACCAAGCAGACGCTGATCGGCGACAAGCGCACCTATCAGATGGATCCGGCCAATTCCGACGAGGCGCTGCGCGAGGTCGAGATCGACATCGCCGAGGGCGCCGACATGGTGATGGTGAAGCCGGGGCTGCCCTATCTCGATATCTGCCAGCGCGTGAAGGACACGTTCGGCGTGCCGACCTTCGCCTATCAGGTGTCCGGCGAATACGCGATGATCGAGATGGCGGCCCGCGCTGGCGCCATCGACGGCGAGCGGGCGATGATCGAAAGCCTGACCGCCTTCAAGCGCGCCGGCTGCGACGGCATCCTCACCTATTTCGCGCCGCGCGTCGCCGGGATGCTCGCCGCCGCCGCGTGACGGCGGGCGCGGCGTTGCGCCGGGTCGGCCCTGGCCTCCTTCTGTGCTTCGCGCTGCTCGGCCTCGCCGGCTGCGCCAGCCTCGTCGATCCTGATCATCTGCGCCTGTGCCGCGCGCTGCTGCCGGCTCTCCATGCCGAGGACGCGGCCATCCGCGAGACGCGCCATGCGACTGCCGAGGGCCGGGCGAACACCCTGCGCATCGACTATCTCGCGGACGAGCCGGGCCGTCCGCGCGGCACCCATTACGCGATCTGCACCTTTGCCGGCGGCGGCGCGGATGCGGCGCGGCTCGACCTCGCGGCGCTGGAAACCGATCGCGGACCCGTCTCCGACCTGAAGCTCCAGATCCTCCGTCGCTGGTGGCTCGGCGACGCCTCTGTCCTCGCGGAGGCGGCGCGCCGCGTCGATTCCGGCCGAGCCGCGCGGGGCGTGCCCTTCGCGCTGGCCTATGCGCTCCAGCAGGCGACCAACGCGCTGGTGCCCGCGACGCTCTACGGCCTGCTCGCTGCGGCCTATGCGCTGATCTACGGGCTGGTCGGCCGCATCAACCTGGCGTTCGGCGAGATCGCGGTCGCCGGCGCCTATGCGACGCTCGGCCTTGCCGCTGGGCTCGCCTCTGCGCTCGGCTCCTTGCCGGCGCTGGCCGCGGGCCTTGCAGCCGGATTGATCGCGGCCGCTGCCCTGAACCGGATGATCGCCAGGGCGATCGCCGCTCCGGGCGGGCGCGGCGCGATGGCCGGGCAATCGGCGCTGATCGCCACCGTCGGCCTCGCCGTGGCGCTGTCGGAGGCGCTGCGGCTGATCCACGGTTCCGCCCCGCGCTGGTCGCCGCCGCTCGCCTCCACGCCCATTCCGCTGGCGCGGTCCGGCGATTTCGTCGCGACGGTGACGCTCAACCAGATCGGCACCGCCATGGTGCTCGCTCTCGCGGCGGGAGCGCTGCTCGCGGCCATGCGCCTCAGCGGCTTCGGCCGGCGCTGGCGGGCCTTCGCCGACGATCCCGGCGCGGCGCAGCTGTACGGCGTCGATCCCGGCCGGATGATCTCGGCCACCGCAGCGCTGTCCGGCGCACTGGCGGGCCTCGCCGGCGCGGCTCATGCCGTCCATTTCGGCTCGACGCATTTCGCCCTCGGCACCGCCTTCGCGCTGAAGGCGCTGATAGGGGCGCTGGCGGGCGGCATCGGCTCGGTGGGCGGCGCGCTCGCCGGCGGCCTCGCGCTGGGCTTTGTGGAAACGCTCTGGTCGGGCTATGGCCCGATCGGATGGCGGGATACCGTCGTCTTCGCCGTGCTCGTGGTGCTGGTCGTCATGCGCCCCGCCGGCCTGTTCGCAAGAGAAGGAAGAAGCACGTGAACGTGACCATGGCGGCCATCGAGGCCGCGCGTAAGACCATTGCCGGGCAGGTCATGCGGACGCCGATGCTGCCGGCGCCGCCGCTCTCCGCCATCACCGGCGCAGAGGTCTACGTCAAATACGAAAACCTGCAGGTCACCAACTCGTTCAAGGAGCGTGGCGCGCTGGTGAAGCTCGTCTCGCTGAGCGATTCCGAGAAGGCGCGCGGCGTCATCGCCATGTCCGCCGGCAACCATGCCCAGGCCGTGGCGCTGCACGCCAGCCGGCTCGGCGTGCCCGCAACCATCGTCATGCCGGAGACGACGCCCTTCGTGAAGGTCGCCGCTACCCGCTCGCACGGCGCGCGCGTCGTCCTCGACGGCGAGACGCTGTCGGACGCACAGGCACGCGCCGAGGCGATCCAGTCGGCCGAGGGCCTGACCTGGGTCCACCCCTACGACGACCCGCACGTGATGGCGGGACAGGGCACCATCGCCTGCGAGATGCTGGAGGATGTGCCGGACCTCGACATGATCGTGATCCCGATCGGCGGCGGCGGCCTCATCGGCGGCAATGCCGTGGCTGCGAAGACGCTGCGTCCGGGCATCGAGATCGTCGGCGTCGAAGCCGCCCTCTACCCCTCGATGTGGAACGCCATTCATGGCGGCTCGCGCCCGGTCGGCGGGCCGACCCTTGCCGAGGGCATCGCGGTGAAGATCGTCGGCAAGAGCACGCTGCCGGTGGTGCGGGAGCATGTCCGCGACATCGTTCTGGTCGGCGAAAGCGAGCTCGAACGCGCCGTGAACCTCTACCTCACCCGCCAGAAGACCATCGCGGAAGGCGCCGGCGCGGCGGGCCTCGCGGCGCTCATCGCCGAACCGGAGCGGTTCCGCGGCCGCAAGGTCGGGCTGATCCTGTGCGGCGGCAATATCGATCCACGCATCCTCGCCTCGATCATGATGCGCGAGCTCGAGCGCGACGACCGGATCGTGTCGTTCCGGCTGACGATTCCCGACCGGCCGGGCGTGCTCGGCCTCGTCGCGACGCTGCTCGGACGCATGGGCGCCAACATCCTGGAGGTCGAACACCGCCGCATGTTCCTCGACACGCCCGCCAAGGGCACGAAGCTCGACATCACCATCGAGACGCGCGACCGGGAGCACCTGCGCGAGATATTCGCGGCGCTGGAGGCAGAGGGATTGCCGGCGACGCGGATCGAGGCGGGCGACGCCGACGTGCTGTGATCAGCGGCCGAGCTTGCGGCGCACGCAGGCCTCGATCTGCGGCTGGAGCGTCGCGGGGAACGCGCCACGATTGTTCCGGCTCGCGCGCGGATCGAAGCCGGCCTCGCGCCAGCATTGCGCTCGCGCCTGCTGCGGCGTCGGCCGACGGGCCTGCATCTCGACGGGCGCGAGCGTGGTCATAAGGGCAAATGCGATCTCGATCATGGCGACCTCCCTGACGTTAGGTCACCCGAGTATTCCTGCCGGGAGGACCGCTCACCATCCGTTCGACTCCCTCCTCCGATCAGAGAGGTTCACATGCCGTTGACCCGGCCCTGCCGGCCCCTTGCTGCGCCGCGATCCATGACTATCGTTGATGGAATGCGGGACTGCTTCGGCCGGCCCGCCCGACGTCCCCAGAGCCCCAAGGCGCCTTGACCCAGCAGCCGCGCGACACGCCCCAGTTCTACCTGACCGCGCCGACGCCGTGCCCCTATCTGGCCGGCCAGTTCGAGCGGAAGGTGTTCACGCATCTGGTCGGCCAGCGCGCGCCGCAACTCAACGACATCCTGACCCAGGGTGGCTTCCGCCGGTCGCAGTCGATTGCCTACCGGCCGGCCTGCGAGACCTGCCGGGCCTGCATCTCCGTCCGCGTGCCGGTCGCGGATTTCCGCCCGAACCGCTCGTTCAGGCGGGTGATGATGAAGAACGCCGATCTCGTCGGCGAGATGCGCCCGGCCGTGCCCACATCCGAGCAGTATTCGACCTTCCGCGCCTATCTCGACTCGCGGCATCGCGCCGGCGGCATGGCCGACATGACCGTGCTCGACTACGCCATGATGGTCGAGGACAGCCACGTGAAGACGCGCGTCGTGGAATATCGCAAGCGCGACATCGACACGGCGATCACCGGCCGCAGCAAGGGCGATCTCGTGGCGGCCGTGCTGACCGACATTCTCGGCGACGGCCTGTCGCTGGTCTATTCGTTTTTCGAGCCGGACCAGGCTGCCCGGTCGCTCGGCACGCTGGTCATTCTCGACCATATCGCGCGCGCCAAGACGATGGGCCTGCCCTACGTCTATCTCGGCTACTGGGTCCAGGGTTCGCCGAAGATGGACTACAAGGCGCGCTTCCTGCCGCAGGAGCGCCTGATGCCGGAAGGGTGGTTCAGGGTCGAGGCCTGAGCCGCCTCACCTGAACGGCGGCGAATATTGCAGCCCGCCGCGGGTCCACAGCTGGTTCGCGCCGCGCGGCAGGCCGATGCGGCTACCCGCGCCGAGATTGCGGTCGAAGCTCTCGCCGTAATTGCCGACGTGGCGGACAATCCGCACCACCCAGTCCCTGGTCAGGCCGAGCTGTTCGCCGAAGGCGGCATCGACACCGAGCAGGCGCTTGATCTCCGGGTTCTGGCTGCGGGTCATTTCCATGACATTGGCCTGGGTGACGCCCAGTTCCTCCGCCGCGATCAGGGCGAACAGGGTCCAGCGGACAATGTCGAACCATTGCGGGTCGCCCTTGCGCACCCATGGGCCGAGCGGTTCCTTGGAGATGATCTCCGGAAGGACCATGTGCTCGTCCGGGTTCTTCAGCAGAAGCCGGTTGGTGGCGAGCTGCGACATGTCGGTGGTGTAGGCATCGCACCGGCCATTGTCATAGGCCTTGGCGACCTCGTCGAGGCTGCCGAAGGTGACGACCTGATAGGTCAGGCCATGGGTGCGGAAATAGTCGGCGAGGTTCAGCTCGTTGGTCGTGCCCTGCGACACGCAGATGGTGGCGCCGCTCAGGTCGCGCACCGACTTCAGATTGGCGGCCTTGCGGACGAGGAAGCCCTGGCCGTCGTAGTAATTGATCGCGGTGAAGGCGAGGCCCTGATTCAGTTCGCGGCTGATCGACCAGGTGGTCGTGCGCGACAGCACGTCGATATTGCCGCCCTGAAGCGCGATCAGCCGGTCCTTGGAGGCGAGCGGCGAATAGCGGGCCTTGTCGGGGTCGTCGAAGATCGCGGCGGCCAGGGCCCGGCAGAAATCGGTGTCGAAGCCGCGCCAGACGCCGGCATTGTCGGGCTGCGAGAAGCCGGGCACGCCCTGGCTCGCGCCGCACATGATGTGGCCGCGCTCCTTGATGCGCTGGAGCGTCGCGCTGCCGGGCGCCTGCGCCAGCGCCGACGCGCAGCCGAGCGCGATCGTGGCCGTCGCGGCCATCATCGTCCTGAAAACATTCATCCGGTCATCCCCGCTGGTCGTGCGGCGCTTGCGACCGCATCGACCGGCATTCAACCGAACTTGTTGTTCTTCGGGAAGCCCTTGGGTGGCAAACGACCGGCATCGGCGCGGTTGCCCAGCCATTCCGCGAGGTCGGCCTGCGCCACCGTCCAGGTCCGGTCGGAGGAATCCTTCCAGGTCAGGCCATCGGCGAGATTGAAGGTCTTGGCGTCGGACAGGCCGCCGCCCTTGTATTTCTGCAGCCTGACGCCCTTGCCGCGCGCCATTTCCGGCACCTGGCTCAGCGGGAAGACCACCAGCTTGCGGTTCTCGCCGACGACGGCGGCGTGATCGCCCTCGACGAAGCGGACCACCGCCAGCTCGTCCGGCGCATCGACGCCCATGACGCCCTTGCCCTTGCGGGTATTGGCGACGAGATCGTCCTCCGCGACGACGAAGCCGCGCCCTTCCTTGGAAGCGAACAGCGCCTTGCGGCCGCCCCTGAACGGGGTGACGTCGACGATGTCGTGCTCCTGTTCGAGATCGATCATCAGGCGGACCGGCTCGCCGGCGCCGCGGCCGCCGGGCAGCTTGGAGCCCTCCAGCGTGAAGACCTTGCCGTTGGTGGCGAAGACAAGGAGCTTCGAGGTCGTCTCGGCGAAGAAGGCGATCTTCAACCGGTCATCGGTCTTGAAGGTCAGGCTGGAGAGATCCTGCACATGGCCTTTGAGGGCGCGGATCCAGCCCTTCTCGGAGACGACGACGGTGATCGGCTCGCGCTCCACCAGCGCTTCGGCGAAGGCTTCGACATCCACCTCGGTCGCCTCGGCAAAGGTGGTGCGGCGCTTGCCGAGCGGCGTCTCCTTGGAGAACTGCTTCTTCACATTGCCGATCTCCCAGGAGACCGTCTTCCACTGCAGCGCCTCGGAGCCGAGCAGCTTCTCGATGCCGGCCTTCTCCTTGGTCAGCTCATCATGCTCCTTGCGGAGCTCGATCTCCTCGAGCTTGGCGAGGGAGCGCAGGCGCATGTTGAGGATGGCCTCGACCTGCACCTCGGTCAGATCGAACCGCGCGACAAGGGCCTTCTTCGGCTCGTCGGCGGTGCGGATGATGCGGATCACCTCGTCGATATTGAGGTAGGCGATGATCAGGCCGGCCAGCACTTCGAGGCGCTTGTCGATGGCGGCGAGGCGGTGCTGCGAGCGGCGGATCAGCACTTCGCGGCGATGGTCGAGCCATTCGCGCAGCACTTCCTTGAGGCCGACGACCTTCGGCACCTTCCCCTTCATGAGCACGTTCATGTTGAGGGGGATGCGGCTTTCCAGCTCGGTCAGCTTGAACAGGCTCTCCATGAGGATGCCGGCATCGACGTTGCGCGACTTCGGCTCAAAGATGAGGCGGATGTCCTCGGCGCTCTCGTCGCGCATGTCGTTGACGAGCGGCAGCTTCTTGTCGGTGATCAGCTCGGCGATCTTCTCGATCAGCCGGCCCTTGCTGACGCCGTAGGGAATCTCGGTGACGACGACGAGATAGGTACCGCGGCCGGTGTCCTCCGCATGCCAGCGCGCGCGGGTGCGGAAGGCGCCGCGGCCGGTCTCGTAGGCCTCCTCGATGGAGGCCCGGCCCTCGATGATGATGCCGCCGGTCGGGAAATCCGGGCCGGGCACGTGGGCGACGAGGTCGCGCGTGGTGCAGTCGGGATGGGCGATGATGTGGAGCGCCGCATCGCAGATCTCGGCGGCGTTGTGCGGGGGAATCGAGGTCGCCATGCCGACCGCGATGCCCTGCGACCCGTTGGCCAGGAGGTTCGGGAAGGCGCCGGGGAGGACGACGGGCTCCTCGTCCTCCTCGTTGTAGGTCTTGCGGAAATCGACCGAGTCCTCGTCGATGCCGTCGAGCAGCAGGCGCGCGACCTCGGTCATGCGCGCTTCGGTATAGCGGTAGGCGGCGGCGTTATCGCCGTCGATATTGCCGAAATTGCCCTGCCCGTCGACCAGCGGATAGCGCTGGGAAAAGTCCTGCGCGAGGCGCACCAGCGCGTCGTAGACGGACTGGTCGCCATGCGGGTGGAACTTGCCGATGACGTCGCCGACGATGCGGGCGCATTTCTTGAAGGCGGTGCCCGGATCGAGCTTCAGGAGCCGCATGGCGTGCAGGATGCGGCGGTGGACCGGCTTCAGGCCATCGCGGGCATCGGGCAGCGCCCGGCCCATGATCGTGGACAGGGCATAGGCGAGATAGCGCTCTTCCAGCGCCTCCCGCAGGTTGATGCTCTCGATGCCGTCCGTGCCGTCGCCGCCGGGCGGTGTCACGCGCTCGCCCATGGGTCAGGCCTCGCGAATCGGGAAAAGGGTCATCCCGCCTGAATAGGCGGGCAGGCACGAGGGAACAAGCGGGGAACGGGACGGCTGCACCGCCTATCCACCGCAAGACCGTTACATTTGCCGGTTTGCCCAAGCCCTTCCGTTCAGAACGTCACCGTCACCGACGGCGCGCTGCGCCTGTGCTCGCCGTGATAGGCCGCCTCGATATTGTTGCCGTCCGGGTCGATCAGGCGGCCGCGATGCAGTTCGGTCGTTTCCATGGTGGTCTCCCTGTGACTTCACGCGGGGAACGGCCGGCGGGCGCGCCCGTTCCTTGGCTTCGGCCCAACAACGACACCCCATTGCCAACGGATGGCGGTAGGGTTGCAATCGACGCACCATCCGGAGCCCGCCCCATGCGCCGCCTTCTCGCCCTCGCTCTTGCTGCCGCCATCGCCATGCCTGCCCTGCCCGCCTTCTCCCAGTCGCCCGACCTGATCTTCCGCCGCTCCACCGTGTTCCGGCTGCTGTCCCCCAACGACAAGCTCGCCACCTATGGCCTCGACGATCCGGATGTGGAGGGCGTCGCCTGCCATTTCACCGTGCCGGAAAAGGGTGGATGGGCAGGCGCCTTCGGTTTTGCCGAGCAACTCTCGGATGTGTCGCTCGCCTGCCGGCAGATCGGGCCGATCCGGTTCCGCAACCGCACGGCACAGGGCGACGTGGTGTTCCGCGAGGGCCGGTCGTTCTTCTTCAAGCGCGTGCAGATCGTTCGCGGCTGCGACGCCCGGCGCAACGTGCTGGTCTATATGATCTATTCCGACAAGCTGATCGACGGCTCGCCGCAGAACTCGACCTCCACCGTGCCGATCATGCCATGGGGCCAGCAGGGCGACATCCAGCGCTGCGGCGAGTTCATCAGTTAGAGGCGGTGGGTCGCGGCTGGCGGGTCAGCAGGTCCAGCCATTCCCGGGCCGTCTGCGGCCGGTCGCGCTCGCGCCGTTCCTGGCGGGTGAGCCCGTTTGGATCGCAATAAGCCAGGGTCGCCTCGACAATGGCCATCGGCCGGCGCATGTCCATGCCCTCGAAGGTCGTCTCACGGCGACGCTCCATGCGTCGCATCAACCGCTCGTGCCAAAGGTCGTCATGGGCGACGAGCTTTGCGTCGTAGTAGCAGCGCGGGCGAAGCTGGCCGCGGATCGTCTCGCGGCTGTCGCCGAACGGCGTGCGCAGGCCCATGGCGACGCGGCGGTCCTCGTGATTGACGGTGAAGGTCACCCCGCCGGCCGTGTTCTGGTAGATTGGCGGCTGCTGCGGCTCCGGAATGCCATCGACGGTCGCCTGCCCGGCTTCTGGGTGGACATATTCGACGAGAATGCGATGCCGCTCGGTGTGGGCGGCGTAGTCGAGCCAGAGCAGCGGCACCGCGACGAGGACGGCGACAATGCTCCACAGCGCCAGCCGCAACAGGATCGCCGCAGGCGCCAGAACGACCATCGGTGTCGAGGTGCGCGTTTCCGGTCTCATGCCGGCTTGCTAGCGGCGAGGCGCTTCCGCCTGATGCCGAAGGAACGAAGCTTGCATTTCACCAGCGCCCCCACGCGAGGAAAACACGCTTGAGCCTCACCTATGCCATTGCCGACCTGCATGGCCGCGACGACCTCGCCGCCGCAGCCTTCGAGGCCATCGTGGCGCATGCCGGGGCAAACTCCGCGACCATCGTGGCGCTGGGCGATTATGTCGACCGGGGCCCGCATAGCCGGCAGCTGATCGAGCGGCTGATGCGCGGGGCGCCGCGCGCTGGCGACCGCCTCATCTGCCTCAAGGGCAACCACGAGGAGATGATGGAGCAGACGCTGGCCGGCATGCACCGGCCCGACTGGTGGATCGGCAATGGCGGCGACGCGACCCTCGCCTCCTACGGCCGGCACCCCGAGCTCGGCTACCTGCCCGGCATCGTACCTCAGGAACACCGCGACTGGATCGCGGGATTGCCGCTGATCCATGTCGATGTCCACCGCATCTTCGTCCATGCGGGTGTCGACCCAGACCGACCGCTCGGTGAACAGCGCTCCGACGTCCTGCTCTGGAAGCGCTACGATCATCGCGACGAACGCGGGCACGGCCGCCGCCACGTCGTCCATGGCCACACCCCGAACGAGACCGGCCCGCTGCTGCTGGCTGCGCGCACGGCGCTCGACACGCTGGCGGTCGCGACGGGACGTCTCGTCATCGCCGCGTTCGACGACGCGCGCGCCGGCGCGCCCGTGGCGCGTCTGGAGGTGCGGGCCGCGCCCTCCCCCGACTGGCTGAACCGGGTTCAGCGGCTTCCGCCGTTCCGCGCCTTGACGGAAGACCGCTGATCTGCGCTATCTCTCGCCCATGAACGGTTTTTCGATCCTCATCGGGATTATTTGCGGCTAAGCGTTTCGCTGGCCGGTCGCCGTTCTTTGCCAAACTGACACGCGCAAAAGATCACGCACCCGGCCAGCGGCGCGCGACGCTTTGCGGAGACGGTTATGGCGATCAGGCTCTACAACACGCTGACGCGGTCGAAGGACGAGTTCCGTCCGATCGATCCAAACAACGTCCGCATGTATGTCTGCGGCCCCACCGTCTATGACGACGCCCATATCGGCAATGCGCGGCCGATCATCGTCTTCGACCTGCTCTACCGGCTGTTGCGGCACGAATACGGTGCGGATCACGTCACCTATGCCCGGAACATCACGGACCTCGACGACAAGATCAACAAGCGCGCCCACGAGCGCGGCGTCACGATCCAGGAACTGACCGAAGGCACGACGGCGCGTTTCCACGCGGCCATCGACGCCCTCGGCGCGCTGCGGCCGACCGTCGAGCCGCGGGCGACGCACCACATCGAGGAGATGAAGGTGCTCTGCGAGAAGCTGGTCGCGAGCGGCCATGCCTATGTCGCCGAGGACCACGTGCTGTTCTCGGTGCCGTCGATGCCGGCCTACGGCAAGCTCTCGAAACGGCCGCTGGACGACATGATCGCCGGCGCGCGCGTCGATGTCGCGCCCTACAAGCGCTCGGAAATGGACTTCGTGCTGTGGAAGCCGAGCACCGAGGCGCACGAGCCCGGCTGGCCGAGCCCGTGCGGCATTGCCCAGCCAGGGCGGCCGGGCTGGCACATCGAGTGCTCGGCCATGAGCTGGAAGCATCTCGGCGAGGTGTTCGACATCCATGGCGGCGGCATCGATCTCGTCTTCCCCCACCACGAGAACGAGGTGGCGCAGACCACCTGCGCCTTCGGGCACGGGGTGATGGCCAATGTCTGGATGCACAACGGCTTCCTGCAGGTCGAGGGCGAGAAGATGTCCAAGAGCCTCGGGAATTTCGTGACGATCCAGGAATTGCTGGACGGCTGGCAGGGCAAGGCCTGGCCGGGCGAGGTTCTGCGCCTGACCATGCTCAAGACCCACTACCGCCAGCCGATCGACTGGACGGTCCGGACCATGGAGGAAAGCTGGAAGACGCTTGCCGGCTGGTATCGCGCGACGGCGGATGCCTCGCCCGCCGCTGTTCCTCAGGCCGTGCTCGAAGCTCTCGGCGACGATCTCAATACGGCGAAGGTCATTGCCGAACTCCATGCGCTCGACAAGCGCGGCGACCATGCCGGCCTGAAGGCAGCGCTGGATCTGCTCGGTTTCGATGACGCACGGGCCGGCGAACTGACGGCCATCGCCGATGCGGAAGCCGACATGAAGGATACCGCGCGCGTCGAGGATCTCGTCGCCGCCCGCCTCGCCGCCCGCAAGGCCAAGAACTTCGCGGAATCCGACCGCCTCCGCGACGAACTCGTGGCCATGGGCATTCAGCTTATGGACGGCAAGGACCCCGCGACCGGCGAACTGACCACGACCTGGGAGGTGGTGCGATGACCCGCATCACCGGCGGCTGCCAGTGCGGGGCGGTGCGCTATGCGTGCCAAGGCCTCGGTCGCGCCGTCGTCTGCCATTGCCGCATGTGCCAGAAGGCGCTCGGCAACGTTTTAGGCGTCTTCGTCATGGCGCAGGGGCTGACCTGGACGCGCGGCAAGCCGAAATATTTCGCGAGTTCCAACAAGGCCATGCGCGGCTTCTGCGCTGCCTGCGGCACGCCGCTCTGCGTCATGGATGCGCCCGGCCACTACGAACTGGCCGTCGGCACCCTCGACCATCCGCAAGCCGTTCAGCCGGAGGCCCAGGTCTGCGTTGGCGGCCGCGCATCCTGGCTTGCCGAACTCGCAGGGCTTCCGACACCGGCCGGCGATGCCAAAGCCGAATGGGACGGCCATTTCGCCAGCGTCATCTCCAAACAGCATCCCGACCACGACACGGAGGTCTGGCCGCCGGCCGACCGCACGCCATGACCCTTGAGACCACGACCGAGCCCGAGCGCCTCTACCTGTTCGACACGACGCTGCGCGACGGCGCGCAGACGACCGGCGTCGACTTCTCGCTGGACGACAAGCGCAAGATCGCCGCGCTGCTGGACGATCTCGGCCTCGACTATATCGAGGGCGGCTATCCCGGCGCGAATCCTACCGATACCGCCCTGTTCGCCGAAAAGCGCAAGCTCAATGCCCGCTTCACCGCCTTCGGCATGACCAAGCGGGCGGGACGCTCGGCGGCCAACGATCCCGGCGTCGCGGCGCTGCTCGACGCCAAGGCCGACGCCATCTGCTTCGTCGCCAAGGCCTGGGACTATCACGTCCATGTCGCGCTCGGCGCGACGCTGGATGAGAACATCGACGGCATCCGGGATTCGGTCGCGACCGCCAAGGCGCGCGGTTTCGAGGTGCTGCTCGACTGCGAGCACTTCTTCGACGGCTTCAAGGCCAATCCGGACTATGCGCTGACCTGCGCGAAGACGGCCTACGAGGCCGGCGCCCGCTGGGTCGTGCTCTGCGACACCAATGGCGGCACGCTGCCGGAGGAGGTCGCGGAGATCGTCGGCAAGGTCACCGCGGTCGTGCCGGGCGCGCATCTCGGCATCCACGCCCATAACGACACCGAGCAGGCAGTAGCGAATTCGCTTGCCGCCGTGCGCGCGGGCGCGCGCCAGATCCAGGGCACTCTCAACGGTCTCGGCGAGCGTTGCGGCAACGCAAACCTCACTTCGCTGATCCCGACGCTGCTGATGAAACCCGGCTATGCCGGGCGGTTCCAGATCGGCGTGACCACGGAGAAGCTCGCCCATCTGACGAAAGCCTCGCGCAAGCTGGACGAGCTGCTCAACCGCTCGCCGAACCGGCACGCGCCCTATGTCGGCGCCTCGGCCTTCGCCACCAAGGCGGGCATCCATGCCTCCGCGGTGCTGAAGGAGCCCGAGACCTACGAGCATGTTCCGCCGGAGACGGTCGGCAACCGCCGCCACGTCCTCGTCTCCGAACAGGCCGGCAAATCCAATGTGCTCGCCGAACTGGAACGCGTCGGGCTGACGGTCGCCAAGGACGATCCGCGCGTCGTCCGGATCCTCGACGAGGTGAAGGAGCGCGAGAGCCTCGGCTATGCCTATGAGGGCGCGGACGCCTCGTTCTTCCTGCTCGCCAAGCGGGTCATGGGCGAGGTTCCCGCCTTCTTCGCGGTCGAGCGGTTCAAGGTCAGCGTCGAGCGCCGCTACAACGCGATGGGCGACCTCGTGACCTTTTCGGAAGCGACGGTGAAGGTGAAGGTCGGCGACGAGGAGCTGATCTCGGCCGCCGAGGGCAATGGCCCGGTCAATGCGCTGGACGCTGCCCTGCGCAAGGACCTCGGCCGTTACCAGCGCTTCATCGACGATCTCGAACTGGTCGATTTCCGCGTACGCATCCTCAATGGCGGCACCGGCGCGGTGACGCGCGTGCTGATCGAGAGCAAGAACGGCCAGGGCGACACGTGGACCACGGTCGGCGTGTCGGCCAATGTCGTCGATGCGAGCTTCCAGGCGCTGACGGATTCGATCACCTACAAGCTGGTCAAGGACGGCGCCGGGGTGTGAGCCGTCAGAGATGCTGGTCGATGTCCATGCGCTTGTGCAGGATGCGAACAACGTCGATCTGCTTCGCGCCAATGCGGTAGAGGATCACGTGTGATCCGGCCGCAGCCACCCGTATGCCCGGCCTGATCTCGTCGGCCTGTCGGCCCATGCGCGGAAACCGGCAAAGCCGCTGCATCACGGCATGCAGGCCGCGAACATAGGCTACAGCCTGATCGAACCCCCCGGCTTCTTCCGAATAGCTGACGATGTCGTCGAGATCGCGCTGGGCTCGTGGCGTCAGCGCGAGTTGCATCAGCATTCCGTGCGACGATCCGCCTTGCGGGCGATGAATGCTCCCACGTCGAAAGGCGTGGCAGGTCCGCTGCGGTCGCCATCATCGACGGCGGCTCGCAAAGCCTCAAGCTGGGCCTCCCGCTCCTGAAGCAGGCGAAGTCCGGCGCGGACGACGTCGCTGGCCGAGCCGTAGCGGCCATCGGCCACCTGCTCATCGATGAAGCGCACGAAATTCTCGCCGAGGCTGACGGACGTATTCCTTGACATGCCCAAGCTATACCAAAATCCGGTACAGCCCTCAACGCCTCACATCTTCCCGGTCACGATCGGGTCGTGCTCGGCCGAAAGCGCCTCCTGCGGCAGGCTGGCGACCTGCGCCTGCAAGGCCGGGATGATGTCGCGGACCTCGTCGATGACCGAATATTTCACCTGCAGCCCCGGCCGGATGAAGCCTTCGTCCTTCATGTGATCGAGCAGGACGCGGAGCGGGTCCCAGAAGCCGCCGACATTGGCGATGGCGACGGGCTTGGCATGCCGGCCAAGCTGCGCCCAGGTCATCTGCTCGATGAGTTCCTCCAGCGTGCCGATGCCGCCCGGCAGCGCGACGAATGCGTCCGCCTCGGTGAACATGCGCATCTTGCGGGTGTGCATGTCGGGAACGATGACGAGATCCATGACGCCGTCGAGCGACATTTCCTTGCGCTTGAGGAAATCCGGGATGATGCCGGTGACCTTGCCGCCGCCGTCGATGACCGCCGAGGCAAGCGCGCCCATCAGGCCGATCCCACCGCCGCCATAGACGAGACGGATGCCGGCCTTGGCCATGGCCGCGCCGAATTCCTTGGCGGCGTTCACGTGGATGTCCGCGTGGCCGTTGCCCGAGCCGCAATAGACACAGATGGATGTGATCGTCGCCATGGCGGCCTCTTCCGGCATCGGGCCCGCAACCGGGCCGCTTGAATCGTCCTTGAACGAACCATAGCGCCCATGCGCGGCGAG
>Ga0209794_1000866_pt1 | contig 31470 bp, 32 predicted proteins | sample EBPBio232013_DNA_FD_185869 | JGI IMG/M metagenome (GOLD analysis project Ga0209794, IMG submission 185869) | Wastewater treatment Type I Accumulibacter community from EBPR Bioreactor in Madison, WI, USA - Reactor 1_5/23/2013_ DNA (SPAdes)... | ecosystem: Engineered > Bioreactor > EBPR >... | reverse complement strand
TTTCGCGCGGCGGCAACAAGCTGGCGACCGCCACCGAGCGCGTTCCCGAACGCTGGCTCGAGCTTGTCGAGCGCGACGGTCACGGCATGGTTGATCAGGAATTGCTTGGACTTGAGGAACAGGCCGATGAGCTTCTCCTCATGGGGCTTCGCCTGCGCGAAGGGCTCGACCTTGCCCGCTGGCAGCAGCTTTCGGGCCGTGATCCGGACCCGAAGCGCGAGGCGCTCTTGATCGAGCACGGCTTTATCGAGCGGCTTGGTAATTCGCGCCTGCGCTGCACGCCCTCCGGCATGCTGATTCTGGATGCCGTGGTGGCCGATCTCGCCTGCTGATCAGGCTGCGTACTTCTTTTTCCATTTCCGCCACAGGCGCCCGTCGATGGCCAACAGCCCGAGGCCGATCAGGACCATTCCGGCAAAGTGGCGCATAGCCAGTTGCTCGCCCAGCACCAGTGCGGCGAGCAGGATGGCGCTCGGCGGAATGAGGATCGTCACCAGCATGATATTGGTGGCACCCGCCGTTTCCAGAATGCGGAAGAAGAGAATGTAGGCCAGCGCCGAGGAAAGGACCGCGAGGCCAAAGAGCGCCGCCCATGCCTCGAAACCGGGGACCGGCAGGCTGAACGGCTGATCAACCACAAGCGCGACCGGCAGCAACATGAGCGACGAGGCCGTGACCTGCCCGGCCGCCGGAACGAGTGGCGGCAAGCCCATGGCGCGGAACCGCCGCCCATAGACACCGGCAAAGGCATAGCTCACCGCCGCGCCGAGGATGGCGAGTTCCCCCATCAGGTCATTGCCCGCATGGGACAGCACCGATGGGCCAACCATGACCACTACGCCCACAAAACCCACGGCGAGACCCACGACGCGATTGGCCGTCAGCTTTTCATCCGCGGTCAGGAAATGCGCGACGATGACGCCGAACAGCGGTGTCGTGGCATTGAGGATGGCGGCCAATCCGCTGGCAATATGGGTCTGCCCCCAGACAATCAGGCAAAAGGGAATGACATTGTTCAGTACGCCCATGCCGAAGAAGGCTTTCCAGGCCTCACGGCTTTTGGGCACAGTCACGCCCATCAGGCGGATGATGATCCACAGCGTGATGGCTGCCAAAAAGACGCGGCCTGTGACGATGGTCAGCGGTGGCCAGACCTTGACGAGGATGCCGTTGAACAGGAACGATCCGCCCCAGAGCACGGACAGCGCCCCCAGCATCACCCACTCGCCCAGTCCCATTTCACGCGCGGCCATTCCTGCCTCCCCAAATCACGAAGGCCAAACTGCCTTTTCCGCGCAGCGCAATCCACCCGATTCTTGCCGATCACCAAAACACTCAGGCTCTCGCATAGACATGAAGCCAGCGGGCGGGCTGACGGTCATATCCGGTGCCGTCAACCTCCGCGACATCGATCTCGCGCCAACCTGCGCCCTCGTAAATCGTCTTCAACCATCCTTCATCCGGATAGTTATAGTACCGGCCCAAGCCATCACATCCGTCCCCCAGCCCGGCCTTGAAACTTGCATAAAACAAGCCGCTTGGCTTGAGCGCCCGGTGAATGCGAGCGAGAATGCCCGGCAGGTCAGTGCGCGGCACATGCAAAAGGCAGGCGCTGGCATAGATACCGTCAAACCGGCTTTCAAAGTCTATTTCGCTGAAGCGCAGGATCGAAACGGCAATCCCAAGACGCGCGCGCGCCTGAGCTGCCATTTCGGCGATTCCATCCGTTGGAGTGACCACAAGACCGGCATTCAGCAGCGCCTGCGTGTCATAACCGCCGCCACAGCCCAGTTCAAGAACGGAAGCCTCCGCTGCAAGCAAGGATATGAAACGGGTACGCCATGGGTTATCGCGAAGACGACCGGAGGCGACGTAGGTTTCGGCATTCTCGCTATAGAAGCGGTCCGTGGTACTCATATGCTCCCGCTCCAAAAGGAAAAGGCCGCCCGAAGGCGGCCTTTTATCAGGCGTTGTTTTCGTTGATCAGCCGCTTCAACAGCTCGATTTCGTGGCTGAGCTTGGCGTCGCCGGAGATCAACTCCTCGATCTTGCGCACGGCGTGCAGCACTGTGGTGTGGTCGCGTCCGCCGAAACGACGGCCGATTTCCGGGAAGGAACGCGGCGTCAGCGTCTTCGACAGATACATGGCAATCTGGCGCGGCTTGACGATGACGCGGGTGCGGCGGTTGGAGACCAGTTCCTGACGCGACACGTTATAGTGACGGGCCACGATGCGCTGAATGTCCTCGATGCGCACACGGCGGGCGTCGCCAGCGCCGACCAGATGGGCCAGCAGTTCGTCAACGCGCTCGATCGAAATATCCGGCTCGAAGGAGCGGCGGAAAATCATCTGGTTGAACGCGCCTTCCAGTTCGCGGCCCGAAGCCGTGATCGAACGGGCGATATGGTCGAGAATATCGTCCGAAATGTCGAGCGCCGGGTCTTCCGACTGGGCGACGGCCAGACGCTTCTTGAGCATTTCCAGACGCATTTCGTAGTCGGGTGCTTCCATTTCGATGGCAACGCCGCCCTGCAGGCGCGAACGCACGCGCGGGTCGAGCGATTCCAGTTCCCACGGTGCGCGGTCAGCGGCGACAACCACCTGACGGGCGCTGTCGAGCAGCATGTTCAGGAGATGGCAGAACTCGTGCTGGATCATCTTGCCCTGCAGGAACTGCATGTCATCGATGATCAGAAGGTCAATATTGCGCAGCGATTCCTTGAGTGTCAGGGCATCATTGTCGCGAATTGCGGTGGCAAAGCGCCACATGAAATATTCAGCCGTCAGATAAACGACGCGCGGGGCGCGCGGGGCACGGATGGCGGCATTGGCAATGGCCTGCAGCAGGTGCGTCTTGCCGAGGCCGACATTGGAGTGAATGAAGAGCGGATTGAAACGAACGGCACCGGCACCGGCTTCGGCAATGGTGCGAGCGGCGGCGAGCGCCACGCGGTTCGACGTGCCTTCCACGAAATTGTCAAAGGTGAAGCGACCATCAAGCGGCGAGCCGAACAGCGGGCCAACCGTGCCGGGCGCGCGAGAGGCGGAAACCGTGTCCGTCTGCGGGGCAACGATCTGGCCGATGGTCTGCACACCGCGCGGGCGGGCGGGCTGTGCGACCGCTTCCGTTGCCGGGCGCTCTTCCATGGCAGCGACCCGGGTGCCGCGCGTGGCCGTGCGGACCAGAATTTCCACCTTCAGGATCGACGGTTCTTCCGCCTGAAAAAGACTGGTGATCTGATCGAGATAACGGTTGTTGATCCACGACTTCAGGAAGGTCGTCGGAACCGTGAGGCGCGCGACACTCTTGGAAATCGAGTGAAGCTTGAGCCTGCCAAACCAGCTTGCGTAAACTTCAGGTCCAACCTGGGCTTTCAGGCGAATGCTGACGCGTTCAAACAGGGCGTCTTGCTTCATCGTGCCCGTGTCTCCCGCCAGTTCCCCAGAAGCCAGTTCCTCCCCGTCGCATCCCCCGGTTTCACCGCAGGACACGCTTTTCGTCACCAGATTCATGTGCATTTCGCCGCCTTCCAAAAAACCTTTCCGGCACATGGCTTCAGCCATCCGCCGGGACTTTCTTTCAATACGAATCCCTTAAGCCCCCTCATGGACCGGCATTCGCGTCCCCGTTTGGCCCGAAGGCCAGATCCGTCTCCTCATCCTCGTCATGAGGAAGGCGGCAGTCTCATTTCCACCGAAATCCCGCAGGTTACGAGCGGACAAAAAAATCCGTCTCCGCAACTCGCAAGAGTGCAGGCTTCAACCAGCCAGTCGGTGAAAATGCGGAACTGAGTTGTTCCGCTGAACGGTCAAAGTCCGGTGACAGAGCCTTATCGGTCCATCCAGAGCGAGCGTTGTTTCCCGCGCCCCGGCCCTTGCTTGAGGATCATTTAGTCAGGATCGGATGCGGATATCAACGCTGAATTTTGCGACCTTTTGGCCGATGGGCATTGACTCTGATGGCGTCATCCGGGCGTCACAATGCGGCATTTCGAGAATCGCTTTTGAATCAATGAGATTCAAATTTACCGGGGAGAGCGGCCTCCGGAGCGATAAAAAAATAAAAAAACGCTTGACTCGAATTGCCCGGGTCCGGGCGGCCCTTTGTGAAGGCCTGACTCCGGCATCCTCCCGCAAACCATTGTTTTTTAATGTTTATTTATGCTCGCCCAGAGAAGGCGAACCCGTCGGTACGTCGACAAAAAATGACCAATAAGAATGCTGGAATCAAAAAACCCGGTCCATAGGGACCGGGTTTAAAAAGACGCTCTGAAGCGTAAATTAAGCGGCGAGTGCCTTCACGCGTTGGGCCAGACGCGACACCTTGCGGGATGCCGTGTTGGTGTGCATGACGCCCTTCGTGGAAGCGCGCTGGATTTCCGGCTGAGCAGCGCGGAGTGCCTCGGTTGCCACGGCGATATCGCCGGAAGCGATCGCTTCTTCAACCTTGCGGATGAAACCGCGAACGCGGGAGCGGCGAGCCTTGTTGATCGCCGTGCGGCGGGCGATCTTGCGGGTCGCCTTTTTCGCAGAAGTAGTATTGGCCATTGCTGCCTCTCTCGAATTCGAAACTCACTTCTCGCCTGCCGCGCGGCCTTTCAAAAGCCTGCCATATCAACAAACGGAAGCACACGGAAAACCGACAGGTCTTCCTAAACCGTGGGCGGTGCTATAACGGGAAAGCGCTCGGGCGTCAACGCGCAATTTCACAGGCGACGCAACATTTCCAGCGCTTTCCCGCAACCGGCCTCAACGGTTGGTAAAGACGGGCTTGCGCTTCTCCACAAAGGCCGCCATGCCTTCCTTCTGATCCTCGGTGGCAAAGAGCGACTGGAACGCGCGGCGCTCATAGCGAAGCCCTTCCGAAAGCGTCACTTCAAAGGCGCGTTCAACACTTTCCTTGCCCATGAGAACCGAGGCCCGGGAGAAGCCGGCAATCTTTGCGGCGGCGGCCAGCGCCTCGTCCAACAGCTTTTCCGGGGCGACGATGCGCGCCACAAGACCCGCCCGCTCGGCCTCGGCGGCATCCATCATCCGCCCGGTCAGCACCAGATCCATGGCCTTGGCCTTGCCGACAGCGCGCGTCAGACGCTGCGTGCCGCCCATGCCGGGAATGATGCCGAGCGTGATTTCCGGCTGACCGAACTTCGCCGTTTCCGAGGCCATGATGAAATCGCACATCATGGCCAGTTCGCAGCCACCGCCCAGCGCATAGCCCGAAACCGCCGCGATGACCGGCTTTTTGATGCCGGCAACCGCACCCCAGCCGCCGAGAAAATCGCCGGCATAGACATCCGGGAAGGTCAGCGACTGCATTTCCTTGATATCGGCTCCGGCTGCGAAGGCCTTCTCCGAGCCGGTCAGCACGATCGCGCCAATGGCCGCATCGGCGTCAAACGCGGCAAAGGCCGCGGTGATTTCCTTCAGCACCGTCGAATTCAGGGCATTAAGCGCCTGCGGACGGTTCAGCGTCACAAGCCCGACAGCGTCGCGCTTTTCCACAAGAATGGTTTCGTAGGTCATGACAGTCTCCTCCTCCGACACGGGTCGGCTTATGTCTGGCAGGCGGCGCAATAGAAGGTCGAGCGGCCAGCCTGCACGATGCGCGCGACGGTAGCCCCGCAACCGGGCGTGCGGCAAGTCTCTCCCTCGCGGTCATAGACGGAAAATGAATGCTGGAAGTAGCCGAGCGAACCATCGGCCTGCACATAGTCCTTCAGCGAAGAACCGCCTGCGGCGATGGCTTCGGCAATCACGTCGCGGATGGCCTCGGTCAGCACCAGCAGTTCCTTCTTCGGCTTGCCCGTCGGCGTCACCAGCGTTGCCGCCTTTCGTTCAGGCGACAGATGCGAACGCCACAGCGCCTCACACACATAAATATTGCCAAGGCCTGCAATGACCTTCTGATCGAGAAGCGCCGACTTCAGCGGCTGGGCCTTGCCCGCAAAGCGGCCCGCCAGATAGGTGGCGTCCAGACTGTTGCCGGTCGGCTCCGGCCCGAGATCGCGAAGGGCAGCGTAAAGGTCACGCTCGCCGGGCCTGATAAGGTCGAGAAATCCGAAGCGACGGGGATCGTTATAGAGAACGCGCGCGCGGCCCTCAGGTGTCAGCAGATGAAAGACCACATGGTCGTGCTTTTCATCCTTGCTGCGCTCATGGTGAAAGCGCCCCGGCACCGCATCCTCAATGCGAAACGAACCGGACATGCCGAGATGGGACACGAGAACCGTACCATCTTCGAGATCGATCAGCAGATATTTGGCGCGACGCCCCAGCGAGACGATGCGCTTGCCCGCCACCTGTTCCGACAGGTTTTCGGGAAAGGGAAAGCGCAGATCGGCGCGGTTCAACTGCAGGCGCTCGATCACCGCCCCTTCCATAACAGGGGCGAGACCGCGGCGCACCGTTTCCACTTCCGGCAATTCGGGCATGTGATCTTATCGTCCCTTTGTGGCGCAGAGCGGCGTGCAAACCTGCGGCGAAATGCTCTACTTCGTTGAATTTACGCCTTTACGGGCGCAAAACCGTTTCACACTTTTACCGGAAAGCTCTATAGAACTTGACCCAATAAGCCGCAACCGGCGGCATGGCGTGGCGCTTGTCTCTGTTATATGGTGCGGCGCAGTTTGTGTTTGAATATGAGGAGTTTCACAAGATGGCCGACAGCCGTACCACCGCCGAAGGCGGCATGGCGACCTCCTACGGGTTCAAGGATGTGAACGAGGGAGAGAAGCAGGGCCTTGTGAACGAGGTATTCCACAAGGTGGCCAAGCGCTACGACATCATGAATGACGTGATGTCGGCGGGCCTCCACCGCGCCTGGAAAGATGGCATGGTGGCCGCGCTCAACCCGCGTAAAGAAGCCGATTACAAGGTGCTGGACGTGGCAGGCGGCACCGGCGATATCGCCTTCCGCATCATTGAAGCATCCGACCGCAAGGCGCACGCGACCGTTCTCGACATCAATGGCTCGATGCTCGGCGTCGGCGAAGAACGTGCCGTCAAGAAGGGCATTTCCGAGAACCTCACTTTTGTCGAGGCCAATGCCGAAAGCCTGCCCTTTGAGGCCAACACGTTCGACGCCTATACGATTGCTTTCGGCATTCGCAACGTGCCGCGCATCGATGTCGCACTTTCGGAAGCCTATCGCGTCTTGAAGCGCGGCGGTCGCCTTCTGGTTCTGGAATTTTCCGAAGTGGACCTGCCGCTTCTCGACCGCGTCTATGATGCCTGGTCGTTCAACGCCATTCCGCAGTTCGGCAAGATGATCACCGGCGATGCCGAGCCCTACCAGTATCTGGTGGAATCGATCCGCAAGTTCCCCAATCAGGAAGACTTTGCGACGATGATCCGTCAGGCGGGCTTTTCGCGCGTGACCTACACGAATTACACCGGCGGCATTGCCGCGCTGCATTCCGGCTGGAAGCTCTGATGGTGCTTTCCCGGCAGGAGCTTCGCCGATGAGCCTTCTCAACGCCTATTACCAGCTTGTGCGGGTCGGCTGGGTGCTGACGCGCGAAGGCGTGATCGCGGCCCTGCCGTCGGAAGGGCTGCCGACCTTTGCCGCCGCAGCCAAGGGCGCGCTGTCCCTTCTGTCGCGCAACCGCGCCAAGGACAAGGAACGGTCCGACCGGCTGGCCAGCGCTGTCGAGCGGCTTGGCCCTTCCTATGTGAAGATGGGCCAGTTTCTGGCCACCCGCCCGGACGTGGTTGGCAACGAGTTTGCCAACGACCTTTCCAAGCTTCAGGACCGCATGGCCTTCTTCCCGGAAGAAGCCGCCCACAAGGCGATTGAAGGCTCGCTTGGCCGCCCGATCAGCGATCTTTACACCCGCCTTGATGCGCCGATTGCGGCGGCCTCTATCGCGCAGGTGCATCCCGGTGAAGTGATGACGCCGAGCGGACCGCGCAAGGTGGCCGTCAAGGTCATCCGCCCCGGCGTTCGCCAGCGTTTCGGGCAGGACCTTGAAGCGATGTATCTGGTGGCGCACCTGCAGGAGCGCTTCCTGCCGTCGCACCGCCGCCTGCGCCCGGTTGAGGTGACGCGCACGCTCGAACAGACGACCCGCATTGAAATGGACCTGCGCCTTGAGGCTGCGGCCCTTTCCGAAATTGCCGAGAATACCAAGGACGATCCGGGGTTTCGCGTTCCGGCCGTCGACTGGGAACGCACGGGCCGCGATGTCGTGACCATGGAGTGGATCGACGGCATCAAGATGTCGGATGTGGAGGCGCTGAAAGCCGCCGGACACGATCTCAATGCGCTGGCCGATACGCTGATCCAGTCCTTCCTGCGCCACACGCTGCGCGACGGTTTCTTCCATGCGGACATGCATCCGGGCAATCTCTTCGTCGATGACAAGGGCATGATCGTTGCCGTCGACATGGGCATTGTCGGGCGGTTGAACCCGAAGCAGCGCCGGTTTCTGGCCGAAATCCTCTATGGCTTCATCACCCGCGATTACATGCGCGTGGCCGAGGTGCATTTCGAGGCGGGCTATGTGCCATCCCACCATGATATTGCGAGCTTCGCGCAGGCCATCCGCGCCATCGGCGAGCCGATCCACGGGCAACCGGCGGAAACCATTTCCATGGGCAAGCTTTTGACACTTCTCTTTGAAGTGACCGAGCTTTTCGACATGGAAACGCGGCCGGAACTCGTCAACCTGCAAAAGACCATGGTGGTGGTGGAAGGGGTGGCGCGCATTCTCAATCCGCGCTTCAACATGTGGAAGGCGTCCGAGCCGGTTGTCGGCAACTGGATCCGCCAGAATCTCGGGCCGGGCCGCATCGTCAATGATCTGCGCGAAGGCTTGAAGGCCGCCCGCAGACTGGCCGAAGCCGCGCCGGAAATCGCCGCCAAGACGGAAAAGCTGCATCAGGATATTGTCGCCATGAGCGAGAACGGCCTGCGTTTCGACGCCCAGACGGCGGAAGCGATTGGCCGTGCCGAGGCCCGCCATACGCGTTCGGGTCGTCTGGCGCTCTGGGTCATCGCGGCGACGCTCGTCTATATCGCATTCCACTTCACCTAAGCGGGCGCGGAGAAGCTTCATGACGGTTTCGGGAAAGCGCATCCTTCTCATCATCTCGGGTGGCATCGCGGCCTATAAGAGCCTCGATCTGATCCGCCGCCTGCGCGAGCGTGGCGCCAGTGTCACGCCGGTCATGACGCGGGCGGCTCAGGAATTCGTTACGCCGCTGGCCGTCGGTGCGCTTGCGGCAGCGCATGTCTTTACCGATCTCTTTTCCCGCACGGATGAGCAGGATGTCGGCCATATCCGTCTGGCGCGCGACCATGACCTAATCGTCGTGGCACCGGCCACGGCTGACCTGATGGCGAAGATCGCCAATGGGCTGGCCGATGATCTGGCCTCTGCCGTTCTTCTGGCGCGGCGCATTCCGCTTCTCGTCGCACCGGCCATGAACCCGGCCATGTGGGACAATGCCGCGACCCGGCGCAATGTGGCAACGCTTCGTGCCGATGGCGTGCACTTCATCGGGCCGATGGCGGGGGAAATGGCCGAAAGCGGCGAAGCAGGCCTTGGCCGCATGGCCGAGCCGCTGGAGATTGTCGCCGCCATTGCGGCGCTGCTGGACGACCAACCGAAGCCGCTCATGGGCAAGCGCGCCATCGTGACCTCCGGACCGACGCATGAACCGATCGACCCGGTGCGCTATATCGCCAACCGCTCGTCCGGGCGGCAGGGCCACGCCATTGCCGCGGCGCTTGCCAAGCTTGGCGCGGATGTGACGCTTGTGTCCGGGCCGGTGACCATTCCCGATCCCAAGGGGGTGACGGTCATTCATGTGGAGCGCGCCGCCGAAATGCTTGCAGCCGTGACCGCTGCGCTGCCCGCCGATCTGGCGATTATGGTGGCGGCGGTGGCCGACTGGCGTGTCGCCGAGGAATCCGACCGCAAGATCAAGAAGAAGCCCGGGGAAAGCGCACCGACGCTGGTGATGGCCGAGAACCCGGACATTCTCAAAACCATCGGCCACCATGAACAGCGCCCGCGTCTCGTCATCGGCTTTGCCGCCGAAACGAATGACGTGCTCGCCAATGCCAGGGTGAAGCTCGACAAGAAGGGGGCCGATTACATCGTCGCCAACGATGTTTCGCCCGAAACCGGCATCATGGGCGGGACACGCAACAGCGTGAAAATCGTTTCGCGCGAGGGCGTGGAACCGTGGCCGGACATGGACAAGGATGCGGTGGCGCAAAAGCTGGCCGCCTTTGCCGCCGAAAAGCTCAACGGCTGAATAGGCCGAAAGGTTTCAGCGCGCTTTGGTTTTGAAGAAATCCCACAGCAAGCGGGTTGCATCGACCGTGGCCCCTGAGGGCCATTCATGCCCGCCCTTGGCCAGATCGTAAAAGACGACATCGGCCTTGCCGCGACACGATGTGTTGCTTTCCACGCTGACATCGCCCCGGCGAACGGTCACGGAAGCCCCAAGGCAGCCGTTGGCGCGTTTCCAGAAATCGACCGATGCGCGGGTGGGCAAGAACGGCTTGTCCTGCGCGCGGGCGACGAACCGCGTCTCGCTCATACCGCCCTCAAAGCCGACAACGTTGTCGCTCTCGCCATGGATGATCAGCATGGGGACAGGGCCGCGCGGGCGTGCCTCGTTGCCAAACATCGCCCCCGACACCACGCCTGCGGCAGCAATCCTGCGACCGAGCGCAATCGCCACCCGGTGGGTGAGCATCCCGCCGTTGGAAAAGCCGGTGACATAGATCCGCTTCGGATCAATGGCGATCTTGCGGGAGACATCATCGATCACGGCCTGCACGAAAGCGACGTCATCGACGCCGCGCGTCATGGCCTCGCCACAACAGCCGGAGGCGTTCCACGTGCCCCTGCGTTCGCTGCGGCCAATACCGTTCGGTGCCGCGATCACGATGCCTTGCTGGCGCGCCAACGTCTGCCAGCGGTCAATCATCGTCTTGCCGTTTCCGCCACCGCCATGCAGTGCGATGACGAGGGGCGCAGGCTGATTGCCTTTGCGGCCATCCAGCAGGAAATAGCGACGATCCAGCCCACCCACCGTCAAATCCACCGCGCCGGGTGCTTCCGTCCCCGCCAAACGTTCAGCGCGTGCCTCGCGCCAGCGCTCCAGCAGACGCGGCCTTTCCGCCCCCGCCGTGCTGGCAAGGACAGTCAAGAACAAGGCCGCACAAACGGATGACGTGATAAGCCGCATGGCCTCTTCCTTTCCGCTATCAAGACGTGCCGGTTCAACCGGCCTTTTTCAAGCGACTGTTGCGCGCGGCCCAGCCGGTGGCCGGTTCAAAAAGGGCGGCATCCATACCGCGCTCGGTCAACATGACGGCGCTGCCATCGGGGATGGCTACCCAGGTGTCTTCCTCGTCGTTGAGCGGTTCCGACACAAGACAGTAACCCTCACCATTCGAGACCGGGGCCGCGTAAAGCGTTGGCGCATTGCCATCCGTTGCATAGCGCACGGCATAAAGGTTTTGACCATCGGAAAAGGCCGCCGTCAGGCGCAGGCAGGAGGTGCCCAGTTCCATGTCCGACAGGTTTTCCACGAAACCGGCGGCTTTCGCCATGGCTTCCAGCGGCTTGTCGCGCATGCCGAACTGCAAGGCGAGCAGGAAGAAGAGTTCCGAATCCGTCGAGCCGGTGCGCAGGCGGAAGAGATCATCCGAAAGCTCCGCTTCCATGCGGCGGCGCAAAAGCTCGAAGCCATCGATCTGGCCATTATGCATGAAGGACCATTCGCCCACCACGAAGGGGTGACAGTTATCGCGGCGGGTGGAGCCATGGGTTGCAGCGCGCACATGGGCCAGAAAGAGCGGCGAGCGGATTTGCCGGGAGAGGCTTTTCAGATTGCAGTCAGACCAGGCGGGCAGCACATCACGAAAACGGCCCGGCTCCGGGCGGTCGCCATACCAGGCCAGTCCAAAACCATCACCATTGGTGGCGGTGCGGGCCTGTGTTGCACAGTGGGACTGGGCAATGAGGGAGTGGGCGGGCGAGGACACCAGTTCCTCGATGTAGATCGGCGTTCCGCGATAAGCGGCCCAACGGCACATTACTGACGCTCCGGGCAATTGACGGTAAGGATCAGTCTCCGCCCGACTTGGTTAACGAAAACTGAACAAGGAGAATGTTATCCCGCATTTCCAATGCTTTTAGCCATGCCGGAAATGCAAATCCGCCATTCGCGCAAAGTTTTTGCCGATCACGAAAGCGCCATGATGGCCGCAGACGCGGCCATCATGCAAGGTCTTCCCTTCACGCCTTGACGGCGTGGTATTCCTTGATCGCCACCATCTTGATGGCCGGATAGCGTTCGGATTCATAGCGCAGCGAGAAGCTGTCCTGCGCCAGATAGACCGGATCACCATCCAGGTCGCGGGCAATATCGCCACGATGCGCATTCATGAACTTGTCGAGTTCCGCCACCTCATCAGCCGAAATCCAGCGGCAGACGGAGAAGCGCGACATTTCAAACGACACCGGCAGGCCGTATTCGGCCATCAGGCGCTCCTTCAGAACGTCGAGCTGCAGCGCACCGACGACGCCGACGATGGCCGGTGAGCCATCTTCCGGTGAAAAGAGCTGCACGACGCCTTCCTCGGCCATCTGCTGCAGGGCTTCCTTCAGCTTCTTGGCCTTCATGGCGTCTTCAAGACGCACACGACGCAGGATTTCCGGCGCGAAGTTCGGCACGCCCTGGAAGACGAGCGCCTCACCCTCGGTCAGCGTATCGCCAATGCGCAGGGTCCCGTGGTTCGGAATGCCCACCACATCGCCCGCATAGGCCGTATCGGCCAACTGACGCTGCGAGGCAAAGAAGAACTGAGGCGCCGTGAGGCCCAGCAGCTTGCCGGTACGGGCCAGACGAGCCTTCATGCCACGCGTCAGCTTGCCCGAGCAGATGCGGGCAAAGGCGATGCGGTCGCGGTGGTTCGGGTCCATGTTGGCCTGAATCTTGAAGACAAAGGCCGTCATGGAATCTTCCGCAGCATGCACCGTGCGGGTATCGGCCACCTGATCGCGCGGCGGCGGCGCGAAGGCTCCCAGCGCGTTGATCAGGTCACGAACACCGAAATTGCGCAACGCCGAGCCGAAGAAGACCGGCGTCATATGCCCTTCCAGGAAGGACTGGCGGTCGAACGGGCGGCAGGCTTCGATGGCCAGCGACAGCTCGTCGATAAAGGTGTCGCGCTCGTTTTCCGGCAGATGGGTGGCGACCTCCTCAGGCCCGTCAACCTTGTCCGGCTCGACCTGCGTATCGATACCGCGATAGGTGCCATTCGCCAGATGATAGGAGCCGCAAAAGGTCTTCGACCGACCGACCGGCCACGTGACCGGCGCGGTATCCAGCGCCAGCTTTTCTTCGACTTCATCAAGGATTTCGAACGGGTCGCGGCTTTCACGGTCCATCTTGTTGATGAAGGTGATGATCGGAATGTCGCGCATGCGGCAAACTTCGAAGAGCTTCAGCGTGCGCGGCTCGATACCCTTGGCGGCATCGATGACCATGATGGCGGCATCGACGGCGGTCAGAGTGCGATAGGTGTCGTCGGCGAAGTCTTCGTGGCCGGGCGTGTCGAGAATGTTGAAGACATTGCCGTCATACTCGAAGGTCATCACGGAGGTGACGACCGAGATGCCGCGTTCGCGCTCGATCTTCATCCAGTCCGAGCGCGTCTGCATACGGTCTTTCTTCGCCTTGACTTCGCCAGCCAACTGGATGGCACCGCCGAACAGCAGCAGCTTTTCGGTGAGTGTCGTCTTACCGGCGTCCGGGTGGGCAATGATCGCGAAGGTGCGGCGGCGGGAGACCGCCTCGGTCAGCGTTTCGGCCATTCACTTAAATCCTGTGGAATTGCCGCGTTACTAGCGGGTCTCGCCCCCCGATGCAATTGACCTTGCCGCGCAAAAGACAAAGTGTCGGCCATGACCGATCAAATCGCCTCCCCTCGCCCGACCCTCAACCTTGTTCGCCTGCCGCATGGCACCGATCTCGACCTGCCATCCTACGAGACAGCGAGCGCGGCGGGCATGGACCTGCGCGCCGCCGTGAGCGCTGATGAGCCGATGACGCTTGCGCCGGGCAAACGCGCTCTGGTGCCGACTGGCTTCATCATGGAAATTCCGGCGGGCTTTGAAGCGCAGATCCGCCCGCGCTCCGGCCTTGCCTTCAAGAACGGTATCACCTGCCTCAATACGCCCGGCACCATTGACAGCGATTATCGCGGTGAGGTGAAGGTGCTGCTCATCAATCTGGGCGACGACACCTTCCTGATTAAACGCGGCATGCGCATCGCGCAGATGGTGATTGCCCCGGTGACACAGGTTTCGGTGGCGGAAATCTCCGAAGTTTCCGAGACAAAGCGCGGCGCGGGCGGCTTCGGTTCGACCGGCGTCTGAGCCCCTTTTCAAAGCCGCATACCGGGACTAAACAGAGCGTCCCGGAGGACATTCCATGACGCTCGCATCCATTTTGACCTATAGCAGCGCGCTTTTCATCGCAGCGGCCATTCCCGGCCCCGGCATGACGGCCATCGTGGCGCGGGCGCTCGGTTCCGGCTTTCGCGAAACGCTGTTCATGGGATTTGGCCTCATTCTCGGCGATCTCGTCTATCTGACGGCGGTCATTCTGGGGCTGGCGCTTCTCGCTGAAGCCTTTACCGGCATCTTCCTCGCCATCAAGATCGGCGGCGCGCTCTACCTCAGCTACATCGCCTGGAAGCTGTGGACCGCCGGGCTGATTTCGCAAAACATCGAGGCGCGCAAGGCAACCGGCCTGACCAGCGCCTTCCTCTCCGGCCTGTTCGTGACGCTCGGTAATCCGAAAACCATGCTGTTTTATGTGGCGCTTGCTCCGAGCCTTCTACCAATCGAAGCCATCGGCCTCAGTGATTACCTCATTCTGGTGGGCCTGACCTTCACCGTACTGCTGGCCGTCCTCATTCCTTATATTCTGGCTGCAGCACGCGCCCGGGCGCTTCTCAAGACGCCGCGCGCCCTGAAGGCGCTGAACCGTTCTGCCGCCAGCATTCTGGGCATGACCGCCGCCTACATCGCCCTGCGCACGAATTGAAAATTCATTCCTGATAAGCGCGTTTTTATAGTGGAATATTTTTCTATTCCTCTGCCGCGAAGGTGGCGATAACTCGCGGAGCGAGCCGGGGCATCCTATTCTCTCCTCAACCTCAAGGGAGAATACCATGTCCACAGAACAGAAGCCCGGTCGCGGTCGCGTCTACGCCTCCATCACGGAAACCATTGGCAATACGCCGCTGGTGCGTCTCGACAAGCTGGCCCGCGAAAAGGGCGTGAAGGCCACCATTCTGGCCAAGCTTGAATTCTTCAACCCGATTGCTTCGGTGAAAGACCGTATCGGCGTCGCCATGATCGAAGCTCTGGAAGCCGAAGGCCGCATCACGCCCGGCAAGAGCGTTCTCGTTGAGCCGACCTCCGGCAATACAGGCATTGCGTTGGCCTTTGCCGCTGCCGCCAAGGGCTATCGCCTGATCCTCACCATGCCGGAAACCATGTCCATCGAGCGCCGCAAGATGGTGGCGCTGCTCGGCGCCGAACTCGTGCTGACCGAAGGCGCGAAGGGCATGAAGGGCGCGATTGCCAAGGCCGAGGAACTGGCCGCTGAACTGCCGGATGCCATCATTCCGCAGCAGTTCAAGAACCTTGCCAACCCGGACATTCACCGCAAGACGACGGCTCTGGAAATCTGGAACGACACGGATGGCGCCGTTGATATTCTCGTTGCGGGCGTTGGCACGGGCGGCACGATCACCGGCACGGGTCAGGTGCTCAAGGCCAAGAAGCCTTCCGTGAAGGTTGTGGCCGTCGAGCCGGAAGCCAGCCCGGTACTTTCGGGTGGCGCACCTTCGCCGCACAAGATTCAAGGGATTGGCGCTGGCTTCGTGCCGGATGTTCTCGACACCGGCGTTTACGATGAGATCGCCAAGGTTTCGAATGAAGACGCCTTTGAAAATGCGCGTGCCATTGCCCGTCTGGAAGGCATTCCGGTCGGCATCTCCTCCGGTGCCGCGCTGACGGCGGCCATCCGCCTCGGCCAGCTTGAGGAAAATGCGGGCAAGACCATCGTTGTCATCATCCCCTCGTTTGCCGAACGCTATCTCTCGACGGCGCTGTTTGACGGCCTCGGCGGCTGATCTTTTCGTCCCCGGAAGCACCCTTCTTCCGGGGACGTTTTACTCTTAATTTTCAGGCAAACCACGCGAAAAACTTGCAATTGTGCTTTGCGGTAGACTGAAGTAGCTTCGGCGCCAGTGCAGTCCTGCCAGCTTCGGACATTCAATGCCCAAAAGAATCGGTGCCTTCCGGAAATTGCCTTCCTTTCGCGCCGCGCGCGGTGAAGTGGGGCGGCGTGAGAGTGTTTTCGACTACGCGCTATCGCTGTCCATTTTCCTCGTCGCCTATCTGCTTCGCGAGTGGCTGGAGCCGGTTCTGCCTCCGGGCTTTCCCTTTCTGACCTTCTTTCCCTCGGTCGTCATTGCCGGTTTCCTGTTCGGCGTACGCCATGGCATTCTGGTCGCGGTTTTAGGCGGACTGGCATCCTGGTACTTTTTCATTCCGCCTTACGGCACCTTCCAGCTCGACAAAGGCACCTTTGTCGCGATGTTGCTCTATGTCTTCGTCGTGTCGACGGATCTCTTCCTGTTGAGCCTGATGATGAGCGCCTATCGCGCCGAGCTTCAGGCCCGTCGTGATGTTGAGCGCATGGCGGATGCGCAGGAGGTGATGGCCAATGAGCTGGACCACCGTCTCAAGAACGTCTTTGCGACCATGAATGCGATCATCACGCTGTCGCAGCGCCATGCCACGACCGCATCCGATCTGGCTGCCAAGCTGAAAGAACGCCTGAATGCCATGGCGCGCTCCAGCCTTTTGCTGCGCGGCAGGGGTGAAGCAGGCCACCGGACGACGCTTTCAGCCGTGTTCGAGCAGGCGCTGCAGCCTTTCGGACTGGGGGATTCAGGCCGTATCCGGCTGACCGGCCCTATGCTTTATACCAACGGGCAAAGCGGCGTCGTGATGAGCCTTATCCTGCACGAACTGGGCACGAATGCCGCCAAATATGGCGCGCTTTCGGTCACGACAGGACATGTGTCCCTCGCCTGGCGGCCACTTGAGCAGCCCTCCGAAAATGGCGACGCCCTGCTGGAAATCACATGGCGCGAGCGCGGCGGCCCGCCACCGGCATCATCTAACCCGGATCGGAAGGGTTTTGGCTCGACGCTCATTCCGCGCGTTCTGTCGATGCTGAGCGGAGAAGCCATCATCAGCTTCCCGGAAGAGGGCGCGTTCGTCACGCTTCTCGTTCCGCTTGAGGCCTTGAAAGACGCACCGGCCTCGGTCTGATCACGCGGCGGCGGACAACCGCTCCCCGGCAATACGATAGGAAATCGCTTCAGCGAGGTGAATGCGTCCGACGCGGGTTGCGCCTTCAAGGTCGGCCAAGGTGCGCGCCACCTTCAGGATGCGATGGTAGCCACGCGCCGAAAACTTCAGCTTCTCCGCCGCATCACTCAATAATTGCAGCCCGGCCGGATCGGCATCGACCAGCTTTTCGATGAGGGCTGCCGAGCACCGGGCATTGGTGGTGCCGCTCGTTCCTGCAACAGCCTGATAGCGTTCGCGCTGGCGCTCGCGCGCAGCGGCGACGCGACGGGCAACACTTGCGCTTTCCTCAGAGGCGGCAGGCTTGATGAGATCGAGTGCGGTCACGGCCGGAACATCAATGCGTATATCCATGCGATCCATAAACGGCCCGGAAACGCGGGCCTGATAGTCCGCCATGCAGCGCGGCCCGCGCGGGCAGACATGGCCCGGCTCGCCCGCCATGCCGCAGCGGCAGGGGTTCATGGCCGCCACAAGCTGCATGGCCGCCGGATAGGAGATGCGGTGATTGGCGCGGGCCACCACGCATTCCCCGGTTTCCAGCGGCTGGCGCAGGGCATCGAGCGCCTGCGGGGAAAATTCCGGCAACTCATCAAGGAACAGAACACCGTGATGGGCAAGCGACGCCTCACCGGGCTTCGCTCGCGCGCCGCCGCCAGTGAGTGCCGCCATGGTGGCCGAATGATGGGGCGAGCGAAACGGCCTGCGGTCTGACAGGCGGCCATCGGCCAGTTCACCCGCCAGCGAATGGATCATCGAGACTTCCAGCAGTTCCATCGGCGACAGCGGCGGCAGGATGGAGGGAAGGCGCGCGGCCAGCATGGACTTTCCCGCACCCGGCGGGCCAACCATCAGGAGATTGTGCCCGCCCGCTGCTGCCACTTCGAGGGCGCGGCGCGCACTTTCCTGCCCCTTGATGTCGGCGAGATCCGGCAGGTTCGCCCCCGGCCCGCGAATGGCGGGAGAGGGCCGCGAAAGACGCTGCGTTCCCTTGAAATGGTTGGCGAGCGCAATCAGGCTGCGGGGGGCGAGAATATCAACGCCTTCTCCGGCCCAGGCCGCCTCCGGTCCGGAGGACGCCGGGCAGATTAGCCCCTTGCCCAGCGCATTTGCCCCCATAGCAGCGGGAAGCGCACCGGCAATGGCCCCGATGGTTCCATCGAGATTGAGTTCGCCGACGACGACAAAACCATCCAGCGCATCCGCCGGGACAGCGCCGAGTGCCGCCATCAGGCCCAGCGCGATGGGCAGATCAAAATGCGAGCCTTCCTTGGGAAGATCCGCAGGGGCGAGATTGACGGTAATCCGCTTGGGCGGCAGGGCCAGACCCGAAGCGTGAAGGGCCGCCTGAACCCGCTCGCGGCTTTCGGCCACGGCCTTGTCGGGCAGGCCGACAATCTGCATGCCGACACGTCCCGGTGCGACCATAACCTGCACTTCGACCGGAACGTCTTCAATACCCTGAAATGCCACTGTCGAGACGCGCGCAACCATGCCCCAATGTCCTCACAACCGCCTGTGACCGGCAATCTGGCACATCAGGCGGAATACAACAAGAACAATATGCGAACAAATTCGCGTCGCACGGGTATTCAGGTTGCAGGCGGTTGTTGCGCGGAACAAACCACGGCAGCGCAGACGCGCCGCCGCGATCAAGCATCAGGCGCGCTTGCGTTCCACGGCGTCCCAGAAGAGGGAGGCAATGTCGGCACCGCCAAAGCGCTTGACTTCGCGAAGGCCGGTCGGCGACGTGACGTTGATTTCCGTCATGTAGTTGCCAATCACATCAATGCCCACCAGAAGGAAGCCGCGTTCGCGCAATGCGGGCCCGATGCGGGCGCAGATTTCCTTTTCGCGCGCCGTCAGTTCGGTGGGTTCGGGACGGCCTCCGGCATGCATATTGGAGCGGCTGTCGTGTTCGGCAGGCACGCGGTTGATGGCGCCGACCGGCTCCCCATCGACCAGCAGGATGCGCTTGTCGCCCTTGCGCACGGCCGGCAGATAGGCCTGCGCGATAATGGGTTCGCGGAACATCTGGCCGAACATCTCCATCAGCGAAGAAAAGTTGCGGTCATCCCGCGAGGAATGGAAAACGCCCGCACCCCCATTGCCGTAAAGCGGCTTCAGGATGATATCGCCCATTTCAGCGCGGAAACGGGCGATTTCCGAGACATCGCGGGTAATCAGCGTTGCAGGCATCAGGTCAGCGAATTCCGTGACGAAGATCTTCTCCGGGGAATTGCGCACCCAGGCCGGATCATTCACCACCAGTGTCTTCGGGTGAATGGTTTCCAGCAGATGGGTGGTGGTGATGTAGGCCATGTCAAACGGTGGGTCCTGACGCAGCAGCACCACATCCATGGTCGACAGTTCGACACGCTCGGGCGCGCCGAGCGTGAAGTGGTCTCCCTTCACGTCGCGCACTTCCATCGGCTCCACCGTGGCGAAAAGCTTGCCGTCGCGAAGGCTCAGACGGTCGGGCGTGTAGTGAAACAGCTTATAGCCGCGCGCCTGTGCCTCAAGGCTCATCGCGAAGGTGGAATCACCTGCGATGTTGATGGTCGAGACGTGGTCCATCTGGACCGCGACGTTGCGGATTTTCGCCATGGTGGTTTCCCCGGTTGGAAAGTCCGCTCTATTTAGGATGCCGTTCAAGGCTTGGCAACGCGCGGGCGAAAACTTTGCCGCGCGCTAAGATTAAGCCGCAAGACCGGAGCCGGAATTGTCGCCCCGCAACAGCTTTTTCAGCTTCATGGCGGCTACCATCAGGTTGGGGAACGGACGGCGGACGAAGGCCACCTTGCGCACATAGTTGTCCACCTTCCAGGTGGCCCAGGTGCCGGCGCGAAAATAGCCAAGATCACCGGCGCTGAGCGTGCGGGTATGGCCGTCCTCGGCGGTCACATGCACCTCGCCTTCCAGAATGACGACCGTTTCGTCCCAGCCGAAATACCAGCGGAACGTGCCCGCCGTGCAATCCCAGACCGCCGTGGCCGATGCGTCGTCGGCGCTTTTGGAATGCTCGGACAGGCGGGCTTCAGGGTTGCCCTCAATCACCCACGATGGCTCAATCGGCGCGGGCTTCATCGTCATGTCTTCAATGGTTCCCGGCACGAATGCCGATGGTGCGCTTTCGCTACCGCTTTCCTTGAACGACGGTCGCGCTGCCATTGCCATGGCGGCACCCAGAAGAAGCTTGATGGCCATATTCATCCCCAGCCTGTTGTCCTTGTCTCCCGGCATAGCAAAGAGAGGTAACAACGGGCTTCAGGCGATTGCTTGCATTTTAGCAATCGGCTCAAAAAGCGTCTGGAAAGTGCCGTGGCAGGCGAAACGGCAAGACGGCGATAATATCATAGCGCAGCGAAAGTCTGGCCGCATCGGCGCGACGAGCAAGCCACAATTCGCTGGCGGCGCGGATGCGGTTTTGCGCGGAGGCGGACACGGCATCGATCGCCAAAGCCGTGTCGCGTCGTGCCTTGACCTCAATGAAGGCCACCAGATCGCCGCGCCGGGCAATGATGTCGATCTCGCCAAGCGGCGTACGGTGACGCAGCGCCAGAATACGATAGCCCTTCAGCATCAACCAGAGCGCGGCAATCCACTCGGCAAAGCGGCCGCGCCGTTCTGCCTTTTGCCGCCGGGCTTCGCTCATGCGCCGCCTTTGAGTTCGAGCAGGCGCTGGTAAAGGTCACGACGCGGGAGGCCGGTCAGTTTCGAGGCTTCGGTCGCCGCCTGCCCGGCGGCTCGGTCGGCGGAAAGTTCGCGCAACAGGCGGTCGATATCGGCGGGGTCCAGAGCCTGCCCTTCCGCAGGCGGGCCAATCACCAGAACGATCTCGCCCTTGACCGTGCGGCTTTCGAATTCCACCGCAAGTTCGCTGAGCGGTCCCCGACGGAATTCCTCGAATGTCTTGGTCAATTCGCGACAGACAGAGGCGGGGCGTTCAGGCCCCAGCTCTTCGGCAGCGGCGGCAAGCGTATCGGCAATACGGTGGGGCGATTCAAAGAAGATCAGCGTTGCCGGGATCTGCGACAGCTCCTTCAGCCGGTCGCGGCGCGCCTTGTCCTTGGTCGGCAGAAACCCTGCAAAGAGAAAGGCATCATTGGGCAGGCCCGAGCCTAAAAGGGCGGCCAGCGGCGCTGACGCCCCCGGCACGGGGATCACCGTGAAGCCTGCCTCGATGGCGCGGATGGCGAGGCGATAGCCCGGATCGGACACCAGCGGCGTTCCGGCATCGGAGACGAGCGCCACGGAACGGCCCTCGCCGAGGGCTGCCAGAAGCTTCTCGCCCGCCTCGTCGGCATTGTGCTCGTGATAGGAATAGGGACGGGCACGGATACCGTAACGGTCCAGCAGGACGCGGGTCACGCGCGTATCCTCGCAGGCCACCACATCGGCCCCGGCCAGCGTTTCGAGCGCGCGAAGCGTAATGTCACCCAGATTGCCGATGGGCGTCGCCACCAGATAAAGCCCCGGTGCCATGGGCCTTGCCGGGATCACATGATCATGGATGCGGAAGCTTCTGGCGGGCCCTTGCGACCCCTGCACTGCACCATCCGTCACCGTTCACTCCCAAGCCTTGCCCTGTATTTTCCCCGTTATGGGTGACGGACCGATGCGCTGCAAGAGCGGATTTGCGTGGAAACAGTGAAGAACGCGCGTTGCAGGTCTTAGGCAGCGCCATCGGCCCTTGCAAAACCGCCCTGCTTTTTGCAATTTGGCGGACCAGTCTTGCCACAGGTGGCGGGATTTCACCGATGCGAGCCGGCGTGCCCGGTTGGAATGATCGAAAGCGGCAGTATCCTATGCGTATTACCCTTGAACGCTCGAACCTCCTCAAGTCCCTGAACCATGTCCACCGTGTCGTAGAGCGGCGAAACACCATTCCGATCCTTTCGAACGTGCTTCTGCGCGCTGAAGGCGACAGCCTTTCGATGAAGGCCACCGACCTTGACCTCGAAATCACCGAGGCGACGCCCGCCATGGTTGAACAGGCCGGCGCGACCACGGTGCCTGCCCACCTGCTTTACGAAATCGTGCGCAAGCTGCCCGATGGCTCGGAAGTACTTCTGGCAACGACGCCGGATGGCGCGGCGATGACGGTGGCTTCGGGCCGTTCGAAGTTCTCGCTGCAGTGCCTGCCGGAACAGGACTTCCCGGACCTGACGGCTGGAAGCTTCAGCCATGCGTTCAGCCTCAAGGCCATCGACCTGAAGATGCTAATCGACCGCACGCAGTTTGCGATTTCGACCGAAGAGACGCGCTATTACCTCAACGGCATTTTCTTCCACACGATTGAAAGCGCTGGCGCGCTGAAGCTTCGCGCCGTTGCCACGGATGGCCACCGTCTGGCGCGCGCCGAAGTGGAAGCACCGTCGGGTTCTGAAGGCATGCCGGGCATCATCATTCCACGCAAGACCGTGGGCGAGTTGCAGAAGCTTTCCGACAATGCCGAGGCAACCGCCAAGATCGAGGTTTCCGACGCCAAGATCCGCGTGACTGTCGGCTCCATCGTGCTGACCTCGAAGCTGATCGACGGCACGTTCCCGGATTACCAGCGCGTCATCCCGTCCGGCAATGACAAGGAAATGCGCATTGAATGCGCCGCCTTCGCTCAGGCCGTCGACCGCGTTTCGACCATCTCTTCCGAGCGCGGACGCGCCGTCAAGCTGGCGCTTTCCAGTGGACAGATGACGCTGACCGTCAACAACCCGGATTCGGGCAGTGCAACGGAAGAACTGGCGGCCGATTACGACGCCGATGCGATGGAAATCGGCTTCAACGCCAAGTATCTCCTCGATATCACCGCCCAGCTCAGCGGCAAGGAAGCCGTCTTCCTGCTGGCCGATGCCGGCTCGCCGACGCTGATCCGCGACACCGACGGCATGGATGCCCTTTACGTTCTGATGCCGATGCGCGTATGACGCGCATCTTCACCGAGTGTATTGCGCATTGTTCATTTCTGTTGCATCACTGCGACAAGGCATTTGGGTCTGGCCGGTAGGTTTGTTCAGAGGAGAACCGAAGTATGGCAATGCGCCTGAAGCAGAAAATCGAACAGAAGTTCGATGAAGAAATTCGCTTCATCAAGGGCTGGATCGACAAGCCGAAGCACGTCGGTGCCATTCTGCCGACCTCGGCGGTGACGGCCAAGAAGATGGCCAGTATTGCCAATCCCCAGTCGGGTCTTCCGGTTCTCGAGCTTGGTCCCGGAACCGGGATTATCACCAAGGCTATTCTTGAGCGCGGCATCGCGCCGGAAAAACTGGTGGCCATCGAGTTCTCGACCGATTTCTACCAGCACTTGGTCAAGGCCTATCCGGGCGTCAACTTCATCAATGGCGATGCCTTCGACATTGAGAAGACGCTGGGTGACCAGTGGGCAGGCCAGCAGTTCGACTGCGTGATTTCGGCCATTCCGCTCCTGCATTTCCCGATGTATCGCCGCGTCCAGCTGATCGACAAGCTGCTCGATCTTCTGCCGCCCGGCCGCCCGGTGATCCAGATCACCTATGGCCCGGTTTCGCCGGTCATCGCCTGGCCGGACCGCTACCAGATCGAACATTTCGATTTCATCGTGCGCAATATCCCCCCGGCCCAGCTCTGGATCTATCGCCGCGGCTGATCTCGCCCGTTTTTGCTGCTTTCCGCCGCGTGAAACGCCCGGCCCCAACGGGTCGGGCCTTGCCGAATGACGCCATGCGTGCGAAGGGACGGCAACGGAAAATCGGGAAAAGGATGGGACAATGACGGATGTGCGGGATCGCCTCATCGTCGGCCTTGATGTGCCGACGCTGAAAGAGGCCGAATCCATCGTTTCGACGCTGGGAGACGAAATTTCCTTCTACAAGATCGGCTATCAGCTTCTGTTTGCCGGCGGCCTGCGCTTTGCCCGCGAACTGATCGAGAGCGAGAAGAAAATCTTCCTCGACATGAAGCTCCTCGATATCGACAACACGGTCGCTTCCGGCGTCGAAAACATTGCCCGTATGGGCGTTTCCATGCTGACGCTGCACGCCTATCCAAAGGCCATGCGCGCCGCCGTCAAGGCTGCTGCCGGGTCGCCGCTCAAGCTGCTGGGCGTGACGGTTCTGACCTCGATGGACGATGCCGACCTCATTGAAGCCGGTTATGCCGATACGGCTGAAACGCTGGTGCTGAAGCGTGCCAAGCAGGCTCGCGAGGCTGGCATGGGCGGTATCGTCTGTTCGGCGGAAGAATCCGCCAAGGTGCGCCCGATCCTTGGGCCGGACATGGCCATTGTCACCCCCGGCATTCGCCCCGCCGGTGCCGACCATGGCGACCAGAAGCGCGTGATGACGCCTTCTGAGGCCCTTCGCGCCGGTTCCACTCATCTCGTCGTTGCCCGCCCCATCGTCAAGGCCGGCGACCCGTGTGAAGCGGCCCGCGCCATTCTGGACGAAATGCGCACTGTTCTTGAACCGAAGGCCTGAAGGAGAAGACCATGCCGAAGGGATACTGGATCGCCCGCGTCGATTCCCGCGACCCGGAACGCTACAAGGATTACGTCGAGGCTGCCCGCCCGGCTTTCGAGAAGTATGGCGCGAAGTTCCTCGCCCGCGGCGGTGCCACCACCACGCTTGAGGGCGTGGCCCGTGCCCGCAATGTGGTGATCGAGTTTCCGTCGGCGGAAGCGGCTGTCGCCTGCTACAACTCGCCGGAATACCAGATTGCCGCAAAAATCCGTCAGGAAGTGGCGGATGCGGAAATGATCGTGGTGGAAGGCGTCTGACGCCTTTCTTTTCCGTGCATCTTTCTCCCGAAACGGCTTGCCGCTTTCGGGAGCCATGCTTTAGGCGAACGGCCTTATTCCATGGCCTCTTCGCTCTTCACCTTGCGCATCGATTCGGTTAAGAAGCCTCATAAGCTTGCGCATGTGCAACCATAGACCTTCGAGGAGCCTTTCATGACCCTGGCAAACCTTCCTCCGCTTGTAACCGTGATCGGCGGTTCCGGCTTTGTTGGCCGCTATGTGGTCGGGGCACTCGCCAAGCGCGGTTATCGCATCCGCGTGGTCTGCCGTCGTCCGGATCTGGCGCTGTTCCTGCAGCCGCTCGGCAATGTCGGCCAGATTTCCTTCGTTCAGGCCAATCTGCGTTATCCGGATTCGGTCAAGACGGCGGTTGAAGGCTCCGATCACGTCATCAACTGCGTCGGTCTTCTGGCTGAAAGCGGCAAGAACACCTTCAAGTCGGTTCAGGAACAGGGCGCTGCCGTGGTTGCCGCTGCCGCCAAGGCCATCGGTGCCAAGCTGACGCATCTTTCGGCGATTGGTGCAGACGCCAACTCGGCCTCGATCTATGCCTCGACCAAGGGCCGCGCCGAAAAGGCCGTTCTGGACGCCATCCCGGACGCCATCATCATCCGCCCGTCGGTGGTCTTCGGCCCGGAAGACGATTTCTTCAACAAGTTCGCGGCCATGGCCAAGACCTTGCCCGTTCTGCCGCTGATTGGTGGCGGCCAGACGAAGTTCCAGCCGATTTATGCCGGTGACGTGGCCGAAGTCGTCGCCCGCTCCGTCGACGGCGTGCTGAAGCCCGGCGCTGTCTATGAACTCGGCGGTCAGGACGTGCTGACGTTTGAGGAATGCCTCAAGCTCGTTCTCAAGACCATCGGCCGCAAGCGCGCCCTGATGACCCTGCCCTTTGGCCTTGCATCGCTGATCGGCAAGATCGCGGAAAAGATCCCGCTCATCACGCCGCCGCTCACCGGCGACCAGGTGGAGCTTCTGCACAAGGACAACGTGGTGTCGGCTGCCGCCGAAGCGGCCGGCCTGACGATCAAGGGCCTCGGCATCTCTCCGGTGCTCGTGAACTCCGTTCTGTCGGACTACACGGTGCATTTCCGCCCGCAGGGCCAGTTCACCCGCATGTCGAAGGCCGCCTGATTTTCAGGCAGCGATTCGTGCAGTGATGCACTTTTGCAGACCCGGACGGTTTCCATCGTCCGGGTTTTGTTTTGCCCGGATTTCACCGGGAATTAACAAGTCTTCCTGAGATTTTCGCCCCGCGGGTCAATCACCCGTTCTGCACTGGAGTGTGCGTTGCAAAATTGCAGCATCCGAAATTATTGGATGTTAACTCGGGGTTTAGCACGAACGTTTATTGATTATGCGCGTTATGCACTATAGACACCACCGCAGCAAAAACGTGCCCCAAAGTGAGGCACGAGAACTGCATGATCGGAATTCTGAGAGGCACTTTTCCATGGGCAAGTCCATCGCGCTTTTCTTCGCATGCGCGGCAGTCATCATCCTTACCGGCTCTTTCCTGTCCCCGGGCAAAGTGGCCGCTGGCCGCCCCGACTGCAACCCCGCCTACGGTGTCAATCCGTGCGAGGTAGCACTCTCCGCAGAAGCCAAGTAATGGAATGACGGGTCGGTTTTCCGGCCCTTTATTTTATCAGCCAGACATAGAAAAAGCCCGCCAGTCCTCCCGGCGGGCTTTTCTCGTTTCAGTGGTCTTGCGGCTCAGCCGAAGGCATAAAGGCCGATGAGGCCCAGCGTGCCGACGGCAATGCGCCACCAGGCAAAGGGTGCGTAACCGCGACGCGAGACGAAATCGAGAAGCGAGCGCACGACGAGCAGCGCCGAAACGAAGGCCGCGATGAAGCCAAGGCCGATCACAATGCCATCGTCAAAACTCAGAAGATGGCGGTTCTTGTAGAGATCCAGCGTGAAGGCCCCGGCCATGGTAGGCATGGCGAGGAAGAAGGAAAACTCCGCCGCCGACCGCTTGTCAGCGCCCAGAAGCAGCGCACCTACAATGGTGGAGCCGGAGCGTGAGGTGCCGGGGATCATGGCCAGGCACTGGCACAGGCCAATCTTGAAGGCCAGTGAATAGGGATAGGCCTGCGCATCCGTATAGGTCGAGGCAAGACGCGAACGCTCGACGGCCAGCAGCATGACGCCCTGATCACGGGCGCTCTTGCCGGGTGTGACGATCGCCACCTTGTCGACGACGAGCAGAATGATGCCGCCAACAATGAGCACCACGCAAATCAGCGCCGGGGTTTCGAAGAGCACCGTCTTGATAAAGTCGTGGGCAATCGCGCCAATGATGGCCGCGGGCATGAAGCCGACCAGAACGGCCACCACGAAATGACGCGAGGCTTCGGATGTCGGCAGGGTTACGGCGATGCTCACAAGCTTTTTGAAATAAACGAGCAGGATCGCCAGAATGGCCCCGAGCTGGATCAGCACCGCGAAGGTATTGCCCGGTGACTTGAAGCCCAGAAAATGTCCGGCAAGCAATACATGCGCCGTGGACGAGACGGGAATGAATTCGGTGAGGCCTTCAATAAGACCAAGAATCAAGGCGCTGATTATCGGTTGGTCAGCCATGATTTATCCTTTATGCGGCGGGAGGAGACCGCGTTTCGCTTGTAACGAAGCACGCGTGCTTATATAGCTCAGCGAACTGTCGGCGTTGAGTGTTAGACGAACAGCCGCCAATTTACAGTTAATGTTTCTCCAGCGTCCAAGTAAATAATGTCGATCCTTCACCATCATCCGATGTCTGCTGCTTCGCGCTTTGTGCGCCTGATCCTGCAGGAATATGGCTATCAATACGATCTCGTTGAGGAACAGCCCTGGGAAAAGCGGCGCGAATTGCTGGCGCTGAACCCGGCGGGCACCTTGCCGGTCTATGTGGACGACAATATGCGAGCGCTGTGCGGCGCGACCGTGATTTCCGAATTTCTCGATGAAACGCATGGCGTCTTGAAGCGCGACCGGCGTCTTCTGACCGAAGACCCGTTCCAGCGGGCGGAAATCCGCCGTCTGACGGAGTGGTTCCTGGAAAAGATGGAGCAGGACGTAACCCACCTTCTGGTGCGCGAACGCGTCTTCAAGCTGCATATGCCGCCAACGCTTGGCGGTGGTGCGCCCGATTCCAAGATCCTGCGCACAGCCCGCAGCAATGTGCGCCAGCATATGAAGTATCTCGCCTGGCTGGCGGCCTCGCGTCCGTGGCTGGCCGGTGATCGCCTGTCCTATGCGGACCTTGCCGCTGCCGCCACCGTCTCCGTGCTCGACTATCTCGGCGAAATCAACTGGCAGGAAGCACCGCAGGCCAAGGAATGGTATCAGCGGCTGAAGTCGCGCCCGTCCTTCCGCCCGCTTCTGACGGAGCGCATTCGTGGCGTGACGCCCGTTTCGCATTACGCCGATCTGGATTTCTGACCTAAACGGCAAGGAGCCGCCTATTCCGGAGCCTGACGCCAAGACACTGAAACGTCGCGCGCAACTGACGGCTTTCCTGAAAGGGGAAGCCGCAGCGAACGGTTTTGATCTGTGCCGCGTCACCACACCCGATGCCATTCCGCTGGCACCTGCCCGCCTTGAGACCTTTCTGGAAAATGGCTTCCACGGCACCATGGCGTGGATGGAAGAGACGCGCGAACGCCGCGCCGCGCCACGCAATCTGTGGTCCGATGTGCGCTCGGTGGTGATGTTCGGCGTCAATTATGGCCCGGAAGAGGACCCGCGCCCTCTGCTTTCGCGCCCGGATCGCGCCGCGATTTCCGTTTATGCCCGCCACCGCGACTATCATGACCTGATCAAGGGACGATTGAAGGACGTGGCGACCCGCTTTGCCGCGCGGGCGGGAGAAGATGTCAAAGTTTTCGTCGATACGGCACCCGTGATGGAAAAGCCGCTCGCCGCCGCCGCTGGCCTTGGCTGGCAGGGCAAGCACACCAATCTGGTTTCGAAGGATTTCGGCTCCTGGCTTTTTCTCGGCAGCCTGTTCACCACCGCGGAACTGGATTTCGACGCGCCGGAGCGCGATCATTGCGGCTCCTGCCGGGCCTGTCTTGATGCCTGCCCGACGGCAGCCTTTCCAGCCCCCTACCAGATCGATGCACGGCGCTGCCTCTCTTATCTCACCATTGAGCACAAGGGCCGGATCGACCCGGCACTGCGCCCGGCCTTCGGCAACCGCATCTATGGCTGTGACGATTGTCTTGCGGCCTGCCCGTGGAACAAGTTTGCCGTGGCGGCATCCGAAATGAAGCTCAAGGCGCGTGATGACCTGAAAGAGCCGGAGATCGGCTTTTTCCTGACGCTGGACGACGCCACCTTCCGCACGTTCTTTTCCGGCTCGCCCGTCAAGCGCATCGGCCGGGTACGGTTCGTGCGCAATGTGCTGATCGCGGCGGGCAATTCCGGCCGCACGGCACTCGTTCCGGCCTGCCGGTCGCTGCTTGCCGATGAGGCGGTGGAGGTGCGCGCCATGGCGGTCTGGGCGCTATCACGCCTCTTGTCGCGCGCCGATTTTCTCACACTCTATACACTGCGCAATCCGGGCGACGATCCGGAGGTGGAATTCGAATGGCAACTGGCGGGAGGAACCCCATGCATCTGACCATCCTCGGAGCTGGCTATTCGGGAAAGGCCATCGCCCGCGAATTTATCGCCGCCGGTTATCGCGTGTCTGGCACGACCCGTTCGCCGGAAAAAGCAGAGGCCTTGCGTGCCTTGGGCATCGCGCCGCTTCTTCTGGGGGATGACGGGATTTCCGCCGCACTTAGCGAGGCGCTTTCCACCACCACGCATCTGGTGCAATCCATCGCACCGGGGGCTGCGGGCGATCCTTTTCTGCCGCTTGCCGAAGCGCTTCCTTTCGAGAACCTCAAATGGATCGGTTATCTCTCGACCGTTGGCGTCTATGGCAATCATGACGGCGCATGGGTGGACGAAGATACGACCTGCAAGCCGGTTTCGGCCCGTTCTCTGGAGCGGGTGCAAGCGGAAGACGCGTGGACAGCCTTCGGCGCGGCGCGCGGCATTCCCGTGGCCTTGCTCCGGCTTTCGGGCATTTACGGGCCGGGGCGCAATGGCTTTGCCAATCTCACCGCCGGCACGGCGCGCCGCATCGTCAAGCCGGGGCAGGTTTTCAACCGCATCCATGTGGCTGACATTGCCGGCGCCGCGCTTTTTTTGGCGCAACGCGGTGCAGCCGGGGCCTATAATGTCACCGACAGCCTTCCCGCACCGGCGCAGGATGTGGTGAGCGAGGCCGCCAGCATCATGGGCGTCGCACCGCCACCGGAGACACCGTTTGATCCCGCAACCATGACGCCCATGGCCCGCTCCTTCTATGGCGAGAACAAGCGCGTTTCGAATGCAAAGCTGACGGGCGAAGGCTATCGGTTCCGCTTTCCTGACTATCATCAAGCGCTCGCGGCGCTGTGGGCGGATGGCTCCTGGCGGGGCTGAACTCACAGGGCTACTCAGCCATTTTGGAATTATTTTCTGCCGAAATGGCGCAATTCACCCGTTAATGCTCCGTTAAGAATTCTTTTTTCTGCCGAGATTCGGCAAATACGGCCACAAATTTTACGGCGTTAGAAAATTATTTCTCTCGTTTTTGTGATCGCCTCAGTCTGGCGGATCAACTTTGTGTGCGTCGCAACAGCGATACTGATTCCAAAGCACTTTTCCGGATCATCACAAAACATAGCCCGATATTAATTGGCGCCGGTTGCATCACAATTATTACATTACGTAATGCTTCGTGATCGATTGTGGCCGTTTTTCGCCACTTTTCACCCGCTTTAAGCCCGCCACCGCCGAGGCGGGAGTTCAATAACGCAAGGAATTCGGGTTTGACGTTCAAAAAGCACATCGTTCTGGCTGCAGCTTCGGCTGTTCTCTTCTCTTCGTTCGTCGCCTCCAAGGATGCATCTGCATCTCAGAGTTGCGGCGGTGCTTCCTGGTATGCGCTGACCTCCCGTACTGCCTCCGGCGAACGGATGAATGCATCGCTTCTGACCGCTGCACACCGTTCCATGAAGTTCGGGACCAAGCTGAAGGTAACCAACCGCAACAATGGCAAGAGCGTGATCGTGCGCGTCAATGACCGTGGTCCGTTCATCAAGGGCCGCGTGCTGGACCTTTCCAAGGCCGCCGCTCACCAGATCGGCATGGTCAACAGCGGCACCGCGCACGTCTGTTTCCAGACCGTCGGCTAAGCCAGAGGCATCAGGCCCGCCGCTTGCGGGCTTGCCCTTCTTCCGTTT
>Ga0209794_1000863_pt1 | contig 31525 bp, 32 predicted proteins | sample EBPBio232013_DNA_FD_185869 | JGI IMG/M metagenome (GOLD analysis project Ga0209794, IMG submission 185869) | Wastewater treatment Type I Accumulibacter community from EBPR Bioreactor in Madison, WI, USA - Reactor 1_5/23/2013_ DNA (SPAdes)... | ecosystem: Engineered > Bioreactor > EBPR >... | reverse complement strand
GCTCGCCGTCCATCACCACCACGCGGTGCACGCGCCGGCCCAGCATCAGGGTCATGGCGTCACCGATCTGATCGGAAGGCGCCACGGTGACCAGGTCGAAATTGCTCAGCTCGCCCACCGCCAGCTGGTCCAGCGGCCGGCCATCCAGGATGGCGCGCTGCAGCGCGGTGGTGGTGAAGATGCCGGTGCGCGGCGGCTGCTGGCCGTGGTCTTGCACCAGCACGCTGGTGGCGCGCTGCTCCTGGAACACGCGCACCACCTCGACGATGCTGGCGCCGGCGTCGACCAGGTGCACCGGGCGCAACAGCGCCTCGTCCACCCGCGCCAGGGTCAGCGACTGCATCTGGTGCTGGTTCTGGCGTTCGGACAGCGCGCTGAGCTTGTTGCTCAGATCCGAGAACAGCAGCGCGCCGAAATGGGCGTTGCCGGCGATCAGGCTCAGCACGGCGTCGCGCTTGAGTTCGTAGGCCACCACCTCCTCGGCCGCCACGAAGCGGCTGCTGACCTTGCCGGACACCAGGCTGCGGCCGTCAAAGCAGTCGTCCGGACCGTAGGTGGTGAGGATCTCCTCGCCCTCCTGCTGGTGCACGTAGCCCTTGATCAGCACGAACAGGTGGGTGGCGGCGGCACCCGGCTCCAGCACCACCTCGCCCTCGCGGAAGTAGGCGATGTCGACCGAGTCGCGCACCAGGTGCTGCTCGGGCGGGGTCAGGCTGTCGAAGGGGGAGGCGTTGAAGTTGAAAGCGTTGGGCATGGCGGGCGCGAGCCCGGGAATCAGGCCGCCGGGCCACGTCCCCCGATTTCGCGCCCCCTGCCTTGCGCGACGCTTGCACCGGCCTGCCAGAGCGCCTCCAGGCCCGCATCGCCGGCCAGATGGGCGCGCAGCAGGGGCAGGCCATCCAGCCCCCAGAACAGGCGCCCGTCGACCACGAAGCTGGGCACGCCGAACACCCCGGCACCCAGCGCGGCCTCGGTGGCCTGGCGCAGTTGCTGCTTGGCGGCGTCGCCGTTCGGCTCCTCGGCGGGGGCCAGCCGGGTCGCCAGCTCGGTCAGGCGCCGCGGATCGTCGGCCGCCGCGCCATCCGCGGCCCAGACATGCCGGAACAGCGCCTCGCACACGTAGCGGTTCGGCGCGCCCTGGCGCGCGCAGGCCCAGGCCAGACGCAGCAGGCCGAGCGGGTTGAACGGGTGCGCGGCCGGCATCCGCAGCGGCACGCCCAGCTCTTGCGCCAGCCACAGCACCTGGCGGTAGGTCCAGTCGCGCTTGGCCGGAATCTCGGCCGGCCCCAACTGGCCATGGTGCTTGAGCAGGCCGGCAAACAGGATCGGGCAGTAGCGCACTTCGTAGGCCAGACCTTCCAACGCCCGAGGCAGGCGCTCGAACGCCAGGTAGGCGTAGGGCGAGATGAAATCGAGGTAAAAATCAATGCGTTTCATGGCGTCGGCGGTGGTGGGCGGGAACAGCGGGCGACGGCCCGGCGCTGCAGCACGCGGCGCCAGATCTCGCGCTTGCCGGCCTCGTCCAGGGCTCTCCAGCCGCCGATCTCCTCCAGGCGACGCTGGCAGCCCTCGCACCAGCCGGTGGTGGCGTCGAGCCGGCACACCTGCACGCAGGGCGAGGGCACGGGGGCGGGCCCGGTTTCAGGGTCAAAATAAACGACAGCCGGCGTGGACATTTCCTAGGTAGCTATTTTTTTAGGAGCGAAATTCGATCAGGCCGCCACCGGCGCCTGCACCACGTCGGCCACCGGCGCGCCGGTGAGGCGCTCCAGATCGCGCGGTTGCAGCGGGAACACGCCATGCGGGTGCCCGGCGGCGGCCCAGACCTCGGCGAAGCGCAGCAGATCGCGGTCGATCAGGGTCACCACCGGGCCGGCGTGGCCGACCGGCGACACGCCGCCAATCGAGAAACCGGTCTTGGCCTTGACGAACTCGGCGTCGGCGCGGCCCAGCTTGCCGCCGCCGGCGCAGACCAGCGCCTCGACCTTCTTCTCGTCCACGCGCCGGTCGCCCGAGGTGACCACCAGCACCGCCGCGTCGTCGCTCTTGCGGCGAAAGACGATGCTCTTGGCGATCTGCCCCAGCGCCACGCCCAGCGCGTCGGCCGCCTGCTGCGCGGTGCGCGCCGCGTCGTCCAGCATCACCGGCTGGCGCGGATGGCCCAGCGCGAGCAGCGCCTCGGTGACCCGCTGCACGCCGGGGGGAAGTTTGTCTTGGGCAATGTCGCTCATGGGCTTATCCGATGTCCTTCATGTGTTCAGTTCAGCTCACCCCGCCGCCCGCTTGACCATGAACAGGCTGGCGCCCATGGCCATCAGCACGCCGCCGAACACGCGGTTCTGGCGCCGGCGTGCGCGGGCGGTGGAAAGCCAGCGCTGCGCGCGCGAGGCGAGAAAGGCGTAGCCGTGCATCACCACCACGTCGGTGGCGATGGTGGTGACCAGCAAAATGGCCAGTTGCAGCGCCAGCGGGCGCTTGGGGTCGATGAACTGCGGCAGCACCGCCACCATGAAGACGATGCCCTTGGGATTGGTGACGTTGGTGAACAGGCCCAGCAGCACGCGTTCGCGCACGCTGGGCGGGCGGGGAGCGGCAGGCACCGCGGGGGCCGCCGCCGCGTCGACCATCCGCTCGGCCGCGGCCACCGGGGCGCGCCACTGGCGCCAGCCCAGCCAGATCAGGTAGGCGGCACCGACGAACTTGACCACCGTGAAAGCCGTGGCCGAGGCGATGAGCACCGCGCCGACGCCCGCGCCCGCCACCAGCAGGATCAGCGCCAGCCCGATCTGCAAGCCGGCGATGGTGGCGCTGCTCGCGCGCACCCCGTAGGCCAGGCCGTGCGACATCGACAGCACCGCGCCCGAGCCGGGCGATAGAGCAATCACCCAGGCGGCGGCAAAGTAAGCCAGCCAGACATGAAATTCCATTGAGAGCCTCTCAGCAACACCACCACACGCTGCAAGCCTCACGACGCGCGACCTGAGCGCGGCGCAGAACCAGCGGACGCCGCGCAAGGGCCGCCCCGCCGCGCAGGCGTCGTCCCCCTGCCCGCGGAGCGCAGCGCAGCGAGAGCGGGGGGAAGCGGCGCAGCAGCTCAGGGGGGTGTTTCATGCCGCACGCTTGTTCAACACCGCCGTGGCCACGCGCGAATTGGGCTTGCGGCCCAGCACATCGCTGATGTATTGGCCGGCGTCGATCAGCTTGTCGAGGTCGATGCCGGTGTCGATGCCCATGCCTTGCAACAGGTAGACCAGGTCTTCGGTGGACACGTTGCCGGTGGCGCCCTTGGCGTAAGGGCAACCGCCCAGGCCGGCCACCGAGGACTGGTGATTCCAGACCCCCATCTGCAGCGCCGCCAGGGTGTTGGACAGCGCCTGGCCGTAGGTGTCGTGGAAGTGGCCGGACACCTGGTCCAGCTCGAAATGCTGGAGCGTGGCCTGCAGCGCCGCCTGCACCTTGCGCGGCGTGCCCACGCCGATGGTGTCGGCGACGTCGACGCGCTCGACGCCGATGCCCTTCATCAGGCCGGCCAGGTAGCCGACCTTCTCGGGGGCGATCTCGCCCTCATACGGGCAGCCCACGGTGCAGCTCATGGCGCCGCGCACGGCGATGCCGGCGGCCCGGGCGGCCTGCACCACGGGGGCGAAGCGCTCGATGCTCTCGGCGATGGAGCAGTTGATGTTCTTCTGGCTGAAGGCCTCGCTGGCGGCGCCGAACACCACGATTTCATCCGGGCGGTCGGCCAGCGCCGCCTCGAAGCCCTTCAGATTTGGCGTGAGCACCGAATAGCGCACCCCGGCCCGGCGTTCGATGCCGCTCATCACCTCGTGGTTGTCGGCCATCTGCGGCACCCACTTGGGGCTGACATAGGAGGTGACCTCGATCTCACGCAGACCGGCGTCCTGCAGGCGCCGCACCAGCTCGACCTTGGCCGCGGCGGGCACCGGTTGTTTCTCGTTCTGCAAGCCGTCGCGCGGGCCGACGTCCACAATGCGCACGCGGGTGGGCAGGCTCATGGGTATCTCTCTCTCGCAAGTTGTCTGAAAGTGTCTTCTGGCAGTTTAGCGACTTGGCCGCCGGGTCGTCGGCGCGCACGCGGTCGGCCTTGGACCGTATGATGGCTTTGCCCCCTGCCCCGGACCGTGCCATGAAGCTTGCCTTGCTCTCCGACATCCACGCCAACCGCCAGGCGCTGGACGCCTGCCTGGCCCACGCCGAGGCCGCGGGCGCCGAGCGCTACGCCTTTCTCGGCGATCTGGTCGGCTACGGTGCCGATCCGGCCTACGTGGTGCGCTGCGTCATGGACAAGGTGGCGCACGGCGCCCTGGCGGTCAAGGGCAACCACGACCACTACGCCACGCAGCCGCCAAGCGGCGAGACCGACATGGGCCACACCGGCGTGGCCTGGACGCAGCAGCAGTTGAACAGCGCCGAAAGCGCCTTCCTGGCCGATCTGCCCATGACCCGCGCCGAGGGCAGCGTGCTGCTGGTGCACGCCAGCGCCGACGCGCCCGGCAGCTGGCGCTACGTGGAAACCCCCGCGCTGGCCGCCAGCAGTATCGACGCCGCCAGCACGCCGCCACTGGGCCACGAGCAGGTGCGCTACGTGTTTGGCGGCCACGTGCACCTACAGACCCTGTACTTCCGCGGCGGCGCCGGCAAGCTGATGCCGTTCAGCCCCACGCCGGGCGTGCCGATCCCGGTGCCGCGGCATCGGCATTGGCTGGCCACCGTGGGCTCGGTCGGCCAGCCGCGCGACGGCCGCATCGAGGCCATGTACACGATGTTCGACGAGGCCGCGCAGCAGCTCACCTTCCATCGCGTGCCCTACGACGTGCAGGCGGCTGCGGCGGCCATCCGCGGCACGCCCATGCCGGCCTTCTTCGCCGACCGCCTGGAGCAGGGACGATGAGCCACCCGCAACCCGGCGCCCTGGTCGACGGCTTCGTGCTGGGCGAGATGTTGCACAAGGGCGGCATGGCGTTGATCCACAAGGTGGACTACGCCGACGGCCGCGCCGCGCCATTTCCGATGGTGATGAAGGTGCCGCGCATGACGGTGGGCGACGGCGCCGAGAACATCGTCAGCTTCGAGGTCGAACACCAGATGATGCAGGCCTTGAGCGGCCCGCACGTGCCGCGCCTGGTGGCGGCAGGCGACTTGTCGGTGCTGCCCTATCTGGTGATGGAGTACGTCGCCGGCCAGACCCTCGACCACTGGCTGGACCAGGTCATCGGCGGCCAGCCGCTCGTGCCCCAGCAGTTGGCGCAGTTGGGTGCGGCCGTGGCCGTGGCCGCCCACGCCATGCACCAGCAGAACGCCGTGCACCTGGATCTGAAGCCGGCCAACGTGCTGATCCGCGACGACGGCTCGGCCGTGCTGCTCGACTTTGGCCTGTCCTTCCACGCCCACTACCCGGATTTGCTGGCCGAGGAGATGCGCCAGGCGGTCGGCTCGCCGGCCTACATGTCGCCCGAACAGGTGGTGGGCGTGCGCGGTGACCCGCGCAGCGACGTGTTTGCCATCGGCGTGATGCTGTACGAGCTGGCCACCGGCGAGCTGCCCTTTGGCGCGCCGTCCGGCCAGAGCGGCCTGCGCCAGCGCCTGTGGATGGACCCGCAGCCACCGCGCGCGCGCCGCCCCACGCTGCCCGGCTGGCTGCAGGAAGTCATCCTGCGCTGCCTGGAGCCCGCCGCCGCCGACCGCTACCCCTCGGCCGCGCACCTGGCTTTCGATCTGACGCACCCCGACCAGATCCAGATCACCGAACGCGGCAAGCGCCTGAAGGGCACCGGCTTCGGCACCCATTTCAAGCGCTGGGTTCGCGCCGCCGGCCAGCAGTACCAGCCCAGCCCCCTGCCCGCGCGCCAGATCAGCGAGGTGCCAATTTTGATGGTGGCCGTGCCGCACCACGACGTCAGCGACGCCACCTTGTTCTCGCTGCGCCAGGCCGTGGACCGCTCGCTGGGCATCCGGCCAGGCGCGCGCCTGGCGGTGGTGACGGTGCTGTCGCCCAGCGCCGCCAGCAACTCGGACGCCAGCCGCAGCGAAACCACGCTGCACCGCAGCATGCTGAGCATGCTCAAGAACTGGGCTCAGGGCCTGCGGCTGGAGGGCCGCCAGGTGTCCTACCACGTGCTGGAAGACAGCGACCCGGCCGACGCCATCGTGCGCTACGCCGAGGCCAACGCCGTCACCATGATCGTGATGGGGGCGGCCACGCACGGCCTGCAGTTGCAGCGCTTCGTGGCCACGGTGCCGATCAAGGTCGCCATGCGGGCGCCGTGCACGGTGATCCTGGTCAAGCAGACGATGCCGTTCGCACAGCTGGGGTGATCACCACGCCCCCCGATGCGCCTGACGGCGCTTCCCCCCACTGGGGGGCGGGCCGGCCGCTTCGGAGCGGCCGTGCGCAGCGGCCCCTCGCATGGCCTGCTCCGCGGCCTTTTGGCAGGGGTGTGCGGCCGGTTTGAGACAATAAACGGCCAGAGGCCAGCGTGGATAGATCGCTTTTAGCTATTATAAATATAGCAAATAGTGAATGATTTGCGATGGACAGGCGCTCAAGTCCCCGTGCCCAAACGCAGCAATTCAGCACCTTCGGCCACTTGGTCACCGGGCGCATAGAGCACTTCGTCCACCACGCCGTCCTGCGGCGCGGCGATGGTGTGCTCCATCTTCATGGCCTCCATCACCGCCAGGGCCTGCCCTTTCCTGACCTTGTCGCCGGCCCGCACGGCCACCGAGACCACCTTGCCCGGCATCGGCGCGGTCAGGCGTCCGCCCTCCGCCACGCCTTCGCTGGAGTGGGTCAGCACGTCCAGCTCGGTGATCAGGGTGGCGCCTTGCGTGCCGAACACGTGCATCACCTCGCCGCGCGCGAACACCTGCACCACCTCGCGCCGGCCGGCGTAGCGCACGTCGATGCGGCCGTCGGGCTGGCGCCGGAAATCCAGCGCCGCGGCTTCGCCCTCGCCGACCTTCAGCTGCAGGCCGTCGTCGAGGTAGCGCAGCTTGGCCACCACCGGCTGGCCGGCGTACTGCAGGTCGATGCGGCGCGAAGCCACGCCGTGCGAGCGAAAGCCATCCACGCGGCTGAACGGGTCGTGGCTCTGGGCGTCCTGCTCGGCCAGCACCGTCTGCGCCACGGCCGAGGCCACCGCCATGTCGACCCCAATCGGGTCCTGTTTGAACAGGCTGTCGGCCTCACGCGGGATCAGCGCCGTGTCCAGCCGGGCCTGGCTGAACGAGGGCGTGGCCAGCACGCGGCGCAGAAACTGCACGTTGGTCTGCACGCCGACAATGCGCATCTCGGCCAGCGCGGCGTCCAGCTTGCCCAGCGCCTCTTCGCGCGTGGCGCCCCAGACGATGAGCTTGGCGATCATCGAGTCGTAGTAGGGGCTGATGGCGTCGCCCTCGCGCACGCCGTCGTCCACCCGCACCTCGTCGATCTCGAAGCTGCTGGCCGCCGGTTTGCGGTACACGTGCAGCGTGCCCGTGGCCGGCAAAAAATTCTTGTCCGGGTTCTCGGCGTTGATGCGCGCCTCGATGGCGTGGCCCTGGATGTCCAGCTCGTCCTGCGCCAGCGGCAGCGGCTCGCCGGAAGCCACGCGCAGTTGCCACTCCACCAGGTCCAGGCCGGTGATGGCCTCGGTCACCGGGTGCTCGACCTGCAGGCGCGTGTTCATCTCCATGAAGTAGAACTTCATCTCGTCGGGCTTGTCGTAGCCGCCCGGCTGCTCGACGATGAACTCCACCGTGCCCGCGCCCACGTACTTGACGGCGCGCGCCGCCGCCACCGCGGCTTCGCCCATGCGTTGGCGCAGCGATTCGGTCATGCCGGGCGCGGGGGCTTCCTCCAGCACCTTCTGGTGGCGGCGCTGCACCGAGCAGTCGCGCTCGAACAGGTAAACCACATTGCCATGCGTGTCGCCAAACACCTGGATCTCGATGTGGCGCGGGCGCTGCACGTACTTCTCGACCAGCACCGCGTCGTCGCCAAAGCTGTTGATGGCCTCGCGCTTGCAGCTGTCCAGCGCGGCGGCAAAGTCGGCCGCCTTTTCCACGGCGCGCATGCCCTTGCCGCCGCCGCCGGCGCTGGCCTTGATCAGCACCGGGTAGCCAATGCGGTCGGCCTCTTTTTGCAGCAGCGCCGGGTCCTGATCGGCACCGTGGTAGCCGGGCACCAGGGGCACCTGGGCGGCCTCCATCAGGCGCTTGGACTCGGCCTTCAGGCCCATGTCCTTGATGGCCGACGCCGGCGGGCCGATGAACACCAGCCCAGCTTTGGCGCAGGCCTGGGCAAAGTCCTCGTTCTCGCTCAAGAAGCCGTAGCCGGGGTGAATCGCCTCGGCGCCCGTGGCCTTGGCCGCGTCGATGATGCGCTGCCACTGCAGGTAGCTCTCCTTGGGCGAGTTGCCGCCCACGTGCACCGCCTCGTCGCAGGCCATCACGTGCTTGGCGTGCGCGTCGGCGTCGGAATACACCGCCACCGTCTTTAGCCCCAAGCGACGGGCGGTGGCCGCCACGCGGCAGGCAATTTCGCCGCGGTTGGCGATGAGAATTTTCTTGAACATGTCTTTCTCCTTGGGCGCCCATCGCCCTCACACCGGGTGGGGCGCGGGCTCGCCCCCCAAAAACGCCCGCAGCTTGCGGACCACGATCTTCAAAAACTTGAACAGCACCACCAGCAACACCACCGACACCAGCAGCATCACCAGCAGCACCACGCCAAACACCAGCGGATGCTGGGTGGCCAGCCACACCATGGCCACCACCAGGCCATCCTCGAAAAACGAGGCCAGCCAGTTGGAAAACGGCTCGGGCGAGGTGTTGATGGCCGCCCGCGTGGTGGCCTTGGTGGCAAAGGACGTCGCCGCCAGCGAGCCGCCCAGCAGCCCCGCCGCCATGCCCATGGCGCCCGAATCGGCGCCGAACACGCCAGCGGCCAGCAGCGCCCCAGCGGGGATGCGGATCACGCTGTTGACGGCGTCCCAGGTGCTGTCGACCCAGGGAATCTTGTCGGCGAAAAACTCCACCAGCAGCATGAAGCCACTGGCCGCCAGCACGGCCGGGTGCATCAGCAGGTGCAGCCCCTCGGGCAGTTGGATCCAACCGGCATAGCCCATCGCGCCGGTCAGAAACACCACCGCATACAGCCGAAAGCCGCTGGCCCAACCCAGCGCCGCGGCCAGTGCCAGCAGGCTGGGCATGTCCAGTTTTTGCGCCACCGCGTCCACCGCGCCGCCAATCTGGCCCGCCGCCTGCCCCACCGCCTCGGCCGTGCCGGCCGGTGCGTGCACGCCCATGCCGTGCAGCCACTGCAGCAGCTGCTGGATCACCGCGTCCATGGCGTGATCCCCTCGTGTGCACCGAGTGTCACATGGCCCAAAATACTATTAAAACAATAGCTATTCTGGCAATATCCACGCCGACCCAAGGCATTTTTGACCCAAAACCCAGGAAACCGCCCCCCCAACCGAGACACCCCACCCCCGGCCGCGCGGCCCGACAAAAGGCCGCGGAGCAGGCCACGCCCGCGAACGCCGTGGAAGGGCTTGGCCCGCCCACTGGCGTTGTCCCCCTTGGGGGGGAAGGCGCGAAGCGACTCAGGGGGGGTCACAACCACCCTGCTTTGCGTTTTTGCAGGAACGACTGCACGCCCTCCTTGCCCTCGTCGCTGGCCCGGATGTCGGCAATGCCCTTGACGGTGTGGTCGATCAGCAGGCGGGTGATGTCGCGGCCGGCCACGTGCTGCACCAGGGCCTTGCACTCGCGCACGGCGTTGGGGCTGTTGGCTGTCAGCGCGGCCACCAGGCCGGCCACGGCAGCGTCCAGGCCCTCGGCTGCCGCCACCTCGTGCACCAGGCCCAGGCGGTGTGCCTCGGCGGCGCCAAAGCGCTCGGCGGTCAGAAAGTAGCGGTGCGCGGCGCGCGCGCCCATGGCGCGGATCAGGTAGGGGCTGATGGTGGCCGGGATCAGACCCAGCTTGACCTCGCTGACGCAAAACTGCGCCGTCTCCACGGCCACGGCCATGTCGCAGCAGGCCACCAAACCTAAGCCGCCGGCGTACACGTCGCCCTGCACGCGGGCGATGGTGGGCTTGGGGCATTCGTACAGCGTGCGCAGCATGAAGGCCAGCTTCTCGGCGTCGGCCAGATTTTCCTCGCGCGTGTAGTCGGCCATGCGGCGCATCCAGTTCAAATCGGCCCCAGCGCAAAAGGCCGGGCCCTCGGCCATCAGCACGATGGCGCGCACCTCGGGCGCCTCGCCCAGGCGCGTGAAGGCTTCGGCCAGTTCGGCGATGACCTCGTCGTTGAAGGCGTTGCGCACCTCGGGGCGGTTGAGGGCCACGGTGGCCACGTGGCCCTGGGTGCTGATGCGGAGGGTGGAGGTGTCGGTCATTGAGGGGCTTTCCAGACGACTTGGTCGTCCACGGCGTACGGTTGGCAGGGGCTGGCGCTGAGGCGCTGGCAATTGGCCAGCGCGCGCGCCAGGGGGTCGTCGCCCATGTCGGCCCATGCCCAGACGCCGTTGGCGCTGAGCACGAAGGCGCGTGGCATGGACTTGGTGAGGAACATCTTGTAGCCCTCCCGACCAGTGGGCCTGAGGTGGGGCACTTTGTCCACGTCGTCCAGCGCGGCAAAACCGGTAGCCGCTGGAACAGGCATCAGGCCGACGCTTGCCAGCTCCGGATAGCGCTCGGCCACAGGCAGGCCAACCGCGCCCATGAAGGCTTGTACCTTGGGCTGCCACACGGGTTCGGCCGCGCGAGCGCCAAAGAAACTGTGCGAGTCGCTGCCAAACGGCCCGACATTGACCACTTCCACCGGTGCGCCGGCACCGGCGTAGGCCTCGGCCATGGCTTTCCACAGGCGTTCCGGGAAAAAGCTGTCGTTCTCGCCATAGAACCACAGCGACGGCCGGCGCGTGTCCTTGCCATAGTTGCCAGCCGCACGCGCCAGCGCGCCTTCCCAGCCGGAACAGTCGCTCTGGCGCAAGCCGCCGGCAAAGTTGACCAGGCCCTTCACGCCGGGCAGATCCAGGGTGCCGGCGGCCAAGGTAGTCCAGCCACCGTGCGACTGCCCGACCAGCAGCACCTGCCGCGTGTCGGCCCACGCCTGGCCGGCCAACCAGTCCAGCACGGTCTTCACGTCCTCGGCTTGCGCCAAGCCATTGCTCTCGACATTGCAGCCACCGCCGACGTAGGCGCCCGAGGACTTGGAAAAGCCAGCCCGCATCGGCACCACCACGGCATGGCCTCGAACCAGGAAAAACCGCGCGGCGCGGGTGGGCCGGTAGCGGGCCTGAAAGCGTGTGTCTCCGGCCATCTTGCCGTGGTTGATGACAACGATGGGAAACGGGCCTTCACCCGGTGGGCGGTACAGTGTGGTTTCCAGTTCGATGTTGAACAACTTGCCGGTGCTGGGCACGCGCACGACTTCCTCGCGTAGCGCCCGGTTCAGGTCTGGCGCGCCGGTGTTCACCTGCGCCAAGGCCACGCTGGCGATCACGCCCAACGCCATCGGCACGCCAAGCCGAAGAATAGCGGCAGCGGCACCCAGCAAGCCCGGCGCGCTCATGCCGGCTCCCGCAGCATGTAGACCAAGTCCAGTACGGGGCAGGCGATCCCCAGGCCGGTGAGCGCCGCCGTGATCTGGCCGCGGTGGTGCGTGCCGTGGTTGAACACATGCGTCAGCGTGGCGGCACAGGGCAGCGTGACCGGTTCGCCGCGCGTGGTGGTGTAGCTGAGCACGCCGTCAAAACGCTCCGCGGGCCAGCTTTGGATCAAAGCCGCCCAGCGCACGGAACCCTCCCGCAGGCGCGTGTCCAGCCGCACGCGGTCGGGCTCGGCTTCGTCGTCCAACGCCAGTTGGGGCGAAATGCCTTCGTCGAAGCGGCGAAACCACAGCAGATGCTCGCCCACCAGCAGGTGGTTCAAGGTGCCGTGGATGCTGTTGAAGAACAGACCGACATCGCGGCGGTAGTCGGCATCGGCCACGGCGGCCACGGCGTTCAGCAGGCGTACCGTGGCCCAGGCGTTGTAGCGCGCCAGGGTGCCGAAGTGGACGTGTGGGTTCATCGTCATTGCCCCCAAATGCGCAGGCCGCGGTGGCCCGCAAAGGCATCGTAGTCGCGGTCGCTGTGCAGCAGCAGGTAGTTGTGCTCGATGCAGAAAGCGGCCACCAAGGTGTCGATGGCGCCCCGCACCGTGACGCCGTGCGCGCGCAAGCCCCGGTAATGTTCGGCGGCGGCCAGTGCCAGGTCTTCGCCGCCGCAGCGCTCGACACTCAAGCTGAGCAGCAACAGCCGCGCCTGCCGCATGGCGCGCTCGTGGCGAAAGCCGCGCAGCACCTCGAACAAGACCAAGTCAGGCACCACCAGGCGGATGCGGCCGTCGTGCAGCAAGCGGCGCAACTCACCCCGCGCCGCGGTGTCGCGGGCGTTGAAAAAATCGATCCAGACGCTGGAATCAACGACCAGCACGGCGCGCCGCCTTGGCACGGGTGGCAGGGAACGGGGCTTGCCCCACGGCGCCGTAGGCGGCGCCAGGCTCATGCACCGCCGATATCGGCGCCTCGTCGGTCGCAGGCTGGGTCCAGTCGATGGACTCATCGCCCTCCCACTGGAGCTTGCCCTCCCACTTGAGGATTTCGCGGTACGCCGCCTGGCGCGCCAGCAGACGCAGGCCCGCCTCCACGGTTTCCTTTTTGGTGGTGTAGGGACCAGCGCGCATGGCCTCGGCCAGCAAGGCGTCGTCAATGTCGATGTTGGTGCGCATGATGTGTATAAATTTCAGTTTATATGCACATCATACCCATTACATGCGAAAAACGCCAAACTTGACATCAGGCACCGGCGCGTTCTGCGCGGCGGCCAGGCCCAGCGCCAGCACGCGGCGGGTGTCGGCGGGGTCGATGATGCCGTCGTCCCACAAGCGGGCGGTGGCGTAGTAGGGGTGGCCTTGCTCTTCGTACTGCTGGCGGATGGGGGCTTTGAAGGCCTCTTCCTCGTCGGCGCTCCACTGACCACCCTTGCCTTCAATGCCGTCGCGGCGCACGGTGGCCAGCACGCTGGCGGCCTGCTCGCCGCCCATGACGCTGATGCGCGCGTTGGGCCACATCCACAAAAAACGCGGGCTGTACGCACGGCCGCACATGCCGTAGTTGCCGGCGCCAAAGCTGCCGCCAATGATGATGGTGAACTTGGGCACGTTGGCGGTGGCCACGGCGGTGACCATCTTGGCGCCGTGGCGGGCGATGCCTTCGTTCTCGTATTTGCGCCCGACCATGAAGCCGGTGATGTTCTGCAAGAACACCAGCGGAATCTTGCGCTGGCAGCACAGCTCGATGAAGTGCGCGCCTTTTTGCGCCGATTCGCTGAACAAAATGCCGTTGTTGGCCACGATGCCCACCGGCATGCCCTCGATGCGGGCAAAGCCGCACACCAGGGTGGCGCCGAAGCGCGCCTTGAATTCATGGAACTCGCTGCCGTCGACGATGCGGGTGATGATCTCGCGCACGTCGAAAGGCTTGCGCGTGTCGGTGGGGATCACGCCGTACAGCTCCTCGGGCGGGTGCAGGGGCGGCACGGGCGGTTGCAAGTCGCCAGCGTAGGTCTTCTTGTGGTTCAGCCGCGCCACCGCCTCGCGCGCCAGTGCCAGTGCGTGCATGTCGTTTTGCGCCAGGTGGTCGGCCACGCCGGACAGGCGGGTGTGCACGTCACCACCGCCCAAATCCTCGGCAGTGACGACCTCGCCGGTGGCGGCCTTCACCAAGGGCGGGCCACCCAGGAAGATGGTGCCCTGGTTCTTGACGATGATCGACTCGTCGCTCATGGCCGGCACGTAGGCGCCGCCGGCCGTGCAACTGCCCATGACCACGGCGATCTGGGCGATGCCCTGCGCGCTCATGTTGGCCTGGTTGAAGAAGATGCGGCCAAAGTGGTCGCGGTCAGGAAAGACCTCGTCCTGGTTGGGCAGGTTGGCGCCACCGGAATCGACCAGGTAGATGCAGGGCAGGCGGTTCTGCTCGGCGATCTCCTGCGCACGCAGGTGCTTTTTGACGGTGAGCGGGTAGTAGGTGCCGCCTTTGACGGTGGCGTCGTTGCAGACGATCATGCAATCGACGCCCGACACGCGGCCGATGCCGGCCACGATGCCAGCGCCCGGCGCGTCGCCACCGTACATGTGCAGCGCCGCCAGGGGCGCCACTTCCAGGAAGGGCGTGCCGGGATCGAGCAGCATCTGCACGCGCACGCGCGGCAGCAGCTTGCCGCGGCCGGTGTGCTTGGCACGCGCGGCCTCGCCGCCGCCCTGCCCGACTTCGCTCACCCGGGCCTGCAAATCGTCCACCAGGGCCCGCATCGCGGTGGCGTTGGCTTGAAAGTCCGCCGAGCGGGCGTTGAGCTTGCTTTCAATGACAGGCATGAGGATGACCTTTACTCTCGTTTCAGTAGCACACTTTCTTTGATGGACGCCGACATAAGATACTTTTCTCTCATATCTTCCGTTTGGCGCCCCCTCGGCGCCAAACTGGCGCGGGCCGGGGGCACTCGACGCCGTCCACTCTCCGCAGCATAGGGCAAGCGCCGGGTGGGCGCCAGTCATTGAGGTTGCAAATCACGCCAAATTTCTTGAAACTGGCGCCATGTCGGTTGTCTCCAGGCCCGTTGCCGCACACACCCCCATGGCCTTTGTGCAGGCCGTTCTGCAAGCCTATGCCGAACGCGGCCGCGACCCTTCCGGGGCGTTGCTCAAGGCGCAAATTACGCCAACAAACCTGGCAAACCCAGACCTGCGCGTCGGCGCCAGCGCGTTCGAGCGTCTGTGCGCCGCCGCCATGCAGGAGCTGGACGACGAAGCCCTGGGCTGGTTCAGTCGGCGCCTGCCCTGGGGCAGCTACGGCCTGCTGGCGCGCGCCTCCACCGGCGCGCCCACCCTGGGCGTGGCGCTGGCGCGCTGGTGTCGCCACCATGGCCTGCTGACCGACGACGTGCGGCTGACGCTGGCCGTGGCGCGCGGCGTGGCCACCCTGAGCATCGAGGAGCGGCGCCTGCCGCCCGCGCTGCGCGAGTTCGCCCTGCTCTCGCTGCTGCGCAACGCCCACGGCCTGGCCTGCTGGTGGATCGACTCGCGCATTCCCCTGGCCGAGGCGGTTTTTCCGTTCGCCGCCCCCGCGCATGCCGACGCCTACGCCCGGATGTTTCCCGGCCCGACCCGCTTTGGCGCGGCGCGCGCGGCGCTGCGCTTCGACGCCGGCTACCTGCAGCTGCCGCTGCGCCGCGACGACGCTGCGCTGGACCTGATGCTGCGCCGCGCCCTGGCCCTGATGGTGCTGCCCTACCGGCACGACCGCCTGCTGGTGGAACGCGTGCGCCAACTGCTGGCCAGCGGTGGTGCGCACACGGCCGAATCGGTGGCGGCGCAACTGGCCGTGTCGGCGCGCACCCTGCACCGCGCCCTGCGTGCCGAGGGCGCCAGCCTGCAGGTGTTGAAGGACGAAGCGCGCCGCGCACGCGCCACCGAGCTGCTGCTGCGCACGCGGCGCCCCGTCAAGCAGGTCGCGCACGAGGCGGGCTTTCGCAGCGACAAGGCCTTCATCCGCGCCTTCCGCGCCTGGACCGGCCACACCCCGGACGAGCTGCGGCGCCAGGCGGAATGAGCTTCAGCGGTCCGCCAGCAGGCCCGACAACTGGCCCATGTGGGTGAGCAGGCGCGTGGCGCCGGCGGCCAGCAACGGCGCGCCGTCCGCGCCCGGCGGGCAATAGCCCCAGACCACGGCCCCGGCCGCCACACCGGCCTGCACGCCGGCGGCGGAATCCTCCACCACCAGGCAACGCGCGGGCGGCACGCCGACGTGCTGGGCCGCCGCCAGGTACACGTCGGGCGCGGGTTTGCTGGCGGCCATCTCCTGGCCGCTGAACACGGCACCACCGAACAGCCGCGACAAGCCGACGCGCGCCAGCTGCATCTCGACCTTGTGGCGATCGGCGCCGGAGGCGCAGGCGATGCGCCCGCCGGTGACGGCGTGCGCCGCGTGGGCGGCCTCCAGGGCGCCTTCGATGGGCGTCAGATGCGCCTGCAGCTCGGCGTTGCGGCGGGCATAAAAGCGCTCCATCCACTCATCGGTGAGCGGCTGACCGGTGCGCGCCTCGATCAGCGCGCGGTGGCTACGCACCGTGACGCCGACGAAGCGGCGCATGCATTCGTCGATGCCAATGTCCCAGCCGCGTTCGGTCAGCATGGCGCTGAGCACGCGCATGGTGATCGGCTCGCTGTCCACCAGCACGCCGTCGCAGTCGAACAAAATCGCGTCCATCGTCGTCACCTCACCCCAAAAATCGCAAAGCCGCGATTGTCAGGGCAGTGCGTCGCCGTCCAGGTAGTACCAGCGCCCGTCCTCGCGCACGAAGCGGCTCAGCTCATGCTGGCGCACGGCCCGCCCGCCGATGCGCCAGCGCGCGACGAAGCGGACTTCAGCCTGGTCTTGGCCCGTGCCGCGCGCGTCGTGCACCTCCAGCCCCAGCCATTTGCAGTGCGGCTCGAACGCCACCGACGGCGGCCGACGCGAGGGGTGCCAGGTGGCCAGAAGATGCTCGGCGCGCCCCTGCACAAAGGCGCTGTAGCGCGAACGCATCAGGCTTTCCGCATCGGGCGCGGGCAAGCCACCGTCCAGGTAGCGGCCGCAGCAGGCGGTGTACGCCAGGGGCCGCTGGCGGAGATCGGTGCGCCCGCAGGGGCAGCTCGGCTCACGCGGCGCAGTCATGTTGAGGCAAGATCGGGCGCGGGCCCAAGCCCGATGGCGAACCAGGAGAGAGGAATCATGTTCAACATGAGCGTGCCGTGGTGGGAGCTGATGCTGCGCGGCGTGGTGGTGTACGCATTTTTGCTGGTGTTTCTGCGCCTGACCGGGCGCCGGCAGATCGGCCAGTACGATCCGTTCGACCTGATTTTGCTGCTGATTCTGAGCAACGCGGTGCAGAACTCGATGAATGGGGGCGACAACTCACTCATCGGCGGCCTGATCAGCGCGCTGACCTTGATCGGCTGCCATCTGCTGGTCTCGCGCGTGGCCTGGCGCAGCCCGCGCGTCGCGCGCCTGATCGACGGCCGCCCGAAGGTGCTGATCCGCGCCGGCCAGCTCGATGCCAGCACCATGCGCGCCGAACGCCTGACGGTGGACGATGTGCACGCCGCCCTGCGCGCCGCCGGCTGCCTGCACACGCACGAGGTGGAGCGCGCCACCATCGAAACCAATGGCCAGATCACGGTGGTGCCGCGCAACCGGGATTCGGCGCGCGGGCTGCCCGACCTGCCGCCGGTTTGAGCCCCTGCGCGGCGCGGGTCAGCCCTTGGCCGGCGCGCGGCGCGCCTTGTGCACCTCGTAGCTTTCCACCGGCGCACCCTGCTTGCGCCAGTCGCCAAAGCCGCCGTCGATGTGGGCGACGTTGGTCATGCCCATTTGCTGCAAGGCCAGCGTGGCCAGGGCGCTGCGCCAGCCAGCGCCGCAGAACAGGATGTACTCCTTGTCTTCTTGGCCGAACACGGGCTTGTAGTAGGGCGACTCGGGATCGACCCAGAACTCGAGCATGCCGCGCGGCGCGTTGATGGCGCCGGGCACGGTGCCTTCGCGCTCCAGCTCGCGCACGTCGCGGATGTCGACGAGCTGCGCGCGGGGATCCTCCAGGCGTTCGCGCACCTGCGCCACGCTGTAGGTGGTGACCTGCGCCATCGCCTCGTCGACGAGCGCGCGAAAACCCTTGGTGATCGGCATGATGTGTCTCCTTGTCGAATCTAACGTCGCCAGAATTGCGGGGTGAACAGCACCAGCACCGACAGCAGCTCCAGCCGCCCCAACAGCATGGCCAGCGAGCACAGCCAGATCTGGAAGTCGCTCAGCACCCCATAGTTGCCGGACGGCCCGACCTTGCCCATGCCGGGGCCGATGTTGTTCAGGCAGGCGATGATGGCGGTGAACGAAGTCACCACGTCGGCGCCCGAGGCCAGCATCAGCATAGTCAGCCCGACCATGATGCCACCGTAGATCAGCATGTAGGCCATGACGGCGCCGATCACGTCGTTGGACACTGGCGTGCGGCCCAGCGCCACCGGGTGCATCACGCGCGGGTGGATGATGCGCACCAGCTCGCGCTCGGCGATCTTCACCAGCATCAGCATGCGCACCAGCTTGATGCCGCCGCCGGTGGACCCCGCGCACGAGGCAAAGCAGCCCAGAAACAGCAGCAGCACCGGCACGAAGGTGGGCCACAGCAGGTAGTCGGTGGTGGCGTAGCCGGTGGTGGTGCCGACCGACACGACCTGGAACGCCGCCTGCCGGACCGCGGTGAGGAAATCCGGGTACACCTTCTCGGCCAGCAACATCAGCATGACCATCGACACCGCCCCGCCCATCACCAGGAAATAGGCGCGCACCTCGCTGTCGCTGGCCAGCGGCGCCAGCGAGCGCTGCCGCCACACCAGGAAATAGCGCGCGAAACTGATGCCGGCCAGGCCCATGAACAGCACGGCCGTCCACTCCAGCTGCGGCGAGTTCCAGTAGCCAAAGCTCTGGTCGTGCGAGGACAGCCCGCCCAGCCCCACCGTGGTGCACATGTGCATGAAGGCGTCCGACCAGCTCATGCCGCCCCAGCGGTAGGCCAGAAAGCAGGCCAGCGAGAGCACGAAATACACGCTCCACAGGCCGCGCGCGGTGTCGGCCAGGCGCGGGGTCAGGCGCTGCTCTTTCATCGGGCCCGGCATCTCGGCCTTGTACAGCTGCATGCCGCCCAGCCCCAGGAAGGGCAGCACGGCCACGGCCAGCAGCATCACGCCCAGACCGCCCACCAGTTGCAGGAAACAGCGCCAGATGTTGACCGAGGGCGCCAGCAGGTCCAGCCCGGCCAGCGACGTGGCGCCGGTGGCGGTGAGGCCGCTCATGGCCTCGAAGTAGGCGTCGGTGAAGCTGATGCCGCGCACGGTGAACATCAGCGGCAGCGCGGCGTAGATCGGCAGCACCACCCAGACCAGGGTGACCAGCAGAAAGCCGTCGCGCACCGTCAGCTCGCGGTTGGCGTGGCGCGTGCGCACCCACAGCCAGGCGCCGGTGGCGAGCGTGAACAGCAGGCACCAGATCCAGACCAGCACATGCCGGCCGCCTTCGCCAAACCAGTCCCAGGCCATGGGCACCAGAAAGGCGAACGAAAAGCCCATGATGACCCAGGACAGGACCAGGAAGGCGGCGGAAAAGCGCTTCATCGGAAGAACGGCACGCTAAAAGAAGGTGGCGCGCACCTGGAACAATTTTTCCACCTCGCGCAGCATGCGCTTGTGCGGCAGGAAGATGATGACGTGGTCCCCGGTTTCGATGACGGTGTCGTGTGTCGGCTCGATGGTGCGCGCCACGCCTTCGCGCTCGCGCACGATGGCGCCGACGCGCGCGCCCTGCGGCAGGCGAATCTGCTCGATGCGCCGGCCGACGATGTGCGAGGTCTTGGCGTCGCCATGCGCGATGCCCTCCAGCGCCTCGGCCGTGCCACGGCGCAGGCTGTGCACCGCCGCCACGGCGCCGCGGCGCACGTGCATCAGCAGCTCGCCGATCACCGCGTGCGAGGGCGAAATGGCGATGTCGATGGCGCTGCCCTGCATCATGTCGGCGTAGACCCGGCGGTTGATCAGGGCGATCACGCGGCGCGCGCCCAGGCGCTTGGCCAGCATGGCCGACATGATGTTGTCCTCGTCGTCGTTGGTCAGGGCGATGAACAGGTCCATGTCGCCCACGTTCTCGTCCAGCAGCAAATCCTCGTCGGCGCAGTCGCCTTGCAGCACCAGCGTGTCGGCCGGCAGCTCGGCGGCCAGGTATTCGGCGCGCTGGCGGTTGGCCTCGATGATCTTGACCTCGCACTGGCCGACCAGACCGCGCGCCAGGCGCAGCCCGACCCGGCCGCCGCCGGCGACCATCACGCGGCGCACCGGGCGGTCCGGGTTGCCGATGGCGTGCAGCGCGCGCCGCACGTTTTCGCGGTCGGTGAGGACGAAAATCTCGTCGCCCGCGCGCACGCGCGTGTCGCCCTCGCAAGGCAGCTCGTGGTCGCTGCGGTAGACGGCGACGATGCGCATCGGCACGTCGGGGTGCTGCTCCCGGAACTCGCCGATGCTGCTCTCGGCCAGCCGGCTGCCGCCAGCCACGCGCACCGCCACCAGGCGCGCCTGGTTCTGCGAGAACTTGAGCACCTGCAAGGCCTCGGGGTGCTCGATCAGTTGATGGATGTAGCGGGTGACCGACTCTTCCGGGCAGATCACGTGGTCCACCGCGAAGCCTTCTTTTTCCAGCAGCTTGTCGCCCTGCCGAAACTCGGGTGAACGCAGGCGCGCGATGGTGGTCGGAATGCCGAACACGTCGTGCGCGATCTTGCAGGTGACCAGGTTGGTCTCGTCCAGCGAGGTGCAGGCGATGAACAGATCGCAGTCGTCGGCGCCGGCGTGGCGCAGCACCGAGGGCTGGATGCCGTTGCCGACCACGCCGCGCAGATCAAGGCGCTCTTCCAGCGCGTGCACCCGCGCCGGGTCGGGATCGACCACCGTCAGGTCGTTGGCCTCGGACACCAAGGTCTCGGCCACGCTTTCGCCCACGCGCCCGGCCCCGAGGATGATGATTCGCATGCTGCCTGCCCTCTCGAGGGGTTTCGTCCCATTTCGTCGAACGCTATCGTATCAATAGCTACCCCGGATTATCCCATGCCGGGGAGACGGCTATTTGAACCCGAAACGGCTCAGAGGGCGCGGGCGATGAGGATTTTCTGCACGTCGCTGGTGCCTTCGTAGATCTGGCACACGCGCACGTCGCGGTAGATGCGCTCCAGCGGAAAGTCGTTGACATAGCCGTAGCCGCCCAGGGTCTGGATGGCGGCGCTGCACACGGCCTCGGCGGTTTCGCTGGCCAGCAGCTTGGCCATGGCGGCCTCTTTCAGGCTGGGCCGGCCGGCGTCGCGCAGGCTGGCGGCGTGCCAGATCAGCTGGCGCGCCGCTTCCAGCCGCGCCGCGCATTCGGCCAGCCGAAAGCTCACGGCCTGGTGGTTGAAGATGGCGGTGCCAAAACTCTCGCGCTCCTTGGCGTAGGCAATCGCCACCTCCAGCGCGCTGCGCGCCATGCCCACGCTTTGCGCGGCGATGCCGATGCGCCCGCCCTCCAGCGCCGACAGGGCGATCTTGTAGCCTTCGCCCTCCTCGCCGATCAGGTTCTCGGCCGGCACACGGCAGTTGTCCAGGTTGATCTGCGCCGTGTCGCTGCTGTGCTGGCCCAGCTTGTCCTCCAGGCGCGCCACCTGCCAGCCGGTGTTGCCCAGGCGGTGCGTGGGCACGATAAAGGCCGACAAACCCTTCTTGCCCGCCGCCTTGTCGGTGACGGCAATCACCACCGCCGCGTGGCCGTTTTGCCCGCTGGTGATGAACTGCTTGACGCCGTTCAGCACGTACTCGTCGCCTTTTTTCACCGCCGTGGTGCGCAGGCTGGAGGCGTCGCTGCCCACGTGCGGCTCGGTCAGCGCGAAGGCGCCCAGCATCTCGCCGCGCGCCGCCGGGGCCAGCCACTGCTGCTTTTGCGCCTCGCTGCCGTAGCGCATCAGGATGGCGTTGAAGGGACAGTTGGTGACGCTGATGGCGGTGCTGGTGCCGCCGTCGCCGGCGGCGATTTCCTCCAGCACCAGGGCCAGGGTCAGGTAGTCGAGGCCGGCGCCGCCGTACGCCTCGGGCACGCAGATGCCGTAGGCGCCCAGCGCGGCCAGGCCCTGGTGCGCGGCCTCGGGAAAGCGGTGCTCGCGGTCCCAGGCCGGGGCCTCGGGCCACAGCTGTTCCTGGGCAAAGGCACGCACGGCATCGCGGATCATTTCGTGGTCGGCGGAAAGCAGCATGTCGAAAATCCTTTTGAAAAGAGAGTGCGCCAGCGCGCGTCTACCAGCCTTGCAGCGGCTGGCCGTCGTAGTTCATGAACAGCGCACGGCTTTCGTGCGGCGCAGCGGCCAGCGTGGCGCGCAGGCCGGCGGCGCTGTCGGCGGCCTCGACCTCGGCCCCCGGGCCGCCCATGTCGGTGCGCACCCAGCCGGGGTGAAAACACACCATGCGCGCCTGGGGGTAGCTGTGCTGCGCCGCGGCCACGGCCATGTTGAGCGCCGCCTTGCTGACCCGGTACAGCCAGGCACCGGAGCCGCGCACGCCGCCGATCTGCCCCATCACGCTGGAGAGAAAGCCAAAGCGCCCACCGCCGTCGGCGCGTGACGCCGCCACCTGCGGCGCCACCTGGGGAATCACCTGCATCAGCCCCAGCACGTTGGCGTGCATGACGCGATCGAACTCGGCCTGCGTGGGCGGCTGGGTGGCGTCGGTGCGGCCGCACATGACGCCTGCCACGTACCAGGCGGTGTCCAGGCGCTCGCCGTCCAAACGCCAGGCCAGTTGGCTGACACTGGCCGGGTCGGTCACGTCGATCCGCAGGGTTTCGCAGCCCATGGCCTTCAGCCTGGCCAGCGCCGCGTCGTCGCGCGCGCTGGCGATGACGCGCTCGCCGGCCGCGACGGCCTGGCGCGCCAGTTCCAGCCCCACACCGCGCGAGGCGCCCAGAACCAAGGTGGTGCTCATGCCGAAGGACTCCCCGTGGGTTCGGGCACATGGTGGGCGAGGCCCTCATCGGCCAGCTGGGCGCGGTAGCGCGCCAGCGCCTCGGCGTCGGATTCGGTGACGATGGCGCTGCCCAGCTGGGCGCGCAGCATGGCGTTCATGGACGGGAAGGTTCCCGGCGCCACGCGCGCCTGCGCCGCCCAGGGTTGGGCGCGCATCAGCGCCTTGGGGCAATGCAGGTAGGCTTCGCGCACCGCCAGCTCAATCACCAGGCGCGGCGGCTTGGGGGCCGTGGCGGTGACGAAGCGGGCCGTGAACTCGGGTTCGTCGCGCAGGCGCGCCATGCCGTTGACGCGCAGCACCTCATGGACGCCGGGCACCAAAAACAGAACCCCCAGGCGCGGATCAAGGACCAGGTTTTCCAGCGTATCCAGGCGGTTGTTGCCGGTGGCGTCGGGGATCAGCAAGGTGTGGGCGTCCAGCGCCTGGACAAAGCCCGGCAACCCGCCACGCGGCGAAGCGTCCGGCAGCGCGCCGTCCTGCCCCGCGCTGGCCAGCACGCACAGCGGCGCATGGGCGATGAAGCGCCGCATGGTCTCGTCCAACCCATCCCGCTGCTTGGCGCGCGATCGCGCCGAGGCTTGCGGGTACAGGCGCCGCAGCGCGGCCAAAGAGTCGATCATGAGCCGATCCTCGCTGTCGATTCAGAACAAAATCACCCGTTGGTCGGCGTGGAATCATCCTGAATAGCTATCATTTTTACAGTACTTCCAGCGCCACCGCCGTTGCCTCGCCGCCGCCAATGCACAGCGTGGCCAAGCCCTTGTTCTTGCCCTGCGCCTTCAGCGCGTGGATCAGCGTGACCATGATGCGCGCCCCGCTGGCGCCAATCGGGTGACCCAGCGCGCAGGCCCCACCGTTGACGTTGACTTTCTCGTGCGGCACCTTCATGTCGTGCATCAGCGCCATCGGCACCACGGCAAAGGCTTCGTTGATTTCCCACAGGTCAACGTCATCGACCTTCCAGCCGGCCTTTTTGAGGGCTTTCTCGGTGGCGCCAATGGGCGCGGTGGCAAACCATTCGGGCTCTTGCGCGTGCGTGGCGTGGCTGACGATGCGCGCCAGCGGTTTGCAACCCAGCTTCTTGGCCGTGGATTCGCGCATCAGCACCATGGCGGCGGCGCCGTCGTTGATGCTGGAGCTGCTGGCGGCGGTGACGGTGCCGTCTTTCTTGAAGGCGGGCTTCAAGCTGGGGATCTTGTCGGTCTTGATCCTGCCGGGGCCTTCGTCGGTGTCCACCACCCGCTCGCCCTTGCGGTCCTTGACGGTGACGGGGGTGATTTCGGCTTTGAAGGCGCCGGATTGGATGGCGTTCTGGGCCCGTTGCACGCTGGCGATGGCGAAGTTGTCTTGCTGCTCGCGGGTGAAGTGGTACTTGGCGGCGCAATCCTCGCCAAAGGTGCCCATGCTGCGGCCGGGCTCGTAAGCGTCTTCCAGGCCGTCGAGCATCATGTGGTCGAAGATGCGGTCGTGGCCCATGCGGTAGCCGGCACGGCCTTTTTGCAGCAGATAAGGTGCGCCGGTCATGCTTTCCATGCCACCGGCCACCAGCACTTCGTGGCTGCCGGCCAGCAGCATGTCGTGGGCGAACATGGCCGCGCGCATGCCCGAGCCGCACATTTTGCTCAGGGTGACGGCGCCGGCGCTCTTGGGCAGACCGCCCTTGAAGGCGGCCTGACGTGCCGGGGCCTGGCCCTGACCGGCCAGCAGGCAGTTGCCGAACAGCACTTCGGTGACCAGTTCAGGGGCGATGCCGGCGCGCTCGATGGCGGCTTTGATGGCCGCGCCGCCCAGGTCGTGGGCCGCCAGGTTGGCAAAGTCGCCCTGGAAGCTGCCCATGGGCGTGCGGGCGGCGGAGACGATGACGATGGGGTCTTGGTTCATGGGGTGGGTTCCTGGTGGGTGAGGGGCCGCGACGGCCGTGCTCAGATGACGCCCTGGGCGCGCAGGTCGGCCTGCTCCTGGACGCTGAGGCCCAGCTGGCCATAGATCTCGGCGTTGTGCTCGCCGACGGCGGGGCCCGAGCGTGGAATCGGTGCTTCGCGACCCGGCACGCGCGGTACCACGCAGGGCGCGGGCAGGGTGCCGTAATCCGGATCCGGCAGACGGATGATCATCTGGCGCGCCTGGAAGTGCGGATCGGCCTTGACGTCCTCGATGTCGTAGACCTTGGAGTAGGGCAGTTCGTGCTTGCCCAGCGCAGCGTCGATCTCCTGGTACGGCCGGGCGCCGAACCACTGCGAAAGCTCATCGTCCAAGGCCTCCATGTTCTGGATCCGCTGGGGGTTGGTGACGAAGCGCGGGTCGGTGAGCAGGTCGGGGCGATCAATGGCGCGGCACAAGCGTTCGTAGGTGGTCTGTGACGAAGCGACCAGCGTGAAGTAGAGGCCATCGCCGCTGCGGTACATGTTGGAAGGTGCCGTGTACGTGGTGCGGTTGCCCACGTGTCCGCGCACCTGGCCCAGCACCTCGTGCTCGACCGGCAGCGGCTCCAGAATCCGGAACAGGGCTTCCGTCGCCGACAAGTCGACTTCGCAGCCTTCGGCTTGCGGATCGCCGCGCAAGCGCGCGATCTCGGCCGCGATGGAGAACGCGCAGAACACCCCGGCGATCGAATCCCCGATCGGAAAGTTGGCGTGCAGAGGCGAGCCGCCCAGTTCGCCCGTCAGGTTGGTGAAGCCGGTCATGACCTCGAAGATGCGCGCGAAGCCGGGGCGGCTGCGGTAAGGCCCGGTTTGGCCAAAGCCGGTCAGGCGCACCACGATCAGGCGCGGGTTGTGCTTGTGCAGCGTGGCGATGTCCAGGCCCCAGCGGTCCATGGTGCCGGTGCGGAAGTTCTCCACCAGCACGTCGAACTTAGGCAGCATCGACAGGAAGATCTCGCGTCCGCGCGGCTTGCGCACGTCCAGGCTGATGCCGCGCTTGCCGCGGTTGGACACCTTCCACCACAGGGCCTGCTCGTCTTGCAGTGGCTGCATGTGGCGCAGCGCGTCGCTGCCGTCGGGCAGCTCCAGTTTCACCACGTCGGCACCGAGATCGGCGCACAGCGAGGAGCCGGTCGGCGCGGCCAGCACCGTGGCCATGTCCAGGATGCGAACGCCGTGCAAGGCGCCGCGTGGCGTGGGAGTCGTCGTCATTGTCAAAGCCCTTGTTGCGATGGATGACCTCGGTTGTGCCACGTCAGCCAAGTCGCATCAATACAGTGTTTCGATCTGCGAAACACACGACTCAATTCGTTGACTTGCCGGGTGCAAAGTCGAATCATGAACAGCATTCCACCTCAAGGCCGAACCGTGAAACCGATCTCCTTGCCGGGGCTCATCCACCCCCATGACGTGTCGACCGACCGCCAGTTCTCCATGAACCTGGCGCGCGGTCTGGAGGTTTTGCGCGCCTTCACCGCGACGGCGCCGTTGCTCGGCAACCGGGAGATATCGGACCGCGTCGGCCTGCCCAAGCCGACCGTCTCGCGCCTGACCTACACGCTCACGCTGCTGGGCTACCTGACGCACGACTCCCAGCTGCAGAAGTACCGCTTGGGGCCGGGCGTGCTGTCCCTGGGCCATCCGCTATTGGCCAGCATGCACATGCGCCAGCTGGCGCGCCCGATCATGGAGCAATTGGCCAGGGCGACCGGTTGCTCGGTCAACCTGGGGATGCGCGACCGCGCCGACGTTGTCTACATCGACTCCATGCGCGCCGACTCGGCCAACCAGCATTTGCCCGATATCGGCAGTTCGCGGCCGCTGGTGGTCAGTGCCATTGGCCGGGCGCTGATTTTCTCGCGCCCACCCGACGAGCGCGCCGCCATCATCAATTTCCTGAAGGTGCAGGGCGCTGATCTGTTCGAGCAGGTCAGCGCGGCCTGGACGGCCGACCAGAAGCGATTCAACGAGGAAGGTTTTTGCTATTCGCATGGCGACTGGCGCAAGGAAGTTCACGCGGTGGCCGTGCCGCTGAAGCAAGCCCCAGGGGATTCGCCCCTGGCGATGAACTGCACCCTGGCGGCTTACCGGGTGCAAGACGACCGGCTGGTGCGCGAGGTCGTGCACCAGCTTAAGGACGCAGCCCGGCAACTGGCCGTTGCCCAGGGCCTGTATTGAATCTGAAGGACCCCAACCATGATCCGTGACCCTGAACAATTCGCCCAGCTTCTGCAAGAAGTACGCACTTTCGTGCGCACCGAGTGCCAACCCCTGGAAGCCCAGGTCGACAAGGAAGATGAAATTCCCGAAGCGCTGGTGCAGCGCATGCGCGAGGTGGGCCTGTTCGGCCACAGCATCCCGGAGGAATATGGCGGCTCGGGCTTGACCAGCGAGGAACTGTCGCTGGTCAACATCGAAGTCTCCCAAGTGGCCACCGCGTTCCGCGCCCGCTTCGGCGGCGCGACAGGCATTGCCTCGGAGTCGTTGGTGGTGGACGGCACGCCCGAGCAAAAGCGCCAGTACCTGCCCAGACTGGCCAGCGGCGAGCTCACCGGTTGCTTTGCGCTGACCGAGCCCGAAGCCGGTTCCGACGCCACCGCGCAGAAAGCCACCGCCGTGAAGGACGGCGACGACTACCTCATCAACGGCCAGAAGGTGTTCATCACCAATGCGCCGATCTCCGACCTGTTCACCGTGTTCGCCCGCACCGACCCCGAGGGCAAGGGCGCCAACGGCATCACCGCCTTCCTCGTCGAGCGCGGCACACCGGGCCTGAGCACGCCGCCGGCCTACCGCAAGATGGGTCAGCACGGCTCGCCGGTCGGTGAGGTGCTGCTGGAGAACGTGCGCGTGCACAAGAGCGCCATCATCGGCGGGCAAGAGGGTCAGGGCTTTCGCACCGCGATGAAGGCGCTGAACAAGCAACGCATCAACCTGGCAGGCTTGTGCATTGGCCCGGCCATCCGCCTGGTGGAGGAAATGGTCAAGCGCGCGCGCTCGCGCCAGCAGTTCGGCCAGCCGATTGCCAACTTCCAGCTGGTGCAACAGATGATCGCCGAGAGCAACACCGAGGTGCATGCCGCGCGCGCCCTGCTGATGGAGACCGCCCGCAAGCGCGACAACGGCGAGGACGTGACCATGGAGGCCTCCATGTGCAAGCTGTTCGCGTCCGAGACCGCCGGTCGCGTCGCCGACCGGGCGGTGCAGGTTTGGGGCGGTGGTGGTTACGTCGCGGACAACGTGGCCGAGCTGTTCTACCGCGATGTGCGCCTGTTCCGTCTCTACGAAGGCACCAGCCAGATCCACCTGACCAACATCGCGCGCCGCACCATGAGCCGCGTGGCCGCCTGAGCGCGCGCTCGTGGCAGGACTTTCACAGGAAATTGCAGTATGAAATTCATCACTTCCGTACTTGCCGCGGCCGCTCTGACCGCCGTGGCCATCGCGCCGGCGGCGGCGCAGTCGACCTACCCCGACAAGCCGATCCGCATCGTCGTGCCGTACTCGGCCGGCGGCGTGGTCGACACCATCGCCCGCGTCATCGGCGACAAGCTGGGGACCCGGCTGGGGCAACCGGTCATCGTCGAAAACAAATCGGGCGCTGGCGGCGCGATCGGCATCGACTTCGTGGCCCGCGCGGCGCCGGACGGCTACACCCTGCTGCTGGCCAGCCCGGCCCTGGCCGTGCTGCCCAGCCTGCAAAAGAGCGTGCGCTGGAACGGCGTGCGCGACTTCCGCGCCGTGGGCGGCATTGGCGTGGTGCCCAACATCGTCGTGGTGCACCCGAGCGTGCCGGCCAAGACCATGGAGGAGTTCGTTCAACTGGCCCGCAAGACCAACCCACCGTTGACCTACGCCACCGCCGGCATGGGCACTTCGAACCACTTGTCGGGCGAGCTGTTGGTGCAGGAAGCCAAGATCAAGCTCACCCACGTGCCCTACAAGGGGCAGACCGATGCGCTGAACGACCTGCTGTCAGGCCGCGTCACGATGATGCCGTTGACCTCGCAACTGGCGATTCCTCAGGTGAAGGAAGGCAAACTGCGCGCGCTGGCCGTGACCACCGCCAAGCGCTCGTCCGCCAGCCCCGAATTGCCCACGGTGGCCGAGTCGGCCAAGTTGCCGAAGTACGAAGTCGGCACCTGGTTTGGCCTGGTGGGCCCCAAGAAGATGCCGCAGGCGGTGGTCGACACCCTGTCGAAAGAGGTGGCCGAGATTCTGACCCTGCCCGAAGTCAAGACCAAGCTCGACGGCATCGGCATGGACCTTGACGTGCAGTCCGCCGCTGCCTTTGACGCCTATGTGGCGGCCGAAACCAGCAAGTGGACACGGGTCATCAAACAGGCGGGCATTCAGCCCAACTGATGCGCTGGCGAGTGCCCCCCGGTGGCACCGTCAGGCAGAGCTTTTCCATCGATAAACCAAGGAGACAAATCCCATGAAATTCACCTCAACCCTGCTGCTGAGCGCCGGCCTGAGTCTGGCCGCCCTGACCCCCGCCGCCGCGCAGTCGGACTATCCGGACCGTCCGATCAAGATCATCGTGCCTTACTCGGCCGGCGGTATCGTGGACAGCATCGCGCGGCTGATCGGCGAGAAGCTGAGCAACAAGTACGGTCAGCCGGTGCTGGTGGAGAACAAGGCCGGCGCGGGCGGCGCCATCGGTGTCGATTTCACAGCCACCGCGGCACCGGATGGCTACACGCTGCTGGTGGTCAGCCCGGCCTACGCGGTGCTGCCGATTCTGCAAAAAAGTGCCAAATGGAACGTGGCGCGCGACTTCCGCTCGGTGGAGGGCATTGGCGTGGTGCCCAATGTCATCGTGGTGCACCCGAGTGTGCCGGCCAAGACCATGGCCGAGTTTCTGCAGTTGGCCAAGAAGAGCAAGCCGCCCATCACCTACGGCACGACCGGGCTGGGCACCTCCAACCACCTGTCGGGTGAGTTGCTGGTGCAGGAGGCGGGCATTGAGCTGACCCAGGTCGCCTACAAGGGCCAGACCGATGCGCTCAATGACCTGCTCACCGGTCGCGTGCAGATGATGCCGCTGACCTCGGCGCTGGCGATTCCGTACATCAAGGCCGGCAAGCTGCGGCCGCTGGCGGTGACGACGGCCAAGCGCGCGGTGTCGCAACCGGAGCTGCCGACGGTGGCCGAGGCGGCCAAGTTGCCCGACTACGCCGTGGGCACCTGGTTCGGCCTGGTGACGCAGAAGAAGGTGCCCGACGCCATCGTCAACAAGCTGTCCAAGGACGTCGTCGAGATTCTGGCCATGCCCGACATCAAGGCCAAGTTCGACGGCCTGGGCATGGAGCTGGACCCGATGGCACCGGCTGCGTTCGATGCCTACATGCTGGCCGAGCACGCCAAATGGAGCAAGGTGATGAAGCAAGCCGGCTTGGAAGCCAAGTGAGCCCGGTGACCGCCAACTCCGCCATGACGCACGTCCGCACACCCATCTGTGAGCAGCTTGGCATCACGCACCCGATCTTCGGCTTTTCGCATGCCACCGACGTGGTGGTCGCTATCGCCGAGGCGGGGGGCTTCCCCGTGCTGGGCCTGGCGCGCGAGCTGCCCGAGGAGATTCCGCACATCATCGAGGAGGTTGAGACACGGCTGGCCGGAAAGCCCTACGGCATCGACCTGATGCTGCCGTCCAAGGTGCCGCAAGAGGCCAGCATCGACTCCCTGAAGAGCGCCTTGCCACCCGGGCACGTGGACTTTGTCGAGGGCCTGCGCCAGCGTTTCGACGTCGCGCCGCCGGTCAAGCCGAGCTTTTTCACCACGCAGGTGCGCTCCGAGGCGCTGTTCGAGCGGCAGATCGAGGCCGTGCTGGGCTCGCGCGCACGGGGCGTGGCCACGGCCATCGGCCTGCGCGCCGAACTGATCGCCGAGGCCAAGCGGCGCGGCAAGCTCACCTTCTCGCTGGTGGGCTCGGTGCGCCATGCGCGCAAGGCGCTGGACATGGGCGTGGAAGTGCTGGTGGCGCAAGGCTACGACGCCGGTGGTCACACCGGACCGGTCGGCACCTTGTCGCTGCTGCCGCAGATCGTGGCCATGGCCGGCAACGCGCCGGTGCTGGCGGCTGGCGGCATCGCCACCGGCGCCCAGGTGCTGGGCTGCCTGGGCATGGGCGCGCAGGGTGCTTGGCTGGGCACGCTGTGGATGGCCGCGCGCGAGAACCACACGCCGCCGGCCCTGCTGGCGCGCCTGATGGCCAGCGGCAGCGAGGACACCTTGATCACCCGCGCCCACAGTGGCAAGCCGTGCCGGGTGGTGCGCAGCGACTGGATCGATGCCTGGAACACGCCCGAGGCCCCGGTGCCCCTGGGCATGCCGCTGCAGCAGGTGCTGGTGGGCGACGTGTTCGCCTCCATGCACGAGCGCGACGACGCGCGGCTGATCTACGAGGCCGCGGGACAAAGCGTGTTCGGCATTCAGGGACCGACCACGGTGGCCGCGCAGATGACCCAGTTGGTGGACGAAATGGACGCCGCCTGGAGCCGCTTGCACACCTGGGTCAACTGACGCGGGGACGCTTCAAGTCGTCTCCAGCCAATCCCGCGCCAGGGCGCGCAGCAGCGCCAGCGTCGCCTGCTGCGTGCCGGTGCTTGGGCGCAGCGCACTTTGCGCGGTGTACAAGGTGATGCGCAGCGGCTCGCCCGAGGGCATCACAAGGCGGCGCGTGCGAAAAGCCTCGGGGCGCGGCGCGCTGGCCACGGCCTGGCGCGACAGGATGGCATTGCCGCTGCCGCCTTCGACCAGATCCAGGATGGCGCGCACGCCGTCGATCTCCAGCGCCGCGTTCAATCGGCAGCCGGCGACGGCCATCTGCGCCTCGACGTGCATGCGAATGGCATTGGGGCGGCTCGGGATCACCAGGGGCAGGTGGCTGGCGGCCTCGATGCGCAGGGCGTCGTCGGTGTCTGCC
>Ga0209794_1000860_pt1 | contig 31668 bp, 34 predicted proteins | sample EBPBio232013_DNA_FD_185869 | JGI IMG/M metagenome (GOLD analysis project Ga0209794, IMG submission 185869) | Wastewater treatment Type I Accumulibacter community from EBPR Bioreactor in Madison, WI, USA - Reactor 1_5/23/2013_ DNA (SPAdes)... | ecosystem: Engineered > Bioreactor > EBPR >... | reverse complement strand
CATCTCCACCAGCCAGTGCAGGACGGCGAAGCTGCCGCCGAGGATGCCTGCCCACTTGTGCGTGCGATAGACGCGGTCCATGCCACCGAGCGGCGTTTCCAGCCAGGCCGGCCGGCTCGCCAGGTAGGTGGCGAGCGACATCAGGCCGATGGCGAGGACGCCGCTCAGGTAGAGCAGTTCCTGGCGCGCCACCCACCACGGGTGGGCGTCGGTCGGCGCGGCGTTGTAGACGTCCCAGCCCCAGGCGAGGCCGAGAGCTGACAGCAGGACGGCGAGCAGCAGCTTCATGGCTTGGCGCCTCCGGCCGGCGTTGCCGGCAGGTCGTCGCGGCAGCGCCGCTGGTTGCATTCGCGGCCGTCGACCGGCTGCACCACCCGCTCGCGCGGCACGCCTTCGGCGCGGCCGGCGCCGAGCGGTTCGCCGCTGCGGCCATCGAAATAGAGTTTGCGCCGCTCGCCGTTGCGGTCGGTGACGCGCACTTCGTAACGGCCGTGCTCGCGCTCGATTTCCTCGACATTGCGGTAGCCGGCCGCTTCCAGGCGGCTGACCAGCGCCGGGATGGGCAACCAGCCGGCGTCGCTACGTTCGCTGCGACGGTCGCGGTGGTCGTCGGCCAGGGCGTTGCCAACGACAACGCAACCCAGGGTCAGCGCCAGCACGAGGCGGCGCGGAAATTTGCTGATCTGCATGATTTCTCCTTACGGATCGCCGGCGGATGCCGGTCAATCCTCGTAGTAGCCGAGTTCGGCGTCGGCGTGGCAGGCCACGCAATTGGCCCTGGTCCGCACGTCCTTGTGGCGCCATTCCCAGTCCGGCACCTCGCGGTGCTCGCGCACCCACTTCGGCAGCTTGGTGATGCGCTGCGGCGCGCTGGCCGGGTCGACGCCGCGCATCAGCTTGGCGCCGTAGCGGCTGCCGCCGGTATCGGCGGCGTTGGCCACCAGGTAGGCGGTGATCTTCTGGGCGAGGGCCGGGTCGACCGTGGCGTTGTCGCCGAAGTGGCGGTCGAGCTCGCCCATCATCTTCTGCCACGAAGCCGCCGGCAGCATCGCCGCCGGGAAGGCGAGGTGGCAGCTGCCGCACTCTTCCTTGACCACGGGGTCCTTGACCGGCGGGTAGTAATGGCCGCCGCCGGCCTGCGCGCTGGTATAGACCAGGGCGGAAAAGCCGAGCGCCAGCAAGGACAGCGCGAAGGGACGAAGGGGAAATTTCATGGCGTTCTCCTGACGATCAGCGACTGGCGACGAAGCTCAGCCAGTCGCCCTTTTCCTGGGCGGTGCAAGCGCGGCCGAGGACTTCGTCGCAATTGCGCTTGAACCATTTCTCGACCTTGGCCGGGTCGGCGTAACGCCCCGGCGATACCGACAGCGCCACCGGATCGATACGCTTGCCGCTGCGCGCCTGACCGGCGGCGCGCGGATCCTTGCCGTGGCAGGTGGCGCAGGCCGGCGTATCGGGCTTGCCGAGGCCGAATTCGGTGAAATACAGCTTTTCGCCGCGAGCAGCGGAGAAGCCGGAGAAGCCCGGGGTTTCCGCCTTGGCGGCGGTGGCGTAGCGGGCCAGCTGGTCTTCGAGGGCACCGGCGCTGGCGGCGAGCGGCAGGGCGGCGACGATGAGCGAGAGGATGAGGCGGCGTGACATCTGGCAATACTCCTGAATCGGTGGCGATGCAGCGCACTGTGCCCGATGCCGCCTGAATGAAAGCTGAAGGCAGCATTCAGGCAGGATTCATCGCCGGGCGACGAGGATGAGCGCCATTGCCAACCGGGAGCCCGTCATGTCCAAACCTTTTTTCTTCCTGCTGCTGTTCGCCAGCATCAGCGCCTTTGCCGGCGAAACCACCGATCCCGGAGCAACAGCCGATCCCTGCCCGGCCATCCGCGCCCGCATCGCCGCCCAGAGCGGCGTCCTCAGCCAACCCGACCGCGTCCTGCTCAAGGAAATCGGCAGCCACCAGGAATGCCGCTTCACCCGTGCCGAGGTCTATCGCGCCGGTTTCGGCGAGCGGCCGCCGGCGCCGGCCGAACACCATTACCGGCGCTGGCACGACGACGATGACGACTGATCGGCGTTCAGGCGAGGTTCAGCTTGCCCCGCGTAAAACGATAAGCGGGGAATGAAGAAAGCCTGCATCCGCTCATGGCGGGCACGTCGCCCGCGTGACATCATTCTGATTGTGAAGGAGTGCATCATGTCCGAACGTAAATTCCGTACCGCCCTGCTGGCCGCCCTTTTGTGCCTCGCCGGCAACATCGCCCAGGCCGCCGATCCGGCCACCGTCAACGCCGACCAGTTGATGACCCAGGAAGAACGCAACGAGCAGCGCAACAAGATGCGTGCGGCAAAGACCGAAGAGGAACGCGCTGCAATCCGCGCCGAGAACCACGTTCGCATGAGCGAACGCGCCGAGGCGCAAGGCAAGGTGCTGGTTCCGGTCAATCCGCAGGGACCGCAGCAGGCCGGCGGTCGTCGCGGCCAGGGTCCTGGCGCTGCTCCGGGTGCCGGTCGCGGCATGGGTAGCGGCCAGGGTCGCCAGTAAGTGTTCATGCTTGCCGCCAGCCGCCGCGCCCTGCTCGGGTTCGCCCTCGCCCTGACGCTGATCGCGCCGGCCGTCGCCGACGACCGCCAGGATCACGAGGTGGCACGGCGGGCACTGGCGGCGGGCGAAATCCTGCCGCTCGGCACCGTCCTCGAACGGATCGGCCGCGAACACCGCGGGGAAGTCCTCGAAGTGGAGCTTGAACACGAGGATCGGCGCTGGATCTACGAAGTGAAGATGCTGCGCCGCGATGGCGGCGTCAACAAGCTGATCGTCGACGCCCGCGACGGCAAGGTGCTTGAAATCAAGGGGCGCCACGGGCGCCGGGGAGGTCGTGACTGATGCGCATCCTGCTGGTCGAAGACGAGCCAACGCTGAACCTGCAGATCGGCCGCAGCCTGCGTGCCGACGGCCATGTCGTCGAGGTTGCCGTGAACGGCCGCGACGCCCTGCACCTGGGCGTCGAGGAAGATTTCGACGCGGTCGTGCTCGACCTCGGCCTGCCGCTGCTTGACGGCATTTCGGTACTCAAGCGCTGGCGCGCCAGCGGTCGCGGCATGCCGGTGCTGATCCTCACGGCGCGTGGCGACTGGCACGAGCGCGTCGCCGGCATCGACGCCGGTGCCGACGATTACCTGGTCAAGCCCTTCCACATGGAAGAGCTGGCCGCCCGCCTGCGCGCGCTGGTCCGCCGCGCCGCCGGCCAGGCTGCCAACGAACTGCGTTGCGGCCCACTCACCCTTGACCTGCGCGGCGCCCGCGTCTGCCTCGACGGCCAGCCGCTGACGCTGACCAGCCACGAATTCCGCGTCCTCGCCTGCCTGATGCAACGGCGCGGCCAGGCCGTCACCCGCGGCGAACTGTCCGAGCACGTCTATCCACTCGATAGCGAACGCGACTCCAACACCATCGAGGTCTTCGTCGGCCGCCTGCGCAAGAAGCTGCCGACCGGCATGATCGAGACCCTGCGTGGCCTCGGCTACCGGATGAACGAACCGGCATGAGTCGCCCCGGCGCCTCGCTGCGTTTCCGCCTGCTCGCCGGCACCCTGGCCTGGATGCTGGCCACTGTCGCCCTTGCCGGCTGGTGGCTGCAGGGCATGTTCGAAGAACACCTGGCCAACCAGTTCCGTGCCGAACTGACGATCCATCTCAACCAGCTGGCGGCCAATCTCGAACTGACCAGCGACGACCGACCGACGCTGGCCCGACCGCTCAGCGACCCGCGCCTGGAGCGCCCCTACGCCGGCCTGTACTGGCAGGTCGACCGGATGCCGGATGCCGACGGCGCCGGCGGCAAGCGCGGCGAACTGCGTTCGCGCTCGCTGTGGGACGCCGAACTGAGCGTTCCCGGCGATCAGCTCGCCGATGGCGAGCGTCACGAACACCGGGTAAGCGGGCCGCAAGGTGAAAGGCTGCGCATGATCGAACAGGTCCTGCAGCCGGCCGAAAGTCCCGATAAGGCGCTGCGCCTGATCGTCGCTGCCGACGAAGCGCTGCTCGCCGAGCCGGTCGAGCGCTTCCGCGGCCTGCTGCTGGCCGCCCTCGCCCTGCTCGCCGGTGGCCTGGCAATCGCCGCGGTGATCCAGGTCCAGGCCGGGCTGCGCCCGCTCAAGCGCCTGCAAAACGAACTGACCCGGCTGCGCGAGGGCGAACAGGCCAGCCTGGGCAGCGACCATCCGAGCGAAGTGCAGCCGCTGGTTGACGAGCTGAATTCGCTGCTGCGACGCAATGCCGAATTCGTCGAACGCGCCCGCAGCCAGGCCGGCAACCTGGCCCATGCCGTGAAGACACCGCTGGCGGTGATGGCCAATGCCGCCGCCAGTGAAACCGGCGAACTGGCCGAACTGGTCCGCGCCCAGATCGACACCGCCCGCGCCCAGATCGACCACCACCTGGCCCGCGCCCGCGTTGCCGCCGCAGCCCAGGGCCAGGGACTGCGCTGCTCGGTGGAACCGGTGATCGAGGGTCTGCTGCGGGTCATGCAGCGCATCCACGTCGACCGGAATGTCGATTTTTCGTTTACCGCCGGCGGCAACCCGCAGTTCCGCGGCGAAGCCCAGGATCTCCAGGAAATGCTCGGCAATCTGATCGACAATGCCGGCAAATGGGCCGCCAGCCGGGTCGCGGTAACTTGCACCGGCGACGGCGGCAAGCTGTGCATAGACGTCGACGACGACGGTCCGGGCATCGCCGCTGCCGACCGGGGGCTGCTCCTGCAACGCGGCCAGCGCGGCGACGAGAGGGTGCCCGGCAGCGGCCTCGGCCTGGCCATCGTAGACGAATTGGCCGGCCTCTACGGCGGCCGCCTGGAACTGCTCGATTCGCCGCTCGGCGGCTTGCGCGCCCGTCTCTGGCTGATCGCCGAGCGTCAGGCCTGAGCGAACTGCAGGGCGTGCAAACGCGCGTAGTGGCCGTTCCGGGCGAGCAGTTCGGCGTGCCTGCCGCGCTCGACGATGCGCCCCTGATCGAGGACCAGGATCAGATCCGCCCGTTCGACCGTGGACAAGCGGTGGGCGATGACCAGGGTGCTGCGGCTAGCGGTCGCCGCTTCCAGCGCCGCCTGGATCAGGCGCTCGGATTCGCTGTCGAGCGCTGAAGTCGCTTCGTCGAGAATCAGGATCGGCGCGTCCTTCAGGATCGCGCGCGCAATCGCCAGGCGCTGCCGCTGCCCGCCCGAAAGCAGGACACCTCCGTCGCCGACCCGGGCATCGTAGCGGCCGGGCAAGCGGTCGATGAATTCGTCGGCGCAGGCGGCCCGCGCAGCGGCGACGATGCGTTCGTGCGGACTGTCCTTGAGCGCTCCGTAGGCGATGTTGTTGGCGACGCTGTCGTTGAACAGCGAAACCTGCTGGGAGACCAGGGCAATCTGGCGACGCAGCCAATCCAGCCGATAAGCCTCGACCGGCACGCCGTCGATCAGGATTTCGCCGGCGTCGTGCCGGTAGATACGCGGAATCAGGTTGGCCAGCGTTGACTTGCCGCTGCCCGAGCGGCCGACCAGCGCAACCATCTGCCCCGGCTGCAGGCTGAAGCTGATGTCCTGCAGCACCGGCTGCTCGGCCCCCGGGTAGCGGAAACTGAGCCCGCGCACTTGCAGATGCCCGGTGCCCCGCGGCGGGGCCAGCGTGCCGGGATCGGCCTCGGGCGCCTCGTCGAACTGGGCAAAGACGCTCTCGGCGGCGGCCAGGCCTTTCTGGACCGTCGCACTGACCTCCGACAACTGGCGAATCGGCTTCGGCAGCATGCCCGCTGCCGTGATGTAGGCGACCAGGTCGCCGGCAGTCGCCTCGCCGCGCAGCGCGATCACCAGATAGAGCACGACCGCCATGGCCGAAAAGGAAACCAGTTGCAGGGCCGGCGTAAATACCGACGCGGTCTTGACCATGCGCAGTTGGCGCGCCGTGTTGTCGTCGCTGGCCGCCTGAAAGCGGCCCTCGATCCGCGCTTCGCCACCGAAAGCGCGGACCACCCGGTAGGCCTGGATGGCTTCCGCGGCGATATGGGTCAGTTCGCCCATCGACACCTGAATCTGCCGGCTCTGACGGCGGAACTTGCGGCTCACGCTGACTGCCATGGCACCGATCAGCGGCAGGATGGCGAGCAGGATCGCGGTCAGGCGCCAGTTCATCCAGACCAGGAAGGCGAGCAGGAAGACCGCCGTCAGCCCCTCGCGGATCAGCGTCTTGGTCGCATCGGTGGCGGCCCCGGTAACCATGGTGACGTTGTAGGTGATGCGGGAAATCAGGTGGCCGGCGTTGTTGCGGTCGAAGTATTCGTTGGGCAGGCGCAGCAGCCCGGCGAACAGCGCCGTGCGCAGATCATGGACCAGACCGAGCGAAACCCGGGCCAGGTAATAGCTGCCAAGGAAGGAGCCGAGGCTGCGCAGCGCTATCACCAGCAGCATCAGCACCGGCACCCCGTACATCAGCTGCACCTCGCCGAGCAGGGGCAGCGCCTGCCGGGTGCCGGTATCCGGCCCCCCCAGCCCATCGACGAAGTACTTGAGGACCCCAGCCAGCAGCGGCTGGGAGAGGGCAAACAGGACGAAGCCGAACAGGCTGACGACGAGTGCGCCAAGGTAGGGGCGGACATGGGCCAGCAGGCGCAGGTAGGTATTCATCGCCGCAGGCGTGTCCACAAGGCCGCCAGCAAGGCCGGGATCATCAGCATCGCGGCCAGCATCAGGGCGTCGAGATGGCCGCGGTCGAAGACGCCGAAAATGGCCAGGAAGACGAAACTGCCCTCGACCCAGAGCGCCTGCCCGGGCGAGGGCTGGGCGCGAGCCAGGCGGGCGAGGCAAATGCCGGCCAGGGTAAACAGAAGAACGCCGACGAGCCCGTAAGCGAGGAGGAAATCCAGGTGGGCGCTATGCGCGATGATCACCTTGATGGGCAGCGCGGGCGCCACCACCTCCCGGAAATAGGCGCTGCCGGCGCCGAACCACAGATGCTCCGGCAAATGGCGGAAGACCTCGGCCCAGATCACGTCGCGATAACTGAGCAGGGTCCCATGCACCCAGTACTCGGGCTGCACCAGGTAGCTGACGACGCCGGCCAGCAGCGCCCCCAGGCCGACGACGCCGACCTGGCCGGGATAGCGCCGGGAAAGCATGAACAGGACAGCGACCAGCAACGCGGCGATGGCATTGCGGCTGCCGTTGGCGAGCATCAGGAGCGACAGCACCGCCACCGGCAGCAGCCACAGCCAGCGCGGTCGCAACTGGCAGGCGGCAGCCACCGCCCAGCAACTGAGCAAACCCAGCGGCAAAGCCAGGCCGTTGCGGTTCATCGGCGTCGCCAGGCCGCCCGCGGCGCCGAACTCCAGCGGCGCCAACAAGGCGCGAGCGACCTGCCCCGGCCCGACATAGGCGACCACGACGGCCATCCCGCCGGCCAGCGCCGCCGCCAGGCTCAGGCGCCACTGCGCCCACGGCAGACCGGCGCAGGCGAGCATGCCGAGCACCAGCAGCGCCGCCTTGAGCGTTCGCTCGCTGGCCTTCCAGCCCGCCCCGTGGAGGACGTCGCGAAAACTCATCCAGGCGATGGCCAGCAGAAGCGCCAGGAAAAACAGGGCGATCTCTTTCGGCTTCTGGCGAAAGCGCATCACTGCCAGTGCCAACCCCGCCAGCAGCGCGTGCGCCGAAGCAACCTGCCAGCCGCTCAGGCGGTCGAGCAGGAGCGCCAGCAGAAAATAGCCGGCCAGCCAGGCCGGCCAGTGCGCCAGCCACGGAGCCTGGCGCCAGCGCTGAAGCCGGGCTAACAACATGGCTGCCGGAGCGCCGGCTTGCCGGCGGCGAGCGCTGCGCCGAGCATGCGCAGGCGGTCTCGGGTGACCAGGATCATTTATTTACGCACCCGCCACGCCTACTCCCGCCAATGTTCGGCCACCCAGGGCACCGGCAGCAGGTAACGCTTGAGGTGGCGACCGAAGGCGACCTGCCGCCCCCCGGCCAGGCGGCGGAGATGGCGTAGCGGCGGTTCGTGGCTGACGGCGTCCGACCAGCGGCCGGCGATCGCGTCGGCCGGATCGGGTTTGCCGGGGAACATGACGACGCGCGCCCCGCGCGGCAGGCGGGCCGGGCGCAGGTAGCGCAGCGGCCAGGGCCCCAGGCAGTCGAGCCGGAAATGGCGAACCCAGACGGACGGGAAAAACTTGACGCCGCCACGCACCCGCTTGGTCACATAGCGCTGCTCGAACTGGTATTGCCCGGCCAGGCCTTCCGGATCGGCGCGGAACTCGTCGAGCAGGTAGGCGTGACCGCCGACCGGGAAGCGGAATACCGAGGTCTGCCCCAGCCGTTCCAGCGGCTTGATCCAGTTGCGGGCGAGGATCACGTCGTCCGGGCTGCCGAGCGTGAACAAGGAGTCGAGCGAGCCGGTGATCACCACGTCGAGGTCGAGGAACAGCGCGGTGCCGCGCAGGCCGCAAAGATCGGCGCTCCACAACGCCAGCTTGCGGAACTTGCCGGGCGCGTTGGTCGGCACCGGACAACCGAGATCGGGCAGGTCGAAGCAATCGACTTCCGGCCGGATGCCGCGCCGGTCGTCGGTGAAGCAGACGACGCGGAAATCGCCGGACAGGTTGCGGGCAACCATGCCGTAGATGCGGTTGACGTATTCGGGACCGTAACGCGTCCCCCATTTCATGCACAGGATCAGCCTGGTGTTCATGATGCGTTACCTATTTCACAAGGAGACAATCCGGCCAGGCCGAGCACGCGGGCGGCGAGAGCGGCCGGATGAGCGGCGGCTTGCCGGGCGAATTGCGCCGCCACGTAGCGGTAGCCCGCCAGCTCGACCAGCGGCACCCGGCGCAGATAGCCGGCATCGGCGGCCGGCGCCAGCACCGACTCGATGACCGGCGACGGCAGTACCTGCCGCGGCGCCAGCGCCAGCGCCGGTTTGCCGGCGGCGACCGCTTCGCTCAGCATGCTCAGGCTGTCCTGGGTAACCAGCACCAGGGTCGCCGCGTCGAGAAAGGCCGGCAGCACGCGCGCCGGCGCCGCATGCCACCACACCGCCTGCAGCAGGTAATCAGCGCGGATGCCCGCGCGCAGGCGGGCCTCGACGGCCGGCGGCGTGCGCCGCGAGGTGCTCACCAGCCAGCGCCAGCCCTGGCTACCCAGGTGGTTCACGGCGTCGATCAGCGCCTGCCAATCGGCGGCGGTGTAGCGATGGCTGCGCGAATCGCCGCCGATCAGCAGGGCGGCGAGCAGGCTGCCGCCGGTTTGCGCGAAACGCTGGCGCAACGCGTCGCCCTGGCCGGCGATCCGCTGCGGGCTGATTTCCGTCAGCAGCATGCCGCTGCCCAGCGCTCCGGGGTGGCCGGGCAGCGGCTGCGGGCTGACGACGACGTCGCACCAGCGCGCCGGCAGCGGCGCCGGATCGCCGCAATAGATGAGTTTCGCGCCGCTGCGCCGGGCCAGGCTGACGGCGTAGCAGAAGCCGCGCCCGCCGCTGACGACAATGGCCTCGGCGGCCGGCGGCGGCGCCTCGGGCAAGCGGTAGGCAAGGCGCAACAGGCCGTCGGGCAGGCCGCGCCGGGCGAGGCCGCAGGCGCTGCGCAAGAGCGGCCGGAAGACGCCGCGCAAGCTCAAGCGCACCGGGTATTCGGCCAGGGCGGCGCCGGACTGCGCCGCCATTTCGCGTGCCAGCCCGCGCGACTGCACCAGATGGCCGGGGCTGCCTTCGTCGATGACCAGGATGCGCCGCAGTTCAGTCAAGCGGCCGCTCCGCCAGTGCCGCCTCGGCGCCCGCCCAGGCGTCGCCTATCCACGGCGCCGGGCGGATGAACTTGTAGCTCTTCTTCCAGGCCGGTGCCGGCCAGCGGCCGTCGACCGCCTCGTGCGGATTGGGCACGCCGGGGAAAGCCACCACCCGCGCCTCCGCCGGGCGCTTTGGCCGCTGCCAGAAGCGCAGCGGCCAGGGCGGCACGCAGTGCGTCTTGAACAGCACGCACCAGGCGTCGGGCCAGAAGACCAGTTCGCGCACGGTGCGCGAAATGTAGGTCTGCGAGTTGCGGAAAGTCGCCAGGATCGCGTCCTGCTCGGCGAGCAGGCGGCTCAACAGGTATTCGTCGGCGCCGACGGTGAAGCGGTAGACCGAGGTGTTGCCGATGTTGCGCCCGGGCTGCGTCCAGTTGCGCATGACGATGAAACTCTTCTCCGGCTGGTAGGCGAAGAAGTCGTCGAGGCTGCCGAGGATCACCACGTCGAGGTCGAGGAACAGCCACTGGCCGGTGAAGCCGAACAGTTGTTCGCTGGCGGCGTAAGTCGTCAGCTTGCGCCAGCCGCGCCGGTTGTACGGTGCCGGCAAGGCAATTTCCGGGCAGTCGTGGCATTCGACCTCGGGCCGGATGCCGGCGCGCTCGTCGGTCAGGCAGACGAAGCGCAATGGCCCCTCAACGTTGGCGCGCACCATCGCGTACAGCCGGTTGACGTATTCCGGGCCGTAAAGCTGGCCCCATTTCATGCAGATGACCTGTTTCAACTTGCCTGCCTTTTTCGAGAGGGGCTCACACCCAGTGACGGGCGACGAAGGACGCCCGCTTCCACAAGCCGTAGGCGCGCCATGCCACGTCCGCCGGATCGGGCTTGCCGTGGAAGACGACGATGGCCGCCGTCGCCGGCAGCGGCGTGTCGAGCCAGCCCGGCGCGCGCAGCCCGAGCCGCTCGCCGCCCAGCTTGGCAAGCCAGGGGAAGGCGCGCGAATCGAGGCTCTTCTTGTACGAGACGATCTTCTCCGCCGGCCAGTTGGTGGCCTCCGGCAGGCATTCGTAAATCCACTCCTGGTCGCCGTTGCAGCTCGCCATGACGCCGTCGGAGTCGGCCTGGAAACGCTCCCAGACTTCAGGGTAGGCGCCGACCGTGAAGCGCATCACCGAGCTGTTCCACATCGGGTTGCGCGACCAGTTGCGCAGGATGAGGAAATCGCCCGTTTGCTCGGCGAGGAAATCGACGTTGCCGACGATCACCAGGTCGAGGTCGAGATAGAGCATGGGCCCGGAGAGGCCGTGGAACTGCGGCGCGAATAGCGACAGCTTGTACCACCAGCCGCTCAGTCCCGGCTGGCAGTCGAGCGGCAGCACGACGATGGCCGGATCAAGCCCCTGCGGATACTCGGTCAGGCAATGGAAACGGAACGGCCGCTGCAGGTGGCGGGCGAGCATGCGGTACAGGCGATTGACGTACTCCGGGCCGTATTTCGTCCCCCATTTCAGGCAGACGACGTTGAGCGGTGTCTCACAAGCGGCCATCGACAGCCTCGCGCGGGAACAGGTGCTTGACGTCGTAGATCACCGCCTGCGGCCGGCACAGCGCACGGATCGCGGCGATGCCCAGGGCTGCGAACTGGCGGTGGGCGACGGCGACGACCACCGCATCGTAGGGGCCGGCGGGCTGCGCGACCGGCGTGATGCCGTATTCCGCCTGCGCCTCTTCGGCATCGACCCAGGGGTCGTAGACATCGACCACGGCGTTGAGCCCGGCCAGGGTACGGACGATATCGACCACCTTGGTGTTGCGCAGGTCCGGGCAGTTTTCCTTGAAGCTGAGACCGAGCACCAGGACACGCGCGCCGACGACGTTGATCCGCCGGCGCAGCATCAGGCGGACGACGCTCTCGGCGACGTGGGTGCCCATGCCGTCGTTGATGCGGCGGCCGGCGAGGATCACCTGCGGGTGGTAGCCGACGGCTTCGGCCTTGTGCGTCAGGTAGTAGGGATCGACGCCGATGCAGTGACCACCGACCAGACCGGGCCGGAAAGGCAGGAAGTTCCACTTGGTGCCGGCGGCGCGCAGCACCGCCTCGGTGTCGATGTCGAGGCGGTTGAAGATCAGCGCCAGTTCGTTGACCAGCGCGATGTTGATGTCGCGCTGCGTGTTCTCGATCACCTTCGCCGCCTCGGCGACGCGGATGCTGTCGACGCGGTGCGTGCCGGCGCTGACGATGCTGGCGTAGAGCGCATCGACGAAGTCGGCGGCAGCCGGCGTCGAACCGGCGGTGACCTTGATCGTGTTGGTCAGCCGGTGCTGCTTGTCGCCGGGATTGATCCGCTCCGGGCTGTAGCCGGCGTAGAAGTCGCGGTTGTAAACCAGCCCGGAAACGCGCTCGATGGCCGGGATGCAGACTTCCTCGGTGGCGCCGGGATAGACGGTCGATTCGTAGATGACCACGGCGCCAGGCGCGATGACCGCGCCGATGGCCTCGCTGGCGCGCAGCAGCGGCTCCATGTCGGGGCGGTTGCTGGCGTCGACCGGGGTCGGCACGGTGACGATGTAGGTATTGCAGTCGCGCAGCGCTGCGGCGTCGCAGGAAAAGCGCAATTGCGTCGCCTGCTGCAACTCCTCGGCGGTCATTTCCAGCGTGCGGTCGTGCGCCTCGGTCAGTTCGGCGACCCGGCGCGGACAGATGTCGAAACCGAGCGTCGGCAGGCGGCGGCCGAATTCGACGGCCAGCGGCAGACCGACGTAGCCGAGGCCGATGATGGCGATACGGGCGTCAGCGAGCGTAGGCAAGTTGCCCGCCTTTCTCGCGCGCGGCGACCAGTTCCCGGTAAGTCGCCAGGGTGTCTTGCAGCATGTGTTGCAGCTCCAGTGAGTCCGGCAGCGGCGCCGGACGGTGATCGCCGGCAAGAACGCGCCGGCAGGTTTCGATCAGTTCGTCGCGCTCGCCCGGGGCCACCCGGCCGGCCGGAAACATCGCGGCGAGCAGTTCGGCGACGCCGCCATGGGCGTAGGCAACAACCGGCACGCCGAGCGCCAGCGCTTCCAGCACGGTGCGCCCGAAGGCTTCCGGCTGCGTGGACAGCGACAGCACTAGCGCGCTGACGCTGAAGATTTCGCGCAGGTCGCCGCGGTGGCCGGTGAACGTGAGGTGATCGGCAACACCCTGTGCTTTAGCCGCCGCCTGCAGTTCGGCCAGGTAAGGCAGGTGGCGGGCGTCGGCCTCGCCGACGATGACGCCGTGGATGTCCGGATGGCTGGCCCTGAGCGCGGCGATCAGCGCGATGAAATCGTGGTGCCCCTTGAGCCGGGTGATGCGCCCGGCAAGCACGAGCAGGCGCTTGCCGGCGAACTGCGGCCAGACCGCCCGCCAGTCGTCCAGCCACTGCGGCGACGGCCGGTACCCCGGGCGATAGAGCGCCGGATCGATGCCGCGCGGGATGACGCGCACGCTCGCCGGATCGCAGGTCGGGTAATTGGCGCGCAGGTAGTCGGCGATCGAACTGGAAACCGCGATCACCGCCTCGCCGCGCGTCATCACCGCGCTGTAGGCTCCGACCGAGTAATAGCCATGCACCGTGGTCACCAGGCGCGGCCGCGTCGCGGCCGGCATGCCCAGCCAGGCCAGCCGGCAGATCCAGGCCGGCAGGCGGGAACGCACGTGCAGCACGTCGACCCGCTGTTCGGCGAGGAAGCGGCGCAGCGGGCCGACCAGGCGCAGGGTCAGCGGCGACTTGCGCCCGACCGGCCAGGCGAAATGTTCGGAGCCCTCGCCGACCAGCCGCTCGACCAGGCGCCCGCCGGCCGACATGACCAGCGAACGATGGCCCTGGCGGACCAGGTGGTCCGCCACTTCCAGGGTGCCGCGTTCGACGCCGCCGCTTTCCAGCGCCGGCAGGACTTGCAGGACGGTCAGGCGTTGGGATACCAAAATTGCTTGATCCACTTCGCGCAACGCGCGGCTTCGTCGAGTTGTCCGTTCAGCCGGGACAGCGACTGCCCGGCCTGCCAGTTCTGGAAACGCGTCACCCAGCCGCTCTGCACCAGCCGTTCGAGACCGCGCACGACGCGGCTGGAGCGGCGCCGCGGCAGGTCGAAGACGCCGACGCCAGTGCCCGAAGTCAGCGCTTCATAGACCATCGACACGCTGTCCGGCGTCACCCAGACCTGGCCGGCGCAGCCCAGCACCTCGTGCAGCCAGCCTTGCGTGGTCCGCGCGAAGGGGACGACCTCGAGATTGGCATGCGCCAGCCCCTGCAGGCCGTCGAGCAGCGAGGCCGGGGTGCGCGGCGAGGTGGTCAGCGTCCAATGGACCTGCGGCGTGGCGGCGACCAGCTTGCCGACCGCTGCCAGGATTTCGCCGTCCTGCCAGACGTAGTGGCGCGAAATGCCGCCGAGCAGAATCAGGCCAACGCTCGGGTCGGCGGCGACCGAGCGCTGCATGGTGTTGAGCGCGCCCTGGGTGAGGATCACCTGCTTCGACGGCGCGACGCCGTCGTGCTGCGGGATCAGGCAGAGGTCGAAAAGTTGGCGCGGCAGGCTGGGCTTCATCAGCACCACCGTCTTGCCGCCGTAGGCGCGCTTGGCGGCGAGGATGTTGAGGTGGGTGGCGTGACCGGCGCCGACGATCAGGTCGGGCGCCGGCAGCCCTTCACCCGGCGGAAAGCTGCCGCCGGCCAGATGGGCCAGCGCCGGCAGCGGCGGCAGCGCGCGCAGTTCGATCTCGCGCACCGGCAACTGCTGGCGCAGCGCCTTGAGCAAGCCCCGAATCTGCTGCAGATGGCCAGGCTTGCCGTCGGTGATTGTCCAGATGACGTAGGGGCTGCTGTCGTCGTTCATGCCGTTTTGCTCCTGAGGATGTCCGGGCTGGACTCAGGGGCAAATTCTCGGCGCTCTCGGTGACAAGGCCGTTAAGCCTGGATAACGCTGGTGTGACGACTTTTTTGCTGGGGGCGCTCAGTGCCCCCTCAATTCCAGCGCAATTTCCTTTCCGGAATCGGCTGGGTTTTTCATGAACTTCATAGGGGTTTACTCGGATATTACGGACATTCCGTTTATTGAAAAATCAGCCTGCAAATTTAATAAAACTTGCCGAACGAACGGTTTTTACAAAAACAAATCACTGCACGCAGACGAATATCCAATTCAAATAAAAACACTCAAAAACAATATTTTCAAATGCATGTAAGCAACTAGCTGATTCGTCATTAAGGGGGCCTGTCAAAATGAAATCTATCGCCAATCTCCGCGTGTCCACGCGCATGCAAGTACTGGTCGGGCTGACCCTGTTCGGTCTGGTTGTCCTCTGCCTGACCGCACTACTCCAGCTCAAGGACACCATGCTGGAAGACCGCAAGCAGAAAACCCAGAACCTGGTCGAAGTAGCCATGGGTATCGTCAACCAGCAACACCAGCTGGCCGCCAGCGGAAAACTCACCGAGGAAGAAGCCAAGATAACCGCCAGAAACAATCTGCGCGAATTGCGCTATGGCGATAACGATTATTTCTTTGGCTTCGATACCCGCGGCGTTTATCTGGTGAACGGCGGCAATCCGACGATTGAAGGCCAGCAGAAAATCGACCTTCAGGACACCGATGGCAAGTACATGGTCCGCGAATTGATCGCGGCCGCCCAGGCTGGCGGCAATTTCGTCGATTACCGCTTCCCTCGCGCCGGCCAGCAGAAGGCCGAACCCAAACTCGGTTACGCCAAGCTGTTCGCCCCGTGGGGCTGGGTGATCGGCACCGGCATCTATATTGACGACGTCGATACCGAATACCGGCAAAGCGCCCTGCTCCTCGGCGGCATCTCCCTGTTGCTGCTGGTGCTGCTCAGCCTGTTCGGCTGGCTGGTCGGGCGCAGCATCCTCAACCAGCTTGGCGGCGAGCCTGAGCACGCGAGCGAGGTCATGCGGCGCGTTGCCAACGGCGACCTGACGGCCTCGCTGGCCGACGCGCCGGCCGGCAGCATGCTGCACGCGCTGAGCGGCATGGTGGCTTCGTTACGGCAGATGGTTACCGAAATCAACGCCGACGCCGACCGCTTGGTCAGCAACGCGGAAAGCATCGCCGCCGCCTCCGACCAGGTTTCCAAGGCAGCTGAACAGCAGTCCGACGCCACTTCGGCGATGGCCGCTGCGATTGAGCAGCTGACGGTCAGCTCCAACCACATTTCGGAAAGCGCCCGCGAAACCTCCATCGATTCGACCGCCGCCGTCGACCTCTCGGACGCCGGCGCCCACCGGGTGCAGGAAGCCGCCGAGGCCATCCGCAAGATTTCGTCGACGGTTGCCGACGCCTCGCAACTGATCCGGGCGCTCGAAGACCGGGCCAAGCAGGTTTCCTCGATCGCCAACGTGATCAAGGACATCGCCGGCCAGACCAACCTGCTGGCGCTCAACGCCGCCATCGAGGCGGCCCGGGCCGGCGAGCAGGGCCGCGGCTTCGCGGTCGTCGCCGACGAGGTCAGGAAGCTCGCCGAACGCACTTCCGGCGCAACCACCGAGATCGAGCAGATGATCGTCGGCATCCAGAACGACACCAGCGGTGCCGTGGAAGTCATGAATGCCGCACTTCCCGAAGTCCAGGAGGGCGTCCAACTGGCTGCCTCGGCATCCGAATCGCTGGGCCACATCGAGGATGGCGCCCGGCGCACCCTGGTCCGCATCGGCGAGGTTGCCGACGCCACGCGCGAACAAAGCGTCGCCAGCACCTCGATCGCCCAGCGCGTCGAACAGATCGCCAACATGGTCGAAGAGACGACAACGACGATCCGCGGGACCGCCGCCTCAGCACATCAACTGGAAAGCATCGCCAACAACCTGAAATCCCAGATCGACCGCTTCCGGGTCTGAGAGCGGCCGACGGCGCTCAGTGCGTGAACCAGCCGACCACCGGCACCACCGCCACCCCGGCAGCGATCAACAGACTCTGCCGGGCGAAGCTTTCGCCCTGCTTGTGCAGCAGCGGGAAGATGTCGGCCAGGGCGACGTAGATGAAGCTGGAGGCGGCAATCACCAGTACGTAGGGCAGCACGAAATCGGCGGCCGACAGGGCGAAGAAACCGAGCGCGCCGCCGAGCAGCGAACTCAGGCTGGAGCCGGCGTTGGCCACAAAGGCCTTGGTATTGCTCCAGCCGGCGTTACGCAGCAGCACGAAATCGCCCATTTCCTGCGGCACTTCGTGGGCGATGATGGCCACCGTCGTGGTCACGCCCAGCATCGGGTCGGCGATGAAGGCGGCGGCGATCAGCACGCCATCGACGAAGTTGTGGAAGGCATCGCCGATCAGGATCAGCGGCGGCGCCGTGGTCGTCGCGTGGTGACCTTCGTGGGCGCTGCAATCGCCATGCGAATGCCGCCACAGTGCCAGTCGTTCGAGGGCGAAGAAACTGAACAGGGTGGCCAGCATCAGGGCAAACAGGGTGGCGAACGGTCCGCCGTGGTTGTGCCCGGCGTGTGCGTCTTCCTCGGCGGCGATGGCGGCATGGTCGTCCGGGCCGTGGTCGTGGCCGGCGTGGATGTCCACCGGCGGCAGCGAGTTGAAGGCTTCCGGCAGGATGTGCAGGAAGGCCGACGACAGCATGACGCCGGCGGCAAAGGCGACCAGGATCGCCGTCGACTGCCGCGACAGGCGGAACACCACCATCGCCGCTGCAGCCATGCTGATCAAACCGCCGGCCAGGCAGGCGATCAGGATCATGCTCAGGGTACTCATTGCTTCTTTCCTTGTTTGACTTGATACGGTTCGATCCGCTCGGCGGCCAGCCGGTAGGCATAGACCCCCATGCCGCTGTCGCCGCCCTGCAGGCTGATGGTGCCGTTGACCCAGAAGGTTTCCATGGTCCGCATGCCCTTCACCGGCTTGGCCGGAACGACATGGATGACCTGGTTCGACGGCGGCGGCGGCACATGCACGCAGGCGCCGAAGTAGGGCACGAGCAGGAATTCGAGCACCTCGTCGCCCTTGCGTTCGAGCGGCACGACAAAACCCGGGATGCGCACGCGCTGGCCGTTCAGGCTGGGTTCGACCGGCGCCTTGTCCCATTCCTTGCGCACCTTGGCAAGCAGTTCGACGGCCTTCGGATCGCTGTCCTGCAGCTTGTTGAGGTCCACGCCCTTGAACGCTGCCATCGGGTCCCAGCCCTTGGGCATCAGGTCGTCCCACATGATTTCCTTGTATCCCTTGGCCCCCGCCTTCGCCGCCGGCAGGCGGTCGCCGACCTTGTAATCGGCGGCGCCGGCAAATACCGGCATGAGCAGTGCGCACAGCAGCAGGACAGGCTTCAGCATCGTTTTTCCTTCATGAGCGGGGAATCAGTCCGTCGGCCAGCGACAGACGGTAAGCACGCCAGGCCGGCAACAGGCCGACCAGCAGGCCGCAGACCAGTACCGCCGCGAGCAGTTGCCATTCGGCCGGACTCGGCGCCAGCGGCAGCGCGGCCAGACCGAAGGCGGCCAGCATCTGCCCGCCGGTGCCGGCCAGCAGACTGACCGCCGCCAGCCCGAGCAGGCAGCCAAGCAGGCTGACCAGGCCGCTTTCGAGCAGCAACAGGCCGAGGATGTGCCGCGGCCCGGCGCCGAGCGAGCGCAGGATGGCCATTTCGCGGCGGCGCTGGTCGAGGCCGGCGAGCATGGTCGCCATCAGGCCGGCCAGACCGACCGCCAGCACCAGCCAGGAAACCGCCTGCAAGGCCCGTTCGACGACGCCGACGGTCTGCCACAACTGGTCGAGGGCGACGCCGGGCATCACGGCGAGCAGCGGCTCGTCGGCGAACTGGTTGATCCGGCGCTGGATGCGGAAGACTTCGGCACGTTGGTGCAGGCCGACCAGGAAGGCGGTGATCGTCTTCGGCGTCAGGTCGAATTTCTGCACCACCTCGGCGCCGATGTTGAAGCCGGGGACCGGCGCGCCGCCGATCCAGTCGAGGTGGATGGCCTCGATGGCGGCGAGACCGACATGCACGGTGCGGTCGACCGGCGTACCGGTCGGCGCCAGGATGCCGACCACGGTGAACGGTTTGTCGTCGTGCTCCATGCCAGGCAGGCCCCCGTCGCCATGACTCAGGGTGATGTGGTCGCCGACGCGGTAACCGAGACGCCCGGCGACTTCGGCGCCGAGCACGGCGTCGAAGATGCCGGCAAAGGCGGCGCCGTCGGCAAAGACCAGCGGCTGGCGGTCGCCGTAATGGAAATGGACAAAATACTCGGGGGTCGTGCCGAGCACCGAGTAGCCGCGGTGCGAATCGCCGAGCGACAAGGGCACGCTCCAGGCGATGGCCGGATCGGCAGCAATTTTCCGGTAGCTCGCCCAGTCGAGGTTGTTGGTCGCTTCGCCGAGGCGGAAAACCGAATACAGCACCAGCTGGACCGGGCTGGTGCGGGCACCGACGACCAGGTCGCTGCCGGAAACCGACTGCGCGAAACTGTCGCGCGCTGCCTGGCGGATGCGTTCGACCGAGAGCAGCAGAGTCGCCGCCAGGATCACCGAGAGCAGCGTCAGGCCCAGGCTGAGCCGGCGATTCCAGGCGCTGGCCAGGGCCAGGCGGAGCCAGGCGCTCATGTCGGCGACTCCCCGGCCAGGGCAAAACTGGCGTCGAAATGCGCCGCCAGGCGCAGGTCGTGGCTGACGAAAACGACCGTGCTGCCGGCCGCCCTCGCCTCGCCCAGCAGCAGGTCGATGAAGGCATCCTGGCGGGCGGCGTCAAGGGCCGAGGTCGGCTCATCGGCGATGACGATTTCCGGTCGGCCGATCAGCGCCCGGGCGGCGGCAACGCGCTGCTGCTGGCCAACCGAGAGCTGACCGGCCGGGGCGCTGTGTACAGCCGCGTCCAGGTCGAGCGCGGCGAGCAGGCGGCGGGCTTCGGCGGCCGGATCGCCGGCCCGCTGCGCGCGGCGCTGGGAAAAACGGCAGGGCAGCAGGACGTTATCGAGCGTCGACAGCCAGGGCAGGAGATTGAATTGCTGGAAAATGAAACCGAGGTGGTCGGCGCGGAAGGCGTCGCGGCGAGCCGCCGGCAGGTCGCCGAGGGCCTGGCCGAGCACTTCGATGCGGCCGCGCTCGGGTTGCAGGACGCCGCCGAGCAGGTTGAGCAGCGTGCTCTTGCCGGCGCCGCTGGGACCATGCAGGAACAGGCTTTTGCCGGCATCCACCGTCAATGTCGCCAGGCGGACCGCTGGCGCCGCAGCCGGGCGCCAGCGAAAGACCAGGTCGTCGATGCGGATCGCCGCAGCGCTCATGCTTACCAGGCGAAAACCGGGGTCTTGGCGTCGAGCTTGCCCGCCTTCTGGCCCTTGGGACCGGCGAAGCTGACGCTGAGCGAGCGCACGCGCGGGAACTCGGCGGCGACCGAACTCTTCAGGTCGGTCAGCGCGGCCGGCTGGGCGCAGCGGTAGACGTAGCGCACTTCGACGTCGCCGTGACCGTGATCGCCCTTGGCGCCTTCGAGCAGCGGCGCGTCGATCTTCGCTTCGCCCGGCTGGCACTGGGCAGCTGCCGTCGGCGTGAACAGCTTGGCCGGCGTCTTCAGCTTCTCCAGCGCCGCCTGCACGGTGACCTGTTCGCGCGCGCTCTTCGGCGCCCGTTCGAAGCCGACCACGTCGTGTTGCGGCAGTTCCAGCAACAGGGTGAGCTGGTCGCCTTCGACGACGATGCCGAGCTGACCGACGCCGTGGTTGTGGGCGCGATCATTGTGGGCCAGGGCCAGGGCCGGCAGCAGGGCAGCCAGGATCAGGGGCAGCTTTTTCATCGGAATCTCCTTCGGGGGAAAAAATCAGACGGCGGACGGGTTGCGCAGGCGCTCGCCGCGCTTGAGCTTCTCGAACAGCTGCGGGTCGCGCCAGGCCTGGGTGATGGCCTCGGAAAAGACGATGCGCTCAAGCTCGATCAAGCCCATGCGCGGGTTGTCGGCGTCCTCGCGGAAGCACTGGGCGTAGCCGGTCTCGGTTTCATGGACGATCACCGAATGCAGGCGCACGTCCTGCTCGCCGTTGACGGTGTCGGTCAGGCCGAGCAGGGTATCGACCAGGCGGAAGAACAGGCGCGAGAACTGCTCGGCGCTGGGCGACACCGGCAGGCTGATCCAGCGTTCGGAAAAGCGCTTGCAGGCGGCCACGTAGTCGGCGTCGTCGCCGTCCCAGATGGCAACGGCGTGGTCGAAGGCGTCGATCAGGTCGCGCGGGCCGCCCTTGAGCAGGCCGAAGTCGTAGAGCATCTGGCCGTTGTCGAAGGCGTGCGCTTCGAGGATCAACTCGACCTTGTACGAATGACCGTGGATCGAATGCGAGCAGCGGCGCGTGCTGCAGCCACGGACGATATGGGCGTTCTCGAACTTGAACAGCTTGCGGATCAGCATTGGTCGCGCACTCCACAGAACATCGCGAAGGCCTGCTCGACCAGCGACTGGTCGAGATCGCGAACGATGAAGACGAGCCGGCTCTGGCGGTCGTTGTACGGCGCTTGCGCCGGCCAGTCGTCGAGCCGGGTGTAGGGATAAAGGACGTGCTGGACGCACTGGACGACGCGCGGCTTGTGGTCGCCGACGACGTTGAGCAGGCCCTTGATGCGCAGGATGCGCTCGCCCATGCTCTCCAGCAGGACGCCGACGGCGTCGGCGAAGCTTGGCCAGGCGAGCGGCTCGGCGAAGGTCAGGGCGAAGCTGTAGACGTGCGCGTCGTGGCGGTCGACGTCGTGATGGTGATGGTGGCCGTGCGCCCGGCGACGCTCGTCGCGGACTTTTTCTTCGGCCAGCCAGCCGGCGACATCGGGCGACTTGGTGGCCGGGTCGTAAAGACCGCAGGCGAGAATCGCCGAGGCCGGGACGGCCCCGCGCTCGACGCGCAACTGCGGCGCCGACGGGTTCATCGTGGTCAGCCGGGCGGCCAGCGCCGCCAGTTGTTCCGGCGTCGCCAGGTCGGCCTTCGTCAGCAGCAGGCGGTCGGCCATCGCCACCTGCTTGATCGCCTCGCCGTGCGTTGCCAGCTGCCCCTCGCCGTGGGTCGCGTCGACCGCGGTGACGACGCCGTCGATGCGGTAGCGCTCGGCCAGGAAGAAATCTTCCATCAGCGTGTAGATCACCGGCGACGGGTCGGCCAGACCCGTGGTTTCGATGACGACGCGGCGGATCGGCTTGATCTCGCGGCGCAGGCAGCGCATGAACAGGTCGGTCAGGCTGCGCGTCAGGTCGCCGCGCACGGTGCAGCAGATGCAGCCGGAGTCGAGCAGGATCACGTCATCGTCGATCTTCTCGACCAGGTGATGGTCGACGGCAACCGAGCCGAACTCGTTGATGAGCACGGCGGTTTCAGCCATTTCCGGCTGTTGCAGCAGGTGGTTGAGCAGCGTCGTCTTGCCGGCGCCGAGAAAGCCGGTGAGGATGACGACCGGAATACGCCGGTCGGCGTCGTCGGCCATCATGGGATCAACCGCCGAACTGGCGCCGCTTCAGTTCGTGGCGCTCCTGGGCTTCCAGACACAGGCTGGCGGTCGGCCGGGCAAGCAGGCGGGCGATACCGATCGGCTCGCCGGTATCCTCGCACCAGCCGTAGCTGCCGTCTTCGATACGCTTGAGCGCCTGGCCGATTTTCTTCAGCAGCTTGCGTTCGCGGTCGCGCACGCGCAGTTCCAGGGTGTGCTCTTCCTCGGCACTGGCGCGGTCGTTGGGATCGGGTTCGGCGGCGTTGTCCTGCAGATGGTGCGTGGTTTCCTCGGCGGCACCGCGCAGCGCTGCCTCCTCGTCGAGCAGGCGCTGGCGGAAGAAGGCCAGTTGCGCCGGCGACATGTATTCGTCGGCGGAAGCGGCGAGTATTTCTGCCTCGGTCGGCAGCGTGCTGGGTCGGCTCATCGAACGTTCCTTGGTCGTCGTGATTTGGTGCAGGAAGTCGGCAATGTTATAACATCGCATACCCACCACCAAGCCGAATCGATGAATACCGAACTCTGCGATGAAAGCCAGGCGCTGGAACGCGCCGCCAGCCATTGCCGACAACAGGGCGCCAGCCTGACGGCGATCCGCCGCGAAGTCCTCGCCCTGCTCTATCGGACGCCGAAAGGCATCAAGGCTTACGACCTGCTCGAACAAATCCGGCAATCGCGCGGCAACGCCTCGCCACCGACCATCTACCGCGCCCTCGACTTCCTCATCGAGCAGGGCCTGGCGCACAAGATTGGCCGCATGAACCTGTTCGTCGCCTGCCGCCACGGCAACCACTCGGCACCGAGCCTGTTCCTGGTCTGCCCGAAATGCAATGCGGTCACCGAACTGGAAGACGCCAACGTCGCCGCCACCCTTTACGCCAGCCTGGCCGCCACCGGCCACCGACTGGACAGCCCGGAAGTGGAAATCAGCGCACTGTGCCCGCAGTGCGCGGGGCATTGAGCACGCGTTTCAAGTCCTGAGTAAATTTACTCAGTGCTTTAAACGCCCCGCCGGCCCGCCTCCAGCACGCGCAGCAGCGAACTCGTGTCGTCCTTGCCAAAACCCAGCGCCATCAGCGCGTTGAGCTGCTGGGCGACACTCGCCGTCAAGGCCACCGGCACGCCGCTCTGGCGCGCCGCTGCGAGCACCAGCCCGTAGTCCTTGTGATGCAGGCGGGCCTCGATACCGGCCGAAAAATCGCGGTCGACCATGCGCTGGCCCATGATGTCGAGCACGCGCGAGCCGGCCGAACCGCCTGCCAGCGCCTGTTTGACTTTCGCCGGATCGACGCCGGCTGCGTTGGCCAGGTGCATCGCTTCGGCAACGGCTTCGATGGCGGCGACCATGATCATCTGATTGCAGGCCTTGGCGACCTGGCCGGCGCCGTTGGGGCCGATATGGACGATGCGCTGGCCGAGTTTTTCGAGCAGCGGGCGCACCCGTTCGAGCACCGCCGCGTCGCCGCCGGCCATGATCGCCAGCGTCGCGGCGATCGCCCCCTGCTCGCCGCCAGAGACCGGCGCGTCGAGCATGTGGATGCCCTTCTCCGCCAGTTGGCCGGCGATACGCCGGGCAACGTCGGGAGCGATGGTCGAGCAATCGACCAGCACGCTGCCCGGCGCCATGCCGTGGATCAGGCCGTTGTCGCCAAGCGCCACACCTTCGACGTCGGCGCTGGAAGTGATGACCGTGAACACCACTTCGCACGCCGCGCCGAGCGCCGCCGGCGTCGGGTGCACGGTGGCCGGCAGGCCGTCGGCGCTGGCCGGGCGGCGCGCCCAGACGTGCAGTTCCTGGCCGGCCGCCTGCAGATGCAGGGCCATCGGGCGCCCCATCGCGCCCAGGCCGATGAAGCCGACCTTCATGCCTGCCCCGAAAGGTTTTCCAGAAGCTTCAGCACGGCGATCGAATCCTCCTCGCCCAGCCCCGAGCCGACCATCGCGTTGAACATCTGCGCGGTCGCCGCCGAACCGGGCAGGCAGAGGCCGAGTTCGTGCGCCGTCTGCATCACGATGTTCAAGTCCTTCTCGTGCATCCAGCTCTTGAAGCCCGGCTTGAAGTTGCGGTCAAGCATGCGCTGGCCGTGGTTTTCCAGGATCTTCGAGTAGGCGAAGCCGCCGAGCAGCGCTTCGCGCACCTTCGCGCGGTCGACGCCGTTTTTCGATGCGAAGGCCATCGCCTCGGCAACCGCCAGCACGCCCATGCCGGTGACGATCTGATTGGCCGCCTTGGTCACCTGCCCGGCACCGGGGCCGCCAACGTGGACGATGTTCTTGCCCATGCATTCGAATGCCGCCTGGGCGCGGGCGAAGGCAGCGTCGGAGCCGCCCGCCATGATCGACAACGTGCCGGCAATCGCCCCGACCTCGCCGCCGGACACCGGCGCGTCGACGAAATCGACGCCGGCCGCCGCCAGTTCGGCGTGAATGGCCTTGGCTGCCGCCGGGGCGATGGTGCTCATGTCGACGGCGACCAGCCCGCTGGTGCCGGCGCTGGCGACACCGCGCATGACTTCGGCGACATCCGGCGCGTCGGCAACCATCGAAATCACCAGTTCCTGGCCGCGCGCGACGTCGGCCGGCGACGCGGCACCGCTGGCGCCGGCGTCGAGCAAGGGCTGCATTGATTCGGCGCGACGCGCCCAGACGCTGAGCTGATGGCCGCCCTTGAGCAGGTTGAGGGCCATGGGACGGCCCATGATGCCGAGGCCGATGAATCCGATCTTCATGTTCTTATCTCCGTTTGCTTGGGGTTCAGGGCAGGCCGATGACTTTGCGTTCCTTCGGCCAGCGGATGCGGTAATCGGCGGTGAAGCTGGCCGCCGCGCCGGCATCGAGACGCTGTTCCCAGGCGACGACGCCCGGCCGGTCGTCCCAGTCTTTATCGCTAACCGGCGGCTGGAAGCTGGCCTCGACCTCGATCTGGCTGTCGCGGGCGACCGGGCTGGCGTCGATGACGCGGATGTCGACCGGCCGCGCGTGCTGGTTGGTCACCGTGAACACGTCGGCGAGGCGGCGTTCCGCCTGCTGGCCGACGAAGCCGGCGCGCGCCTGGTCGGCGGCCAGGTTGCGCACCGCCACCTTGATCTTCTCGTCACGCCCGAAAGGCAGCTCCAAGCGCGTTTCCTGCGCCGGGTCCCAGGTGGTCTGGCCGACGTAAGCGCCGTTGCGGTAGATCTGCAGGTTGCCGGCCGGCCAGACGCCTTCCGGCAAATCGCCCCGGGCGACCAGGTAGGCGGCCTTGCCCTGGCGCGGCGCCACCTGCGCGTGCAGTTCGACCGGTACCTGCAGGCGGCCCAGCGCCACCGCCAGCTTGCGCCCGTCGGCCGGCAGATCGATGCGGCCGGGAATCGCGTATTCGGTAGCGAACTCGCTTTGCGTCACCGCCACCTCGAACAGTGGTTCGGCAGCCTGGTCAGCTGCCACAGCACTCTTCGCCATGGGCGCCGGCGCGGCCGCCATCATCGGCATCATGGCGCGCGCTTCGGGGCGTTGCTCAGGGCGCAGCGAAAGATTCCAGGGGTCGGGCAGCGGGCCGGCGACGCGCTGCTGCGGCTGGCCGGTGGATAGCGCCAGTTCGACCTTGCTCCAGTCCTCGCCGCTGCGCTGGGCGATCTGCGCCAGACGCTCGATCTCGACCCGCCGCCCGTCGCCGTCGAGCTTGGCCCGGTAGGCCGGACGCCAGCCGGCCTCGGCGAACAGGTAGCGCAGGCGGACCTTGCCATCGCGCCGCGCGTTCAGGCGCAAGTCGAGCTGGCGGACGGCGGCGACCGCCGGCCGCACCCGTTCGAGGTCGCGCAGACGGGCCTGCAGTTCGCGTTCGAGATCGCGCTTCTGGCTATCGATCTCGAGGATGCGCCGCTGCGCCTGGACGCCGCCCAGGCGCAGGGCGTCGAGCACGCGCTGCGGGTTGCCGTCGTGGATGGCGTCACCGGGCGAAGCCAGGGCGTCGAGGTACTTCAGCGTGCGCTCCGCCGCCAGCCGCTCGCCGTCGAGCTGCGCAACGCGCTCGCTCAACTGGCGGACCAGCTTTTCCAGCCGCGCCTCCTCGGCATTGAGCGGCGCGCTGCGCGCGCTGTCGCGCCAGACCAGCTCGCCGATCTCGATCCCGGCATCGGCTTCGATCTGCACGCTATCGGCATCGAAACTGGCGGGCAGGCCGGCAATCTGCAACTGCTGGTCGCCGGCACGCACGGTCGCCGTGCGTTCGACGAGGGCACTGCCCGGATAGAGCACGACGCGGGTGACCGGCGCGTTCGGCGCGGCCAGCGCCGGCAGGCAGCCGGCGAAGAAGATGGGAAGAAGGGAGCGCAGCTGCATGACCAAGGACTCCTGGAAGAAGTCCGCAGATTATAGCGAGCCGCCCCCAGGCATTGAGCGAAAGGCCGCGCTGGTAAGCGCCGGGGTTACGGGATGCGAGTTCAGCCCTGGCAACCAGTGCCTACTTGCAGCAAGCACCATCGCCCGACTTGACACCCATTTTCCTGAGCAGCATTTCCGGCGGGCAGAAGCCGGTGAAGCCGCTCTGGAACAGGTTGAGGCCGACGAAGGCGGTGAACGCCAGGAACCATTCGGAGACGAACACCGGGCTGCCCTGCCAGCCCAGGGCCAGCGAGAGCATGACGAAGAAGCCGGCCATGATGCGGATGATGCGTTCGATGGTCATGATTGATGCTCCTTGCGGAAGGCTGCGTAGTAGAGGACGGGGATGACGACCAGGGTCAGCAGCGTGGACACCAGGATGCCGAAGATCAGCGCCAGGGCCAGACCGTTGAAGATCGGGTCGTCGAGGATGAACATCGCACCGAGCATGGCGGCCAGCGCAGTCAGCGCGATCGGCTTGGCACGCACCGCCGCCGACTGAATCACCGCGTCGTGGAAATCCATCCCGGCAGCGACCTGCTGCTTGATGAAATCGACGAGCAGGATCGAGTTGCGGACGATGATGCCGGCCAGCGCGATCATGCCGATCATCGAGGTGGCGGTGAATTGCGCGCCGAACAGCGCGTGCCCGGGCATGACGCCGATGATGGTGAGCGGGATCGGCGCCATGATGATCAGCGGCACCAGATAACTACCGAAGTGAGCGACCACTAGCAGATAAATCAATATCAGCCCGACCGCGTAGGCCAGCCCCATGTCGCGGAAGGTTTCGTAGGTGACCTGCCATTCGCCGTCCCATTTGACGCTGTAGCCGGCATAGGGATCGGTGGGCTGGCGGATGAACCACTCGCCCAGCGTGCCGCCTTCCTTGAGTGCCACGCCGTTGATCCGGGAGCGGATGTCGAACATGCCGTAAAGCGGCGAATCGAGCTTGCCGCCCATGTCGCCAACGACGTAAACCACCGGCAGCAGGTCCTTGTGGTAGATGGTCTTCTCGCGCGCCTGGTCGCGCACTTCGACCAGCTCCGAGACCGGCACCAGTTGCCCGTCGCGGGAACGCACGCGCAGCTTGAGCAGGGCGTCGAGCGTCGATTTCTGCTCGGCCGGCAGCACCACGCGCACCGGCACGGCAAATTTTGACTCGGCATTGCGTACCGGCGTCACGTCCATGCCGGCCAGGCCCATGCCGACCACCTCGACGATGTCGCTCTGCGCCACCCCCAGTTGCGCGGCCTTGGCCTGCAGCACATGCAGCACGAACTTGCGCGAATCGGCGTCGATGTAGTCGTCGATGGCGACGATGTCGTCGGTTTCCATAAAGGCCTGGCGTACCTGCTTGCCGACCGCGATCTGGCCGGCGTAGTCGGGCCCGTAGATTTCGGCGACGATGGGCGACATCACCGGCGGCCCGGGCGGTACTTCGACGACCTTGGCCACCCCGCCATTGCGCTGCCCGACGGCCTCGACCGCGGCGCGTACGCCGGCGGCGATTTCATGACTTTTGCGTGAACGATGCGCCTTGTCGACCAGATTGACCTGGATGTCGCCCTTTTCCGGGGCCGCGCGCAGGTAGTACTGGCGGACCAGGCCGTTGAAGTTGATCGGGCTGGCGGTACCGGCATAGGCCTGGTAGTTCGTCACTTCCTCGACCTTGGCCAGTTCGGCGCCGATTTCCTGCAGCACCCGCGCCGTTTCCTCGACCGGGGTACCGGCCGGCATGTCGACGATGATCTGGAATTCGCTCTTGTTGTCGAAGGGCAGCATCTTGAGCACGACCAGCTGGAAGTAGGCCAGCGACACCGAACCGAGGATCAGCAGGACGACGACAATCGCCAGCTTGATGCGCGCGGCGCCGCCCGTCAGCGGATCGAGGAAGGGCGTGAGCAGCTTGCGGAAAGTGCTGTCGAGTTTCGCATCCAGCTTCGACACCGGCACCGCGCCATGTGCGCCGCCATGCGACTTCATCAGCCGCACTGCCAGCCAGGGCGTGACGATGAAGGCGATGGCCAGCGACAGCGCCATGCCCATCGACGAGTTGATCGGGATCGGGCTCATGTACGGCCCCATCAGCCCGGAGACGAAAGCCATCGGCAGCAGCGCGGCGATGACGGTCAGCGTCGCCAGGATGGTCGGCCCGCCGACTTCATCAACCGCGCCGGGGATGATTTCCAGCAGCCCCTTCTCCGGATGCAGGCCCTGCCAGCGATGGATGTTCTCGACCACCACAATCGCGTCATCGACCAGGATGCCGATCGAGAAGATCAGCGCGAACAGCGATACCCGGTTGAGCGTGAAACCCCAGGCCCAGGAGGCGAACAGCGTCGCCGCCAGGGTCAGCGTGACGGCGATGCCGACGATGACCGCTTCGCGCTTGCCCAGCGCAAAGAAGACCAGCAGCACGACGAAAGCGGTGGCAAAGACCAGCTTGCCGATCAGCTTCTGCGCCTTTTCGGTGGCCGTCTCGCCGTAGTTGCGGGTGACCGTCACGTCAACGCCGTCGGGGATGACGACATTCTTCAGGCCGTCGATGCGGGCGATGGCGGCGTTGGCGACGTCGGCCGCATTGACGCCGGGTTGCTTGGAAATCTGGATGGTGACCGCCGGGAATTCTCCGGCCTTGGTGCCGAACCAGGCGTAGCGCTGCGGCTGGTCTGGGCCGTCCTCGACGGTGGCGACGTCGCTCAGGTAGATCGGCTTGCGCTCGCGCACCGCCACCACCAGGCGCTTCACATCCGCCGCCGATTCGAGGTAGGTTCCGGTCTGGACCAGGATTTCCCGATTGCCGCCAACCAGGCTGCCCGAGGTCTGCAGGGCATTGGAGACGGTCAGCGCGCCGGCAATCTCCTGCGGTGTGATGCCGAAGGCGTTCATCCGCTCGGCATCGAGCAGCACGCGCACCGCGTGATCGGGGCCACCGAGCGTCGAAATGTCGCGCGTGCCCTTGATCCGCTTCAGTTCGATCTCGACTGCCCGCGCCACCTGCTGCAGTTCGAAGGCCGAGCGTGCCGGATCGGCGGTGTGGAAGGTCAGCGCGACAATCGGCACATCGTCGATGCCGCGCGGCTTGATCACCGGTTCGGAGACGCCGAGATTGGCCGGCAACCAGTCGCGGTGCGCCATTACCGTGTCGTGCAGGCGCAGCACCGCGTCGTTGTATTTGACGCCGACCTCGAACTGCACGGTGATCACTGCCATGCCCGGACGCGCCATCGAATAGACGTGCTCGACGCCGTGCATGCGCGACAGCACCTGCTCGCCCGGCGTCGCCACCAGGTTCTCGACATCCTTGGCCGAGGCGCCCGGCCAGGCGACCAGCACGTCGGCCATGGTCACGTCGATCTGCGGTTCTTCCTCGCGCGGGGTGACCAGGGTCGCGAAGACGCCCATCAGGAAGGCGACCAGCGCGAGCAGCGGGGTGATGCGCGAATCCTGGAAGGCGGCGGCGATGCGCCCGGAAATCCCGAGCGAGGTCGGTTCGGTAGCCATGACCTACTTGCCCGAGCGAATCTGGATGGCGGCCTTGACCGGGTCGGTCACCACCTGATCGCCGGCAGCCAGCCCGGCCAGCACCTCGATCTCGCCCTGACCGACGGCTTCGCCGAGGCGCAGCTGGCGCAGGACGAGACGCTGGTCAGCGGTAAGCACGTAGACAGCGGCGACCTCACCGCGGCGAACGACGGCGGCAGCCGGGACGGTCAGCTTGTCGGCCCGGCCAGTGACGAAATGGACCCGGGCAAACATGCCGGGAACGGCGTCAGGGACAGCTGGCAGGCTGACCCGCACCTGCGACACATGGGTTGCGGCATCAACCGTGGGCAACAACTGGACCGCAGTCGCGTCTACCCACTTGGCCAACTCGGGAAATTCAACTCGGGCAGTACCAACCCCGCGCATCGCCGCCAGGCGATGCTGGGGCACGCTGGCGGTGACACGCAGGCCACCGGGTTGGTAAATGGTGAATAGCGGCGTGCCCGGCATCGCCATGTCACCGGCTTCGGCATGCCGGCGGGCGACGATGCCGCTCATCGGCGCGACGATGGTGGCGTGGCTCTGGCTGGCGCCGGCGGCACCGCGATTGGCAGCAGCTGCGTCGTAATCGGCCTTGGCCTTGTCGAGCGCGGCCTGGCTGACGAACTTCTGTTCTTTCAGCTGCCGGTGCCGTTCGTAATTGAGTTTCGCCACTTTGTACTGCGCGTCGGCAGCACGGGCGGCTTCGCCCGCTTCGCGGGCGTCGATGCGCATCAGCAGATCGCCCTTGTTGACCCGCTGACCGGCATCGGCGCGCACTTCGAGGACGCGGCCGGCGAGTTGGGCGCCAACTGTGGCCTGCTGAACGGCTTCGACCACCGCTTCCGCGGCAAAGCCGAGATCGACCGGATGCGGCTTGACGACGACGACCGGCAGGCTTTCGCCGGCCACGAGCGTGGTCGAGATCAGGCCAAGGGCAAGAAACAGGGAGCGGATGACTGGGTTCATGTATATAAGCATACGCTGATTTACATGAGACTGGCAAGGCACCCCCGGCGATCAGTTCGCCTGATGAATGCTGCGGCAGGCCGTTTCCCTTGTCCACGGCCTGCCTCCGGTTTTCAAGTTGCAGGCGCTTTCGCAGGCAGCGTCCTGTTGCTTCGACAGCCTTTACTTGATCGACAGGACCCACTTGGCGAGCGTCGCTGCCTCGGCATCGGTGACCTGATTGGCCGGCATCGGCACCTTGCCCCACTCATCCTTGCTGCCATTCTTGATCTTGGCGGCCAGCGCAGCCTCTGCTCCCTTTTCCCCGGAGCGCTTGGCAGCGATTTCCTGATAACTCGGGCCGACGATCTTCTTGTTCAAGGCATGACAGGTCATGCAGTTCTTTGCCTTGGCCAGTTCCTCCGAGGCCATCGCAGGCATGCTGAGCACCAACCCGAGAATCGCCAACGTCGTCATTTTCATGTTCACTTCCTCCGCTTGAATTGAGCAGCGACAGTCTAACCCGAGTTCGAGCTTAACCAACAGTCACCAGGGCCTGGAGGTGTTTGGCCAGTGCGCCCCAATCAACCGGCTTGGCGAGATGATGGGCGGACAGGTCGGCGAGCGCGAGCTGAAAATCCGCATCCTCACGA
>Ga0209794_1000858_pt1 | contig 31759 bp, 26 predicted proteins | sample EBPBio232013_DNA_FD_185869 | JGI IMG/M metagenome (GOLD analysis project Ga0209794, IMG submission 185869) | Wastewater treatment Type I Accumulibacter community from EBPR Bioreactor in Madison, WI, USA - Reactor 1_5/23/2013_ DNA (SPAdes)... | ecosystem: Engineered > Bioreactor > EBPR >... | reverse complement strand
TCTCCCCTCGCGCGCTGGGCGTCCTGCTCTACCGTCGACGCACGCAGATATCCCCGAACAAACATTTCCCGATCCAGTCTGATTTAACTGGTTCTTATAATATCAGTTCGATTTGACCGGTCAAATGTAATTATCGAACTATTTCAGAGCGTTGGTTGCCTGGTTCGGTTTGGGCATGCTCAAAAAAATGATCCCACGCGGTTGCACGCATTCTGCGCCCCGATCGAGAGCAAACACATCTTAAGGTGACTATTTGATCGAATCATTCATCTAGTTATTTTTGCGCGCTTGCGTTGAACACTGAGCTGCTCATGGTGGGACGTCATTGGACTTATCATTTTGTGACAAAGCGCTCCGCTATATATGCGAAAGCGAGGCTAGAGCAAGGAAAGTACTGGGAGCGAATGCCGCAGCAGACCTTCATGCGAGACTATCCGACTTGGAAGCAGTCGATGCCATAACTGAGATAACCTGGGCTCTAATTGAGTATGATGCCTCTCAGGCTCAGCTAGAATTCCACCCAGGCTTTCGGCTGCTAGTGGAAGCGAACGAAATTAAGGCTCCAATTACTAATGGAGTCATAGACTGGACACGGGTCGGCCGGATTCTTCTGAAAGAGATCACACAACCATGAATTTTCGCCCCCGCTTCGAACCAGATTGGTCCGTATCGCCAGGCGCAACCATTCGCGCAATCATGGCGTCACGGAATTTGCTGGAAGCTGACGTCAGCGCCCAGCTTGACCTCGATTTGGAGGACCTTTCCGACCTAATTGAGGGGCGAAAGGCGATCGATCAACGCATGGCAGATAGATTGGCTGAAGTGCTTGGGACGAGCCCCAAGTTCTGGCTCCGGCGAGAGGAGTCGTTCCGCCAAGCGCGAAGCCCTGCACGTGGGGAGGACTTAGCCGGAGAACGCTCATCCTTCATCGCCAACTTGCCTGTTTCTGACATGCGGAAGCTCGGTTGGATAAGCGACTATGACCGCAACACACGCAACGAAGCAGTGCTCAGCTTCTTTGAGGATGAGTTCGGAGATTGGCGACGAAATGGGCGAGACCTGCTCGAAGCCGTAGCATTCCGAACCTCCCAAACACACGCAGCTGTGCCCGCAGCTGTCGCCGCCTGGCTGAGGCAAGGCGTAATTCAGGCACGACAGCTTCCACGCAAGAATTGGAATGCTGACACTCTCCGGCGCTCCTTGGATAGCATTCGAATTTTATCTCGCGAAAAAAATCCGACTGTTTTCTTCCCAAAACTTGTTGAAATTGGGCTTCAAGCTGGCGTTTCGGTAGTTTGCGTAAGGACACCAAAAGGATGTCGTGCAAGTGGTGCAACTCATTTTGCACCCGATGGCACTCCTATTATCCAACTGAGCTTCAGATATCGATCCGATGACCATTTTTGGTTCACGGTCTTTCACGAAATTGGGCATCTAATTCTGCACCACAATTCGCCCATGTTCGTTGAAGGGATTGATTGCCTAGCTTCCGACGAGGAAGCAGAAGCAGATAAATTTGCTCAGAACACGCTAATACCCCCGAGCTCCCAACACGAGATTTCAGAGATCGGCAGAGATTTCAAAAAAATCATGAGATTTGCTAGGCGCTGCGGAATCTCTGCCGGAATCGTTGTCGGTCAAATGCAGAAGAGAAACCTTCTTCGATATGATGAAATGAACTTTCTCAAGACAAGATACGACTGGTCCCAGGTCAAGCCATTTACCCCCTAAAGGGTAGATATTGATCTGGGCTTTTTTGCCAATTGCATAAACTGTCTTCCATCACCTGCATATTCACGCGGAGATAGTCTCCAAGCTCCACAACAAATTGGCTGAGCACAGCACGTGAAAGCGTCTCATTGGTATTATTTGTAAACAGCAAAGATGCCCCTCTCACTGGCCCGGTCGCGGCACCAAAATATGGATGAGGCGGATCAATATCCCAAATCCCAAGCTTTCCCATCATAGTTAAATAGTCAAATCGCCCCGTTCGCCCGAAGCGCTGAACATTCATACCATTAAAAAGCATTTCGAATGTCGAGCGTGGGTCACCATTCGCAGCCTCAAAATTCTCATTAATTAAATGCGCGTGACCTCGGTTTGCGCCAACCCAAGATACGTAACTTTCAACCACGTCAGCCAAGTTCTCCTTCACGTCAACTCTTACACTTTCATATTTCCGGTGGTTTCCAAACCGTATAGCACTTAATTCAACCGCGTTCTGTTCGAACCAGGCTCGAAAGCCACCCAAATTGGTGCTGGTCCGCAACCAAGTCCAAGGCTCTCCTCCCAACGCACCATAGACCATGCGCGTCGCCTGCCAGCGAAGCTGCCTATGGAAACCGAAGTGTGTTGACAGAAACACGAGCCAGCCAGCCTCATCGATGTTGCCTGCCTTAAAGTGCAAGAGCGCTGCCTTAAGCGGGTCAAAAAGATCGTGGTGAGGATCGATCCTCTCGGGTGCAATTGGTCGCTCTCGCAGAACTAGAATATATTCGACCCGATGAATACTATCGATCATCTGCCTGACCAAGCTATTCAGTCGCATTTCCGTGCCAATTCCCGAAAGAGCGCGCTTCTCTTGCGAAAATTTCACAAGCCGCGCAGTTAATTCTTGAGCGCGCGCTTCATCATTTGGGCGCATTATTCATCTCCGCCAAAGTTAGAGGCATCGAGAAGGCTGGCTTGCTCCTGAGCGCGAACCAAGGCGTTTCTCTTTTTTCTAATATAGGTCTTGTAGTAAGGGGACGACATGCAGCTTTGAAGCTCTACAACTCGCCGCAGACGGTCTCGCTGCTTGTCGTTTGGTCGCGTTAAGGCGAAAATAGCTAGCAGTCGCGCCATATCGGCCCAATAAGGCTGCAAAGAAGCTGCCATTTCGATCGCGTCATCAACGCTCGAAAGCCCCTTAGTCCTCAACATCTTTTCTATCTCTAATAGGATTTCAATTTCGTGCCAGGGATCACCAGCGGGCATGGCGGGCATTGCCGCTGTGGACTGCATCCCTTCGCCCAAGTATCGAGCAACACGATCCTGAACGCTATCGTAAACATGAAGGCTTCCAACAAAATGCTTATAATTTCCAAGCTTAACGCCAAGATGATTTGCCAATATCTCCTGAATCATAGTGAAAGAAAATACGTCGTGCGGCAATCCCCAGTACGCATCATTTGACCGCATATGAACTATTAAGTTTAGAAAATCATCACGAATCATAAATTGTAAAGTACAAGTGCACGGAATATCTAGATGCTCTGCAATGACATCTTTTTTATCAAATATCTGTATAACGGCTTGTCTAGATGTATTTTTTCTTTTTAAAATATCAAATACAATTTCATACTGTGAGGGACTACCCCCAAATATTCTCGGGCCATAAGCCCCCCATACCGTCCCATCTTCCTCACAATATTTTTTGTATTCATTTAGGTAGTAAATCATATGATCTGCATTGTTTGACTTTGATGCATACCAAAGAAATTCCCCGATGCAGCTATAGATAGTCCCCTTTGACTCCGATCTACTGAGTCGCGCCCTGGGTTGAGTTAGCTCCAGACAGACGCCGGAGATTTCAGAATTGGGCCCCTTGGTCGCAGTGAGCCGAACTTTGCTCTTTACAATCTTATGAAATACTTTTTGGAGAAGATCATCTAGCGTCGACGCTCTTAGGTGCATATCCCCCCCCAGCATTGGATTTTCGCAGACAGTCAAGGCTGGAACCTAAGAGTTATATGACGAATCGCAGTTCAGACGGACACTGTAGGAATATCGCGAAATCCAAAACGTTAGAAAAGAACATTTCCTTTTGATCATCGTTGCGGTGGATTACGGGCAAACGTTGATGAGATCGTCAGTTTAGCTATATGTCTTTCGTTGCGTGCAGCTCCCCTAGGTATCGGCACCGTTCAAGGATCAGAATTGTTCGCCCTAATATCGTTGACCAGCCTCAAATGCGCCAGCTCCAAATCCTGGAACCTGATCCCCTGCACGGAAGCGGAGAGGTCCTCGGGGTCGAAGTCTCTGCCGTAGCCATACATGCTGCTTTGGCCGGAGCCAGCTTCCCAGCCGCCGATTTTCATCGTGTCTTCAACTGAGACGTTCCCCTTCTTTGCAGCCTTGCGGAAGCTGTGACGGAAGGAGTGGAAGACGGCATTGGGATCGGGGACCACCGATCGAATATGTCGCATCAGCCGCTTGCTGACGGCCTCGCGTGACATGGCGGGAGGTCCTTCGACCTCCGGGAACAGCATCTTCCCTTGCTTCAGTCCATTGGCGTAATCGAGCAAGCCAGCCTCGACCAGAAACGGGTGAATCGGCACGCGGCGCTCGGCGGCATCAGTCTTCACGCCCCGATCATCCGTCTCCCGGATGTTGAAGAACCAGAAGCCATCAATCTGCTCGATATCCTGCCTGCGCAGAAAGCCTATTTCAGCCGAGCGAGCGCCTGTGAACAGGGCAATCAATGGCATCCAGAACAGCAGAGCAGAACGTCGGTCGTTGGCCCAGGGCTTGGTGTGAGGCTCGACCGAGAACAACCGGTTCAGTTCGCCCTTAGTGAAGCTCCGGCGCTTGCTCTTGCCAATCTTCGGCCCCGTAAGCCCTTCCGCTGGGCTTTTCGCTATAACGCCCTCTCGCGAGAAGAAATTGAACAGCGCCTTAAGCGTGTTGAGGTAGTTATCAACCGAGGCGGCATCCAGAGGCTTGTGCTTCTGGCTTGCGGCGTTGAGCTCAATAGCCTGCCTCAATGTCTTTTTCGGATAGAAAATGGCGGCACGCGCTGGCGCCTGTGCGAGTAGTGCGATCGCCTCGCGAACGTCGGCCCGTGTGATGTCGGCAATCGTCTCGCGAGCAGGCAGCAGCTCCAGCCACGTCTTCAGTCTCAGTCGGCGCGCTTTCCGAGTATTTTCGCTAGCTCCCTGTGCCTCCATCGAGCTCTCGAACAGCTCCACGGCTTGAGCAAACGAGATTGGCGGCTTCGGCGCTGTGTCACGATCGACGTCACGAAAAATGGGTTCCCTTCGAACCTCCGGCGCTCGGCGCAAACGATCACGTTGACGCTCCAGGCTCTCGTGCCAGAGCTTTTGAATCCAGGTGCAAATGTCGTGGTACAGCGGCCCACGCTTTTCAACTGAGAGCTTTGCCCATTGCAGGAACTGGTCGGCCAGCCATTGCAAGTCTCCCGGTGCACCTTGATCTATCCCGCCGAGATCGCCCTCTATGACCTGGAGCGCTTCTTCGCGCGCCTCCTCTCCGAGCGGGGCAAGGTCCCACGACTTCTCTCGTTCATGGAAATATGAGCGGAGAAGATAGAGGACGTGAGAGCGCGATTGTGTTGCCGCATCAACGGGAGCCGCACGCAGCTTAGCCCTAGCGGCAGCAATGCGCTCTTCGCTCTCGGCATATTTCAGCGCAGCAAGGCTATTCGCCTCCCGAAGGCCGATCGGTCCGAACGATTGTTTGAACTCACGGAGCTTGATTTCGGGCTGCACGTCCTTTGGAACGCCTCGCCTGAACTCCCAGGAATTGCCTCTCTTGATGAGGCATTTTGCGGGCACGTCGTCTCCCCCTTTTGTACCGGCATTTTGTACCAAGCGGGGTGTCGAACGTTTTGAAATCATTGAACGTATAACGCCATCAATCACTTAAGAGGGCGATGGCGGAGACGATGGGATTCGAACCCATGATACCCCTTTCGAGGTATGCTCATTTAGCAAACGAGTGCCTTCAGCCTCTCGGCCACGTCTCCGCACCGGCGCGACGAGTCGCGCCGGGAGAACGCTCTATGCCCGAGCAAGCCCGGCGTTTCAAGCGCGAACTGAACGTGTCTCCCAGCATCTCTCTCGGGGACGATAGGCGGCACGGTCTCAGCCCGCATTGCAGGCGCGATATCCAAGTGTGATAGCCGCGGCAGACGGCACCCGGATGACCATCTCGCAGGATTGGCAGTATTTTTTTATTCCATGCCAGAAAGAGTGCATCGCCAGTATTTCAAAGCCTGCCCGGCAATCGGTATATACGAGCGACCCGGCATCGTTCATCTTAGCCTCTTGCAAGGCGCGAATTCTTGTGGCTAGGGTCCGCTAGAGCGCGACCAAAGTCGTATTTTGACCAAAGGCTGCGTAAAAAACCGGAAAAATCCGGCCAAATTAGGGGGAACCTGATGAAAGTATCTAAAACTTCGCTGTGGGCAGCGCTGATCGCCACGACCATGCTCGTGGGGGCGGCCGAGGCGCGGACGCTGAAATGGGCGCGCTCCGGCGATTCCCTGACGCTCGATCCCCATGGCCAGAACGAGGGGCCGACCACGGCGCTCAACGGCCATATTTATGAAGCCCTGACGGAGCGTGATCACACGGGCAAGCTCCTGCCTGCGCTTGCCACCTCCTGGCGCGTGCTGCCGGACGACGCGAAGGTGTGGGAGTTCAAGATTCGCCCCGGCGTCAAGTTCCACGATGGCAGCGCCCTCACGGCGGATGACGTCGTCTTCTCCTATCAGCGTGCGATGCAGCCGACCTCGGACTTCAAGGGTCTGCTGACCGATGTCGTCGAGGCCAAGAAGGTCGACGACCTGACCGTGCATATCGTGACGAAGGGGCCGAACCCGCTGCTGGTCAACAATACCCAGCAGATTCATATCATGAGCAAGGCCTGGGCCGAGAAGCACAACGCGACCAAGGCGCAGGACTTCAAGAACAAGGAAGAGAACCACTCGGTCCGTAACGCCAACGGCACCGGCCCTTACATTCTCGTCTCGCGCGAACCCGACGTCAAAACCGTCATGAAGCGCAACGACAATTACTGGGGCAAGGGCGCGGTTCCCCACGGCATTTCCGAGATCATCTATACGCCGATCAAGCAGGACGCGACCCGTGTCGCCGCCTTGCTTTCCGGCGAGATCGATTTCGTCCAGGACGTGCCGGTGCAGGATATCGAGCGCCTGAAGAGCGGCAAGGGTCTGCGCATCAACAGCGGCCCCGAGAACCGCACGATCTTCTTTGGCATGAATGTCTCCAAGGACGATCTGAAGTCGGACAACGTCGAGGGCAAGAACCCCTTCGCCGACAAGCGCGTTCGCCAGGCGATGAATATGGCGATCAACCGTTCGGCGATCCAGCGCGTCGTGATGCGCGGTGAATCGGTCCCGACCGGCGTGATCATGCCTCCCTTCGTCACCGGCTGGACCAAGGAGCTCGACGCTGCGCCTACGACGGATGTGGCTGCCGCCAAGAAGCTGCTGGCGGATGCCGGCTATCCGAACGGCTTCTCCACGACTCTCCATTGCCCGAATGACCGCTATGTCAACGACGAAGCGATCTGCCAGGCCGCGGTTGGCATGTGGGGCCAGATCGGCATCAAGGTGAACCTGGTCAGCCAGTCGAAGTCGATCCACTTCACCCTGATCCAGAAGAATCCGCCGGAAACGGACTTCTATCTGGTGGGTTGGGGCGTCCCGACCTTCGACAGCCACTATATCTTCTCGTTCCTCTACCAGACCCGGACCGGCAGCGCCGGCTCCTGGAACGCGACCCGGTATTCCGACAAGGATGTCGACGCCAAGATCGTCTCCCTGACGACCGAAACGAATATCGAAAAGCGTAACGCGACGATCGCCGACATCTGGAAGACCCTGAAGGATGAGGCGATCTACCTGCCGGTCCATCACCAGTCGCTCAGCTATGCGATGAAGGACGCGTTCGATATCCCGGTTGACGTGAGCAACACGCCCAAGCTCAAATCCGTCGCCGTCAAGTAAGCAAGTAGGAAATCCCGGCCGGCCCGATAATCGGGCCGGCCGGTTTTTGTCCTCTCGCATTCGAGATTCACATGTTCGCTTATGCCATCCGCTCGCTGGCACAAGGGCTGCTTGTCCTTGTGGCGGTTGCGTTTATCTCATTTTCCATGTTCCGCTTCGTGGGCGATCCTGTCGCCAACATGGTGGGTCAGGAAGCCTCCGTTCAGGATCGCCAGGAGCTCGCAGAGCGTCTCGGCCTGACGGATCCGTGGCCGGTGCAGTTCGCGCGCTTCATGGGCAATGCCGTGAAGGGCGAATTCGGGGTTTCCTACCGCCAGGGGCGCAAGGTCTCCGACCTGATCAAGGAGCGCCTGCCCGCGACAGTCGAGCTGGCGGTGCTTTCCGCCGCTTTCGCCACGCTGTTCGGCGTTTTGTTCGGCGTCTATGCCGCGATCAACCGTACCGGACTTGGTTCGAATATCATCATGACCGGGTCGCTTGTCGGGGTCTCGCTGCCAACCTTCCTGATCGGTATCGGGCTCATTTTCATTTTCTCCGTGGAGTTGCGCTGGCTGCCTTCCTTCGGGCGCGGCGAAACCGTGAAGCTTGGCTGGTGGACAACCGGCCTTCTCACCGAATCCGGTCGAAAATCGCTGATCCTGCCGGTTCTGACCCTCGGGTTCTTCCAGCTCACGCTGATTATGCGCCTTGTGCGCGCCGAAATGCTTGAGGTCATGAGGGCCGATTTCATCCGCTTCGCCCGCGCACGCGGCATTCCCGAGCGGGCGATCCAGCTGCGCCATGCGCTGCGCAACACGCTCGTTCCGGTCGTCACGATCGCGGGGTTGCAGCTCGGTTCCGTCATCGCCTTCGCCATCGTCACGGAGACCGTGTTCCAATGGCCGGGGCTGGGCGCGTTGTTCGTCAATGCGGTCCAGTTCGCCGATGTTCCCGTCATGGCGGCTTATCTGATGTTTGTGGCCGCGGTGTTCGTGGTCGTGAACCTCACCGTCGATCTCCTTTATTTCCTCCTCGATCCGCGCCTGCGCTCTGGCGCGAAGATCGCCAAGGGGCATTGAAATGCAAAACCCATCTCCCACACCCACCGGCGAAGCGGCGCCTTCGCCCTCGCGCTGGGCCCGCTTTCTCGACAGCGATCTCTTTTTCGCCTTCAAAACCTCGCCGGTAGCGATTGCGTCCTTCATCCTTTCAGTGGTCATGATCGCGGCCGCGCTGCTGGCGCCGCTGCTTGCGACGCAGGACCCATTCAATCCAGCCGTTCTCAACCTGATGGAAGGGCTGACCCCGCCGGGCGTCACCAATGAATTCACGAACAAGAGCTTCCTCTTCGGCACCGACCCGCAAGGGCGCGACATGTATTCCGCCGTTCTCTACGGCACGCGCGTCTCGCTGCTCGTGGGCGCGGCCTCGGTCGTTTTCTCGGCGGGGCTTGGCGTGGTCCTCGGCCTGATGGCCGGCTATCTCGGCGGCAAGACCGAGGCGCTGATCATGCGTATCGCCGATATCCAGCTTTCCTTCCCGGCGATCCTGATCGCGCTGCTGGTTTTCGGCGTGGCGCGCGGCATCATTCCGCCGGCGCAGCAGGAGGAGGCGACGCTGATCCTGCTCATCCTCGCGATCGGGCTTTCGAACTGGGCGCAATATGCGCGCACGGTCCGCGGCTCGACCCTGATCGAGAAGAACAAGGAATATGTGCAGGCGGCACGGGTTATCGGGCGTTCGCCCTTCCTCATCATGCTCAAGCATATCCTGCCGAATGTCATGGGGCCGGTCACCGTCATCGCGACGATCAATCTCGCGCTGGCGATCATCGAGGAGGCAACGCTGTCCTTCCTCGGCGTCGGCATGCCGCCGACCCAGCCCTCGCTGGGGACCCTGATCCGCATTGGTCAGCAATTCCTGTTCTCGGGCGAGTGGTGGATCCTCTTCTTCCCCGCGATCACGCTGATCATTCTCGCGCTCGCCATCAACCTGCTGGGCGACTGGCTGCGCGACGCATTGAATCCGAGGCTGCAATGACAAAGAACAACAATGCCTCAGGCCCGGTTCTCTCGGTTTCCGATCTGAGCCTGGAATTTGTCACGCGCCGGGGAGTTCTCAAGGCGCTTGACCGGGTGTCCTTCGATATCGCGCGCGGCGAAGTGCTCGGCGTGGTCGGGGAATCGGGCGCCGGCAAATCGCTCACCGGCTCGGCGATCATCGGCCTCATCGAAAAGCCGGGCCGCCTTTCCGGCGGCGAGGTGCGCCTCAACGGCGAGCGGATCGACAACCTCTCGCCGGAGGCGATGCGCAAGATCCGCGGCCGCAAGATCGGCATGATCTTCCAGGACCCGCTGACATCGCTCAACCCGCTTTTCCGCGTCGGCGACCAGATCGCCGAAACGGTGATGGCACATATGAATGTCTCCAGGGCAGAGGCGCGCGCGCGCGCGCTCGCCCTGCTGACCGAGGTCGGCATTCCCGCGCCGGAATCGCGTATCGACGCCTATCCGCACGAATTTTCGGGCGGCATGCGTCAGCGCGTCGTCATCTCGCTCGCGCTCGCCGCCGAGCCTGACCTGATCATCGCGGATGAACCGACAACCGCGCTCGACGTTTCGGTTCAGGCGCAGATCATCACGCTGCTCAAGCGGCTGTGCCGCGAGCGTGGCACCTCGGTGATGCTCATCACGCATGATATGGGCGTGATCGCCGAAACGGCGGATCGCGTCGCGGTGATGTATGCCGGGCGCGTGGCCGAAATCGGCCCGGTCGCGGATGTGATCCGCAACCCGCAGCATCCCTATGCCGCGGGACTGATGGGGGCGATCCCCGCCCTGAAGAAGAATGTGGGGCGGCTTGCCCAGATTTCCGGCTCGATGCCGCGCCTCAACGCCATTCCTCCGGGCTGCGCGTTCAGGCCGCGCTGCCCGAAGGCATTCGATCGCTGCGCCGCCGAGCGCCCCGATCTCATGCAGGCTGGCAAGAGCCGCGCCGCCTGCTGGCTTGTCGATCAGGGAGTTCCGGCATGAATTCCGGCATGAATGCGCATATGAATTCCGGCTCCGGTGAAACGCTGGTCGCCTCGCGCGACCTGCGTCGGGTTTTCGATGTTTCGAGCCCGTGGCTGGAGCGCGTGCTCTCGGGCGAGAAAAAGCGCCTGCTGCGCGCCGTGGATGGCGTTTCCTTCGAGATCCGCAAGGGCGAGACCTTCGCGTTGGTGGGGGAATCCGGCTCGGGTAAATCCACCGTGGCGAAGCTGGTGGTCGGATTGCTGCCGCCCAGCGGCGGGGATGTCACCTTCGAGGGCATCGCCAAGGGAAGACAGCCCGAGGCGGGCAGCGTCCAGATGATCTTCCAGGATCCCTACGCCTCGCTCAATCCGCGCTGGCGGGTGCGTGACATCATCGCCGAGCCGATGAGCGCGCTGAACCGCCCGGCCGATCCTGCGGCGCGGGCCGCGCGGGTAGGGGAGCTTCTCACGCTGGTGGGGCTTTCCCCGCTCGATGGCGAAAAGTTTCCGCATCAATTCTCGGGCGGCCAGCGCCAGCGTATTGCCATCGCGCGGGCGCTGTCGTCGGAACCCGCCTTCATCGTCTGCGACGAGCCGACTTCGGCGCTCGACGTCTCGGTTCAGGCGCAGATCCTCAACCTGATGCGCGACCTCCAGGAAAAGCTGGGGCTGACCTATCTCTTCATCTCGCATAACCTCGCGGTCGTGCGGCACATGGCGCACCGGATCGGCGTCATGTATCTCGGCCGTCTGGTCGAGGTTCAGGAGACCGAGGCGCTCTTCGAGAATCCGCAGCATCCCTATACGCGGCTTCTGATCGATGCCGTGCCGGATCTCGCCGATATCGGCCGGGACCGTGTACCGGTGCAGGGCGAGGTGCCGAGCCCGATCAACCCGCCCTCGGGCTGCACCTTCCATCCGCGTTGCCCGCTGGTTACCGATATCTGCAAGGCGCAGGCACCTGCCTTCGATGGCAGGACGGCCTGTCACCATGCCGGCAAGGCCTTCGCATAGGGCGCTTCATCTCGGCTTTTCCGCCATTTCCGCGAAACTCATCGGCCTGCCGCCCTGCGGCAGGCCGATTGCTTTTGGGGCTGTTCCCGTGAGGAGCGGCGGCATTGCGGAAGGGGGGATTCAACACTTGCAAACATATGAATGAATGAATATAAAGGCCTTGTCCACTGAAACGAGGTTGTCCCATGCAGATCGAAAATGCCGTTCTCGCCTTTGCAGGCTTCATGATTCTCCTGTCGCTTGCATTGACCTATTTCATTTCTCCCTGGTTCATGCTGCTGACCGGCTTTGTCGGGCTCAACCTCCTCCAGACCGCCTTCACCGGCTTCTGCCCGGCGGCGAATGTCTTCCGGAAGTTGGGCTTCAAATCCGGTTGCGTTTTCCGCTGAGCACCGGGAGGCATCATGAAAAGACAGGCTGTCGCCGCTCTCGGCCTTCTCGCGGGCTTTGGCCTCGCGGGGGCTTTTGCTGCCGAACTCGAGATCCAGCCGCGGCGGATCGTGGAGGCCAAGGCTGTTTTCGGGCGCTTCGAGGCGCGCGATGTGCTGCCCGCGCGGCCGCGCATCGGGGGGACCCTGGTGCGGCTGGCGGTGAGCGAGGGCGATCTGGTGACGGCCGGCCAATCCATCGCCACCGTGGCGGATGACAAGCTGGCGCTGCAATTGCGCGCGGCCGAGGCGAAGATCCGCGCCCTCAATTCCGAGCTGGAGAATGTGCGGGCCGAATTCGAGCGCGCCCGCACCCTGCTCGAACGCGGGGCGGGAACGCAGCAGCGTGTCGATACGCTGCGTACCCAGATGGAGGTGGTCCGCAGCCAGATCAGCGCGGGCGAAGCGGAAAAGGCGGTGATCATCCAGCAGGGCGCCGAGGGCGAGGTCCTCGCGCCGGTAGCCGGGCGCATCCTGAAAGTGCCGGTCACCCATGGTTCGGTCGTGATGCCGGGCGAGCCGGTGGCTTCCGTGGCGGGGGGCGGCTTCTTTCTCCGTCTTGCCCTGCCGGAGCGCCATGCCGCTCAGCTGCGGCTTGGCGCCGAGGTGCCGGTCACGCTCGAAGGCGGACGACAGCTGACGGGGCATCTCGCCAAGATTTTCCCGCAGATCGAGAACGGCCGGGTGATCGCCGATGTCGAATTGCCGCAAATCGAGACCTTCTTCGTCGGCGCGCGCGTCCTCGCCCAGGTTCCCGTGGGGGAACGGCAGGTGATCGCGGTGCCGAAAGGCGCACTGAAAGCGCGCGCGGGGCTTGATTTCGTGACGATCAGCGTCAAGGGCGCCCAAAGCGATGTGATCGTCGTCACGGGCAGCGAAATCGCGATTGATGGAAGCGTCTGGATCGAGATCCTTTCCGGCCTTCGCGCCGGGGACCGGGTGGTGACGCCGTGAAGATGCCGCAACTGGGAATGGCGGGCGCGCTCACGCGCCGCTTTATCGCTTCGCCGCTCACGCCGCTCTTTCTCGTCGCGGCGATGGCGCTCGGGCTTGTCGCCCTTCTTGCGCTGCCTCGCGAGGAGGAACCGCAGATTTCCGTGCCGATGGTCGATATCCATCTGCGCGCGGAGGGGCTTGCCGCCGAGGATGCGGTGAAGCTCGTCACCGAACCGCTCGAAACCCTGGTGAAATCGATCGCGGGCGTCGAGCATGTCTATTCGCAGACCCGCGACGACGGCGCCATGGTGACGGCGCGGTTCATGGTCGGAACCTCGGCCGATGCCGCGATCCTGCGCGTGCACGAGAAGGTGCGCGCCAATCTCGACCGCATCCCGGTCGGCATTCCGGAACCGCTGATCGTCGGGCGCGGGATCGACGATGTCGCCATCGCCGTGCTTACGCTCGCGCCCAAGGCGGAGGCGGCAGGACGCTGGAGCGCCAACGACCTGACCCGCGTGATGCGCGAATTGCGCGTCGAGATCGCCAAGCTCGACAATGTCGGCCTGACCTATCTCGTCGGCGAGCAGCCCGAGGAAATCCGTATCGCGCCCGATCCCGAACGCCTTGCCACGGCGGGTCTGACCCTTCAGGCGCTCGCGGCCAAGCTCGAAGGCGCAAACCGCGCCTTCCCGGTCGGAACCTTGCGCGAGGACGGGCGGCAGATACCGCTGGTCTCGGGCCAGACGCTCCAGAGCATCGAGGAAATCGGCAATCTGACCGTCACGACCCGCGACGGCAGGCCGATCTATGTCCGCGATGTGGCGACCCTTTCGCTGGCGACGGAAACGCGCGAAACGCGGGTCTCCCATCTCGCACGGACAGGCGAGGGCGGTTTCACGCGCGTTCCCGCGGTCTCGCTGGCCGTGGCCAAGCGCGCCGGCGCCAATGCGGTGACCATCGCGCATCAGGTGATCGCGACCGCCGAGCGCCTCAAGGGCGGCCTCATTCCGGCCGATCTCGACCTCCACGTCACGCGCGATTACGGCGAGACCGCCAACGAAAAGGCGAATGAGCTGCTGTTCCATCTCGGTCTCGCCACGCTCTCCATCGTGGCGCTGGTCTGGTTCGCGATCGGGCGTCGCGAGGCGATCGTGGTCGCCATCGTCATCCCGGTCACGATCCTGCTCACGCTCTTCGCCGCCTGGATCATGGGGTATACGCTCAACCGCGTCAGCCTGTTCGCGCTGATCTTCTCGATCGGCATCCTCGTGGACGATGCGATCGTGGTCATCGAGAACATTGCCCGTCATTGGGGCATGGGCGATGCGCGCGACCGGCGCGACGCGGCGGTGGATGCCGTGGCGGAGGTGGGCAACCCCACCATCGTCGCGACGCTGACCGTGGTCGCCGCCCTGTTGCCGATGCTCTTCGTCTCCGGGCTGATGGGCCCCTATATGAGCCCGATCCCGGCCAATGCCTCGGCGGCGATGATCATTTCCTTCTTCGTCGCGGTGATGCTCACGCCATGGCTGATGGTGAAACTCGGCGCGAGCCATGGCGGCCATGCCGAGCACGCGGAAGGCGGTCGCCTCGGCGCGCTCTATATCCGCATGGCGCGACCGATCCTTGCCGGCAAGCGCGCGGCCTGGCTGTTCCTGCTCGGGGTCGGCATCGCGACTTTCGCGTCGCTGGCGCTGTTCTACACCCAGCATGTCACGGTGAAGCTGCTCCCCTTCGACGACAAGCCGGAACTGGCGATCCAGCTCGATATGCCGCGTGGAAGCACGGTCGAGGAGAGTGATCGCGTTCTCGGCCAGATCGCGACCGCGCTCCGACCCGTGGCCGAGATCCAGAGCCTGCAAGGCCATGCCGGCACCGCCGCGCCGTTCAATTTCAACGGACTGGTGCGCCATTCCTATCTGCGCTCCGAACCGCAGATGGGCGATCTTCAGGTCAATCTGCGTCCGAAATCCGAGCGCAAGCGCGCCAGCCATGCCATCGCGCTCGAGTTGCGCACACGCATCGCCGAGGCCGGCCTGCCGGCCGGCGCGCGGGTGAAGGTCGTGGAGCCGCCGCCCGGCCCGCCGGTTCTCGCCACGCTTCTCGCCGAAATCTACGGCCCGGATGCGCAGACGCGGCGTGCGGTGGCGGAAAAACTCCGTGAAACCTTCCGCACCATTCCCTTCATCGTCGATATCGACGACAGTTTCGGCACGCCCCTCGAGCGTCGCCGCCTCGCCATCGCGCAGGACCAGCTCGAATTCTTCCGCGTCGAGCAGCGCGATGTACACGAGACCATCCGCCTGTTCTATGGCTGGCAGGTGGTCGGCTATTCGCATCGCGGCGGCGGACGCCAGCCGATCCCGATCCGTCTCGGCCTGTCCAAGAGCGGCATGGTGCTTGACGAAAGGGCGCTGGCGATTCCCGTGCCCGCCAACCTGCTCCCGGGCGACCGCTCGACGGTGGAACTGGGCGATGTCACCCGCATCCACCACGAGACCGCCTCCTTCCCGGTTTTCCGGCGCAACGGGCGGGCGGCGGAGATGGTCACGGCGGAACTCGCCGGCAGTTTCGAGGCACCGCTCTACGGGATGCTGGCGGTGCAGCGCGCGATCGATGCCGCCGATTGGGGAAGCTTACCGAAGCCGATCATCCGCCTGAACGGCCAGCCGGATGATGTCGCGAAGCCGGTCCTGCTCTGGGACGGCGAATGGGAGGTCACCTGGGTCACGTTCCGTGACATGGGCGCGGCCTTCGCGGTAGCCCTGCTGGGGATCTATATCCTCGTCGTGGCGCAATTCGGCTCGTTCAAGCTGCCGCTCGTGATCCTCACGCCGATCCCGCTGACCTTCATCGGCATCCTGTTCGGGCACTGGGCGTTCGGCGCGCCGTTCTCCGCGACTTCGATGATCGGCTTCATCGCACTGGCGGGCATCATCGTGCGCAATTCCATCCTGCTGGCGGATTTCATCCGTCATGCCCGCCGGCCGGATGTGCCGCTGGTCGAGACGCTGATGCAGGCGGGAGCGATCCGCTTCAAGCCGATCCTGCTCACTGCCCTGGCGGCGATGATCGGGGCGGTGACGATCCTCGCCGATCCGATCTTCCAGGGGCTGGCGATCTCGCTGCTGTTCGGGCTCGCTTCGTCGACCCTGCTGACGGTGCTCGTCATTCCGGCGATCTATCTCGTGCTCAGGGGGTAGGGGCGGGCAGCACGCTTTCCTGCATCGTTTCCTCCTCCTGCTGCGCGGAGGGAACCCGCGCGACCGTTACGGAGCAGGTCGCTTCCGCGACGATCGCGGTCGAGACCGAGCCGAGATAGCGCCGCACGCCGCCCGACCCGCGCGCGCCGACGATCAGATGATCGACATGGTTGTTGCGCGCGAAGGAAAGCAGGATCTCGGCCGCATCGGGAGCTTCAAGCACGTGGTAGGTGACCCGCTCGGGCGGCAGGCGCATCGGCGCGGCCCAGTTCTTCAGCTCCACCAGTCTTTTGACATGTGTGGAGGTACCATCTTCCTCGGTCATCGTATCGATGCCGAGGCGAGCGGTTTTGAGGACATTGACGCAGGCGAGCCGGGCGAGCGGCTTGGCTTCGAGCAGCATCGCCGTGAGGGACTGGACCTGCTCTCTCAGCGGCGCGCCTTCTGGCGAGAGATCCACCGCCACCATGATGATCGGGGCCGTGGTGGCATGGCGATAGCTTTCGATCCGGCTGAGCGGTGCATCGGCGCTATTGGCGAAGCGTCCGGCAAGAAAATTACGCAGCCATCCCACGGGCTTGCGCGTCGCGCGTTCGGTCAGGGCGACATGATCGGGGTGACTGAGATCGAAGGCGAGCTGCTGGGCGGTGGGGTAGCGGCGCTCGGGCTTGACCTCGAGGCAGCGCAGGATGATTTCCTGCAGGAAGCCCGGCATGTCCTTGCGCAGCATGCGCGGCGGCACGGGCTGCTCGTGAAGGCGGCGCAGCAGGGCCTTGGTCTTGTGTTCGGGATTGCCGAAGGGGCGCTGCCCGGTCGCGAGCGTATAGAGCAGCACGCCAAGGGCGAAAATATCGCTGCGCGGCTCCTCGCGCAACTTCAGAACCTGCTCGGGCGCGATATAGGGCGCGGTTCCCATGGGGACTCGGAATTCCTCCGCGAGCAGATCGGGCAGGCGAAGATGCCGCGACAACCCGAAATCGATGAAGACCGCTTCGCCGCCGGGCGCGGTCGGATCGCCCGTAAGCGGCCGAAGCATGATATTCGAGGGCTTGAGATCGAGATGGATCACATCCTGTTTGTGCAGGCTGCACAGGGCGGTGGCGATCCTCGCGCCGAGATCGATCACCTCCTCAAGCGGAATCGGCGCCTGCTTGAAGCGGGAAAGCAGTGATTCCCCGGCGATTTTTTCCATCACCAGATAGGGCTGGGCGGAGAAATCGCCGCATCCGTAGCAGCGCGGCACATGCGGCCCTGTCAGCCGGGGCAGGATCATCATCTCCTGTTCGAACCCGACGATCATGGTCGGATCGTCGCCATCGAGGATGAGCGGAATCTTCATGACCAGCGGCACATCGATGCCGGCCTTGGTCACCTCCCAGATTTCAGCCATCCCGCCCTGATGGATCTTCTCTCCGATCAGAAAACCGTCGAGCACCGCGCCGGTCTGAAGTTGCATCCGCCCCATCGAGCTCCCCATTCTCGCTCTGTCATTTTGGTTTGACGCATTTTTTCGATCAACCGGCGTCCACGTGATCAGGAAATGCTTCTAGCGTCCGCGCAGAAGCCGCTCCGCCAGCGCGATCGGCAGCCCGGCCTCGCGGATCTTGCGCGCCGCTTCATAATGATCATAGGCCTTGCGCTCGATGGTGAGCGTGCGGGCGCGCGTATCGAGAATGCCGAAGGCGGCGGCGGTCGATCCGTCCCGCGGCTGGCCCACGGAACCCATGATTCCCAGCCAGTTCTGGCGCGGCGAAAGCGGCATTTCCTGCCCGGCGAGGGGAATATGCGGCGTGGCCGTACCCGCGCTGGTGAGGCGCCAGAGGCAAGGAACATGCACATGCCCGGCCAGCGTGACGGGTGCATCCGTCGCACGCAGGCATCGTTCGGCCGAACCGGGGTCGGTGATATAATGCCAGGCGCGTGGCGCGCGCGCGCTGGCATGGACCAGCAACACATTGTCCTCGCGATGTGTTTCCTCAAGGCGCGCGAGAACCGCCAGATGAGGCGGTGCCAATTGCCGCCGGGTCCATTCGATCGCGGCGCGGGCCGCGCTGTTCATGTCGAAATCATCCGAGGTTATGGCGAGGTCGTGGTTGCCCAGAATGCCTATCGCGCCGGCCGCCATCAGGGCTTCGGCGCGCTCAAGGCAATAGACGGGGTCCGCCCCGTAGCCCACGATATCCCCCAGCAGGACGATGCGGTCGATCCGGTGCGCGTCGAGGCTGGCCAAGACCGCATCCAGCGCTTCGCGATTGGCATGGATATCCGAGAGGATCGCAAGACGCATGATAGCTCCAGATCCGTTGCTGTTCGCGTCGGACCCGCGGGATTTTGGCCGGGCGGGACACGGGCGGGTTGGCCGGAGGCCCGATCCCTCCATCCGCCGGGATGCGATGCCACGATGCGAGCATAGAGCGAAAATACAAATACGATATCCAACGATCTGCTGATCCGCCCGCCGATACAAGGCGCGCACTCGCTTCAACGAGCGTTAACGATTATTCAACCGCGTCGGGCGGGGTTGCTTGACGCCGTGCCTCCTCGCCTTTAACCCGCCTTATTCTGGACTATGTGTTGACGCGGTGAGTCACATTGACGTGACCGGCTCGAAGGATTGTTCATCCTTTCGGGACGGCGGGGTAGGGGACAGGATGCAGCTTCCGGGATCACGGTCGTCAGGGGCGTTTCGTGCCTCGAAAACCCCCGATGCCACGCGCGTCGGCGCACTGGCGCTTCGCGCTGCGCTGGTCTGTGCCGGCGCCCTGACGCTGGCCAATTGCGCCAAGCAACCCAGCGGCGGCAAAGCGCATGTCTCCAAGGAAATCGGCGCCTTCTCCCATCCGAAATACGGGCAGGCGAGCCCGCGTGTCGTCGGCATGGACGAGGACGCGCCCAAGGGTGGCGGTCGCTATCAGGTCGGTAATCCCTATTCGGTGGCGGGCAAGCGCTATGTCCCGCGCGAGAAGCCAGTCGGCTACACCGTGACCGGCAATGCGAGCTGGTATGGCATCGCTTTCCATGGCCGCAAGACCGCCAATGGCGAGGTTTATGACCGCAACTCAATTTCCGCGGCGCATCCGACCATGCCGCTGCCGAGCTATGCGCGCGTCACCAACATGAACAACAATCATTCGATTGTCGTGCGCGTGAACGATCGCGGCCCCTATCATGGCGGACGCGTTCTCGATGTTTCCGAGCGCACCGCGAACTTGCTGAAATTCAAGCATATCGGCACGGCGCGCGTGAAGGTTGACTATCTCGGCCCGGCCGCGCTGGCAGGGTCAGACGATACCCGTCTTACCGCTTCACTCCGCACGGACGGCCCTGCCGCCGCGCCTCTCGGCAACAACGCGCCGACCATGGTCGCCTCGATCGAGCCGGTCGCGACCGCGATCCCGACAGAGAGCCGTGCACTTGGTTTCACGGCCAATGCCACAGGCTTGCCGGTGTCGCGCCCCGCGCCGCAAAATCCGGGCGTGATCACCGAGACGCGCTTCGCGCCGGCCGGAAACATGCCGGTGCCGCCCGCGCGTCCCTTCGATCTCGATACGATCGGCGGCGCCGCCGCGCCCGTCGCGCCGGGCTCGCTGCCGGCCATCGTCGCGCCGCCGCCGCCGCGCCGGCTTTCCGCCCTGCCGCCGGCACGCCCAACCGATCTTTCCTTCGGCCCCGCTTCCGGCATGCTCTCGCGCTTTGGCGGCGATCATGTCTTCGCGCGCTTTGCCGATGAGGGTTTCGTTCTGGCGCGCGAAACCACGCGCTGAACGATCCACCCCGTTGATCCCGCCGCTTCCCTCCGGCTAAGAGAGGGGAGGAGGCCAACTTGCGCGCGCTGCCCAATCCGATTCCGGCTCCGCTATGGCGGATGTGTTCCGTTCTTCGCTGCCTGAGCCTCGTCACGGGGCTGATGCTGGCCTGCGGAGCGAGCCAAGCGCAGCAGACGGAAAAGCCCGCGCCCTTCGAAACCAGCGCGAAACAGGTGCTTCTCTTCGATTATTCAACGCGCTCCACGCTTTTCGAGCGCGAGGCGGATCGCGAAATCGCGCCGGCCAGCCTTGCCAAGCTGATGACGATCGCCGTCATTTTCCGTGAGTTCCGCGAAGGGCGTCTGAAGCCCGAGGCGGAGATGGTGGTCTCGGTCGATGCCTGGCGGCGCGGCGGCGCGGTTTCCGGCAATCCCAACATGCTTCTGACGCCGAACCGCGTGATCCGTGCCGATGAATTGCTCACGGGGCTGATCGTCGGCGGCGCGAATGATGCCGCCCTGACTTTCGCCGAGAATATCGCGGGCAAGGAAGAGCGCTTCGTCGATCTCATGAATGCCTATGCGAAGAGCATCGGGCTGAACCGTTCGCGATTCCGCAACGCGACAGGCTATGCGGCGGAGGGACAGGTCGCGACCTTGCGCGACCTGGTGCGCCTCGCCGCGCATCTCATCGAGACCTATCCCGAATATTATCCGCTTTTCGCCCAGCGCGATTTTCCGCTGGGTAAGAACCGGCAGGTCAGCCGCAATCCGCTTCTGCCCATGGAGATCGGCGCCGATGGATTGGCGACGGGTTTTCTGCCGGAAACCGGGCAGGCGCTGGTCGGCTCTGCGGTGCAGGAGGGGCGGCGCGTCATCGTCGCCGCGGCCGGGTTCGAGAGCGTGCAGGAGCGCAGCCTTGAATCGCGCAAGCTGATCGAATGGGCCTTCCGGCGCTTCGAGATCCGCACGCTCTTCGCCGCCGGCAGCCGGATCGGCGAGATCTCGGCCTATGGCGGCGCGCGCGGCACGGTGGCGGTGAAGACCGCCGCCGATATCCGTCTGCCCCTTTTGCGCGGCTCGAACGAGGGATTGATCCTCCGTCTGGCCTATCGCGGGCCAGTGCCGACGCCGATTGCCGAGGGGACGCCACTGGCGCAGCTCGATATCCTGCTGGATGGCAGGCTGGTGCAATCGGCGCCGCTTGTCGCGGCGGAATCGGTCGAGAAGGGCGGTATCATCGCCCGCGCGCGCGATGCCGCGCTCGAACTCGGCCGGCAATGGGCGCAGAACGGCTTGTCCTGGCTGGCCCAGCGCGCGGGATGGAGCAAAAGCGGCGAAAAGGCGAAATCGTGAGCGCAAAAGGCCTTTTCATCACCTTCGAAGGCGGCGAGGGCGCGGGAAAATCGACGCAGATCCGCGCTTTCGCGGCATGGCTGGAAGAACATGGCCACGCCGTGACGCTGACCCGCGAGCCCGGCGGAACCCCGCTTGCCGAAGCCATCCGGGGTGTGATCCTCGGGCCCGGCGGCTCGCAGGATGCGCTGACGCAGACGCTGCTCTTCGCCGCCGCGCGGCGCGACCATCTGCTCAACCTGATCGAACCGGCGCTTGCCGCGGGCAGGATCGTGCTGTGCGACCGCTTCACCGATTCCACCCGCGCCTATCAGGGCGGCAAACTCGATCACGCGCTTATCGAGCAGACCATCCGGCTTTCGACCGGCGGGCGCGAACCGGACCTGACTTTCCTGCTCGATCTTGCGCCCGAAACCGGGCTGAAGCGCGCGGCGCGCCGCAATGTCGCGGTCGATGCTTTCGAAACCGCTGATCTTGCTTTCCATCATGGCGTCCGGGCTCGTTTTCTGGCCTTGGCAGAAGCAAATCCCGGTCGTATCGCCCGCATCGATGCCGGCAAGGATCAGGCCGCGGTGGGCATGGCCATCCGCGCTGCCTACACCGCTCGGTTCACAGATGCGGCGGGAGGGCGGGGATGACGATCCTGCCGCCGCGTTTCCTGCCGCCGCAGCCCGGCGATATCCCCGAAATCGACCGTGTCGCCGGGGCGCCGCATCCGCGCGAGATGCTTTCCCTCGTCGGGCATGACGCGCAGGAGCGCGCCTTTCTCGCGCTTTACAACGCCGGCACCCTGCATCACGCCTTCCTGCTGACGGGGCCGGAGGGGATCGGCAAGGCAACCTTCGCATACCGGGCCGCGCGCTTCCTGCTGGCTAGCGGCGCGGAGGCCGGCAATGGCCTGTTCGGCGGCGCCTCGACACTGGATGTGCCGGAAGAGGCGCGGGCCACGCAGCTCGTCGCGCATCTCGCCCATCCCGATCTGGGCGTGCTCAAGCGCCGCTATGACAGCAAGACCAAGAAATTCCGTACGGAAATCAGCGTCGAGGATACCCGCGAGGCGCTGGATCTCTTCGCCAAGACCGCTGCTTTCGGCGGCTGGCGCGTGATCATCGTCGATGCCGCGGATGATCTGAACAAGGCGAGTGCAAACGCCTTGCTGAAGACCCTGGAAGAGCCCCCCGAAAAGGCGATCTTCTTTCTTGTCGCGCATCAGCCGCAGAAATTGCTGCCGACGATCCGATCGCGCTGCCGGGTATTGGCGTTTTCACCGCTCGGCGACGCCGATCTGGCCGCGGTTGCGGGAGCGGTGTCGACGGCAAAACCCGATTCCCTCGCGCTTGCCCGCGCCGGCGGATCGGTCCGCCGCCTGCTCCGGCATTCCGAGCCGGGCCTTCGCGCCTTTATCGCGCTGATCGACGAGATTCTCGCCAATCTCCCCAAGCGCCGCCATGCCGAGATCGACCGGATCGCGGAAACCACGCGGACGGGCGCGGAAGGCGAGCAGGCGCTGGCGGATCTGCTCGAGGCGCTGGAAGGCTGGCTGCATGCCCGCATCCGTGATCACGCCGCTGCCGGCGATGTCTTGCGGGCAAGTCTCTTCGCGGAATTCTGGTCGCGGATGCAGGAGGAGGCGGCGCGGGTCGAGGCCGTCAATCTCGACCGCCGCGCCTTCGTGATCACCTTGTTCGACAGCCTCGCGGCACTGGTCTCCGGCGCGCCGCGCTGATAGAGAGAGGGGACGGGGTGTTCTGGCCCCCCGATTCCCATTTCATGCGTTCAAGGCAGAAGACCCCGTGTCGAAGCGTTTCTACATCACCACCGCGATCGATTATCCCAACGGCTCACCGCATATCGGTCATGCCTACGAGAAGATGTGCGCGGATGCGATCGCCAGGTTCAAGCGGCTGGACGGCTTCGATGTGTTCTTTCTCTCGGGCACGGACGAGCACGGGCAGAAGGTCCAGCGCAACGCCGAGAAGCAGGGCATTACGCCCAAGGAATTCGTGGACGGGCTTTCCGCGCAGTTCCGCGCCATGGGCGAAGCCTTCGATCTTTCCTATGACCGCTTCATCCGCACGACCGATGAGGATCATACCCATGCCTGCCAGGCGCTGTGGAAGCGCATGGAGGAGAAGGGGGACATCTACCTCTCGAAATATGCCGGCTGGTATTCGGTGCGCGACGAAGCTTTCTACGACGAGGCGGAAACCACGCTCCAGCCCGACGGCACGCGCCTCGGCGGGCAGGGGACGCCGGTGGAATGGGTGGAGGAGGAGACCTATTTCTTCCGCCTCTCCGCCTATCAGGACAAGCTGCTCGCGCTCTATGACAGCGGTAATTTCATCGCGCCCCAGACAAGGCGGAACGAGGTCGTTTCCTTCGTCAAGGGCGGCCTGCAGGATCTCTCGATCAGCCGCACGACCTTCGATTGGGGCATTCCCGTGCCCGGTAACGACAAGCACGTGATGTATGTCTGGATCGATGCGTTGACCAACTACATCACCGGCGCGGGCTACCCGGATCTTGACGGCCCGCGCGGCAAATACTGGCCGGCGGATGTGCATATCATCGGCAAGGACATCACGCGGTTTCACGCGGTTTACTGGCCCGCCTTCCTGATGTCGGCGGGTGTCGCGGTGCCGAAACAGGTGTTCGGCCACGGCTTCGTCCTGTTCAAGGGCGAGAAAATGTCGAAATCGCTCGGCAATGTGCAGGACCCGTTCGAACTCGTGAAGCGTTTCGGCGCGGATCAGCTGCGCTATTTCTTCATGCGCGAGATCCCCTTCGGGCAGGATGGCAGCTTCACCGAAGAGGCGATCATCAACCGCGTCAATGCCGATCTTGCCAATGATCTCGGCAATCTCGCGCAGCGCTCGCTCTCGATGGTGAACAAGAATTGCGACGCGAAGGTGCCGGCGAAAGGCGCGCTGTCCGACGAGGACAGGGCTCTGCTCGATGCCGCCTACGCGCTGCCGGCGGAAGCGCGGACGGCCATGGGCGATTACGCGCTCCATGGCGTTCTCAACGCGATCTGGAAGGTGGTGGGCGACACCAACCGCTATTTCGCGGCGCAGGCACCCTGGGCGCTCAGGAAAACCGATCCCCAGCGCATGGAGAGCGTGCTCTGGGTGACGGCGGAGGTCCTGCGCGTCATCGGCATCATGACGCAGCCCTTCATTCCGGGCGCGGCGCCGAAACTGCTCGATCTTCTGGCAGTGGCCGAAGAAAAGCGCCTGATGGCGCATGCGGAAAGCAGCCATGCCCTCGTTCCGGGCGTTGAACTGCCGGCGCCGCAAGGGCTTTTCCCGCGCATCGTCGTCGAGGCGGGAGAGGGGGCGTGAACCTCCCCGTTATCACCGATACCCATTGCCATCTCGATTTCCCCGATTTCGAGGCGGATCTTGAGGGTGTAGTCGCGCGCGCGCAGGCCGCCGGTGTTGCGCGCATGATCACGATCTCGACGCGTGTGAGGAAGATCGCCGTCTATCGCGCGATCGCCGAGCGTTTTTCCAATGTCTGGTTCTCCGCCGGCACGCATCCGCATAATGCCGCCGAGGAACCGGATGTCACGCTGGATGACATCCTCCGCGCCGCCGATCATCCGAAATGCGTGGCGATCGGGGAAGGGGGGCTCGACTATCATTACGACAAGTCCCCGCGCGATCAGCAGGCCGCTTCCTTCCGCCTCCAGATCGCGGCGGCACGGCAGACGGGCCTGCCGCTCGTGATCCATGCACGCGCTGCGGATGACGACATGATCGCCATCCTCGAAGAGGAGATGGCGAAGGGCGCCTTCAAGGCCGTGCTCCATTGCTTTTCCTCCGGTGCGGAACTGGCGCGGCGCGGCGTGGCGCTCGGGCTTTACCTCTCGTTCTCCGGCATCCTGACCTTCCGGAATTCCGAGGAAATCCGCGCCATCGCCGCCGAGGCGCCGGAGGATCGCCTGCTGGTCGAAACCGACGCGCCCTATCTCGCGCCCGTCCCGCATCGCGGCAAGACGAACGAGCCGGCTTTCACCGCGCATACGGCGGCCGTTCTGGCGGGATTGCGCGGCAAGCCGCTCGACGCCTTCGCGCCCGTTCTGGAGGCGAATACCAACCGGCTGTTTTCAAAACTGACCGCGTGACGCCATGACGCGGATGGTGGTCACGATCCTTGGCTGCGGCTCGTCGGGCGGCGTGCCGCGTGTGGCGCAGGGATGGGGGAAATGTGACCCGGACGAACCGCGCAACCGGCGCAGGCGTTGCTCCATCCTCATCGAGCGCGAGGGGGTTGAAGGCGTCACGCGCGTCTTGGTCGATACCTCGCCTGATCTGCGAGAGCAATTGATCGATGCGGGCGTGAACGCGCTCGATGCGGTGGTTTTCACCCATGAACATGCCGATCATACCCACGGGATCGACGATCTGCGCCCGCTGGCGCTGGTGATGCGCCGCCGGGTGCCGGTCTATGCGGATCAGGCCACGATGGACATGCTGACTTCGCGCTTCGGTTATTGCTTCAAGACGCCGCCAGGAAGCGATTATCCGCCAATATTGACGCATCATATCATTGATAGTAATAGTGAATTTGAAATTCATGGCGCTGGTGGGGCGATCCGCTTCCAGCCTTTCGCGCTCGAGCACGGCAATCTTGTCGCGCTTGGTCTGCGTGTTGAGGACTTTGCCTATACGCCCGATGTCAATGCCATTCCCGCAAGGAGCGAGCCTCATCTTGAAGGGCTGGCGACTTGGGTGATCGACGCTTTGCGCGACACACCGCACCCGACGCATTTCAGCCTTGGCGACGCGCTGGGCTGGATCGCGCGCAAGAAGCCGCAACAGGCCGTTCTCACCAATCTCCATACCGATCTCGATTACCGACGGCTTTTGCGGGAACTTCCAGAGGAAATTGTTCCGGCCTATGACGGGATGAGGATCATCTGGCAGTCGCAATAGCTGCAAGAATCGGCAATAGTCGGTTGAAGGGGCAGGAAAATTTGTCCGGGTGACCATCAGCCGGGGCGATCTGGCGCCATGCTGGATCACCTTGGAGATGTCGTTCAGTTCCATAATATGTCTTATGCGAATCAGGGATGCGGGGCAGCGTAACCGCCCGGACCAGAAGGCTCGAAGGAACCCGCATGTTCACTTTCCACTCCCCGAGGACCACGATTGTCGGTCTTGGTGCTGCGGGTCGCCTTGTCGAGCACGTCCGCCCCATCTTGGGTGACCGCATCCTCCTGGTGACCGACAAGAACATTCGCCGGATGGGGCTTCTCTCGGGCATTCTCGGGCAATTGGCGCAATCGGGGATCGCCGTGGCGGTGTTCGACGACATTCCTGCCGAGCCGCCTGAGCCTTGCGTCTTTGCCGGCGTGCATATCGCCCGTACTCATCGCGCGACCGGCGTGCTCGGCATCGGCGGCGGATCGCCGATGGATGTCGCCAAGCTGATCGCGCTGATCGGCAAGAGCGGTGAATCGCTGGCGGAGGCTTATGGCGTGAGCGTCGCGAAGGGGCCGCGCCTGCCGCTGGTGCTGGTCCCCACCACCGCGGGCACCGGATCGGAGGCGACGCCGGTCTCGGTGCTGACCACCGCTGACAACGAGAAGAAGGCGGTCGTCTCGTCCCTCCTCCTGCCTGATATGGCCATTCTCGATGCCGAACTCATCCTCGGCCTTCCCAGGACCGTGACCGCCGCGACCGGGATCGACGCGATTGTCCATGCGATCGAAGCCTATACCTCCGTGTCGCAAAACAATAACCCGATCTCGAAAGCGATGGCGCGCGAAGCGCTGCGGCTTCTCGGGGGCAATTTGCGCGAGGCCTTTTCCAACGGGGCCAATGCTGCCGCGCGCGCGCAGGTGCTGCTCGGCGCGCATCTCGCGGGCAAGGCCTTCGCCAATTCGCCCGTCGCCGCCATCCACGCCCTCGCCTACCCGCTGGGCGGACGCTTCGGCATTCCGCATGGCCTCGCCAATGCGTTGATCATGCCGCATGTCATGCGCTTCAACCTGCCGATCGCGGCGCGGGCCTATGGCGAAATCGCCGCCGATCTTTTCCCGGAACTCGGCACGATTCCCGAGGCGGGGCGCGGACAGGCGCTTGTCGAGGCGCTGGTCGCGCTCTGCGCCGCGCTCGAATTGCCCGCACGGCTGAGTGCAGCAGGTGTGAGTGAAGCCGCCCTGCCCCTGCTTGCGCGCGATGCGATGAAGCAGACGCGGTTGCTGATCAACAATCCACGCCCGGTTGCCGAGCAGGAAGCCTACGAAATCTATAAGGCCGCCTATTGATTGATGTTGTATTTCAATATCAAGCGGTGACTTCCTTATCTATTTTATTAAATTCCGAGGTCTGCTCGGCTTGCCTCGCCGAGATCCCAGTAGAGCCCGGTCATCAGCGCCATTGCCTCCCGGAAAAGCGCGACAGGCACATGCTCATTCGGCGCATGCTGCGAGCAGCCGGGATAGGAATGGGGCAGCCAGATCGTCTTCATGCCGAGATCGTCGCAGAAGATGTGATTGGGGATTGACCCGCCGGCATTCGGCAGCAGCACCGGTTTCTTGCCGCTCGATTTCGCCAGCGAGTTGGCGATGAACCGAACCGCGGCATGATCGAGATCGAGACGTGTCGGCGGAAAGTAGTTCTCGCGCCCGTCGGATACCTGAACCATGTGAAAGCCATGCCGATCGAGATGCGCACGGATCGCGGGGATCACCGCCTTCTGGTCGATACCGACGACGGAGCGCAGTTGGCAGCGCGCGAAGGCGCGCGGCGGAACCGCGTTGACCGGCGTTTTGGGATTGCCGGTCTCGTAGGCGAGAACCTCGAACGAGCACCATCCGAACACGCGCTCGACCGGGGTGAAGCCAGGCTCGCCCCAATCCGGATCGATCTCGGGATCGCCCGGCGAAGGCTCGAGCGTGATATCCGCAAGAGCGGCACGGACATTCGCCGGGATGCCCCCCTGCGGAACCAGCGCGGGAACGCGGATTTCACCTTTCGGCCCGACAAGGCAGGCGATCGCATGGGCAAGCTGGATGCCGGGATTGGAAAGCAGGCCGCCCCAATTGCCGGAATGATGTCCGCCTTCGCGCGCCTCGATCACGAGATCGATGAGCTGGGCGCCGCGCGCGCCGAGCACCAGCGCTGGACGGCTTGCCACGGGGCGCGGTCCATCGGAGGCAAGGAAGATATCGCCCTTGAGATCGTCCCTGAAGGCCGCGGCCACCTGCCCGATGCCGGGAGAGCCGATCTCCTCCTCCATCTCGATGATCCATTTGGCGTTGAAACCAAGCCGCCCGCGCGCTTCGATCACCGCCCGCTGTGCTTCCATGTTGATCGAGTGCTGCCCCTTGTTGTCGACGACGCCGCGCCCGTACCAGCGCCCGTCCCGCTCCGTGAGCTGCCAGGGCGAAAGCCCGTCCCGCCATTGCCCGTCAAAGCCGCGGATCACGTCGCCATGCCCGTAGCCGAGAATGGTCGGGCGCGCGGGATCCTCGATCCGCTGCGCGATCAGGAATGGCGCCTTCGCGGCGGGATGTTCGGCCACGCGCGTCTCGAACCCCATGGCCTTGAAGGCAGGCAGCAGATTGTCGTGCAGATAGGCCGCGAGATCGGCGCGGCGATCGGGATTCTGGCTTTCCGTAGGGATCGCGATTCGCTTTGCGAGCGTCGCCTTGAAGCGGCCGGAATCAAATTCATCAAGCGCACGGCGAAGCGCATTCTCACGGGACATGGCTGCATTCCTGCTTTGGAAACAAGTTCATTTAATTCATGCAATATATTGTTATTACTGCAAAATCAATTAAAAATTTGAAGCAGGTGCCAAAGCAGTGGAAAGCTATGAGTCGCGCGATCCGCCCTCAGCAGAGCATAGGGCATTGAAGGCTCGCAACAGGAATGTTTATGTGCGCTCCCCTGCCCCGGAATGCCATGAAACCTGCTCGCGACATTTCCCGACTCCTTGAGATCATGGCCGCCCTGCGTGATCCCGATACCGGATGCCCGTGGGATATCCGGCAGGATTTCGCCTCGATCCTGCCCTACACGATCGAGGAAGCGCATGAGGTTGCCGATGCCATTCATCGTGGCGATCGGGTCGATTTGTGCGACGAGCTGGGCGATCTGCTGCTGCAGGTCGCCTTTCATGCCCGCATGGCCGAGGAGGAAGGCAGTTTCGCCTTCCCCGACGTGGTCGAGGCCATCACGACCAAGCTGATCCGCCGCCACCCCCATGTCTTCGGCGAGGATGCCGCAGCCAGGGACCGCGCGAACAATCCCGGCGAGGTCAAGGAGTTGTGGGAAGCCATCAAGGCCCGGGAGCGCGCGGAAAAAGCCGCGCGCCGCGCATTGGCCGGCTCTTCGGCGCCGGCGCAAAGCCTGCTTGATGGGGTATCGCCGTCCCTGCCCGCGCTCAGCCGCGCCGTGGCCTTGCAGAAGAAAGCCGGCACCGTCGGGTTTGACTGGAACAATCCGCGCGCGGTTCTTGCCAAGATGCGCGAGGAGATCGACGAGATCGAGGAAGCGCTCGACAAGGACACCCCCACCCTCGCAGGTGAGATCGGCGATATGCTCTTCGCGATCGCCAATCTCGCGCGCCATGCCGGGATAGAGCCGGAAGGCGCGCTTGAGGGAACGAACCGGAAATTCATGCGCCGCTTCGCCCATATCGAGGCGGGCCTTGCGGCGCGCGGCTCCACCCCCGCTTCAGCCAGCCTGGACGAGATGGAAGCTCTTTGGGTTGAAGCGAAATCGCATGAATCGGGCCAAAGCGGCTGAATGGGGGTAGTGCGAAGCAGCTTCGTGCCTGTCGCATAGTGCTTCACGCCGCTATCTTCACGAATATCTCGTCAACGTGCCAGTGTCGGCTGTGTAAATGCCGCATCGCCTGAACACTCGTGCACCAGATCTCCCAGGCGAAAATCGTACCGAACCAGTTCCACCAGAACCTGACCGTCTCATGCATGTATCGATCCTGCGATCATGCAGCAGATCCTCGACATTTCGCAACGACAGCGGAAACCGAACATACATCATGACCGCGAGCCGGATGATCTCGGGGCTCATCTTGGAATATCGGAAAATGCGGGCGCGCGACGGCCTATCTGGGGCCGGAATACGAGCTTTCGTACAACGTGCAGGCCAATGCGGATGTGTGGACGAAATACCCGCATCCCGACTTCAAGCGGGTGGGGACTGGGCCGACGGCTCAGCCGCGCCGCATGGCTCCTCGGGCTTCGGACTGGCCCCATGCCACCGGCATGAGGCCTTGGCCGCGCCAAACGCCCTGCGCTCTTCAACCATCGCGATCATCTCAAATCGGTGCGGCTGATCACGGATGATACGGGCGCGTCGGTCAAGCGCACGACCTATTTCGCCTATGGCGACAGGGGGATCGAGAGCGGAGCCGCCACGCATAGCGAGGAGAAGGGCTATATCGGCGAGAGCCATGACGCCGAGACCGGCCTTCTCTACCTCCACGCCCGCTACTACGACCCCGCCATCGGCCGCTTCATCTCACCCGACTGGTGGGACCCCAACAAGCCCGGCGTCGGGACGAACCGATACGCGTATTCGGATAACGACCCCATCAATAAGTCAGATCCAAATGGGCATAGCGCCGAAACCGAAGGCGCGGAGCCTGTCGTCGAAGGCGCCCGCGAACCCGGAGGGGGAGGAATCAGAGGGCCGAATGGGGGTGGCGGGTATGGATTCTCCGAAGACTATCAAGCTTTCTATCTGGAGCCCAAGCAGGCAATTGACGCAGCGACAAAGGCTGGAGCGGGGTTGGGTTTGCGCGCTCTTGGCCCACTGGGGGTCCTTGTTGACGCTCTATTCGGCGCTACTCCTGTTGGAAATCGTGGGCCACGAGACGCTCGCCCAGGGGAAACCAAGGAGCAATATGATGCAAGAATGGCCGAACTGGAGGCAACGCTTGCAGGAGGAGGGAAACAACCTCCCAGAGGTGGTGCGCCCACTGCCGCTGCAGGCGATGAAGAAAGCACACCGTCATCCCCAGGAAAAATGCAGAAGGAAATAGAGAGAGGTCAAGCGCCCAAAAGTGTACTTAGGGCTGATCATCCACGCGCGTATAAAGAGCAACCTAACGTACACTTTAAGGATGGTCGCGCGATAAATCAAAATGGGGAGTTGAACCGCTCCGGGTTTGCCGGAGGCTCCAACTTACAAATAGGATGGAGCCATGACGAGCAAAACGAGGAACAAGTTTTCACCCGAAGTCCGCGCCCGTGCCGTGCGGATGGTTATGGATCACGAAGGTGAGCACACTTCGCGCTGGGCGGCTGTGGCGTCGATAGCCGCCAAAATCGGCTGCTCCGCCCACCCG
>Ga0209794_1000850_pt1 | contig 32294 bp, 29 predicted proteins | sample EBPBio232013_DNA_FD_185869 | JGI IMG/M metagenome (GOLD analysis project Ga0209794, IMG submission 185869) | Wastewater treatment Type I Accumulibacter community from EBPR Bioreactor in Madison, WI, USA - Reactor 1_5/23/2013_ DNA (SPAdes)... | ecosystem: Engineered > Bioreactor > EBPR >... | reverse complement strand
TCTAACTTTTCCGGAAGCATGAATCAGCTCCCGATTGTTCAGCAATATGCCAACATGCGTAATTCGACCATCGGGCTCATCAAAAAAAGCCAGATCGCCGCAAACCGCATTGTCTAAATGAATCGGCTCACCGGTTTCGGCCTGCATCCAGGCATCGCGTTGGATGTAATAGCCCAATTGCCGATATACCATTTGCGCAAATCCGCTGCAATCGATACCACTGAATGTACGACCACCCCATAGATACGTGGTATTGAGGTAATCCATCGCATGGAGCAGCAGCGCTGCATGCAAGGCCGATGAATCTGTTATGCGATGCTGATAAGGTGCATACGACAGCCCGGTAAAAGAAATGGCAAAATGGCCGGCCTGTAAAGGTGATGCATATACGGGCGAGCCTTTAAAAACCGGCATCGGTTGTCCATTGACGTTAGCAAAACCAGTTGATTGGTTGAAAAAGCCAAGCAGGGTCGGTGCTTCGCCAACCAGTGGCGCCGTTTGAATGGCCTGGCTCCAGCCTTCGTACTGATCGGTGAGTGATCGTACCTTTACCCATCCGTCGACCGTATCGTCCAGGAGTGCCAACATTTCTCCCAAAAACAACTGGCTCGATAACTCGGCGCGGTGATTGGGTTCGGTACGCAACTGGCAAATGCCGACAACGGGAACCAGTATTCGATGAATCATAACCGGCAAATTATGGAAAATACCCGCCCATTGCATCTTGAAATAAATACCTTCCCTGCGTGAATTCAGGTAAATACGCACAATATTCTGAACAGGAATTGCTGGAGCGATTCTATGCCGACCGCAATAAGGAATGGCTGGGTGCTTTGCTGGAGCGTTATACCCTGCTGCTATTGGGCGTATGCATGAAATACCTGAAGCAGGAAGATGCCGCACGCGATGCCGTGCAACAGATCTTTTTAAAGGCCATCACGGAGATGGAGAAGTATCGGGTCGACTATGTGAAAAGCTGGCTCTATATGATTGCCCGAAACTATTGCCTGATGCAGTTTCGGGACAAGAACCGGTTTCCGGTCGAAATCAATGATCGCATGCCATTGGAAGAAGACCGGGAAAACCAATTGTTGGAAGCGAAGGAGAAAGAAAAGATGCTGACCTTTATGCACGAAGAACTGGCGCAACTGGGCGACGAACAGCGGCAATGTGTAACTTTATTTTACCTGGAGAAAAAAACCTACCAGCAAGTAGCTGAACAAACCGGTTATAACCTCGGCCAGGTGAAAAGTTTTATTCAAAATGGCAAACGCAATCTACGGCTGATGATCCAGCGCAAGCTGCAGCAAAACGGTCAACATACATGAACCAGGATCTGCTCAACATATTATCTGAAAGCAACAAAGAAGTCGACAATCAATTGTTGATGGACTACCTGAGCGGAAAACTGAAACAGGAAGAACAACACCTGGTGGAAGAATGGCTCACCGATAATCCTTTTGCCGCCGATGCCATTGAAGGCTTGCAAACCTATGGCAACAAAGAAGACATCAATGAAGTCGTCAACCAACTCAATAAAGAGTTGCGTCAATACCTGCAAAACAAAAGGGAAAGAAGAGAGAAGCGACGTTGGAAAGACAATCCCCTCACCTATCTCGCGGTTGTTTTGTTGTTGGTGCTAATCATCATCGCCTATTATATTGTGCGGCTGGCTGCACGTCAATAATGCTGGCGGTCTTGCTTTTCCAGCCAGGCATCAAATACATCGGCCGCGCCTGCCAGCGGCAAACGCACAAAACGAATTTCGCGGCTCGACGGTGCCTTGTCGATTTCATCGTAAATAAAGGCATCGTCAAAATGCGCCCGCGCAGCGTCTGCTTTATCGGCAGCATAATACACCACCGATGGTCGTGCCCAGTAAATAGCGCCAAGGCACATGGGGCAGGGTTCGCAACTGGCGTACAGCTCACAACCGGTTAATTGAAAATCCTGGAGCTCATGGCAGGCTGCCCTGATGGCCACAATTTCAGCATGGGCCGTGGGGTCATTGGAAGATATTACTTCATTGTGTGCGGCGGCAATGACTTGTCCGTCTTTGACAATCACACAACCAAAAGGTCCGCCCTTGCCCGCCTCCATGCCCTGTTGAGCGGTGGCAATGGCAAGCCGCATGTATTTTTCCTGGTCGGATGTCATTACTGGTATTGAATGTACATCGGCATGGGCTTCAGCTTCATCAATTCTTCGGGCGTCATCATGCGACCAGGCGTTTCTTTCAAGTCGTTTTTGTAAAAGAGTTTGAAGCCGGTAAATTCAACCGGTTCTTTGGCTACGAACTGCCGATAGGTATTGATTTTACGCGCCGGTGCACCCCAGCCATCCATATGCACCACCATTTGCACTTCGGGGCGCAACTTGATGGCATCTACATTGGTGAGCATGGCACGCGTAAAACGGTGCAGGATCAGCATCTTGGCCGGCAGGTTGTTTTTCTTCACCAGGTTGGCGAGGTAATCGGCCGCATAGTTAACATCGGCGGCATCGAAAGTGCCAATGCGCGAGCCGGGTTTGGCGCCGGTTTTCATTGAAAACTCCGGATCGATACCCAGGTGCACATTTGGCATGGCCAGGTATTTTTCCAATAAGGGGATCTCTTCCTGCAGGTTGCTTAAGCCCACCTGTATATCGAGGAATACAATGGCGTTGATGGGCTTGGCCATGTTCAGTACAGAATCTATTTGGCTAAAAGGCATGCGGAGCCGGTATTTGCCACCTTTCCCGGGACTACCCTGCGCCGTAACGGCGATATAATGCAGGGCTGGTTGCACAGGGGTATTGGGGTCGGCGGCTTCCCATTTCTTCACTTCTTCCTGCAATTTGGCGCGCATTTGAGGCGGCGGCAATTCGCCCAGAATACCCATGCGGGTACTGTAGAGGTTACCGTAGTAAGCAATAACCCTTTTATAGGGAAGTATCGCACCGGCCACGGGCAATGTAGAAGCAACCGGCCAGCGGCCGCTGCTATCGCCATTGGCAACATATTTTGATTTCTCGAAAAAGCTGGCGGAGTCTACTACAATGGCCGCTGGCTCGTTGCTTAGCGGGGCCTGAAGCGTGTCTTTTGCGGCTGTTTTGATGGTTGAGTCTGCTGCCTGCGCGGTTTTGGCCTTTTCTGAAAAAGCATTGTCGCAAGCGGTCAGCGAAAACGCGGCAAATACTGCCGGAAGGGCACAAAGAATATTGGATTTCATAAACCTATTTCAATTAAAAAATCAACTTCTACAACGAAGTAATGATAAAAATATTTCAAAAAAACCCTGCTGGTTTTAACGGCAGGGTTTATAGAAAATTAGTTATACCGCCGACTCTTTTTTCGGCTCATCATCACCGTCAAATTTGTCTTTCAATTTGGCCCACCAGCCACCTGCTTTTCCCTTCAATTCTTCCCATTTTTCCTTCGCCTCATCGTCCCAGGTATCCACCTCGTCTTTCAGGTCTTCAAACTTGTCGCCCGCTTTCTTCTTCAACTCATTGATCTTCTCATCACTGAAGCCGGTTTTGGTCTGAAAAGACTTCCAAAGCTCTTCCGCTTTGTCGCCCATTTTATCCCAGGTTTCTTCAATTTTATCGGCGGCTTTATCCGCCATTCCCTTGCTGTTCTCCGTGCTCATGGTATTCTGTTTTTAGGTGAACAAGGTAAGCATATTAACCATTCGTTGAATGCAAAAATCTAGCCTGTTTCGATACCGCGCTAACCTGCATAAATGACCCCGCTGGTGGGCGTTTCATGCAATTCCACTTTCACCAGCAAGGGCAGAAAGGGCTTGATATTGTCCCAGATATACACCGCAATGCGCTCGCAGGTCGGGTTCTCCAGGTCGGGCAGGTTGTTCAGGCATTTGTGGTCCAGCCGATCTACCACGGGCCGCACCACGGCCTTTAATTCGGCAAAATCCATCACCCAGCCCAGTTCCGGGTGCAAGGGACCTTCCAGCCATACCCGCAAACGATAGGTATGTCCGTGCATTTCCTTGCATTTATGCCCCACCGGTACATTGGGCAGAAAATGGGCTGAATCAAACGTGAATTCTTTAAAAAGTAGCATAATGGATAACTGAACCGCAAAATTACAAAGCGACCCGCAGAGTTTTGGAAGAAAATACTAATTTAGTCTATTGTTTTACTAGACTATTAAAAACCGCACATGCACCACCCCGTTTTACTGGCTCTTGCTATTCCGCTGTTCACCAGCTTTATATTACTCGAAATGTGGATCGCCCGGAAAAAACGGCTACCCTATTTCAACCTGCCGCAAACCATCGCCAATGTCAGCATTGGCATTGCCGAAAGAGCCTGTGATGTGCTGACCACCTTGTTGTTCTTCGGCTGGTTCCAATATCTGCAACAACAGTTTGGTTTCTTCAACATCAAACCGGGCATTGTACACTGGCTATTATTGCTGTTGTTAACCGACTTTATTTGGTACTGGTACCACCGAATCGGCGCGCATCAACATTTTTCAGGCGGTTATTCGCAATGGGTTCTGGAGCATTTTGCCAATCATCGGTTACCCTGCAGAGATGATCAGCAGCCTTTTGCTGGTACATGGACTCTATCCATTTTTTATCCACACACGGCTCATTGGAAAACTCGGTGTGTTGGAATATGTGTTGGTAACACCGAGCCATCATCGCGTGCACCATACCTGCGATGCGCAGTACCTCGACAAAAATTACGGAGATGTGTTTATCATCTGGGACAAACTATTTGGCACTTTTCAAAAAGAAGAACAGGCGCCTAGGTATGGCATCACCCATCCACTGAAAAGTCATAGCTTACTCTGGCAGCATTTCCACTATTTCATTGAACTGATGGTGGCAGCGCGCGAGAAAAGTTGACGCTGATCAACTGCGGTGCCATCCTCGAAAAGAAAACATGGATTGGCGACAACAACCACGGCAACGCTACTGTATTATTACCGTCGACCGGCAAAATACTATTACCTATTGCTGGTGTATAAGAAGCTTAGGCCCTTTTCTTTCTAGTCACCGGCATTTGCTCTTCGATAGCTTTCGACAAAGCAGGTTTGGTGATACTGCCCGCAAACAACTGGTCATTGATGAACAATGCCGGTACATCGCGAACGCCTTTTTCAACACCTTCGAGTAAGTCGGCCCGCACCGTCCAGCCATACACCGAATCAACCAGTTTAGGGATGAAATTTTTGTCTTTCATACCCGCTTCGGTAGCGTAAGATTTAAGGCTGATAGAACCCAAGCGACGGCGGTTCTCGAAAAGAAGATGGTGCATCTCCCAGAACTTTCCTTCCTGCACGGCAGCAACAGCCGCTTCGGCCGCTTTGTGCGAATGTTGGTGAATTCGGGTTAACGGAAAATGCCTGTACTGAAATTTTACTTTGCCTTCAAAGCTGCTGAGGATGGCATCGATCACGCCCTGCGCTTTGGCGCATGCTTCGCTTTCATAATCGCCATACATAACCAGGCTGATGGGCGCGGTTTCGCCCCCGATCCATACGGTTCGAGGTTCAATGATCTCGATTTTATTCGCATTCATGTATTGATAACAAAATCAGGTTTGAATTGTTCACTGCCCGTTCCGGTTCTTGGCGGCCTGAGCGCGAATCATTTCCGAATAGCTCCAACCCTTCTCCAAAGCATTCAGTATCAAGGCTATTCGCTTTGTCCGGGTAGCCTCGGTTTTGGCATCATCCACCCATTTGCTGAAATAACGCTGGTGCGAACCGCCCAGGGTTTCGAAGAAAAGGCTGGCTTCCGGCGCGTCTGCCAGGCAATCCATCAGTTCCTGGTTCATCAGGTACCCAGCCTCGTCCTCTTCCAATTGTACCGACACCACGGCCCCTACCGGTTGCCGGATTTGTCTGCGCATACCCGCATTCAGGGCAATGATAAAATCACCCCCACCCATGGGCAAGAGGGCAACAGCCCTTATTTCCAGGTCACCGATCTTTCCCTTCACCCGAAACGAGGTTTTCTGGTCTTTCTTAATCTTCCCCGCCACCGCGGCTGGAATCCGGATATAGGTCCAGCCGGATTTCTCGCCCTGCTGCTGAAATTTTTCAATGGTGGCTTTGAAACAGGTCATAAAAAGCTGGATTCTTATTCATTCCTGAAAACGACCACGCCGTCAAATACGTCCACCAATACCGGTTTGTCTTTGTCAAGATCGCCCATCAGCAATCGCTTACTCAATTTGTTGACGATTTCTTTTTGGATCAGCCGCTTCAACGGTCGCGCACCGAAAACCGGATCAAAACCATTCTCGGCGAGATAGTCGATGGCATAATCACTGAATTCCAGTTTGATGCCATTCTGTGCCACCAGGTCTTGCAATTGTTTCAATTGAATCTTGATGATCTGGCGGATATCGCCCCGCAACAGTGGTTGGAACATGATGATTTCATCCACGCGGTTCAAAAACTCAGGGCGAATGGTTTGACGCAACAAATCCATCACTTCCCGCTTGGTTTTGTCCACCACTTCTTCGCGGTTTTTCTCGTTCACATCTTCAAAATTCGCCTGGATAATATGGCTACCGATATTGCTGGTCATGATGATGATGGTATTCTTGAAATCAACCACCCGACCTTTGTTATCGGTCAGTCGACCATCATCCAGCACCTGCAACATAATATTCCATACATCGGGGTGAGCTTTTTCAATTTCATCAAGCAATACCACACTATAGGGTTTTCGTCTAACCGCCTCCGTTAGTTGTCCGCCTTCATCATAACCCACATAACCCGGAGGGGCACCTACCAATCTCGACACCGTGTGTTTCTCCTGGTATTCGCTCATATCAATGCGCGTCATCAGGTGTTCATCATCAAAGAGGTATTCTGCCAGTGCTTTCGCCAATTCCGTTTTTCCCACGCCGGTGGTACCCAGAAAAATAAAGGAGCCAATCGGCTTGCGCGGATCACTTAGTCCTGCGCGGCTACGCCGGATGGCATCGGCCACGGCCGTGATCGCCTCTTCTTGTCCTACTACCCGCTCATGCAAATGCTCTTCCAGGTGCAGCAATTTTTCACGTTCACTTTGCATCATCCGTGTAACCGGAATGCCGGTTGCTTTGGCCACTGCTTCGGCAATATCTTCTGCATCCACTTCCTCTTTCATCAGCCGGTTGCTGTTGGCACTAAAGGCCTTCAGTTCGGCCGTATAATCGGCAATATGTTTTTCTTCTTCTTTTATTTTGCCATACCGGATCTCGGCTACTTTGCCGTACTCGCCATTGCGTTCCGCTTTTTCGGCTTCCAATTTCAGGCTTTCGATGGCAGCTTTGGCTGTTTGTACTTTCTCCACCATCTCTTTTTCCTGTTGCCATTTTGCTTTGAGCGTATCGCGTTCTACACTGAGGTTACTGATATCGACATTGAGGTCGTGCAGTTTAACTTCATCGTTCTCGCGCTTGATCGCTTCTCTTTCAATTTCGAGTTGGCGAATCTGGCGATCGAGTCGGTCGAGTTCCTCGGGACTTGAATTCATTTCCAGGCGCAGCTTGGCGGCGCTTTCATCAATCAGGTCAATGGCCTTGTCGGGCAGGAAGCGATCGGTGATATAACGATGCGATAATTCAACGGCGGCAATAATCGCTTCGTCTTTGATCCGCACATGGTGGTGTGTTTCATACCGGTCTTTGATGCCGCGTAAAATCGAAATCGCATCTTCTACACTCGGCTCATCAATCATTACTTTTTGGAAACGACGCTCCAGGGCCTTGTCTTTTTCAAAATACTTTTGGTATTCGTTGAGCGTGGTTGCACCAATGGCACGGAGCTCACCGCGGGCAAGGGCTGGTTTTAAGATATTGGCTGCATCCATCGCGCCTTCACCGCCACCGGCACCAACCAGGGTATGGATTTCGTCAATAAAAAGAATGATCTCGCCATCGCTTTTGGCTACTTCATTCACCACTCCTTTTAATCGTTCCTCAAACTCGCCTTTGTATTTGGCACCGGCAATCAGTTGGCCCATGTCCAGCGCATAGATAATCTTCGATTTCAGGTTCTCCGGTACATCGCCATTCACAATGCGCATGGCGAGTCCTTCGGCGATGGCTGTTTTACCTACGCCTGGTTCACCTACCAATATCGGGTTGTTTTTACTGCGACGGCTAAGGATATGCAACGTGCGACGAATTTCTTCATCGCGGCCAATGACCGGATCGAGTTTTCCGTTTCTACCCAATTCATTCAGGTTTTTCGCATACTTGTTCAGGGTATTGAATTGTGTTTCCTGCGTTTGCGAATTGATGGTAGAACCTTTGCGTAATTCTTTAATGGCTGCGATGAGGCCTTTTTCAGTGAGGCCAGCTTCTTTCAACAATTTGGCCGAAGAATCATTGCCCTGTTCGATGGCCAGGAGCAGGTGTTCGGGCGTTACGAATTCATCACCGAAAGATTTTAATACCGATCCGGCCCGCAATATCACATTATTGGCATCACGGCTGATCGACTGGGCAGGGTCGGCACCTTGTGCTTTGGGTAATTTATCGAGCAACACATTTAACTGTGTTTCCAGTTGCGGTACATTCACCGCATTTTTTTTCAGCAGGTATTCAACGGGCGAATCATTTTGGTCAAGCAATGCTTTCAGGATATGCTCCGTTTCTATATTGGTATTCTGCCGGTCGAATGCAATCTGCTGTGCTTGCTGTATGATCTCGGCGGCTTTTACTGTAAAATTATTCAGGTTCATATTGTTTGTTTCTCCTATGCTAATTTATCAAACTATATTCCATACTGTTAAAACAGTTACAATGGCAGGGGAAAACACAATAACCTGACGCAGTTGCAGTTTTTTAAGAAAAAGACTGTAATTATTTCAGTTTCTGTGTTTTACCTTGTTAAAAATATGCGTCTATGACCCCACGTTTTTTGACCAGCTTCCTGAATAGCTTGCTCGTTTTGGGATCTACTGCCATGGCCCAAACCAAGGCGCCCATGCTAGATATTCCCGCCATCACCGCCGGGTTGGAGACCTATAAAAAAGACCTGGGCAATGATTTTGTGGTGATTGTACAGCGCGATGGAAAAGACATTTACCGGAAAGAGTTTGGCGAATTGAAAGCTACTTCGCAAGAAGCAATTGGGGCAGCCAGTCAGTGGTTGACAGCGGCGCTCACTATGACCTTTGTAGAAGAAGGCAAGATTGCGCTCGACGATAAATTGGGCAACTACCTGCCTTCTTACCAAAGTTATAGCAAGGGTTGGGTGACTTTTCGCCAATGCCTGAGTCATACCACCAGTATTGAACAAGACCCGCCAGCTTTCGGCGCGCTGCTCAAAAAGAAAAAATTCGAATCGTTGGAAGCCGAAGTGAATGCCTATGCAAAAGACAGGAAACTGCAAGGCAAACAGGGCACGCTCTTCTATTACGGAAGTGTTGGCCCCAATACCGCCGGTTATGTTCTTGAACTGATTGGCAAAAAAGATTACGACAGATTATTTCGCGAACGCCTGTCAAAAAACCTGGGCCTGAGAAGAACCAGCTTTATGAGTGATGGTTTAGAAGCAGAAAGCCCCTTTGCCGGTGCCAAATCAACGGCCGATGATTATATCAAATTCCTGTCGATGTTGTTGAACAAAGGGAGTTTTAACGGCAAACAAGTATTGAGTGAGAAGTCGGTGAATGAAATATTGAAGGTGCAAACCGGTGCCGCTAAAATGGTATATGCATCACCGTTATCGCAGGGAAACGCCTACGGACTGGGTTGCTGGTTACAAGAAAAAGATGAACAGGGAAATGGAACCCTGGTTAATTGTCCCGGGGTGAGCGCAACCTGGCCCTGGATCAGCAAATCAAAAAATTACGCAGCCATTGTATTTACGAAATCCGAATCGCCCGAACAAAAACGGATGGTGTTTGAAGCCATCCGCGAATTAATTGAAGCCAACTTACCAAAATAACTCATTCTTTTTTGACGAGTACAATTTTACTATGATCAGATTTATACAACTGGTCGTAGAACTTGACGAGGTCGTTGTATTGCGCCGCTTCAAAGCGACCCTGGTTCAACTGAAGTTTCCGGCAATACAGCACTTCATTCCCTTTTAGCACAGCGCTCACTTCATATTGGCCAAATATCGTGGTCAATTGCATCGGTTTAATCGCCGCTTCCAGGGTATACCCTTCCGGCACCTGAATTTGAACCGTATCAATTTCTGTGAACTCACGGATAATATCTATCCAATATTGTCGGGCAGTATCTGCCGTCAGTTTGCGTTCCAGGCGGTTCAAAACATTGGGTTGTAAAAAAATGCGCTTGCCGGTTAGCTGGGCATAGTGCTGGGCCACAAATTCATACTTCTCGTTCACGACGGGCAATCGGTTACGTTCTTCGGCTATTGAAAATCCATTGATATCGTAATTGGGTATATCGAGCGTGGTCTTAATATATTTCAGTTGCTCTTCTTTGGAATAGGCATTGACAACATGCTGCAGGGTTTCGCCCGTTTCGCCCCAATATTGGTTATTGGCTTTCATTTGCAAGGAACCATCATCCAACAATTTGCCTGTTAAACGGGTTATTTGCACATTCTCTTTTTTGGTATAACGAGGGGTGGTCACCACTTTACCACCTTCTTCGGTTATCAACAATGCATGCCGGTTGCCGGTAAAGGAGCCGGCATAGCCGAATGGATTTGTCTGACTGGTGCATTCCAGCCAGATGGTATCCTTTTCAAGGGGAACAGCACAAATCGCATGGTTAAAATAGGGCGAGGGAAAATCAGGAAATAGGTCCTTTTTGCCGGAACCCGCATTTATAAGGGTATAATACCCTTTGATTCCCGCTTCTTTGAGCATGGCTACCATAAAATTGGAAAGGGCTTTACAATCGCCATAGCCTTTACTAGCAACATAAGAAGCCGGGAAAGGCCGCCAGCCGCCAATACCAATCTGTACAGCAATATAGTGCGAATGTTTTTGCAGGAAATCGTATAAAACCCGCACTTTCTGCTCCGTACCGCTTACTGAAGCCGTCAGTTCATGCACCTTGTTTTTCAGGTCAGGTGGCAATTCGTCCAGGCTTTGCCGCATCTGCCCGATAAAGGCACCATATTCTTTCCAACTGTTCAAAGAGCCGGCAAAATCTTCCATCTTAAAAGCGCCCATTGTAAATTGTATCACGGGCGCTAGGTCGCTTATGACTGGCGCAGCATATTCTTTGATAAATGCCGGTTGGTTCTTTAGCTCCCAGGTCCAGCTATTTTTCTTGGGATCCGTTCCTTCCTGCGGCGACTGGTTAAAATTGTACAGTTTACGATGGATAACCATGTCTTTGTCGAAGCTGATGATGAACCGGCTTTTCTCCACACTTATTTCCTTATCCATCACCGGTTGCCACTTCGGAAGAAACATCGTCAAGCTTGAATTTAGCTCTGATTCGTAAACGACCGTATAAGGATAGGTTTTGTAAAAAAATGCATGGCTTTTGTAACGATCGTCACTGGCAAAAGTTACACCATCATAAACGGGATAATCTTTAATCTCGCTTTTTTTAAGACTGCGAATCTTTTTGCCCAACGCGTCGTAGAGTTCACCTTCTACGTATTCGATCGACTGCAGATCAGAATAGAATTCTGTCCAGGAAGCTTGGTCTTCGGCCGATTCATCGAGGATCGTGATAACGATCTTTTCTTTTACATTGTATTTGCTGGGCGACTTAATATCAACTGTCACTTCTTGCAGTCGTACAACGGCATGGGCATTTTTCAATAATTCTTTCGGGATGGATGATACAGCGTATTCAGGTTTATCGCCCGCCCAGGATGTAAGCTGAACACCAATGAGTATAGAAAACAGGAATAGACGCATGTTAATTCTTTTTAAGCACAATTTGCTCCTGTTGCTTTTTTACAACAAAACCGAAAAAGTCGCGCAGTGAGTTGTACTCATCTGGCTGAAAAGTTGCTTTTTCCAATTTTAACCGGCACCGCATTTGTATCAGTCCATTCTCCGCACTTATCAGGTATTCGAACATTCCTTCATCGCCATTGAACATAACGCGGGTTGATTTCGGCAGATCATCTACTTTGTATCCATCCGGCACGTTCATGGAAAAAATATACATCTGATCGATTCGATAAGGTATTTCAACCGGGTAGCGCCGATTGGCTGCTTTGAAAGGGTTTTCTTTATATCCTTCGGCCATCACCGGATTGATATATACCAGGTCTTCGTTTTCGGTGTTGAAATGCAGGTTGTAAGAGAGTTTAATGGGCTGCTCCAACATTTTAAGGGAGTCAATCGTCAGGTTGTCAACTTGCATCTCGCTGCCATAACTCTTTTTAATTTTTTCCAACAAACTGTTTTGGCCCGACTCCCGAATCTCACCACGCCTCGAGGTTGATTCCATGTACCCTAAATTATCCTGCACCGTAGCCTCAAATTTCTTTCCATCACTCTGCACCGTAACCAAGGTTACTTTTCGCTCCAGCAGCGAGTCTGCATCCAGGCGAATGGGAACCGTAGCCGCGGTTAACACACGCGCATGGCCATTGTAACATTTACTGGGCATTTTATTGAAACCCAGGTCTGGCACGCTGGCATCCATTATATAATCATTTTCACCGATCAGTGCGGCACACACCACATAATTGAACCGGTCGAGCAAGGGGTATACTTCATTGGTGATTCCGTGCGAACGGGTACTGAGGATGACGGGATAGGATTCTATTTTTTCATGACGCAACATGGCGAGCAACAATAAATTCAGGTCGGCCACATTGCCTGACTTCGTTTTCACTACATCTTTCAAAGTAGTGGTGGTGTACATCCCGTTCTGCGTACACTTGTAATTGTCACGCACATAAACAAACAAGCGCCGGGTCTTCTCCACCGGATCTGTTGCATTGCCAAGCACTGGCTTGATAATATCATCGAGCCAACCATTGTTTTTGTCGACCTGGCTGCCAAATTGATCATTCTTCATCAGGTCAGTGGTCACTTTATTCCAATCTTCCATTACCAGTATGGGTACCTGGTTGGGATAGCGAATGGACGACAATTGAAAATCTATTTTCGAACGGTGGTTGTCGATCGTAGTCGTGTACAATTCTTCTTTGATCGAAGGAACATCTTTGATCACCCATCTTTTCTGGTTTGCCATGGCCGTCAACGTAAATGAACCACTTTGGCCCGCGCCGGTATTGTCGCGAATCAAATAAGTACGCGATGTTTGGTCCGATTTTTCAATAGACCAGGGCAGGTAACCCTGTTTCAAGTAAACAAAGTCGTGGTACTCGGGTATCTCCACATTGTATTCACTCCAGAGACAGGGATAGTCGCCCTGAAATTCCCAGGGACGAAATTCAAACAAATAGTCTGACTTGATTTTATAGGTCAATTCGAATAAGGTGCCAGCCTTCAATTGCGGCATGGAGAATTTCTTATAGCTTAAACTTTTTGATATCTTCTGCGTGAAAACCTCTTTTGACTCCAGTTTGGTTTCGACGATTTTTCCCGCCTCCAGGTTATAGGAAATGCCTTTTAAACTGGATATTTCCTCTTCCATATTACTGGATTGCGACTGATACACAGGTATCTCAAATTTTCCCGCATCTACCCCATTCTGGTCTACAATATAAACGCGCATTTTTCGCTCAAATTCGTAGCCAAAACCGCCTTTGTCGTTACCGACCACGCTCGACCGACCAATGTCGGCCAGAATAACGGCATGGGCGCCAGAGTCAAAAGCAGGAATAGTAACGGAGAAGTCGGCCGGCGAAACCTTGCCGAATTTGATGGGTGATTTGTCTTGGGCAGACAAACTGATGCTACAAGCAAGCATAGGCAATAGTACCCAGTTCCGGATATGCATAGGTCAGGTTTGAATAGTAACGAATAAGTTGGGCTGAATTATTGTGCAGGTCGATTAAAAGGATCGAAAAAAGACGACATAGCAATGCCTGCAGGCGGGCGGTTTGGTGTAAAGGGTAACATGTATCAAGGTTTAGTAGTAGAAATTTACAAGGAATTAATCGCTATACCAAAGTATTTTGCAGCCGTGCCGATCAGCAGCGCCGATATTAAAAAAATGGCCCATACTTTGGGCTTCCTGCATTGCGGCATTGCAAAAGCACGCCGCCTTGAAGCCGATGAGCGCTTCCTGGAAAGCTGGCTCCACAAAGGGTTTCAGGGCTCCATGTCATACATGGAAAACCATTTTGATATGCGCGTTGACCCCGCTAAACTCGTACCCGGCGCACAATCAGTTATAACGCTGTTGTATAATTATTATCCGCCTGTTGTTCAGAACGACCAGGTTCCGAAAATTGCCAAATACGCATATGGCAACGATTACCACGAAGTGATTCGCACAAAACTAAATGAACTGTTGTTTCAGATCCGGGCTTCGGCAGGTGAGGTACAGGGACGCGGCTTTGTTGATTCGGCACCGGTGCTTGAACGGGCCTGGGCCCGTGAAAGCGGTCTTGGTTGGGTAGGCAAGAATGCAAATCTCATCAACCGCAAAGCCGGTTCTTTCTTTTTTATTGCGACGCTTATTACTGATCTAGTGCTGGAAGCAGATCCGGCATTTGCGGGCGACTATTGCGGCACTTGCACGCGCTGCATTGATGCCTGCCCTACCAATGCCATCTTACCCAATGGGTCTGTTATTGCCAATCAGTGTATCTCTTATTACACCATCGAACTGAAAGCGGCAATGATTCCCGAAGAACAAAAAGGAAAATTTGACAATTGGGCATTTGGCTGCGATACCTGCCAGGATGTTTGTCCGTGGAACCGCTTTTCTCAGCCGCACCAGGAGCCGGCTTTCAATATCCTGCCTGCATTACAGGAAATGAACACCGCCGATTGGGAAGCCCTGGGTGAAGAAGCGTTCAAAAAAATATTCAAGCATTCGCCCCTCAAGCGCACAAAGTACACAGGCATGCTGCGCAATCTTCGATTCCTCAACACCTAACGTATTTGCCGCAGTTTTAGTCGGGTACCCAGCCCAAGGAATAACATCTTCCTATTGCCACCGGTATTGTCGTTGTTGTTCAGGTTGTACTGAACAACCGGACCCAGCGAGATGGGCAGCCCCGCTGTCGGATTGACCGTATAATATATGCCGGTGAACAAAGCCGTTTGGATGGTATTGAAACTTTTATCGTCGCGGTAATAATAACCCGATTGACTATTGAACTGGAAAGCATTCTTGCCCACCAATACGCCCGAGCTAAAACCACTGTTCAGGAACCAGCGTCCATTCCGGTCGAAATTCCACGACAACTCCACCGGAAATAAAACGGCATGAAAGGAGTTGGTGAAATCTTCGTTCTTCGCAGACGTGCCGGGCGGCGCTGCCATGGCCACCAGGAAACGATTGCCCACCAGGGCGGTCGACGAATCAACCACGTCACCAAATTTTATCAGGTTGGAACTATAACTATACTGAACGCCCACGCCAATACGCAGCTTTCTGCTCACCGGATAACTCACCTGAAACTGTGCCTGAAAGGCCGGGCCCGCTTTGATGGTGGAAGGTTGGCGCTGTACAAAAGTCAGGTTGGATGGCAGGGCCAGGCTGGAGATATTGTTTGCACCGGGATTTGCATAACTGGCCTGGTATTCAGGCGTAGAAGATTTGAAGCTTTCAAACAAACCACTCTGCAATGAACTGTAACCCATCTTTAGGTCGAGTGCATAAGCCCATTCGCTGCCGGCGGCTGTAGCTATTTCTACTTCGGGTGCAGGATTGTGCAACAGATGTTGGCTCGTTTTCTTACCGGTTGGCGCAAGAATATTGGGTGTGTTGCTGCCCGTTTGGAACAAATAGGCAGACAAATAAGGAGCAGCCACCTTGTTGAGGGTTAAGTCTTTTGCAGCCTTTTGCTTATTGCGATCAGCGCGTTGCGCTTGGTCTTGAAACAAAGAAGCGTCGTGCGGCAAGAACGCATTTTGTTGGAGAGAAATCTGCTCATTATTAGAAGCCCGCTGAACCCGCTGCAGATGATCCGGTTTTTTTGTTTTCCTTGCTGCAGTTAAGTTCTTTTTGTTCGCCGTCAAGTCTTTACTGTTTGCAGTTACCGCTCTGTTTGCAATGACTTCTTTATTGTTTTCTTTTGCTTCCTTTTTGTTTGCTTTTGTATTCTTGAAGCGAGTCGTGTTTGTAGAATTAGCTGAAGTTGTAGTATTATCAGAAGATGCGTCCGTATAGGGCGCTGTAATCCCATCGGTCGTTTTGTTTTTTTGAGGCGTTACGATTGTATGCTCGTTCGCGGCAACAGCCTCTGCTGTCGCTGCCAGATCAACTGCCTGAGAACTTACTGCCTTCGCATCGGAAAGATTGGTTGACGTTGGTTGACCGCTTCTATTGCTCTCCCACCACCAGGAAGCGCCGAGCGACAAGCACAACAAAGAGGCAGCTGAGAACCACCAGATGATGGCACGACGGCGCTTCTTTTCCTTCAGGCGGGCAGCAACCGCTTCCCATACCGCAGGAGAAGGTTCTACAAGCAAACTACTTGCTTTTTCCCCCAGGGCTTTATCAAATTCATGATCGGGCATAGCGAGTTATTTTTGACGGTTCGGATTCTTTTTGCAGCCAGGTGATGAGCAGGCTGCGTGCCCGGGCATATTGCGAGCGGGAAGTTCCTTCATGAATACCCAGCATCGCGCTGATTTCAACATGCGAAAAGCCCTCTACCGCATGCAGGTTAAAAATGGTTTGATAGCCCGGCGGAAGTTGCCTGATCAGGTCGGCCAGTTGTTTGGCATCGAGCGTTATTGCCGGGTTGTCGGGTGAAACGGGATGCAGAAAACTTTTGTCTTCGGCACTAAAGGAAAGGTCATATTGGTATTTACTGTTCTTCTTCAGATAATTAATCGCTGTCGTCACCATAATTCGCCTGATCCAGGCGCCCAAATCACCTTCCCCCCTAAACTGCCCGAGGTATTGAAACACCTTGACAAATCCTTCCTGTAAAACATCCTCCGCATCCTGAACAGATTTTGTATACCGATAGCACACACCCAGCATCTGCGCGGCGAACTGCTCATAAAGCGATCGCTGCGCTGCTGCTTTGCCTTTCAGGCAATCGCGCACCAGTTGCTGTTCATTCATCATATATCCGCTCATTTGACAAGTGCTGCCCTTGTTCCGTTGCATGAATGTCCGACAAAACCGCAAGTCGTTGATTACAAATCACATAAAAAAACTGCGCCCGGAAACCCAGGCGCAGTCCTATTATAAAAACCAGGGTTATTTAACCGCTACAGCCACTTCGGTTTTATCCCAGGCAAAGATCATATTACCCGCATTAAAACGAATGGTAAACTGTTCAACCGGCGAGCCCAGCGTCTTAACCGGCGCCTTCACTTTTAATACGTCTTTGTCTTTGTTTTTGTCGTAATCATAAGCACCCCATTGTTTCAACTGGCTGTTTAAAATAATGGTCCACTCTGTTTTCTCCGGAATCACAAACAAGGTATAGGTGCCGGCCTTCACTGGTTGTCCGCCGAGGCTTCCGTCTTTCGCGAAACTGATCTCGGTTGCTTCGTCGGCACCGGCGCGCCACACTTTTCCAAAGGCTTCTAATCCCCCGAAAATATCACGGCCTTTTTTATAGGGTCGGCCATAGGTAACGGAGATATTTCCGTCTTTAACGGTTTCATGCGGACTCTTACGTTGCTGGTCTTGCGCGCAAGCAGGTAGAATTGAACTGATGGCAACAAATGCAAGGAGGAGGTATTTCATACTTGATGTTTATTGATGAATAGATGAATTGACGAGTTGACTCAATTTTTTGAGGTCTTGTTCCATAACGGGCCCGAACTGTTTATCATAAAGTATGCCACCAAACTTTTCCCAGGGGTACCAGGGCAGGTGGAAATCGATATACCATTGAACCGTTAAGGTACCTGGCCGAATTTCATATACGGCCAGGCCATTGTCGATGGATTGATTTTTAGTTTTAAACACGGTCTTTACCAATGAATCGCTTACGCTGCTGATGCTTAGGCTGCCAGTTTTCGAAGCAGCGAGGCTGTTCCATTGTTCCCATCCCGCAACGCTGTTGATCAAAGGAATTAGTTTCTGCCTTTCCCCTTCTATGTCTATCGCCCGCGAAACCCGGATATGCGAAGGAATAAGCAAACTAAATGCCAGCATTAGCAAGAAAAACGCAATGACACTGATCAATACTAACTTTAATACTTTCATAGCACTATTCCCAACGGAAAATTTTAATGGCTACCGCATAAATAATTACGCCCCAGCCAAGCAAACTAAAAATTTGTGGCCAGCAATCGGTGAGGTGCGCACCTTCAAAAGCGATCTTCCGCATGGCATCATTGAAAAATGTCAGTGGCAATACGCGACAAATGGGTTGTAACCAGGCAGGGAAAGCAGATATCGAAAAGAAAGTACCAGCCAGTAAAAATTGTGGCAAGGTGATCACGTTTGCCAGTGCCGGGATACTGCTGTCGTGTTTCGCCAGGCCGCTTACAATAAAACCAAATCCCATAAAAACTAGCAGGGCAATAAAACTCAACACCAAAATTTCGGCGAATGTCAGCAGGCCGTGAACCAGGGTGAATTTAAAGGCAAAATGGCCAATGGCAATGACAATTACCGAGGTCATTAACTGAAAAATAACCCGACCAATACCCTCGCCAATCATGATCGATGTTTTGCTGACGGGTGTAGCAAACATTCTTTTTATGACCAGTTGGTGTCGCAGGTTGAAAAACAAAAATGCCACGCTAAAAACCCCCATGCTCAACAGAGAAAAGCCAAGTTGTCCCGGGAGAATAAAATCAATGGTGCGGTATTCCCGAACCGTTTCAATGGCTGTTTTAGTAACAGCGATGGTAGGTTGATTGACCTGGCTGGCTTTGTCAATGCGGTTGATCACATTCTCCAGCATCGGTAGAAAAATGGCATACTTATCAGCACTGGCGGTGGTAGCCCTGAATTGAACGATGTACCTGGCATTCGAAGCGCTGTCAGTATTGGGCTGAATATTTACTTCACCCGTAATCCTTCCCTTCACCAGGTCTGACCTTAGCGAAGCGCTGTCTTTTTCCCGCACAAAGCGAATATTCGGCATACTGCGCAATCCCTGGTACACCGCATTGGCCGTGTCGGCATTTTTATTCATCGCGATGGAAAAAGCCGGCGATCCATTGTTGCCAATGAAACCGAATACCAGGATAAAGACCATCGGGAAAAAAATACTGAACAGAATAGCATTGGGACTTCTGAACATCGCCTGCAAGCTGGCGCGGGTAACGGCCAGCATGGCTTTGAACTGACTATAAGGCTGCGTCATGAAAGATCAATAAACTTTTAAGCGAAAAGGCATCTTCGTTTGTGCCTGCCCGAAACCTGCCTGCAATTGCGACAGCTCCTGGTACCAGCCAATCATTTCTTTGCCCAGCGCGTTTTTCAAGCCCGCTGTTTCTGCATTTTTTTGGTAGCTGCTTTTCCAGCGTTCCATAAAATTTTGGGGTTCGGGAAATTCACGTACGCGGTATGAATTCACTTTGGCCAATTTGGCGGCCGCTGCCAAGGCATCGTCGAGTGTACCGATGCGATCTACCAGTCCTATTTTAATGGCACGATTGCCCGTCCACACACGGCCTTGCCCAACACTGTCCACTTCAGCCACAGGCATGCGCCGGCCATTGGCCACCCGCGTTAAAAAGGTGTGATAGATGCTGTCAACGCCTTCTTGTATAAACTTCTTCTCCAAATCAGTGAGCGGCTCCGCGATATTCGGACTATTGGCAAACGGTCCGGTTTCGACCCCATCAAAAGTGACACCCAATTTCTCGTCCATGAATCCCTGCAGGTTGGGTATGATCGAAAACACCCCAATAGAACCGGTAATGGTATTGGGCAAAGCAAAAATACTGTCGGCATTACAGGCCATATAATAACCGCCTGAAGCAGCCACATCACCATAGCTCACCACCACCGGTTTGTCTTTTTTTGCCAATGTAATTTCGCGCCACATGTTTTCACTTGCCATGGCACTACCGCCACCACTGTTGATGCGAATAACGATGGCTTTGATATCTTTGTCGAGCCGCGCTTTGCGTATCAACCGCCGGTACCGATCACCACCAATCTGGTCATTACTGCCATTGCCATCAACGATATCGCCCGTTGCATAAATCAAAGCGATCCTGTCGCTGCCACTGCCCTTGTATGAAACCGCCGATGCATATTTGGCCATCGACATAAACGAAATGGTTTCAATACTCTTGCCGCTGCTCTTGCTTCTTATCTCTTCTTTCACTTCATCTTCGTAACGCATCCCATCACAAAGCTTTGCATTCACTGCATCTTCGGCCGACCGAATGGCACCTGTATTGGCCATATTGCGCAGCGCCGCCGAATCCAGGTTTCTGCTCCGGGCCACCGCAGCGAGAAAATGCTGGTAGAGGTCTTCCAACAACACGCGCGATTGCAGTCGATTCGGATCTGTCATATGCTCTTCCCGAAAAGGTTCGGTGGCACTTTTAAATTTACCTGCGTAAAATATCTGCGGCTGTATTTGTAGTTTATCAAGTGCCTTTTTAAAAAACACATATTGCAAACCCATGCCCTTCCAATCCAATCCGCCTTTCGGGTGTACATATATTTTATCTGCGATGCTGGCCACATAATAGGCCTGCTGCGGCACCACTTCGCCATAAGCAATGATAAACTTGCCGGCCTTTTTAAAGTCATCGAGCGCAATGCGCAATTCTTCATTGGTACCAAAACCATTTGCATTGCCACCACATTTCAGGTAAATACCATCTACCTGGTCATTTGTTTTGGCATGGCGGATGAGTCGCACCATATCGTATACCCCGGGACTACCACCTGGTTCTTCAGAGAATAGTCCGCCGAACGCGTCTTCCTCACCCTGCTCCGGAATATTCGCACTCAAATCCATGAACAATACGGTATGCGAATCGACAGTTACTTCAGATTTGGCGCCAATGGTCGATGCTATGCCGATTAAGATAAAAAAGCCCAGCACGCAAAAAACCACCAGGGCCAACAACGCCGCAAAAAAGAATTTAAAAAATTGACGCATACCAGATATTTGGGCTGTAAAGTACAGAAACTATGCATACAGCCTATTTATTGCTGGGTGGGAATATGGGAAACCGGCTATCGCAATTGTCAGCGGCCGCCGGGGCCATTGAACGGCAATTGGGCAAACTGTCACAACGATCGGCCGTGTACGAAACTGCTGCCTGGGGCAAGGAAGATGAACCACCTTACCTGAACCAGGTGCTGGTATTGCAAACGACGGTCAAGGCACCGGCCCTGATGACGGCCTTGCTGGCAATTGAACACGAACTCGGGCGCGAACGCAGGGCTCGCTATGGCGCGCGCGTCATTGATATAGATATATTGTATTATGACGACCTGGTGCTCCATACGGCGCATGTACAATTGCCGCACCCGCGATTATCGCTTCGGCGTTTTGCGCTGGTGCCCTTGGCAGAAGTGGCGGCGGCCAAAAAAGACCCGGTTGATGGTCGCACCGTCGCCGAACTGTTGCGCGATTGCCCCGACAAATTACCCGTAAAAAAATATACGGAAAGCGAGCGGCTTTAAGTTTCTTTGTATATCGCATGAATTATCATTTCATCACGATCGAAGGAAATATCGGCGTCGGCAAAACCACTTTGGCACATATTCTTGCCAAGCATTACAATGCCCGGTTGGTGCTGGAAGCATTTGCAGATAATCCCTTTCTTCCCCAGTTTTACGAGAACCCGGCACAGTTTGCATTTCCGCTCGAATTGTTTTTCATGGCCGAACGGTACAAACAATTGAAAGAACTGATTCATACCAAAGATCTTTTTCACAACGTAACCGTATCTGACTACCTCTTCACCAAATGTTTGCTTTTTGCCAAAGTGAACTTGCCAGAGGAAGAATTTCGCCTCTACCAGCGGCTCTTCGAAATCATTCACCAACAGTTGGTGCAACCTGATATCTTGATTTATCTGCATGCACCGGTACAAAAACTGCAATCAAATATCAAGCGACGCAATCGCAGCTATGAGCAGGCCATTCCCGATGAATACCTGTTCGAAATTCAGGAGACCTACACGCATTATATTCGGCAACACAATATCAAAACCCTGTTTATAGATGCAGAAAACGCCGATTTTCTGGGGAATGAAAAGCACGTGAAAGCCGTGCTGGACGCGCTTGACAAGGATTATGAAAACGGACAACATTTTATTTCACTTCCCTAGCCAACCACCATGACTGTTGAAATACAAGATAAAAAAGACCCTTTCGCCAGTATAAGAATCCCTGAATTTCGAAACCTGCTCGCAGGTCGTTTCTTTTTTATCATGGCATTGCGAATGATGAGTACCCTGGTGGGCTGGTGGTTGTATGAACTCACGGGTGATCCGCTGGCAGTAGGGTTGGTGGGGCTGGCCGAAGCGGTGCCCGCGATCTTGCTTGCGCTCTACGCCGGACATATCATCGACTTATCAGACAAAAAGAAATTGCTGTTGCGCGGTGTAATCCTTTACTGCGCCTGCGCCATGGCCTTGTTGATATTGTCGTACGGGTTCAGCCACGGCTCAGCCAAATTGATGATTGTGTCGGGCATCTATGTGGTGTTTTTCTTCACCGGCATTGTACGTTCTTTCACCGGGCCCTGTTTCTCCGCCATCCTGGCACAGGTAGTGCCCCGTGATCGGTTGGCCAATGCCACTACCTGGAACCAGGGCACCTGGCTGACTGCTTCAGTTACCGGTCATGCTACTGGTGGATTTTTGATCGCGCTGGTAAAGACTACCGGCACACTGGCAGTTGTTTGTTCATTGATTCTTGTCGGGCTTCTTTTCATGCAACAACTGCTGCCCAAGCCGGCCATCGCCAGAGAAACAAAACAGGATACCTGGGAAAGTGTGAAAGAAGGATTGCGATTTGTATTTACCACCAAAGAAGTGTTGGGTGCATTAACGCTCGATCTTTTTGCCGTGTTGTTCGGCGGTGCCGTGGCCATGGTACCGGTATTCGCCAAAACAATCCTGCACATCGGCCCCATAGGTTTCGGCTGGCTGAATGCTGCCGCCGATATTGGTTCCATCTGCAGTGTACTGATACTAACCTTTTTTCCGATGCGCAAAGGCCAGGGTCGACGACTTTTTTTTGCCGTTGGCGGGTTTGGACTTTGCATCATCTTATTTGCCTTGTCAAAGAATTTCTTTTTGTCGTTTGTCGCCCTGATGTGCAGCGGATTACTCGACGGCATCAGTGTTGTTATCAGGGGAACCATTCTTCAACTCAAAACACCCGACGATATGCGGGGACGGGTAATGAGTGTGAACAGTATGTTCATCAACAGCAGCAATGAGATCGGCTTGTTTGAAAGTGGGATCACCGCGCGATTGATGGGCTTGGTACCCTCAGTTATTTTTGGTGGCTGTATGACTTTACTGGTCGTGATGGTCACCTGGTTCAAAGCGCCTTCGCTGCGAAAAATGGAATACTGATTTTTATTGTGCTGGGGTCAGGCCTGGTTGTCTTCCGACAATTGCAGTATTTTTCTTTTGTTGCCAACAATCCAAAGCACATCATCCCATTCAAACACGGTATTGGAATCTGGGTTGAGAATCCGTTGACCATTGCGTTCGATGCCCACCACCAGCCCTTCGGTTTTCTCTCTGATATTGGACGAGCGGATGGATTGTCCGCGGAGATGGTTGTGTTCATCCACAATGATGCTCACCAATTCAATCGGCGTTTGCGCAACGGGAATCACAATCGATTCGGTTAAATCGTATTCCACTTCAGACCGGAAGAGTTGCAATTGCAAGTCGGTGCCAATCACCGATAATTTATCGTACGGAAAAATCCGTTCATAGCGGGATGGGATCTGGATATGCTTTTGTCCACGGTCAATGCCAGCGATATTGATGCCGTATTTTTCGCGCCAGCCAAGTTCTTCCAATGTTTTTCCCAGGCCAGAGACGTCTGGATGAACCACCAGTGTAGCAAGGTGGGCGTCCCAGGGCGACAATGGAGAGTCTTTATTAGACGCTGCCAGTTCACGGGCGTTGAGGTTTTTTAAAAACCGGGTTTCAATACGCGCATAAAACACCTGCAGTTTCTGGGAAAAAATAAACATTACCACGGCAAAAATGAAAATGCCGGCTATCAGTGCTACGGAGCTGGAGAACAAACGATCCAGCAGGAGGCCAAAGATCAGTACGGCGAGAATGTTGCGACCCACTTCGATGATCAGCAATGGCCCGCGGTTGTATTTGCGATCAAGCCAGAGATCAGTAAAGGCCGACGAATGCGGCTTGCGCACCATCATGGCCCAAAAGAATGGTCCGGCGAACAGCACAGTAATTAATAAAACCAGGAAGTGCGCAAGCGACTGCGATTCGATGTATTTCCGACTGATCGGCGCTAAAAAAGTGGTGGTGAGTAAGATAATGGCGATGGCAATCACCGCATTCAAGCCAATAATCACCGCATAGGATTGCAATACTTTTTTCCATTCGCTTTCAGCCTGGATTTGCCTAGTGCCCGAAGCATATTTATTAAGCGCTCCCACCCATTTGGTTGGAATCATCCGATAGATGAAATCGTTGAAAGGATCGGATAATTTGATGAGATATGTAGTTGTGAACGTGGTAATGGTGGCCACGGCTACCGCAATAGGGTAAAGGAAATCACTGGTAACGTGCAGGCTTTGGCCCAGTTGCGCGATGATGAAAGAGAATTCACCAATCTGCGCCAGGCTCATACCTACTTGTACCGATTGTTTAAGCGGTTGACCACTGACGGCCGCGCCTATAAAGGTCATAATGAATTTGCCGAAAATGGTAATCAGGGTAATGATCAACACCGGCCAGCCATGTTCGATAATGGTATTGGGGTCAATCAAAATGCCGACAGATACAAAGAAGACTGCGCCGAATAAATCTTTCACCGGCAGTACCAGGTGTTCAATTCTTTCGGCCAGGGTAGTTTCGGCCAAAATAGATCCCATAACAAAGGCACCCAACGCTGGTGAAAAACCTGTATGCGTAGCGAGTACCACCAGACCCAGGCAGAGTGCAAGTGACACGATCAGCAAGATCTCATCGTTCAGCAATTTTTTCGCCATCTTCAACACCGTTGGCAAAATGAAGATGCCCGACAAAAACCAAAGTGATAAAAAGAAAATCAGTTTCGCGACCGACAACAACATTTCCATACCGGCAAACTGTCGGCTTACGGCGAGCGTAGACAATAACACGAGCAATAAGATGGCCACCAGGTCTTCGATGATGAGCGACCCAAACACAATGCGCGCGAACTGTTTGTTTTTGAGGCCCAATTCCTCCAAAGCACGAATAACAATGGTGGTAGAAGAAATACATAGAATGCCGCCTAGAAAGATCGAATCCATCGAAGACCAACCCATCCATCGCCCAGCCATGTAACCGAGTGCCATCACGCCTACTACTTTCACAATCGCCGTAACGCTGGCTGCACCTCCTACCCGCGCAAGCTTTTTGAAACTGAATTCCAGACCCAGGCTGAATAATAGAAAAATAACGCCCATCTCTGCCAACACATTGATGTTTTCGGTGTCAACCACCGTGGGCATGATATTCGTGTGGGGACCAACGAGAAATCCGGCAATGATATAACCCAATACCAGCGGCTGTTTGAGCTTTCGGAACAAAAGCGTCGTTACCCCCGCAGCCAGCAGGATCAGCGCCAGATCTTCTATTAGCTTTGGTAGATGCGCCATAACACTATTTATTGGCGATCATTTTTTCCAGTACATAGTAAACCGCCGGACAAAAACTGCTGTTTTTTAAAGTCAGTTGCGGTCTTTTTACCAGTACGTCTTCGTCGGTATACGGAAAGCGGGCGCAATCAGAGGGCCGATCATCATAAATTCCGCAGCGATGATCACTTTCTAAAAATGGACAGGGTGTGGATTTCACTACATAGTCGCCATCTTCATCGAGTCGCAGGTAGTTATCGATAAATACACTCTCTTTAAGTCGAAGCTTTTTGGCGATGCGTTTTATATCGGTTGTCTTGAACCGAGGTGAATAATTTTTACAACAGGCTGCACATTGCAAGCAATCAATCTGCTCAAACGCTTCCTCATGGTAAGCGGGTAGATCATTGTACAATTTGGCCTTGGCTGATTGCGCCAACACCTGTTTGTACAATTTCTGCCTTTCCCTGCTTTTTTTCTCCCAATTTACGAGTAAAGCTTTGTCCATCTTTTGCAATCTACTGATTTTCATCAACATATCCACCCGTCGGGTTGCACCCGACGGGTGATACCCGACGGGTGCAACCCGACGGGTAAAAACTGTAAATTTGCGGATTCAAAACGGCTAACACACACAATATGAATCTTTTTGAGCAGCAATCGAATGAGTTTCCAGCCCGGCACATTGGCACATTGAACAGCACAGCAGCAATTTTGAAAACCATCGGAAAGAGCAGTTTGGAGGAGTTGATTGACCAAACCATTCCTGCTTCCATCCGAAAAAAAGACGACCTGAAAGTGCCGCCGGCAGTGAGTGAGGCACAATTATTAAAGGAGCTCAAGGAGATTTCGCTCAAGAATTTATTGTTCAAAACTTATATCGGTCAGGGCTATTACGATACCCTCACCCCCAGCGTGATTTTGCGGAATATTTTCGAAAACCCAGGCTGGTACACCCAATACACACCTTACCAGGCTGAAATTTCCCAAGGCCGGCTTGAGAGCCTGCTGAATTACCAGACCATGGTCAGCGATCTGACCGGCTTACCCATCGCCAACGCTTCCTTGCTGGATGAAGCAACGGCCGGCGCTGAAGCGATGAATATGTTTTTCCACCAGGTGAACAAAACAGATGTTGTTACGAAGCCCTGTTTTTTTGTGGACAACAATGTGTTTCCGCAAACCCGCGACCTGCTGGTAACCCGCGCTATGCCCCTCGGCATCGAAATCGTTTTCGGCGACCATAAAAAAGCGGTTATAGATGACCGTTATTTTGGCGCGCTGGTGCAGTATCCAAACAATGACGGCAGTATCGACGACTATAGAGCCTTTATTCAAAATATTCACGCGCATGGCGGCTATGTTGCCATGGCCACGGATCTTCTGGCACTTACGCTGCTCACATCGCCCGGCGAACTGGATGCTGATGTAGCATTTGGATCTGCCCAGCGCTTTGGGGTTCCGCTGGGTTATGGCGGACCGCATGCCGCTTTCTTCAGTGCCAAAGATGATTTCAAACGCTCCATCCCGGGCCGCATCATCGGGGTGAGTGTAGATGCACAAGGCAATCGCGCCTTAAGAATGGCGCTGCAAACCCGCGAACAACATATTAAACGCGAAAAAGCCACGTCCAATATTTGTACTGCGCAGGCATTGCTCGCGAATATGGCAGCCATGTATGCGGTGTATCATGGTCCCGACGGACTCAAAGCCATTGCAAAACGTGTATCGTTGTTAACGCGCAGCCTCGCCGAAGCGTTGAAAGAATACGGGTATGCAATCAGCAGTCCCTATTACTTTGACACCTTAACCATTAAAGTGGCCGACGAAGCTGCTATTAAGAAAGAGGCCGAAGCACAGAAAATAAATTTCCGATACAATGGCAACGGCACGGTAGCTGTTTCGATCGATGAAACCACTTCGCAACAAGACCTGCTCAACATCGTGTCGATTTTCGCCACCGCAGCAGGCAATACCAGCGCCGGTATCCAATTCGATCATACTGCCACGCTCGCCAATATTCCTTCGGCCTTAACGCGTACCACCGAATTCCTGACACACCCGGTTTTCAACAGTCATCACAGTGAGAGTCAAATGATGCGTTATATCAAAACGCTTGAAAACAAAGACCTGTCGCTCAATACATCGATGATCTCACTGGGCAGTTGCACCATGAAACTAAATGCAGCCACCGAAATGATGCCCCTGAGTTGGACGCATTTCAGTCGCATACATCCGTTTGTACCAGCGGAACAAGCAGGCGGCTACAAACAAATCGTAGATGAGTTGTCTGCTTTCTTGTGCGATATCACCGGTTTCGACGCCTGCAGCATGCAACCCAATAGCGGCGCGCAGGGCGAATATGCCGGCTTGCTCGCCATCCGCAATTTTCACCTGGCCAATGGTGATACACACCGCAATGTGATCCTGATTCCGATTTCTGCCCATGGCACCAACCCTGCTTCTGCGGTGATGGCCGGTTTCAAAGTGGTAGTGGTGAAGGCCCTGGAAAATGGTTCTATCGATGTAGATGATTTTAACGCAAAGGCCAGCCAGCACAGCGCCAACCTTGCAGGCATCATGATTACCTATCCTAGTACCTATGGCATATTTGAAGAGAGTGTGAAAGAGATTTGTAACGTGGTGCATGCACACGGCGGGCAAGTGTATATGGATGGCGCCAATATGAATGCACAGGTAGGATTGACTTCACCGGGAATTATCGGTGCTGATGTTTGTCACCTGAACCTGCACAAAACATTTGCGATTCCCCACGGTGGTGGCGGTCCTGGCATGGGACCCATTTGCGTGAAGAAACACCTCGAAAAACATTTACCGGGACATTGGATAACAGGCGCCAAAGAAAATCATTCCGGTGCTGTTTCAGCCGCACCTTATGGTTCGGCCTCTATCCTGCTCATCAGCTATGCCTATTGTCGCATGCTTGGTGGTGAAGGGTTGAAACGCGCCACAGAATATGCCATCCTCAATGCCAACTATATGAAGGCCCGATTGCAGGGGTCTTATCCAATTTTGTATACGGGTGCGAATGGTACCTGCGCGCATGAATTCATTGTCGATTTGCGCCCTTTCAAAACAAGTGCGGGCATCGAGGCCGAAGACGTTGCCAAACGTTTGATGGATTATGGCTTCCACGCGCCCACCATGAGCTTCCCGGTACCGGGCACCATCATGATTGAGCCGACAGAAAGCGAAGACAAAGCAGAACTGGATCGTTTCTGTGATGCACTGCTCGCCATTCGCAGCGAAATTGACGCCATTGAAAAAGGAACAGCCGATAAAACAGACAATCCGTTGAAGAATGCGCCACACACTCAAAATGTAGTGATGGCTGATGAATGGAAACATCCTTACACACGCCAGCAGGCGGCATTTCCGTTGGAATATGTGAAAGCAAATAAGTTCTGGCCCAGTGTAAGCCGGATCAACAATACGTATGGCGACCGGAACCTGATTTGTACTTGTGAGCCGGTTAGCGCTTACGCGGAAGAATAATTAATGGAAGCTGCCTTTCATCCGGTTCACGAGTTGGGCACCAGTCCAGCCACCGGGAACAATGATGCGACGGATGGTATAGAGCGGCTCTTGCGAATCGCGGGCGGTAGACAGTTGAAAAGCTGCTACTAGTCCGCGATTTTTCAATTCCGGAATCGCCTGTTCATTCCACAACCCGAATGGATAGGCGAAAAACTGTATGGGCTTGCCCACCATTTTTTCCAGTTGCTGTTTGGGTTTACTAATCTGGTTTTCCCAATCAGCCCCCGCGTATTTTTTTACATTGTGGTGATCCCAGGTATGCAGGCCAATGGAATGCCCTTCTTCAGCCAGTTGTTTGATTTGATCGGCCTTCATATAATGCGGCCGGTTCACTGATACGGTCATGATGAAATAAGCACCTTTGAATTTCAGCGGATCAAGTACCTCGTGGGCGATATCAAACTGCTCATCACAGCCGTCGTCAAAAGTCAGCATCACCGGTTTAGCGGGCAGCGTTTGCTGTCCATTCAGGTAGGCATATATCTCTTCGGGCAAAATCGTGGTATAACCACTATCGGCGAGACCTTTCATCTGTGCTTTGAAATCGGCCGTGGGAACAATATAATCGCGCGCCGATTTTGAATCGGAAGCACTGTAATCGCGAATCTGGTGATAACAAAGAATGGGGATTTGCGGAAGCGCCATAATGGTGGCGGCATCGGCTGTTTTATTGGCTACCACTGGTTTCACTGGCGTGGGCGTCACTTCAGTAGGCGCAGAAGAAACGGCCTCTGGCAACGGCGCGAGCGATACGGCATTGGCCTTGGCGGCTGTGCGATCAAAATCGCAGGAGCCGAAGCAGATGCCAGCGGCCAGCGCCGGCAGGAAAAAGCGAAAGATTGGTTTCATAGCGGATAATTGGACGAACTGAATACGATAACGCATGACGGCCGGGTTTCTTGTTTGGGCGCACAAAAATAGCTGTTTGTTATCTTCGTAGAATACCTATGGCCTTAAAGGATTATTACGAAATACTGGAATTACCGGTTTCCGCCAGCGCTGATGAGATCAGGAAAGCACACCGCAAACTGGTGATGCGTTACCATCCCGACCGGAATCACGGCAATCCTTATGCGCAGCACCATTTCCAGGAAATACAGGAGGCTTATGAAGTATTGTCGAACCCCGCTGCCAGAAGCGAATACCAGGAGAAACGACGTGTGCTGTATCCCTGGGAGAAAAATGTGATCCCGCCGCTAACAGTTGATGATCTGGTAAAACAAGCCACTGAACTGGAAAGTCAATGGTATGAGATGGATTTTTTTCGCATGGATCATAGTGCCCTGCAAACACGCCTTTGCCAGTTGTTGTCTGAGCGCCACCTGCAGCTACTAAATGATACTGCCAACAGCAATGCGCAGAAACAATTTTTTGCAACTGTTTTGCACACAGCCGGCCTGTTGCCCTATCCACTGTTGCCCGAAGTTTTACACAGGCTGCAACGATTGTCGACCGCTTATCCGCCGGCGGCGGAAAAACTGGCCCAATTTGCCCGCGAAAGAAAAATGCAATATCGCTGGGATAAATACAAAGGATATCTGATCCTTTTTTTAGCTTTAGTAATCAGTTTATTGATTTACCTTATTGCATAATTCGTTTACATGCGACAACTATTTTTCCTGATGGCAATTTCCTCTTTGGCTGCGTGCCAGGCGACGGCCCAACGATACAGAATGTATGTTGGCACTTACACCAACAACGGAAGCGAAGGCATTTATGCGTTTGAGTTTGACGCAGCCACCGGGCTTGCACGGCCCATCGACACGGCACGGAATGTTTCCAACCCATCGTATGTGACCATAAGTAACAACGGCAAAAACCTGTACGCCGTGAATGAAAATGAAGGTGCCGCGGCAACGATCAGTGCGTTCGCCATTGATCCGCACAGTGGTAAGTTGCAATTCATCAACAAGAAACCTTCGTTGGGTGATGCACCTTGTTATATAACGGCGTCTGCTAAAAACAAATGGTTGTTTGCCGCGAATTATTCGGGTGGCAACCTGACGGGTTATAAGCTGGCGCCCGACGGCGGACTCTCGGATGTTTATCAAACCATTCAGCACAGCGGCAAGGGACCTGATGCATCGCGCCAATCGGCACCGCATGTACACAGTACAATTTTTGACCCGAAAGAAAATTTTCTGCTGGTGTGCGACCTGGGACTCGATAAAATTTATGCCTACGAATTTCAGGAATCGGCGGCCAGCGATCCACTGAAGCCGGCGAACCCTGCCTTTGGTATGACCTTTCCAGCAGCTGGTCCGCGCCACCTGGTTTTTCATCCGAACCAAAAATGGTTTTACCTGATGGAAGAAATGTCGGGCTTTGTCAGCTCCTGGAAATACGAAAAAGGAAAGATGGCTGAAACAGGTCGCCTCGATGCACACGCGGCCGGTTACCAAGGCCGACGTGGCAGTGCTGATATCCATATTTCGCCCGACGGCAAATTTGTGTACGCTTCCAACCGGTTTGAAGCCAATGATATTGCCATTTTTCGTGTAGATGCCAATACCGGTTTGCTTACCAAGATCAACAACCAAGCTTTAACCACCAAGAAGCCCCGCAATTTCATCATCAGTCCCGATGGCAATTGGTTATTGGTGGCCGGCGAAGCGGATAATTTTATTGAAGTGTTTAAAAGTGATCAGCAAACAGGTTTACTGAAAGCGACCGGTAATAATATCCCCGTGCAAAACGCGGTTTGTATCCAGTTGTATCGTCTTTAGTTGCTAAAAGTATCGGCGCTATTGCCACAGCATCGGCGCCGACAACCCTGGCAATATTTTATTGCGGCGGAAGTGCTTCGAGTATTTGTTGAACGAATGCAGCGAAATCAAATTGATCATTGGCGGTTTGTCCCAATCGCACTAAAACAACCTTTCGCGAAGGAATGATCACTACGTACTGGCCCTCATAACCATCGGCATAATAGAGATCAGTCGGCAAGGCAGGATAACGCTTACCGGCATTCAACCAGAATTGGTATCCGTATTCACCCATGGGTGCCACCGGATTG